>TARA_R110002003_G_scaffold279_22_pt1 | contig 45616 bp, 37 predicted proteins | sample TARA_R110002003 | Tara Oceans TARA_R110002003 (sample SAMEA4396441) | marine metagenome | biome: Westerlies Biome; feature: [SRF] surface water layer (ENVO:00010504); material: water (ENVO:00002006), including particulate matter (ENVO:01000060) such as... | depth 5 m | reverse complement strand
AATCCGGCGCCCAACACGTATCCTTATAAGGGTGGTTCTACTGTACTGTATGTTGGTTCATCACAATTGTGGCGCATGATTACGACGCTTGATCTTTCTTCACAGTCCATTCTATGCCAATGTTAGCAAATACCTCTCTTACCTAGACGCATGTCTCTATATCTGCGCGTGCAGCGACCGCAGCTCATCGACTTGCGACAACCTTCAAAACTTTCGCCATCCTTCACCAGCTGAACCACTGGGGGCAGCTCCCCAGATTCGATACCTCACCTTACATATCGCGCCACCTGTCTCAGCTCGACATACGACTCAGTGACTGACCCTCGCGATCAGAAGAGCCACCAATGAGTTTGCTCGGGTGCATCTGTCCGGATCACACCGCTGCGAAAGTCTGGTAGCGACACGGCAGCACGTGCAGCCGCCATCAACAGGGCACTTAGACCGCGGAAGGGGAGGCGGATAAAGTCCCGGAGCCGATTGGTAGCAATGACTTTACCGCGGAAGGGAGGTGGTGGGTGCGAGATTATCTCGGTCTGCGGTGGAAGTATTGATTTTGTGCTGATAAATGTTGTGCAGATATCGTTGCAACAAAGCCTCGCGCGTTGCTGTACTGTCAAACCACCCAGCCTGACTGCGCAACTGTTCGCACGTTTCGGGGTGCATGCAAGTCAACTCAACGTTAAAACTCAACGTTGTGATTGTCTGCATCCATAGCATGAGTAGCATGAGTAGCCAGGGCCTGCGTACAGTTGTGCTGAAGCGCGCACTGTTCAGGGGGATCGGCACCGCCAAATGCAGGATTGGGCCATACCGTGTTCCACAATTGCCGACATCCTGAATCATAACATCGAGCGCACAATCCACCACGCGAGCACACCCATCTCTTAACCGATCCAAATTATACCCGCCATACTCACATCAGGCTGATGCCAGACCTAAGACAGAAAGGCGCCCGCGGGGAAAGCGGATCATCCTTGCTTGACGGCGAATTGCGCGAGTATCAAGGCCATCGTTCCTCCCCGCCTTAACGAGTCGAAATCCAGTCGCATAGCAATTGCGCAACCCTCGTATCCCCGCTAAAGGATCGAAGGTTTGAACCTTACGTACCTGCGGTGGCCGCTCACTCGTTCTGGGTTCCCCGCCGAAGCCTTTGGGCGCAATTGTTCACTTTCCAGCTGCGAGGATACGAGGACGGAGGCAAAGGGAACGAAGAGCGGCCCGTATATAGTCTCGCGAAGGACGGGAGAGTCCTTGCAAGCTCCCGAGGAGCCAAGTTTCGGTCTTTCGATTTGAGTGCTTCGCCAGAACTTTGGACTCTAGACTACCCATCATTATCTCTTTGCGTCCTTGTCGAGCCCACATCGATCTGTTGGCGAGTGGACGCTCACTCCAACGACGCTCACGCCAGTGCCAGAGAGGCTAAAGCAACGTACCGTAGCTTTCAGGCACATTAGTCAGGCGTCGACGACTAGCCTGTGGGTTCAATACAGTAGTCTCTTCGGACGGCCTCCCGTGCACTATCTACCTAGCCTCCAGTCTAGAGGCGGACAACAGTATGGCCAGCACAACGGCAATGCCGCCATATTCGAATAAGGCAGGAACGTACTTGATCCCAGTATGTTCAGTAGCAGCTGTCGCGCTCGCACTAGTCGTGGCGCGCGTGCACACGCGCCTCAGCCGGACGGGCAGGCTACACCTCGATGACTGGCTCATTGTCGTTGCTGAAGTCAGTTGTAAATCCACATTGTAAACTTGTCCATGCGCTTATACTCAATAGCCCCTCTCATTAGTTGCCATATCGCTGGCTATTGCCGCCGTCGTTCACGGCTGGGGCAAGCCGAGAGCATACTTTACACCGGAAAACCTCAAGGAGACGCTGCGGCTACAATTTGCACTCCAGACTGTGTGGCTTATAACGCTCTGCTTTGTTCGCATCTCTGTTGCCTGTTCGCTGCTACGTTATGGAATCGATAGGCTATGGCGGTGGCCGTTGTACTTCATCATGGCACTGCAAGCACTGATCTCATCATCGTACCTGGTCATCCAATTCGCACAGTGCAAGCCGATTAGCTCGAATTGGGAGCAAATTCCCGACGCTGTGTGCTGGGACATTAAGCCTATCGTTGACTACGGATGGGCTATCGCTGGTAAGTCGCACTTAAAACATGGCAGGGAGAGAAGCTCATATCGAAAACAGCCATCTACGTTGCCATGGACCTTATCCTCTCGCTTATGCCGATCCGCCTGATTAGCACCTTGAATCGTAGCACATCGGAAAAGATCCTCATTTGCATCCTCATGGCCCTTGGTCTTCTCGCCACCGCCGTCGCATGCGCGAAGATGACCACTTTCAAAGCCTTCGGTAAAGGTGACCCCATGCAAGCAACCATCATGCCGTCGCTATGGGCAAAGCTCGAAGAGCAGGTCGGCATTATTGCGACTTCGGCACCTTGTCTGAAGAACCCCGTGGAGAGACTGCTCAAGTCTATGGGCGTCTTGAAGGAGCATCAGCTGTCGAGACCAAGCTTCGTAGCGGATATGAGTCTGCCAGAAATGCCGAAGGATCACGACGAGCAGAGCAGCGACTCTGGCTCATCACCGAACAGGAATATAAGGATCGACTCCGCAGCTGTGCCGCCGAGCAATTCGAGGTCGAATGGCAGTAGTCAAGGACAGAATGGCGATCCATGGCAGGCCGTGTGAGCACGTGTGCAAGTATACATCTTGGTCGCCTCTAGCGAGGCGTTTCGGGGAATTGTCCAAGGACACGGATCTCTTCTGTTGTAACATATTCTTTGCATCAGCGATAACATCTGGAAATCTCCTTATTCAGCATCATACACATGGACCGCCGTCTATTACACAACTCGAACGATGATCGTTGAACGGTAATGGGGCTGTTCAGCAGGGGACGGTCGTGCCTTCCTTGTATGCCTGGTCGCCGAAAAAAAAGTCAATTTGCCAGCACCCTTTAATTGCTCACGTTATCACGTGCAAACCTCCTTCACTGTGATTCCTTTTAGAGAAAGAATCGGGAGCCGTCATAAGCATAAGCCCGATATAAGGCGACGGAATTGAGTCGCACTTCGCCGAAATTTCGGCCGAACTCCGGATTCTGTTACCTAATAGTGTCTTTTCTCCGCATTTTGTGCAATTAAACTCGCAGTCTTTTTGCGGAAACTTGTCCTTCGCTGAATGCTTGTTTCGCCATAATTCTGACGGGTATGGCATTGGCAATTCGCAATGTCGCGTCCCTCAAGGACGTGTCTGGGGACAACAGAGGGAAAATCGATGCTGAGTATATGGTATCGTGTAGCATTCCAATGCATCGTGGATTAGCTCAGTCGCTTGGATCAGTAAGTGTAGTACACGGCCGGTAGTCCGAGGCACTTACCTCTTCGCGATGACGTTCGAGCGTCGCACTTTCCTTTCTTAGTTCGATTGTTTACACTTCAGATCTTCTTTCCGCGCCCACGCTTGACGCCTCTTTCTTGCCAACCTCTGCCTCTTTTGTCTCGTCAGCGCCTCGAACCTTCTTACAATCGCACGTTCTTCGCGTTTCTTCACAGTTTCCACGAGGACGTTCTCTCGCCTACAAAATGCCACCACCAGACCCACTAGTTCCCGCAGAACGCTATATTCAGAGTGGTCTTGCACGCCTTCCTGTGTGGCTAAGTCGATGGCTTGGCTATCGCGGAAAGCCTTTGCCAACTTCGCCAACTTGGATAATCTGTCTCTACGGCTTTATTGGTGCATTTGGTGGTCTTAGCGTCATCATTGCCATTTTCGCGCATACCGACTACTTCACCGTTCGACTAGTGCCTCCCATCGTGGCCTCATTCGTAAGTAACATCAACTCCAACATCACGACTCCATATTGATAGCAACTAGGGCGCCTCCGCAATCCTCTGCTATGGAGCGATCGATGTCCCTTTGGCCCAACCCCGGTCCCTCATTTTCGGCCATTTCTTCAGCGGTTTGACCGGTGTCATCGTCGCGACCATCTTCCAATTCAACCTTACCGATGATCCTTTCCCACGACTCCAGTGGCTTGCAGCCAGCCTCGCGACAGCCATCGCGCTCGTGGTCATGCATCTAACCAAGACCACCCATCCACCGGCCGGAGCGACGGCACTGCTTCCCTGCATCGACCAGCACATCTGGGCGTTGAGATGGTACTTTCTACCCGTTCTTCTCCTTTCATCGGCGATTGTGCTTGTGACAGCCCTGATGGTGAACAACATCCAGCGCCAGTATCCCAAGTTCTGGGTCGCTCAGCTTCCGCCGCCACCGGCACCCAAGGACGACCAGCATAAACACCGCAAGCCGCCTATCGCGGATGAGTCATCGGTCGGTAGCCCGCACAGCACGCTTCGAGATCTGGAAAGCGGACCGCGCTGATGCATTCCGCGCGCCTCTGTACTTTATTATTCGCTGTGTCATGGTCATGGATATGAAAAACAATTACAAGGATCATAAGGTCCGACATGTGCATATCGACGCATGTAATAGACCAAATTAGGACAAAGTTTGCGTCAAAACCTTTGGTATAGATAGCTCATCAATGCCAATGCAACCCATCATGAAGTCCAGTTCCATGCTGCACTCCCTCATGTCGTTCAACGCTTTCTCCCCTCTCCGCGCGGCACAAGCTGCAAACTCTTACTATTCTGCCGTCTGTCTCGCCTCGTCACGATCATACTTCGCGCACAGCCCAACCAGATACGGCTCATGACCGTTCCTCCACATCACAATCCACGCGCAGCAACCGTATCGAGATTTTGCAAAGTTGGGTAATGCAGCAAATGGTAGTGATGCTAAAATGAGAGAAGATAGCGTTGGTCAAAGACGTGCGAAGAGAACGGACGACATCAAGAAATGTTGTGTATATTTTTATGGGACGAAGAGAGTAAGTCGCCCATCAAAATCTTTCCATATGACATGTAACATGTGAACTCCAGCACTCTGATGATATGCGACCGTACTGCGAAGTCGTAAACCAGTACTCGCGCCTTACATTTAATCCCATCACATGTCTGTCGCTCTTTCTCTCGTGTTACTCCGGCGCATGATCAGCCCTTACAACTCTTCCTTGACCTCCTGCTTGATCTCTGGCTTGTCACTGCTTCCGCTCGCGACACCAGCAGGCAAGTTGCGAATCCTAGCCTGAAGGGAGTGGGCTTGTAGTTGCAGCTGATCGCCGACGTGATCACCATGGACCTGCTCAAGTGCCTGTAGTTGCGTTTTGAGTTCTTGCAACATCGACTCGTGTAATTCAAGCTTCTCGGCATGCTCATCCAGACGACCGTGCAAGTGTGCTTGCTCCTCGCTCATATTCCGTACTACCAAGCGCCACGCCTTATTCATCTCGTCCATACGTGCAGCTTCATGTCTGGATGCCTGGGCATTGAGGGTCCGAGAAGACGACTGTGCGTCATCTAGCTTCATTTCCAGATGGCAGATGAGCTCGCCGAAGTGGGCGATGATGGCTTTGACCAAAGCTCCAGAAACCTTAGAGGTGATGGTGGGTTCGACGTTGGAGAGGATGCCAAGAAGATGTTCTACGGCTTGGTAGAACGGGAGCTCATTAGCTGCTTCGATAAGCGCGGATGTGTTGTCCATAATTTTGTCGTGGTTGCTGTAAATGTAAGCCGAATGGGCCATAGCACGAATGTTCAATAGCAACGTACTGGTAGTGAGAGGACTTCGATTGAAGTATGCCTGGAGGAAAGTGACGACTCTACTGGAAGGTTAGGTAGCAAGAAGTATCGAGGAGTGAAGGGAAATACAAGAGATAGACGCGCTTTTATTGAACGAGTGTGGGGCTTAGCACAGCCAACGCAGAGACGGGAAGCTGCATAGTATGAAACGACCATCAACGAGCGGTGAGTCCAGATCAGGATGGCTATCAAATTTGTACGACAGAAGATACGCATTGACTAGCGATGATCGAAGTCTGAAAAGCTTGTAGCCGGTTGGAAATTGATTGTCATGCAGGTGGCCTCAATACCTATCACTGTCGCTCGATCATCGCCAAGAGATGTTGACAATCCCCTTTGCTGCAAAGAACGACATGTCGTCTTCTCATTCGACATCGACGCTGCTGGACGTCTCGGATTGAAGGCAAGGCATCCATCTGTATTCGTACGGGAGGCTCCGTTGGTTGTGTAAGTACCTTTATGCAGCCTCTCCCCTCCAGGAGCGGTGAGGGAAAGGCAGGCAGGGGTCATGAGAGGCAATGCGGCATCATAGTGGAATCACGTGGTTGGGCAGTTGATACTTGTCATGAGGGCAAGTGCGCCACCGCGTGGTACAACCGACTGGCTCATTATCTTTCCGCCCTTCTATCTATGCAAGTTCCCGCTTGACTTCCTCATACGCCGCCACAAACGTCTCCAGCCGCATGATGAATTCCGCTTTCGTCCACGACCATAAATCTTCAACGTCGTCCAGGTCTCTTTAGCGCGCACTGATTCGCTCTTCTCTAGCGGCGCATACACTTCGGTAGTGAAGTCCAACTTGCGCTTCACATAATTCTCCTTAATGAAGAAGATTATGGCTTCGCGTACCTTGATCAAAGCTTCGTCGCGATCGTGATCGAGCTTCTTACACTCGGTATATCACTCCGACCAGAGAGCGAGCCGTGCCACTCCCTCCGCGTGGATATTGTTGACACGTTCGTACAGTCTTACTATGCGGTCGTATAGCATTTCGGCAGTACTCTGTGGGCCGTGCATTCGCATGTGGCACAATCTTGCAGAAGTTGAGTCTTGCTGGTTGAAAGGCGTTGTAGTAAATTCGTATCCAAGGAGCTGATCGCCGGAGCACTGTGTGTATAGCTAGTGTTTGAGTTGTGGGAGGCAAGAGAACCACATTTTCCGCATTGAAAATGGCAGATCGTGATCGTGCTGCCGAATAGCGTAGCGGTCGACCACCACCATTCAGTTACAGGCGTTCTAGCATATATGTAATTTTTTTACTGTAGTCTAGGTACGATATACTCACGCCTTCATGCCCACCTGAATGTTTATGAAGAACGTCCCTTGGACTAGGCAGACTGATTAGAAAACCTCCCCACAATGTTCCGACGACAATGGCATGGGAAGAAGCATGGAAGTAAAAACGTCTCTCAAGTTATGATTCTTCCACTGAACCTTGGGTGCACTTTAGAGGGGAGGTTGGTGAGCAGTTGGTGACATTGCAGCGAATGTCCACAACAAAACTCTGGCGAGCGCGAACGACGTGGCGAGCTCTGCAACCGATATTTCTTCACGATCGCAATATCGAGGTGGTTGGAATAGATGGAGTTCTGACCTAGAGCGCTCTTGGTGATCATTGAAGGACCTTGGGGTGCAAACGTTGGTAGAACTATGAGAATCGGACGGCGATGTTCATAGTCGTGGTGCCGAGCCTTGCAAGCGACCTCCAACTGTATTGAGAGGTTCTGGGGATGTTTCAATCTTTGATACGGAATATTGGAACACGCACTTCTAGCCGCCCGCGGGAGATATCCTGGCGACTCTATGGTACCGAAGTAATGTCAAATGTCGGCTTTGTCAAACTCAGCGCCTGGTCCCATACCACGCATTTTCGCAAGACTATGATGATTTCTGGCGGATGCGATACCATACATTGACCTCCTTGATCCTAGATTCACCTTGCTTTCCCCATGGCGGACACCGCTCGATCTAGTTTAGGAAGTAGGTACTCTCGAGACACATCGCAGCGTGGCGTCTGGGGGTTAAGATCATCAGATTGATCTTTCACAGTGTTTTCGATGGATGAGGGCCATTCTGAAGCTCGTATTCGCGTTTGTATGTGCGCAACATCAACAACAGGTACTGCAAAGCCAGTCTACGTTGCATTTGTCACATGGGACGATGTAACGAGACGCATCCGTTTGGCAAAATCGAGGGTTGCGATGGAATGCTGGGTGGAATGCGAAATGTAAGCAAGTAAGAGGTGCCTCCCTGGCCATGATTAAGGAAGTTGCAATAGATTACCAATGTGAAAGCCCGGCTCGTCCCAGCCAAGTTTATACCTACTAGACTTAGGCCATGCTAAGTCCATGAGGAAACAAAAGGGCTGATACGACTAACACTTTAGTGGAGAGCATATGCAGTAATGACCGAGATGAGCTACACAGTAAGGGACCAAGTAATGGCGAGTGTTCAACTCAGCAGAGTCGCCTTGGCACTTCACAATTCAGCCTCAAGATCTAGTCCAATTCGTATTGTCCTGACGTGTACACAATGGTGCGTCTTTTCTTTCACCACTCGTGAGCTAGGCCACTATCGATAACGACAAGGCAGTGTTCCAGACCTCTGCGGTCATTCATTGAAGGCGTCTTTGTGGCGTTCAGCCGCACGGACCCGCCTGCAAATCAGGTCTCTGTGATTGGCTGCGAAAGCGAGACGAAAATCGCCGATTACTTAGGGCGATCGGTAGCTAGACGTGCCGAACATCTAGGTGCAAACTTCGCCATCCGGCGACTCCCAGGACGAAATGCTCCCATCCACATCCAGAGCAACACTTCGGCGATGGTTCTATGAAAGGACAACGAAACAGGTACCCGGAAAGTCACTGCTGCATTTCCACGCCTTGCTACAATGATGTCGTTGGCGATGCATCATCTGTCCCCCTTCCCTCGTCTGCGTGCAGAGTACGGGTCCCTACATCTCAAGCACTCTGGTTTCCCCAATGAGCCTGCCGAGGCCATCTCGAAGCTCCAAGATCGCTTGTGGCCTGAGTGATCGTTGCTTGAATCGGTATATACGAGCGCGATGCAAGAACAAAGACAGTCTAGTGCACCGCCATCCCAGGCAATAGCGAGCCAACCTCAGCCTCAGTTCTTAGCATGACAGCCTCGAACGTCAACCCCATATTTTCCAAGAACCCGGAACAGATTAGCGAAAGCCACCTTTCCTTTTTCTGACCAAGTCTACCTGTTCTGGGATCTTGATCTGTCAAAACGGGCGTGCCTCAAGAAGCCATGGAAGGATTTATAGACACTTGCCAAGTCACAGTGCTTCCTTGGACGTTGCGTTCTGGAGCACGCTGGAGACATTGGAGATGCAGGAATTTACCATACCGGCGACCTGATGCGAGGACAAAGCTAAAGCTAAGTACACGGCGAGTCTCTCGTAGCTAGATTTTTGGTCTTAAGGCGCAAATACAACGCTTTCACTTTATGGTTCAGGAGTTTGGTGTTACAACTTTGTGCAACACTGTCGCTACCTCATTTCACCATCTATCTAATGTTCATCCAATAAGCGCAACAGAACCATTCCACTATGCGTCCAACACACCTTCTGGCAGCCTTGTACCTTGCCGGTGAGGCAACCGCATATGCTCACTACTCCGAGACAAGCCTCAAGGCTAGATTAATTGTTGCTGGGGAGCAGAGACAGAGGAGTTGGAGTCGTTATCGCAGGGATGACTCAGCTGCGAGAAGAAGACGTCAACAAAAGCCAGCAGATGTTGCTGCAAACTCTTCGGTCGTCGATATACCCGCACCTGGCGCGAGTGAAGAAGATCCAGAGGTGGCAGCCACAGTCGTTGTTGAACCAGTAGTACTAGAGCCAGTACTCCCAGATCCGGCGGACCCTGTCAACGACCCACTGGACCCCGCAAATCCGGCAGATCCCACCAATGCAGAGATCGACCCTTTCAACCCAGCGGAACCTGTCAACGGAGCGACGAATCCTGCGAATCTAGTAGACGCTGCTGGTGGAGAGACCGACACTACAGGCCCCGCAGAGCCGATTGACGGCGATGCCAATCCTGGAAACCCAGCAGATGAGCCAATTGATGAGACAGATCCTTCGGGTGAGACGGATCCTGTCGATGAGGCAGAGCCGGTTGATGAAGCAGATCCAGCGGATGAGGCAGATCCTGTGGACGAAGCCGAGACAGGAGAGGAAGACTTGCCCGAGGATGAGCTCCCAGAAGACGAGCTCCCAGAAGACGAGCTCCCAGAAGACGAGCTCGAAGAAGACGAGCTACCCGAGGATGAGGGAGACGAAGTCGATTTGCCCGAGGAAGAAGACCCAGAGACTGAACTGCCCGAAGTAGAAGAAGGCGACGATGGGCCTGACGGCGGTCTAATCGGCGATCTCATTGACGGTATCACTACACCGGAAGGCCAGAACATTGCCGACATTCTACTCGGTAACGGAAACACCAAAGAAGAAAACTTCAAGACTGGGATAAGACCCGTATTCGATGATCACACCGGCTGTGATGAGAAGGATCCATGCTGCCGCTGGTATTTCATCTCGGAGGAGCTTTCTGGAGCCTTCGTGGATGCTGACGGAACATGCAACGCGCTTGCAAGACAATCGATCCGACTGGGCTTCCATGACGCTGGTACTTGGTCGCAGAAGTTGGCAGCTGCTGGCCAAGACTACGGCGGCGCTGATGGCAGCCTCGTACTCTTCGATGAAATCAAGAGACCCGAGAACTTTGGCCTCGAAAGCGTCGTTGGGCTTGCACAGCAACTCTATAACAAGTACAACGTCACTATGGCAGATCTGATACAGTACATGGCGAACCATGCTGTAGTGTCATGCCCGCTCGGACCTCGAGTGCGAACCTATGTCGGTCGCAAAGATGCTACAAGAGCTGCACCGGATGGTTTGCTACCGAGCGTTCATGCGCCGGCCGACGAACTGATTGCGCTTTTCGCCGATAAGACTATTTCGGCCCACGAGCTGACTGCACTCATGGGTGCGCATTCAACCTCCACGCAAAAGGGTGTCGACGGCTCAAAAGCTGGTTTTCCGCAAGACACTACTCCGGGAGTTTGGGACGTCAATTATTACAACGAAACACTGGATGCGTACGAAAATGATTGCATATTCAAGTTCGAGTCAGACATCAAGCTGGCTAAGCATCCAGCCATGTCTTCGGAGTGGCAGAAATTCGTGGGCGATCAGCACCATTGGAACGAGGATTATGCCAGAGCATATCTCCGCCTGTCCCTCCTCGGCGTCAAGAACATCAACGAACTCAAGGAATGTACTCTCACATTACCAGCGCATCAAGGTACCGTCCCCAAGAATGCCGATATAGATGTCAGCGGCAAATGCAAAGCATCGTCATCGAGCTCCCTCATCAGCTCATCAACCAGCATGACTCCAAACGAAACAAGCAGCATGCCCATGACGGAAACGGAGATTTTGGTGATCTCGACTGAGACTCCTGTGGAAAACGCAACAAGCACAATCCTAGACCTAACGGTATCGGCTTCCGAGACCATCACGCCGGAAGCTTCTCCGTCAAGCACTCTTAGCAGCACATCACCATCAGTCTCCTCAGAACACGGCAGCAGTCCGTCTTCGGCATTTTCGACCATTTCTCTAGCCTCCGAATCCATCAAAGCTCCCATTGTGGAAACCTCTTCTCCAACAGTTGCCAGCACGCCTGGGAGCTTTTCAAGCCAGCGCTCATCCACGAGGCACGGTCCAATCATCTTCCCCTGGCCCACGCCTCGCTTGACAAAAACTTTCAGTTCGATTACCCGGCATACGTCAACCGTCAAGTCAAGCTCTACCCTCAAGTCCAGCTTGATCTTGAAGTCAAGTTCGACCAGATGCTCTTCGTCTACTCCCAAAATGACTCCGAAACAGACCCATAAAGCCAGCTCTAGCATAATGAGAACGTCCCCTACACCAAAGACGAATAGTCCGCCCAAACCTACGTCAACCAAAAAGTCAAGTAGCTCGACCAAGCAGTCTAGCTCGACGATTACGATGACCAAGAGGACAAGCTCCACGCCCAAGCCTTCATCTACAACGAGGCCGAGCTCATCCATAAAAAGCACGAGCTCCGCATTCCGACCATCCCCACCGCCGAAGCCTTCATCGACGAAAAAGCCAAGCTCGACCATGCAAACAACGTCCAAAAAGCCCTCCAGCACGTCCTCAAGCAAGATATCCACACCCACAAAACCTCTTCCTCCGATAATCCCCGCCAAAACACCCAAAACACCAAGCAGTCCCACATCCCCAAAACCCAGCAGCATTAAACCCTCCTCGAGCACCAAGCCTGCTCCAAAACCCAGTCCCACTAAACCCCCATCCAGCAGCACCAAGCCATGCACGACAACGCCCAGCAGCGCCAAACCATGCACGACAACGCCCAGCAGCGCCAAACCCCCAAGCACGACAAAGCTCACCTCCTCAACACCAGCAGCGAAACAGCGTCCATCCACTCCCTGCACCACCACCACGCCATCAAGCGCGCCCAAGGGCTTTTTCGCCGCGCAAGCCATCCCCACAGCATCATCATCATCATCAACGGCAGTGTTAGGCTCTGGACTGCGAACGAGCACGAGCACGAGCACACGCGCCGTTGGATCGGCGTCTGGCGTCGCAAACATAAACGGGAACGCGAACAAACCTCGCCCCTCCTCGACTCCTGCACCAGGGACTTCAGCGACTGCGACGCCGCTGACATCTGCGTCGATGCGCGGGTCAGCATCTAGCGCGGTGACTTCGAGTACATCCGCATCTTCGCCGACTCCGACTCTGACGTCGAGGTCGAGCTCGAGCTCGAGTTCAAGTTCAAGGTCAGCAACGTGTAGCATGTACAGCGTGTCTGCGTCGGGGACAGAGACGGCTTCGATGCGGTGCTGGAGTGGGAGTGTGGCGTCTACTTCTACGTCTACGGCGACGCGGAGAGCGTGAGTGGAGTTGAGTTGAGTTGTGCATTTGCTGGACGAGGACGAAAGGGTTTGATGGTTGGTTGTGGTGGGTGGTGAGGTTAGGACTAGAGTTTTAAAGTGGGAGTTTTTTGAATTTATATACCCTGTATACTTTTCTGAAGGTCGGTGAGGAGTTGGAAGGATATCCGGGGATGTTGTCATGATATGTCTATAGACTTGGTGAGGCATGAGATGGAAGGATAGAAGGATTGCTTTACACGTACATTCAAATTAAGCACGAGTATATTTCATGAATCCATGATCATTGCAGTACTCCGCGACGATTGTGCTACATGTCGCATGCTACGCTATGCCTCTAAGCCACGAGTCTCATTCATCCATACCCGTGTCGTGTCCATCGTTACCCACAAACGCCCATACGAGCGACAGCCGATGTACGCCGAACCCACAGAAAAGCCTCCGTGATCGTGTAGATCGGGTATCAAGAATGCGAGACCGATCTTACGATATGTATGCCGAAATAGGAAACAAAGGAAAGAAACCCTACACGAACGTGTGGGCGGTCGAGTAGTTAGTGGAACACGCCTAGCCCAGCCCGAACAGATACTTGAGCTGGCGGACATCAAGACGAGTCAAGCTCTTGGAAGCCGCTTCGTCCAGCGCCTGGCCGATGACCTCGCGCTTCTTGTCCTGAAGGAGGCAGATGCGATCTTCGACCGTCTCGGGGACGAGCACGCGGCGAACGGTCACCTCGCGCTTCTGGGGCATACGGTGGGCGCGATCGACGGCCTGGTCTTCGACGAACGGGTTCCAGAAGGGGTCGAGCATGATGACTTGGCTGGCGCGCCAGAGGTTCAAGCCCGCGTTGCCAGCTTTGAGGGAGACAAGCATAACTTTTACTTCTGGGTCTTCCATGAAGGCTTCGACGGCGCTGGCACGATCGTCCATGGTCATGCTGCCGTCGTAGCGCTGATAACGAAAGCGCTGCTGGATGAGCGGAACTTCGACCAGATCCAGGAGCGAGGTAAACTGCGAAAAGATCAAGGTTTTTTCCGTGGGGTCATTCTTGCGAATACTATACAGAAGCTCAACCGTCTTGTCGATCTTGGCTGAAGGGACATAGGTCTTCTCGAGGCGACGAAGATATTTCTTCTTGGCAGCCTTGTTGCGGAGTGAATCTTTCTTGAGCTGCGCGAGCGTCTTCTTCGGACCTGCTCGCGCCTTTCCTTTGCCCTTGATCTTCTTTGGGGCTTTCTTAGGTGTCAGGCGAGCGATGCGGCCGGAAACTGAGCCAGCGTCATCATCCTCAGCCTCAAGAGCGCCGTCTTCTTCGTCCGAGACCACGAAGCCAGCGAGATTGCCTTTGTCGTCAACGTCATCGGCGTCATCATCGTCAACCTCCTCAAGTTCGGAGTCGCTATCGTCGTCGTCGTCTTCGTCTTCAGCCCGGTCCTCGGGGTCGAGTCGCTCTGGGCAAAACACCCTACAAAAGTGCTTGTAGTCGGTGATCAGTTTTGCCCTCAGATTACCACGACAAGTCGGGCACCTCGGATTATTCGCCTCATCGACGTCTCGGCCCGGACGCGCAGGATCGATTAGCTTCTGTACACATGCGCCACACGCTGTATGCCCACAAGGGACGATAATTGTCGGGTTGGGATCTGCTTCGTAGCAGATGGGACACTCGAATGAATCGTAGGCCTCTAGACGCTTGACGACATCCTCAGCCAGGTGCCTCGCGCGCTCGAGGAGATCGTCTTCCGCAATGCCTTCGGTTGCAGGCTGGCTTAGATCCTTAATCAAGTGCGGGTGGCAGCAGGCTTGGCGCAAGCGGAGCAAGAGGACCAGAATGCAGGCGTAGTTGGAAGATACCGAGTTTTGCTTGAGGAACTTGTTGAACTGAATCTGGGACTTGGTCTCTAAGGCTTTGTACACTGCGAGCTCGTCATCGCTGAATTCAACGTTATCAAGCGCAGTATGTTTGGGTGGCAAGTTGAGGATCGGCTTGCCATCCACCTCAGATGACTTCTGACGTCGCAGCATAACGGCTTTCAGAAGGATCTGCACCCGCTTCATCGCCTTCTCCCGTGTATCAGGGTGAGGGCTCTTTGCGGGCTTGGCGATGTCCTGGGAGAATCTACTCCAGTCATTGTAACGATCGACTCCCAGGAAGCGAAGCAGCGGGAACAGCTCATCGATGGAATTCATCATCGGAGTACCTGTAAGGCAGAGACGGTATCGCGCCTGGAGATCAGCAGCAGCCTTTGACGAGATCGCGTTGCGGTTTTTGATGTTGTGCGCTTCATCAATGATGATGCGATACCACATGCAACGGGGTCCCAATAACGCGAGTTTGTCGCGGCCCCTGCGGCGAAAGTTTGGATTGTTCATCTCCTGCTCGTACAGCATCGTCTCGCGGCGCGACTCCTTCTGCTTGAACTCTGATGTGAGGATGCCAAAGGTGGTCAGGACGACGTCATATTGCTTGAGCTTGTTGAAGTCGGCCTGCTTGCCGTTGCCCCAGTAGACGTATGTGCTCAATTGATAGCGATTCTGGACGTGGTGCTTAATCTCCTTCTCCCACTGGCGCATGAGTGCTACGGGCGCGATGATCAACGTCGTCTTGACTAATGGGTCTTGCGATGGACGAGCACAGATGAGAGCAAGAGCTTGTACCGTCTTACCGAGGCCCATCTCGTCAGCCAGGATACCGCCCTTCGATGGACCGCTCTCCTTCTTGATGAGCCAAGTCAGACCGATCTTTTGATACTCCATGAGTTGTGATTCCATGATGCGCGGCGTCTGCTCCCTGCCATCGATAGCGGTGTCATCGCCATGCTTTTCGATGGACTCGAGCATCTTTTCGATAGACTCGGCCTCAGTAACGCTAAGCGGAAAGTGACCGTACTCCTCATTGTCGCTGTCGGCACCCAGCCACTCGGGCCGCTGAGGTCCGGGCAAGTACGGCACAGGTCGTGTAGGAAACTCAAACGGTGCGGACGGTTGAGCTGCCGTCGGCAGAGCTGGGCCTTGCTGAAGCTGTTGCTGGAAGGCATAGCCGCCGTTCGCTGGCGTTGGAGCAAGCAAGAATTGCGCAAGCTCTTGTTCGCCCATGGACTCTTGAATAAAAGCATCTTGGGGTTCTGTGCGAACTCCGTCATCGCGAAAGGCGTTGACGAGCTCTGGGAATGGCTCAGGAGTTGGAGGCTCGGAGACGGTCAGATCATAGAAGGGTGGCGGAATGCCTGAGACTATAGCACCGCCACCGCCATGAGCGGCTTCAATAGATCGGTTCGGAAGCGACCACGGCTGTTGCTGCTCTACAACAGGGGCATCAAACCAGGAATCTGGTGTGCCCGGCGTCAGTGGGCTTGGGTTAGCGCTGATACGTTTTGGTTCGGGTCCATCGGCCGGCCCTAGTCTGCGTTTGCGAGAGGGACCCGCGGACAACTCGATGCTGCTCGAGGACGTGTCGCCATTCGTAGGTACTGTCATGTAGGGCGAGGGGTGAGTGTTCGCTCCCATCCCGGAGCTCCTGGCATTTTGCAGGTCCGCCAGCTGCCCACGCAATCCATCCAGCAGGCTGCGATAGTAGGCAGCGTCCACGTGGTCTGTGGAATAATCATTGAGAACATGACTGATGACATCGATGTTGACACGGATCTCGTCCTCTAAAGGAGTGGCAGAGGAGGCCATCGCGGACGTCTTTCAGTTGATCGACGCTCAGCCTGGCGAAAGGAATGACTGTGTGACTCTGTGACGGGACCGCCCCTGCTAGCCTGCTTTGGTATCGAGCGAGGCTGAAGTTGAGGTACGAATTGAGGTGCGGTGATCGTGGGTAGGAGCTCGTGCCTCAGTGGCGGCATGTGCCTTTTTATGTACAGAAGGCTGCAACGGGAAAGCGTATGAAGGTGAAGGAGAGGAGTGAATCGTGAGGCGTTGTGTGACGCTAGGCTGCAGCCTCCCGAGGACCTACGGAAAGGAAAGAGGCAATCGCGATAGTACCGGTCGCGACGCGTCGGAGCCTTGTCTGGTGTTGAAGAACAAGGTGAACAAAGACACAACCTCGAACAATGTGATGAAAGGGGCGAGATCTAGTTACTCATCTGCCCCAAGGCTCATCAGGCGATACATTCGCAAATGCAGCTGCGTTGGCGATGGGATGCGTTGAGCCGCAACACGTCGAAGCGCTCTTGCCATTATCGATAGCGATACGGCGCCAAAGTTTGAGGCTATGGCGTCATCTACCAATCACCTTGGATGTACGAACGGCGGGGCTCAGGGCACTGCGCAGCCATTTTTGTCCGCTGCTGAGGTGTCTACAAGGCTGGGAGGCAGAGGGACCCAGACGCGGTGCACATCCGGTGAGAGAAAGCATCCTGCGTTGGCATGCATGCAGATGCGACCAGATTAGTTAGCGCCTGCAGCTTCTGCGGGCGGACCACGACGCGAAGGGCGCGCGAACGCCTGTGACTACGACATAATATAGGAACCAATGGTACTTGGAGCGGTGCGCATACACTATGATGATCTTAATCCCGCCTGCATATATGTGCTGCAAATGCAGTTCGGCTCTCTATTGTCTTGGACCATCCCTATCGTCGAAGTGTGACTTTCCGGTCTGTACTACCACACTGCACGTACCCTCAACCCGCATACTTTGCCCATGGGTCTTCTTTGGGATTGATTTCGACCACGGCGCGTTTGTCTTGAAGCAATGGCAGGATCTTAGCCTTGACCTCGGCGTCCTCGCCTTTCCTGAGGCCCAAGATTCGAATCATGCCTGGTTGCAAGTACTTGATGTATTGGAAGCCCACATCGAGCTCACGGCAGCACCCAACTGGACAGAATGAATTTGTGAAATCAATCTCGAGCTGTTGGAGCTTAGTCTGTATTTCAGACAAACAAAGGTTCAGGTTGTCATAATAGACATAGGCATTCATCTTTGACTTGTCATGGGCGTATTGCAGACGCTGTGCTGCTGTAAACGATTTGAATTCGAACCCCGGCTGACGATCAGTCCAGTCGCAGGCCAATAGCGTCAACGGATAGTGGGTTTTGCAGCAATACGATATGCTGATATTTTTGACCAGCGCCAGTACGGTGTCGGAGAACAACGCGCGTCCATGGACCTTGTCGCGTGGTAGAGAGACGCCGACGAAAGGGGCCAACAAGTTGAACTCGCGGGGCAGTACGAACATGTTCTTCGCAAAGTAAACTTTCTCAACCTCTTCACGAATCTGCTTGCAGACTCGCATGATGCGCAGGGACGGCGTCGCATATTTCTCCCAGCCTTTGAATCGATTGAAATCGATATTCTCGTCAAAGGAATCCGGCGTGTAGAACACCTTGCCCATGACGACCAGGTACTCGTACACCTGCACCCTCAACTCAGCCGGCAAATCCAGGAATTGAAATGGCAGCTTATCGCGCGCGATCGTGGTGGTCGCGAGGGCCTCCAGGCTATCCAACGTTGAAGCAGTGACTGTGTCCATGACGTGTGCTCGATGCAGGTGGTGTGCCGCGCGCGGGCTGCTGTTGCGCGATGTATTATCTATTGATTTGTGTCAGCGAGTTTTCTAAAGCTGCGCGCTTTGCATTTGTTTACCTTTTCACGGTAATCCTAGTTCTTTAGCGTGGTGGGTGCGGGTGCAGCAGCGAGTATTGCTGAGTTCGGCGAGTGTTGCTGGCAGGATCGAGGTTCTACCGCAGTGATAAGTCTCATGGGCCCGCCAAGACCTGTATCAGACGGGGCAAGAGCGACCGAATGAGAAGGGTGAGAGCAAGAGACGCGGGAGGTGCAAAGGCACAAGTGAAAGTAGAATTCTCGTGAAAATGATGTCAACGATTGAGTATATGTCCCTCACCCGTACCATGAATCAATCAAGCATCCCAACACGCCACATTCAACCCCACCAGCAAACTGTATCAACATTAACAACGCCAGATATGCAGTGTTACCAAAGAATTTACTAGGAAACAAAAACAAATAGGTGAGAGATGAAAGGGTGGCTGTCGTGTCCATACCCAACCGCCGTGCATGCCTCGCTCGCTTTCTCTTCATACGGCTGTAACCGGTCTTTCGACGCGTACTCGATAGTGCTTCCCGCTCGCCAAAGGCTATCCACTGAAACAGATTCTCGATCTAGCTATGCTCACGCGCAACGCTGATGCACTTAGGCCATTGATGTCCACAAACGAGCCCAACACGATTCTCACTCATGCCGAGCCCGTTTGTTTGGGAGTCAACTGGAATGACTTCTCAGCAATAACTAGTAACATGGTCAGTCAGACTTCCGTTTGAGTTCCATACGTGATGGTGGCAAGAATGCAGATACAAGAACGCACGCAGACTCACAAATCTAGCGCTAAGAACTTATAAAGCATAAGACAACGAACGTACCCGCTCCACATTCTCGTCTGTTTGGTCGACGGCGAGTAGACTCGGGCTTTGCACCGTCGCTGCTCCTCTCTCTGTAAAACCGCGCGTGTCGAGCTGTGGACGCTTCTTGGGCGTTGCAGCTGGGCTTTCGACGTTGATGTCAGGCATGGTCGGGGCGTGCTTCTCGTGGTCATACAGGGCGCCGCCTAGCGTGGCGCAGCGGAGGATGGTTTGGATGAGCTGGTTCTGGCGGAGGGGTTTGGAAAGGTAGTCCTGTTTTGGTTAGACGAATCGATGCAGATAGTCTGTCAATTGTACGTACGTCCATCTGGGCGGCAAGACATTTCTCGCGATCGCCGACCATGGCGTGTGCCGTGAGAGCGATGACAGGTGTGGATGGTATGCCGTTCTCACGTTCCCATTCTCGGATCTTCGCGGTGGCTTCGAAGCCACCCATGACCGGCATCTGTACATCCATGAGCACGCAGTCGAAGCGCTTCTTTTGAATGTGTTGAACGGCCTCAAGACCATTGTTCGCCACAGTGACTCTGTGGTGATACTTCTCCAAGATCCTTACGGCGAGCTTCTGGTTCACGGCGTTATCTTCGGCAAGTAGAATCTGGAATGATTTCGAGTGGTCCGAAACCAGTGGCGCAGCGCGACCGTCAAGGGCAGGGATAAGTGCATTGCCCAAGTCTATAGGCAAGCAAGGTGTAGTCATGTAGCTGGAAATACCGTTCTCGAGCGCAGATCGAAGACTAATCGAGACGCGCGGCGTAAGCATAACAAGCGGGATGTACTTGAAGCGCTCAGCAATTCTGAGCTCGCGTGCGGTACGGTCGTTGTCGACGATGACACAGTCGAAGGGCATATCGGCTCTCTTATCTGACCCTGGCACTTGGTCGACTGAGTTGACGATCATCGGCACAAGATCAAGCTGTTTGAGATGTTCGGGAATCTGGTCCGAAAAGTTTGTTTGGCTCTGATCGACGAAGAGCACCGTATGCCCTCTGTACGCGGCGAGTTGTGGTCGAATCGCACTCAAGTCTTCTTTGCCGAGACGTACTCTGCAAGTGAAGTAGAAGACACTGCCCTTGCCAAAGTCAGATTCGACCCACATGCGGCCACCCATAAGCGTGACGAGACGCTTCGAGATGGATAAACCAAGACCGGTTCCGCCGAACTTTCTGGTGGTAGAGCCATCGGCTTGCTGGAAGGTATCGAAGATCAGATTGAGCTTGTCACCCCGGATTCCTATACCCGTGTCCGAGACAGCAAATTGGAAGACGTATTGGTCGGGACCACATTCTTGTTCTTCCGCCATCGATATGGCAACCTTGACTTCTCCATGCTCGGTGAACTTGATCGCGTTTCCAACGAGATTGAGAATGATCTGTCGTAATCTGAATGAGTCGCCAATAACGTAGTCAGGCACTTTGTACGACACATCGTATGCCAGATTCAGCTTCCTTTCGTTCGCTCTTGATGCCAAAGACTTCAATGCATTGAAGATGGTGCCCCGCATCGAGAACGGAATCTCCTCCATCACCATACGATTCGCTTCAATCTTGGAGATATCCAGGATGTCATCGATGATGGTCAAGAGCTGACCTGCCAGGTTGTGGACAATAGTCAACATCTCGCGCTGTGAGTGGGTGAGATCGGTGTCGAGTGTAAGCTGCGTCATTCCGATGATACCGTTCATAGGTGTTCGAATCTCGTGAGACATGTTGGCTAAGAACTCGGACTTTGTCTTGTTGGCCAATTCGGCTGCTTCCCTCGCTGCAGTATTCCTCTGGATACTCTCTCTCAAGCTGGACACCATCTGATTGATCTTCCTCTTCAGCTCGTCCATCTCGCCAGATGCTTCGACAGTGATCTGTGTGAACTTGCCCTCCATGGCGGCATTCGTGATGTCGCCAAAAGCGCGCACTTGCGAGGTCAGGTTCTGCGCCATGGTGTTAACGTCGGTAGTGATCTCCTTCCAGCGTCCGTCAATGTCTCGAACGTCTGCCTGACCACCCATCTTGCCATCTACACCGACATCGCGGGCGACACGCTTCACAGCCAACGACCATTCGTCCAGTCTCATGACCATGTCGTTGACTGTGTCCTTGAGCAACCGGATTTCGCCTTCTGCGTCGACGTGTACCCTTCTGCTCATGTCTCCTTTGGCGATGGCTTGTGTGACTTCAGAGATACTTCGCACTTGCAAAGTGAGATTCTGCGCCATCGTGTTGACATTATTTGTCAGGTCTTTCCATTTGCCCTCCACATTGTCGACTTGGGCTTGGCCGCCGAGAATACCATCTGTTCCGACTTCTCGCGCAACCTTGCTGACTTCCTGCGCGAATGTGTTCAGGCGGTCTACCATGGTATTGATGGTAATCTTCAGGGACAATATTTCACCCTGGACCTCGGCTTTGACCTTTCTGCTCAGATCACCTCGGGCGACGGCTGTGGTGACTTCTGCGATTTCTCGCACTTGGGTAGTCAGGTTCATGGCCATACCGTTCACATTCTCAGTGAGATCTTTCCATGTTCCCTCAACACCATGGACTGTAGCTTGGCCGCCCAGTCGTCCTTCGGAACCGACCTCTCGAGCTATCTTGGTGACCTCATGGGCGAATTGCTGCAGTTGGTCGACCATGCGATTGATAGTGTTCTTGAGCTCCAATATCTCGCCCCTACACTCCGCTTCGACTTTCCGATTAAGATTGCCTTGTGCGACAGCAGTAGTGACCTGTGCAATGTCTCGCACTTGAGTAGTGAGGTTCTGTGCCATGGCGTTCACGTTGACCGTCAACTCATTCCACATGCCCTTGACACCTGCAATCTCAGCCTGGCCACCGAGCTTGCCTTCTGTGCCGACGTCCCTAGCTACTTTCGTGACTTGCGTTGCAAATGATTGAAGCTGGTCCACCATGGTATTTATCGTCTGCTGAAGCTGTAGGATCTCTCCTCTTGCTGGACGTTCGATCTTTCTGCTCAAGTCGCCGTGGGCAACAGCTGTGGTGACTACAGCGATCTCACGCACCTGTTCGGTAAGGTTCTTGGCCATCACGTTGACTACACGTGCGTGTTAGAAAGGGACCGATTAGTGGAGCTTGAAGAATACGCACCGCTGTCTGTCAATTCAGCCCAAATTCCAGCAACTCCCGGCAAGTTGGCTTGACCTCCGAGGCGGCCCTCAGTACCGACTTCTCTGGCGAGAAATGTGACTTGACTGGCAAACTCCTGGAGCTGGTCCACCATGGTATTGATCGTGCGTTTGAACAGTGTAATCTCCGGGTCCATCTCCTTGGCATGAATCAACACTTTCTTGCTCAGATCGCCCATAGCGACCGCTGTGACAATGGCGCCGATTTCTCGTAGTGCCTTCTGGAAAGCGAGGTTGGCCTGCTGGTGCTTGCCTAGCTCACGCTTCAGCGCACCAATGTCTTCGATACCGTGCTCAAATGCCATGTTCTGGTTGTTCAGCTGCTTGTTCACCTCGGCTGACAAGTTGTCAATGTGCTCGCGTTGATTCTTGATCTGGTCGGCCTGCTGATTCAGGTGGTCGCGAAGATACGAGAGCTGCTGGTCAGTGAGCGCGGCGGGGGGGACTTCGTTGTCGCCGTTGTGCTCCCTTGCGGCCAGCCAGTTGCTCACCCAAAGCGCTCGGTCCTTGTTCGAGCCGCGGCGGGCGTGCCCTGGGGGAGCATTGTTGCCGCGGAATGCTCCTGCTGGCGTGTAGACAAGACCGTCCTCAGGTGGCTCCCCAGCAGGTGTCATGGGGAGCGTCCCGTGGTTGACGACAGCCTTGCTCTTGTGCTCTAGCAATTCTATGCGTGCAGCGAGGGCGGCGAGCTCCTGCTCGAGCTGGGCCTTTTCGGCACATTCTGGGCCGGGCAGGGCGATGGCCGTTGCCTTTGCGCCGTTGGCGGCTATCTGCGCGCCGAACGACGGGTCACGGGCAGGATCATGTTGGCGGGCGAGGTTCTTGATGAAGTCGGCGAGCCCCGAGTACGTTTCGGCGGTCATGGCGACGGCCGGAAAGTGAGTGTCGGTGGCGTGCTAGATGCGCATTGGGGACAGGGAGGGACAGGCGCGTGCAGCCTCGTGATATCGAACAGCAGGTGGAGAGGGAGAGACAGCAGCGCTCGACAGGACAAGGGCACAGAAATGCTGCGCAAAGCGTCCGCGGCGTGTGGTAGCGAAGGGCCCCCGCAAGGTAACGGCGTTGGAGCGTGGGCGTTGGCCAAAGAGGGTAGGCGGCCGCTGCTGAGCACGCGGCGAGAGGAGCGGAGAATGTGGAAGCACGCCAGCAAGCAGGTCGCAGGCTTCAATCACGATGGCGAGAACAGCAAGAAGGAGCGGTGCAGGCTGAGCAGATGTCACAAATCGTATCCAGGTCGCACAGCTGCGGTCCTCGAGAGCGATCGCCGATAGCACTTCCTCGTCTGTACACTAAGCCAGAATGCCAACCAAGACCACGGCCCTGTCAGTCACGCAGCTAAGCAGGCCCTAGCGTGTCCCATCCACCACGAGCCGGCAACATGATCCAGCTTTCAAACCCGCGCTTTGTGCATGGCTCTCATTGTGCCGCTCGGCGCGCCGGCACCGCCAACCTACAATATACACACTTGCTCATGCTTTCGTCAATATTGGCCGTCCCCTGAGGCACCGCGGCGGCGCCACGACGACGTCATAGGGCCTCTGCGCAGAGACTTCCCAGCACTGCGCAAGATGAAGTGTCACCGGTGGTCGCGCCAACCCTCGCGTAGGCATCTTCCGCAATCTTGGATTCCCATGAGAACGTGATCGTTCTAGCCCGCCAGCGCCGCCAGCAAATCACTTCCCCGCCGAGCGCATCGGCGAGCGAATAGGGGTAATTTGCCGCACTTTCGGCGCGGATTGGACTGCGTGTAAGGGTCTCACCCAATGCGGCAGTGATGGCTTCCACCACCACCAGCTTCGGGCTGACTTCAAACTTCCACATGCCACGCCGAAATCTGCGCCAAACATGTTCATTCGATGCAATTTAGACTCTCCTGTTTGATCGCCCCCGTTTGTGCGCTCAATCTGTTTCAGGAGCATGACTGCGCCGGCGATCAACAACGGCTCATCGATCATCATCTCCATCGTGATGGATAGTGGGGCACGCTGCATGCTGAGTTCGGCGCATCGCGAAACTTTTGGGATGAGGTTTGGGTCCTGTTTCTCCACTGGTTTCAGGGTCTTCCTAGGCATACTGTAGTGGCAGGTAGCCCGCTTAAGCGTCGGTTGGGCGGCATTCCACTTCCGAGCGAATACCAGTGGTCTTTGGTAACATCACGTGCAGCTATATCATGCAAGTCCATGTGCTGTTTTGCTTCACTTTCGGTCTTCTACCATGCACATGCATCGTGACGATGATCCAGTCGCTTCGTTATTGGGCTTCCTACACGTCTCTATCAGGCTACCTCAGTTTCTTTGCATGTGCAACTAAACTCTCGATGACCTGCTCGAATGCATCCTTGTCGCCCAGCGCGCTCTCCAAGCGCTTTTGCCAATACTCGAAAACCTCGTTTGCCTTGATTTGCAATCCTTTCAAATTTTCGACATGCGCTTCTAACTCCTCTTTTGTGAAGTTCTGCAGCGCCGCGTCTGTGGTCGCGCAGAGCATCGTGGTAGAGCTGATGTCGAGTTCCGGCGGCGGTGGCGGCCCTTTTCTCTTTTGATTGGGTTTCGACGCCGAGGAGTCGACTGACGTGGTTGATGCATTTTCTCCCTCTCGCTTGACGCGTCCGAGCGCGCCGTTGCGTCCATCTGATGAGGGGCGGGGTGACTTCTCGCCAGGGATGTGAATGGAGGGCAGGATGAGCTTCTTCTGCTTTGATGCTGGCAGGATCTCGTCAAGGTCCACTGGCACGCCAAGGGAGACTAGAAACATGCGCCGTATGCGGGAGCGGACCCAGTCGGGTGGCTGTAATGGGGGTGGTGCAACGAGCTGTGTCCATAGCGACTTACTTCGCTCGGTGAGGAATATGGAACGGGCGTCCTCAGTCGCCGTGGTTATGCTGGGTATATCTTGCAAGGTGGGGTATATCTCATTGATGTACGGATGTGTCGCACTGATGATATCTTCGAGCGATTCGAGGTCATCGAAGTTCAATACGGGCTGTACAAGGCTGGAGTCAGTGGTGCATCACTGGGGCAAAACATACGAGGCGAAGACAGGCTTGGGCTGGTATTGCTGCACTTACAGGACCTGGAGAAGGCGCAGGTACAGGAGGCTGATCTGGGGGCTTATCAAACGAAGTCTCTGCTTGTTCCTCGCCTTGTTGAAACCCATCGTCAAAGTCCCCAAAATCATCGTCTCCTTCCCCGCCCTCCTCAAACTCGTCGAAATCACCAAAACCATCATCGTCTGCAGGAAAGTCGTCATTGTCGTCATCTTCCGCCGTGTGTGTGCCAGCAGCATCAAAGGCAGAGTCGTCTGCGGCATCGTTTTCGCTTATGGGAGACCTATTTGAGGCAGTTGGCGACCCTTCTTCCGTCAATGGTACGCAGGAGGCACCAGGAATGCCCTACGTACCTTCGGACTTGCGCTGTGGAGGTTCCGGTGCTTTGACAATGATGTCTGGCTCTGCATCTGCGAGGCGTTGCTGGTGCGCAAGTGTCCCTGGAACATCGCCGTAGCTTGGCTGGTCAGGATCGATCTTCTCGACTACAGTCTTGGGGACGGGTGTTCCTCCAGGCGTAAGTGGTCGGTCGCCTGCACTGACACGCGAAGCACTGCGACTCCGCGAGCCATCTGGCACAATCTCGACCTCATCTGGCACGGCGTCTTGCGTTCGTTTCTTGTAGGCATCCGTTCCAGGTACTTCGCCATAAGCCGGATCATCGTCTACACGCTCGACTCTTGTGATGGGGATGGGTGAAGTGGCCTCATTCCTGCCGGTCTGGCCCTCTGATGCATCGGAGAAGTGCTCGTCGCTGGACGCTTCGTCTGTTGGTGGATTAAGATAAGATACAGTGACGTAGTGGGGTGAACTCACCTAGCTCCTTCGCGCCCGGGTCGTCCGTTACAATTCGAGGCGGCGCCAGATCGTTAGTCATGTTGTGCTAGAGTGTAGGTAGCTCGGCCTCGTGTGACTGCGGCGAGAATGTGGTGTTGCAAGGGCAGAGGCGGATTTCTACGTTGAATTTAAGCAAAGATCGCGGCGTCAGAGGCTATAGGCAAGGACGAGGCAGTGCACCGACTGCGGCGCCTATCAGTCCAAGTGTCGTCGTCAAGTCCCAGGCACGCCCAAGGAACAGCGGGGACGGCGGTCTGGAAGCTCCATGCGGGAACAACAATTCACCGAAGCTACCCCGGCACCCATGCGCCTGTTTGCCTAACTTTTGGCAGCTGCAACATCGACGCGACGTGACGTGCACATCGCCATTCCCTCCACATTCGTATTTGCGCCTTCGACACTGCTTTGAGAGCGAGAAAGCAACAATCCCGCCCCGCAATTGCGCGTCAACTGCTAGCTTACGTTCTATGTAAACAGCTGCCGCGGTCAACTGCAACAACACCACAAACCTCCGCACCTCAACTCAGCCGCGCATTATGTCGGGCTTCACATTCGGACAGGCAAATAGTGGCGCCACGCCGAACAAGCCTTTGTTTGGCGGCGCTGCTAACACCTCTGGCGGATCAGCACCCAGCATCTTCGGCACGGCCAACACTTCGAGCGCAGGAACAAGCACACCCGCCGCTGGGGCTGGCTTATTTGGAGGAGGATCGAACGCGGGCACATCGAATATTTTTGGCGGAGGCGCATCAAATACGCCTGCTGCGAGCAAGCCTGGCGGTCTGTTTGGCGGTGGTGGAGCTACCGCAGGCACTTCCTTGACACCTTTTGGAGGCAGTGGCCAGAGCAAACCCGCTGCAGATGCGACGAAGCCATCTGGTCTATTTGGTGGAGGCTTCGGGAACGCAGCGAGCGGGACCACGTCTTCAGCGCCCTCCTTCGGCTTCAATACTACCTGTGGGTGTCTTGTACGAGCATTCCTCGCCTATCATGGCTAACAAAGAAACGCAGCATCCACACCCGCCGCCACGCCCGCAGCGACCAAGACCTCTTTCCTTCCATCAACGACTCCTGCTGGCGCTCCTCCTGGTCCCAGCTTGTTCGGCGGACAAAACAATCAGGCGGGCGGCAACTCTCAGACTGGCTCATCGCTATTCGGCGGGCAAAAACCACAAGCAGGTGCTGGCGCTCAACCCAGCTCTACACTATTTGGCGGCCAGAATAACCAGGCTGGTGGGGCAGCGCAGACCGGTTCCTCCTTCTTCGGCGCAAAGCCCGCAACGACGTCGGGCGCAAGCACACCGAGCCTGTTCGGTGGTGCTGCAGCAGGGAAACCGCTAGGCAGTTCTGCACCAGGCACAACTCTGTTTGGTGGGAACAAAGACACTTCAGCTGGAGCAAACAAAGACGCGACTCCTGCGTCCTCGACCCCATCAAGCCTCTTTGGCGGCGGTGCTCAGACGGGAACAGCTGGTGCAACACCAAAACCATCTCTATTCGGAGGTCAAGGTAGCGCAACGCCTTCTTCAACCCCAGCAAGCAAGGCTCCCACTTTCAGCTTAGGTACCACTCCAGCACCTCCAGCTACGTCGCAACCCGCTTCGAACATGGCATCCTTCAGCTTGGGTGGAAACACTGGCGCTACTACATCCTCGGGAGCTCCCACTCCCAGCTTGTTCTCGGCTGCAGGATCTGGAACAAGCACAACTGCAGGCGGCAGCACATTATTCAACATCGGCAAGCCTGCTGCTTCTACGCCCGGCAGCACCGCAGCCACAAGTGGGGCGACAGCTACGACAGCTGGAAACGGGACTACAACTACGACTGCACCAGCGCCATCCCTCTTTTCCGGCATTGGCGGTGGAAGCTCGGCCCCAGCCGCATCTGGTGCTACCACAGCTGCTAGCAGCGCACCCAGTCTTTTCAGTCTAGGAGGAGGCGCAAAGCCTTCGACAACTGCTGGACAACCGTCCACATCCACTTCAACAACCCAGCCAGCCCCGACGCTCGGCGGTGCAACCAATGATGCAGCGAAGACTGGCGGGCTCGCGAGCTCGACCGCTGGTCCAGCCCCTTCGGCCCAGTCCCGTCTAAAGAATAAGAGCATGGATGAGATCATTACACGATGGGCTGCAGATCTATCAAAGTACCAGAAAGAGTTCCAGACACAGGCCGAGACAGTCGCAAAGTGGGATCGGGCATTAGTTGAAAACTCGGACAAGGTCCGGCAGCTTTACTCCAAGACCTTCCAGGCCGAGCGTGACGCAGCTGAGGTTGAGCGGCAACTGACGATGATGGAGGAGAATCAGCAGGAGCTCGACTCGTATCTCGACCGGTATGAAAAGGAAATCGAGAACCTCATGAAGATGCACGGTGTCAGCGGCAAGTCTGATGGCTTGAGAGGCCCAGACCAAGAGCGAGAGAGGACGTAAGTTTGTTCCATTGCCACGTCTTGGATCGATATGCTAATACTGGAATAGCTACAAACTCGCCGAGAAGCTCTCAGATAGGCTAAACGAGCTGAACAAGGACCTCACCGAGATGATCGAGGAGATCAACAGCACGTCACAAACGCTCAGCAAGTCTGGCAAGCCCGACGATCCGGTAAGTTTCTGGCGAGTCTCGCTTTATTAAATCCGAATGCTTACACCCGTCTAGTTGACAAAGGTCGTCCGCGTCCTCAACACCCAACTCTCACAACTCCAGCTCATCGACTCGGGCGCCTCGCAGCTCCAGGAAAAGATCACCAAGGCCCAGAAGGAGAGCCAGCACGTCGGCGCTAATGGCTGGAACGGCCTGGGTTCCAATCCTGCTGACGACTTTTATCGCAGCTTCCGCGGTGGTCGTACCGAGCGCTTTGGCGGCGTCTCGTAGAGTGGGCATGGCTTGCGGCGTGCAAGCGTGAACACATCATAGAGAGCAAATGAAGTGCAAAGTGCGGATAAGGGTTTGAGTGAGATGCCTTCTAAGGTCGAGGCTCTAGCAGAGGAAAATGGGTTCTGGGAGGCATGACATGTCGTCTGGGAGCATCCTGTAGACTCGACACTGTATAGTATGGAAGGACTTCAGCTTGGTGGACTGCATAATGTGGCGTCTGTGGGTTGGAATGGAAATATGATATCTTGTGATCGAATCGTGCCTTCTGTCCTTGTTGTCGCGAGGTGCTTGGGCCTCACTCCAACGGTCGTGCGTGCTGATGTGCTCGTTGTGGCGAGCTTTGCGAGTCAAGGGCGCGTGGAAGTGCGGCGATAAATGGATGGAGAAAGCCGACGTCGCGAGTTTGTGCTTGTATAACGTGCGGACTGACACGGGTTGGTTCTGAAGAGACTTAGAATAGATAAATATATTCCTGGCGATGAGCTCGCAGCGTGTCACACTACACAGCAATATATCACAGTAAACAGCCATATGTACATTGTGACTAATCAAACCATCCCATCGCTCAGCTCAGGAAGATGACATTCGATCGTCGATTCGTTTCATTCGATTTCGTGTTTTGTTTAAACGCTAAACAAGGACCGCGAGGTCAGCCTGTCGCTGTTCTACAGAGTACCATAACACATCCTGCACATGCGCACTGGGATAAAAGAAGCTTACTTCTGTTCGCCCTGGCCCGACGCCTTGCTCTCGTTGATGACATCGTCACTGTTGTGCTATCAGCTGTTGCTCATCGCGTGTCCGGAGAGATGTATGTGGGGGAGGTGTGGGTGGGTGGGGTACTGACATGTGCTTGTCGAGGTCTTCGATGTGTTGGCGCTGCTGCTTGAGCTTTTCTTTGATGGCTAGGAGCCTGTATGATGTGTTAGCAGAGTCCTGCCCAGTGCGTGTCGCGTCTTGTAATATGGCGGCCGTAATGCGGGTGCTGGCCACCCTGTGCGCGCGGGTGGTGGGATGCGAGCGTACTTGGCCTTCTCTTCCTGGCGGATGTAAAGCTCCTCGGCGGCGGCCTCGCGCTTGGTGAATGCATCACTGGTATTCGTATTAGCGTCCATTGCTCAATTTCCTGCTTCATTGCACACTCACCCTCCGACTTGGCCTGTAGGCCTCGATGAACCAGATCCGGTGGATCCCTCGGCCATGCGGCGGGCAGCGAAGGAAAAGTAGCGGGGTGCAGCGACAGAGCGCGCGCTCTTGATGATTGATGTGCGAAGCATTGTGTTGTTTGTGCGTGTGGAGAGGAATTGAGCTTTCAAGAAGTGAGTATATAGACGATCGCCAGAGGTGGAGTGATTGATCGAGCTTGTCAAATTGGAGCTTGGGCCAATGCGTCATCAGTCATGTGATGCACATTTCACGAAGCATCTCGAGATGTCGTCTGGTGCTTACCCGGTCACATCTGTTCTATCTGGAACTATTTCGTGCTGTATACTGTCTACTCTCAAGTGGTTCTTGTCATGGGCGACGAAGAATCTCGCGACTGCGAGCCATCATTGCGCAATCAAGCTTCCTGAAAGCCCACTTGCGAGCCGGCTGTGATTCATGTATCCGATGGTACTTCTAAGATGTAGAAGGGTACTCAGTGGATCAAATCATGGTTCACTGAGGACGCCGTAGAAGGCGGGTGCAGATCTGAGATCCTTCCCTAGTACACTGAAGCTGTAGGCCCGGCTGCGAAGTCCCAGCCAATACATGGCCGGTATGAACATAAGCCCTAAAGATCAATCGCGGTGCCCAACAATGTTGCTGTGCGGTGCAGAGCTTGTAACTGTCATCGAACGAGGGTACTGCGGGGCACAAGGAGCACCCTGAGTGTCAACGGCCTAGACAAGGCGCACCGCTCAACATGGGCAGTAAAGTTGGCTAGACAGTTGGCCTCTGAGGCGGTGACGGCTGCAGTCGGTGGTCCTGTAGGAAGAAGTCGCGCCTGTTCTGGGCTGTGTGAAACGGTCCAAGGATAGGCAGGCGTGATCGACGGCAGCGCTTGCCAAGAAATCGGGTTCTGTCGTTCTCCTCGACGACTCCCCTCCTCCTCTCAATAAACAGTCCCCCGAAAGACACTCCAGCTTCAGCTTTTCGCCTTCTACTCTCCACCCCGCCCGTCTTTTCGATCAAAGTCCCACCCCAAAACAACCACCCCTCTCCGTAAGTCCCTTCCCGTCTTGCGTCATCTCCCCATCTCCCCTCAGCGCCGGAGGTCGGCACCAAATTGCGCACTCAGCGCCCTCGACACACGCCAGCCAGTGTCGTCCGGGTGGCTTGGTACGCAGTGTCACCAACGTCGACCGCGCCCGTTACGAGGCACCGCCATTATCGGCTGTGGGAGTCGCACTCGAGGTGCAGTGCTTGACCGGCTCAAGCCGCCCCTCCTTGCGCCCTCCACCGCCAGCTTGTAGACACGGCCTGCACAAGCAACCATCGCAGCCTCGAGCTAAGCAATTTCGAGAATCGCAAGCTCAAGTTCTAGTTGAACAGCGTCGCAATCGAGTTCGCTTTGCTTTTTGGTCACAGCAATCGCGCGCTGAGGGGCAAGCCTGCTCAACAATTGCGGAGCTTCGTGGGCGGGCCTTTTCACGCGCTTATCACAGCACCAGAATTTCGCTAACACTGCAGTATATCAGATTACACTTCAAAATGGGTTACGAAGACTCTGTATACTTGGCCAAGCTGGCCGAACAGGCCGAGCGCTATGAGGGTAGGCGCTCCTATGACGAGCTGCGGAACAACAGACTGATCTGAGCAGAAATGGTCGAGAACATGAAGGCCGTTGCTTCCGCAGACCAGGAGCTCTCCGTTGAAGAGCGAAACCTCCTCTCCGTCGCGTATAAGAATGTAATCGGTGCCCGCCGTGCATCGTGGAGAATCGTCACCTCGATCGAGCAGAAGGAGGAGTCCAAGGGCAACGAGACCCAGGTCGGCCTCATCAAGGAGTACCGCCAGAAGATTGAGGCCGAGTTGGCCAAGATCTGCGAAGACATCCTGGAGTGCCTGGACGGGCATTTGATCCCCTCTGCTGAGAGCGGCGAGTCCAAGGTTTTCTACCACAAGATGTATGCCTTCTTCCAGCTCTGCTATCAGAAGGGCGATTTACTGACCATGCATCGTAACACAGGAAGGGCGACTACCACCGCTACCTTGCCGAGTTCGCCGTCGGCGACAAGCGCAAGACCTCCGCCGACAAGTCGCTCGAGGCATACAAGGCTGCCACTGACGTCGCTGCCTCCAACCTCGCGCCCACCCACCCCATCCGCCTCGGTCTGGCACTGAACTTCTCCGTGTTCTACTACGAGATCCTCAACTCGCCCGACCAGGCTTGCCAATTGGCCAAGCAGGCTTTCGATGATGCCATTGCCGGTATGCACAATTTCCTAGCGCCTCCAATCTTCGAGACTGACAAAATTGCAGAACTCGACACCCTGTCTGAGGAAAGCTACAAGGACTCCACCCTGATCATGCAGCTCCTCCGTGACAACCTGGTAAGTTTGATGCGTCATGTCCTATTTGACCTATCTAACTCACATCGCTAGACCCTCTGGACATCATCCGAGGCCGAGCCCTCTACTGAGGCGCCCGCTGCTGCTGCCGAGCCCGCGACTGAGGCGCCTAAGGCCGAGTCCACCGAGCCCGCCACTGAGGCCAAGGCATAAACGATCAAAAATATCATGCGGATAAAGGTGTTAGGGATAGCGGTAAGGAGCGTTTTGGTATGGGCATCGATGCCTGGGCCATCGTGCCCTAATGCGGGCCCTCTAGAGTGCTAAGGTCGTTCGTGCTTCACTAGACTCACAAATCTCCATCCTGTCAACATCCTACTCCCTTGGTCTTCTGTCTCGACTACTTCTGTACCTTGAACCTGCAACACAAGCCACGCCTGTATGACTCCCTTGTACGCTGCTGGAGGCTTCTTTCCAGATGGTCATGTCTCACGATCGGTGGCGTTTCTTACGTTCCTTCATACCCCAAAAAAGATTTCGAATACAACTACGCATACTTTGCTTGCCAGAGCTCTTGGGTGGGTGTTGATCTCACGTCTAGGCCTCGCCCATGGCGTTCCCTGCATGCCCGTTATGCTCACAAGGCTTGACTTCCCATTTTGTCACCGCAGGTTAAGTCCTCACCATGTGCGATCAGGACGAGAACTTTCCTTGCCCCGCCGCCGAACCTGCAGCCGAACCTGCAGCCGACGAAGTACTTCTGATAACCTGTTCAAACACCCCCTTGACCCAGATTGCAAAATATTGCAGGTCGCTGTACCGCCAGTGCTTGAGTCCATAGCCCGGACACTGCTTGTATTTCCCCCACCGCTTCCTCTTTTCCAAACAGTCCGTATGATACACACAGCCACACGACTTGTTGCGCGTCTTGGCGGGCCATAACGTGCGGGCTTGAACAGCAGTTGTCAGTAACGGACGTGAAACCAGACAAAATAGAAGGTGGGAAGAGGAAAGTACGTACCATTCTTCTCAATCCAAACTAGCCCCGCATGGCAGATGGGACATCTCGCTTCCTTCGGTATGTGTTGGTTGTACACGCTTCCATCGACGGTTTCAAATCCGTTGCGCAGGAATACACGCTTGGTATCGTAGGTTTCGTTGGTTGCATCGCGCACCGTGCGGGTGGTTGGCGAGTGTGGTGGGAATCGCGCATATGCCGTTCGGCGTGTGGTTTCGGTGGTGGGTGGGTAAGGTTGGTTGGGGGTGGGGGGTTCAACTAGATCCATTTGGGACGAAGTCGTTGAGGAGGAGTGATATGTGTGGATGGAGTGTAGTGATGGTGGTCTAGTGATGGGTTGCTGGTAGCGATGGACTGGCGGTGGTGATGTGTGGATGGTGAGTTGTTGGAGTGGGTGGATGGGGTTGGAAGGGCTGACATGTCGCAGTTGCCCAGGGAGAGAGGTGAGCTTGCTTGGTAGGAAAGAGCAACCATCGTTCCTGGAGTTTAGGGCTTGCAAGGCAATTGCAAACCATCCTAAGCGATGGTACTATGACTCGGGTCAGGGATAGGAAACTGCAAAATCTGATGTTGTTGTAGTAAACGGCGCCTACCATACGCTCACCTTTCCCAACTACTTCCGCGTCTGACACCGTTAACCAAAGCTTGTTCTCCCACCCGACCTTGTTTGCTATCTCCCAAGGTTCTCATTGGCGCCAACGCCAGCCATATATCTCTTTATTGATGACTTTCATTAACCTTTCACTCATCGACTGAGCAGCAGATCGAGGATAAGGTTGATACTGTGGCAAGTGTGAGCGAACCGTTCTTATCAGGGTATCGCTACAGCCTCTTGCGCCACATCGCAAATGGCTTTCACTATGGGCTGCTGCACGTGCACAGCGCGCCCCACTTTGACTACCCAGCGAATACAAAATACTTCGAGTCCCATCCTCATCGTAACAATCTCTCACCTCTCAACCTGCACCTCGGCTCTCAACTACAGCATCTGCTCACATCAACCCGACACCAACAACTCCAAATTCCCATATGGCGCCCTTTCGCTTCTTAGATCTGCCAGCCGAAATCCGCAATGAAGTTTACGAATATCTGGTCGTCGTCGATTCGGTATTTTACACTCCAGATTGGTACGAATATAAAGTCGGCGGACGCTTTAAGGACTTCGACCGCTACGATAAACCCTCACTCCAGATACTCCAAACCTGCAGAGAGCTCCACGCCGAGGTGGAGCCTTTCTATCTCTCCAGGAACAAGTTCGTGCTCCCCTCGATGTTGGAGTTCCACCAGCCCTTACGTTCGACCGAGCCCCATCCCCCCCACTTGAAGGACACACTTCCTCAGCACGCGAGCGCGGATCGTGTCTTGTTCTCAAAGAAAGCCTTGACATGCGTTAAGAGCTTCAGCATGGCTTTCTGCTTTCGCAACGCCATGCCACTTACAGTATCCCACATGGACTGGCACCGCATGACTGCGTTTGTTCTACGCAAATTCGATAATATAGACCCGGTACACCGAATGCACCTTACTCACAAGGTGGCAAAAGTGCGGCAGCGTAACGTGTGGCTGAGGCAGATCGAGGCGGTTAAGCGCTTCACATCCCCACTGGATCTACTTGAAGTCGACTTCACAAACGCATATTGCCCGTTCGGGTGCTGCCGCGAGTATGATGATGCTCTCTTCCTGTTCCTGGCAGATTTGAAGCCGAAAGTGCTGAGGCTTCTGGGACTCAGGGTTGGTGATATGGCTGAGGTTCGACGGAAGGTCAAGAATGTCGAAGATAGCACGGACTGGATACCAGAGGAAGTCTCTTACATACCGCTTGAGGATATATAAAGATATATGGAATAAGCACACGTGGGCCAGATGTCTCGGCCTGTAAGCTTGGCTTGGCATATTCATGACCTCGCACTCTCACTTTCACTTTCACTTCGACCACTTGCGCTATTGTACATAAATGACACAACCAGTGTCCGAGCGCGCGGCTCCTTGAAATTCTATCATGCTTCATGCCCACGCACAGTTTTTTCTTTCGTCTACGACCACCCTGCGGCCACCCCTCTCCAGACGACGCGGCCCCCGCGTTCATGCCCAACATGAAGATGGATACAACTCTCTCCTGCGATGCTCCGAAGACCCTTGTCGAGACCACATCCATCTCTCGAGACAATTCCGTCTACCGGTTCCTAGAGCTACCCGCAGAACTAGAGTGCAAATCTACGAGGTGCTGGTAGTTGTCAGTAAGGTCTTCTTCACGCCCGACTGGTACGAGATCGAGCAGAGTCAGCGCTTCACACATTGGAAGGACTACCGCACTCCCAATCTTCAAGTTCTCCGCGTTTGCAAGCAGATCTACGCAGAAGCTATGGACGTCTACTTTACCAAGAATCTGTTCCTTCTGCCTCCGGACTACAACCTCACATATCCCTTCCAGCACGTCGACAAAGGAGACACTTCGCTGCAATCACACAAAGGTCTGCGCTTGTTCTCCACCACCGGTCTGCAGAAGATCAGAAACCTTAGCATCGGCTTCTCGCTCGGTTCGCGTGTTCCCATGGTCATGTCAGCGTCGAGTTGGGCCTTGGCGGAAGGAGCTACAATGCGGGAATTCAGCGCAATGGGTGCAGCCGAGCGCCTTGCTCTGGCCCATGTGCATGCTAAAATTAAACAAGCGAGGTTTTGGAGTGTTCTCACCCAAGCCCTTGCGAGAAAGGCCTACCAAGCTGTCATACCTAGAAGTCGACTTCACACACGCCTTTTGCCCCCTTGGATGCTGCCGGGGGTTCAGCATCGACTTCGAGTTCCTGCGGCGTCTCAAACCGAAGGTCCTCAGAGTGTTGGGTCTCTGTACGGAGGAGCGAGCGTTGGTGAGGACGAAGATGATGCACGGACTGAAGGTTGGGGACATCGCAGAAGCGGCCATCGAGCTGGGATGGGACGATGGGCAGGATCCGTGGAGGGAATGGAGGACATCTCACGAGGAATAGAGAGAGAGTCGACGGATGACAGTGGACTTGGGCGATCCATAGGGATGTTTTGGTCGCGCGCGTTGGAGGAACAAGCTTTGAGATCATCTCTCATCTTGAGCATCGACATGCATTCCACATCGAATCAGCACTTAGCAAGACTCCTATGCTTAAGAAATTTGCACGAAAATAATTATAATCCTGCCTGGGGTTAACACACTGACGCACCACGTGCTAAGTTGCTATTGCGCCTACCTCACTTTCCGTGCCCTGTCAGTCTCTCGCTCCAGAGTCTTGACTTGAAGTTAGCTACGACTAAAGCCAAATTCACAACAGTCTCTTACCATACACCCTCATCATTGCCAATCGGATGACGAAGATTGCAGTGCGTTTGTGAGGCTGCGATGGGCACAGTGTGGCGCTGCAGCAGCGTATCAAGCTTGTGTTTGATGGCGTTTTGGGGCTCAGGAGCTGCATGCTGGATCACTGTACGATGCAAATCCGTCGAAGATTCCAGGCAAAGCGGAGGGCGGGGCGATGTTAAGCAGGAAAAGGTCGAATAGGAGATGTCCACAAAGGCATAGTTCAGCTAAAACGAACTGGGGAATTTTCAGGGGTCACTTGATGGGAGAACTGAATGTGAGATTGGGGCACACGCTAAGTCAAGGCCAGATGGCGGGAAGTTGTGTAATAGTTTTGATTTCAGTGTACTGTGCTGTGCTTGTTCGATTGGACCCAGGCAACTGTGCAGTTGCCCTCAGTTTTCAACCATGGTAGGTGGCTATGAGGACTGCGTTTGGCTCTCTAGATCTCGTTGGGAGCCACACAATCAAGAAAGCAGTCCGCAAGTCGAACGTGTCCTTGCCACGCTGTCACAAGAGCGCACGCACGTATCCTCTATCCCTCTGCTTCGATCTCATACGCGTTCGACTTGTGCTTAGGCTCGAACTTGAAATTCGGATGAGCGGGACCTAGGAACATCTCGCTGTGTATTTGTTAGCGCATGCTTATTGATTGCCTTTCATTCGAGCTTACCTTAGCTTGATCCAATCCTTGTAATGTTCGCTAGCCATCAGCGTCTCCAGGTCATTTCGTCCTCTGAACCTCGGCGGGCGATCCTGGATGTTCGGTGGCAGATGCTCTAACAAACCGACGGGCACATAACGATGTGCGAAGCTCAGCCACTCGAGCAAGAAGCGACGTGTCGTACCAATGCCTAGCTCATCTGATCCCCACGTCTGCAGTCCGTACTTTGCGAACTTCTCGATGTAGGCAAGACGTTCGGTGGCGGACTTGTCAAGATATTGCCCCTTTTCGATCTCCTCGAAGATCCACGGCTTGATTAACGCGCCACGACCAATCATGACAGAGTCGACGTTTGAGTTGTCCAGGTGGTTGTAGTAGTCCTCGTGTGAGTAGCAGTCGCCATTGCCGACGAAGTAGACGTGTCCGCCATTGGCAAGGTCACGAGGATCCGCTTCTGCGACCGTGTCCGTGCGTGCGTCCTTCTCTTTCTGAAGTCTCTTGATCAACGCAGAGCATTCGGCGATGTATGACCAATCCGCACTCTTGGAGTAGCGTTGCTGCTTACTCCGGCCATGCAACGTGATTGCGGCAACGCCCGAGGTGCCCTTACCAGACTCAACGGCCTCATATCCTCCTAGCACAAGTCGTCTGACGAGCTTCTGCGCTGTTGGATTGTTGTCTTTAGTACCCATGCGGATCTTGACTGTGATAGGGACCTCCTTTGAGACATAGCCCATGCCGCGTAGAATGTTCTCCAGTTTCGCCTCGTTGTCAAGCAGGGCAGAACCACTGCCCTTCTCGCATACTAGGTTGATCGGGCAGCCGCAGTTCAAATCGATGGCGCGTAGCTTCGGGCAGTGGTCGGTCAGCAGTTCGACGGTCTTGTTCGCTAGCCAAGGCTTATTTGCTGCAATTTGTGCACCAAAACGCAGGTCTGTCGCATTGTCGTAGCCCTGTACGACTGTGCCTTTGCTCTGGAATCTTGGTGCCGCGGTCTCTGATTCGTGTGCCTTCATGAGCGCCCATTCGCCTCTCTCGCCTTGGATCAGAGGCATACCCATTGCCATCTCGCTCCAGGTAACTTGACAACCGAGGTCCACGCAGAGTCGTCGGTAAGGCAAGTTGCCTTGAGTCGTGAGAGGTGCCAGGACAGGTGTTTCGGGCCCGTAATATAACCGCCGCTTCTCAGAAGGCTTGAAGGGCGCTTCAACATACTCGGCTCTTCGAGCTTCCTTCTCCTCCTTCAGACCCTCGCTGTCACCATGATGAGCGTCGAAAAGCTCTCGTTCGGTGTCTTTGTTGGAGTTGATCCACTCTAGGTATTGGTCTGACCGTGGTGTGCCTAACTTTCGCCTTGATAAGCCGAATTTGACTTCTTTGGAAACAATGTTGACCACTTCAGCCTCATCTTCTTCGAGATCCTTGAGTTTCGCTTTTCGTTCGGCATCTTCACGCAACACCAACTCTTGCCTTCCGTCCTCAGTCGTTCGCTCTTCAGAATGACTGCCGGCGAATCGACACTTCCAGCCAAGGTGACATACTCCTTTGACCTCGTAAACAGGACACTGCCCATTGAAAGTCGTCAGGTCCTCCCGCCGACCTTCCTTCAAGTACTTTCGAAGATCGTGTTCGAACTTGCATTTGTCGCCAAACTTGCATTCGGCTGGTGAGAACTCGTTGTGCAATGCGCGAGTACCGCAAAGTGGTAATTTGTCGTGCGAGCTGCCGAAGGTTCGACTCGTGTTCTGACCTTTTTGTTTCTTGTCTTTTTTGTTGTTCTTGCCCTTGCGGTTGTCGCGTGCGTCACTTCCAGCTGCCTTGTGGCGAGCATCCGCAGCCTCTGCCGCATCGTCGTCCACAACCTCACTTCTGAGCTCTGGCTTGTTGTCGCTTCGATGTATGATGTACCTATCGATATCAGTGATCCTTCCAATCTCATGATTCGTATGTGACTGACTCGGCTTTGATTGGCGCAACACCTTTCTGTCGCTTGACTGGTGAGTCCGCCATTTCTACGTCCTGGCTGCCAGTCCGTGTTCTTTTCTTGTCACTGGATTGTTCCCCGTTGTCATTAGATTCGGTGTTACCACTAGGGATACTGGAGGTGGTGGCTACATCAAACTCCCCCGCAATGATTTCATCACCTTCACCTGCCATATTCACGGTGAATAATAATTAATCAGGCAAGGTTTGAACTTGCAAGCGTCGGTGACTTTGCCCTCGACTCTGGAACGCAACAGTGCATCTGAATTTGTGAAGCTTAGTCTCGGCTAGCTAGAAACGGCTAGCGTGTGATTAGCCGCACGAGCCACAACTCTGGAAGCTGCGAGAGGAGAGGGTGACGTATTTGTTCACAAGCTAGCCGTGGCTTCTGTCCAGCTCGCGTCTCTGTGCCCACTTCCTGCACCACATTCTCACTGCACTTCCTCCGCCCTCCCGCACTTCCTCACCTTCTCATCAACCTTCAACCCTCTTTCAACCGAATAATCCCATTTTCGGCCATTTCCTGCTCGACCCCGCCTCTACACAATCACCGTGTACACTGTAAGGCTACAACAACACAGTCAATATGACGCTCTACTACAGTTTGGTAAGTGCGATCCTTTCCCACAGAAAGCTCGCGGGCAGTTGCTACCGACAGCAATGCCAATGGCAACCTGAATGCTGCTCGCGTGTCGTCCACGTTCTCCATCGACAAACCCGCAATGTGGCACATTTACTTACTCTTGTTCTGCATCCAGGTCTTCCTCCTTCTGGTGACGGAGATGGCCATCTTCCTCGCCCTTATTATCCCGCTGCCGTTCACCTGGCGCCGCAAGCTCTTTACCTTCATATCCGAGAGCCCCATAATAGCCAAGTTGCAATATGGGATGAAGATAACGTTTATCTTCATCCTGATCCTGTTCGTTGACAGCGTCAACCGCGTGTACCGCGTGCAGGTTGAGCTCAGCGGTATGGGCAACAACCAGGGTGGAAAGTAAGTCGCCGAGAGGTCCTTTGGAAATACGTCGCTGACCACGCACAGCCAACAAGCTCTTGGCGGCATCGAGCGCATGGAGGTTCAGGCCCGCAAGTTCTACTCCCAGCGCAACATGTACCTTTGCGGCTTCACGCTCTTCCTGTCCCTCATCCTGAACCGAACCTACGTCATGATCCTCGATGTTCTCCGCCTTGAGGAGGAGGTCAAGACCTTCAAGGGCGACCCAAAGGCAAAGGGCGGAAAGTCATTGAAGGACGTTGGTGGTGCTGGCGAGGTCGGCGCTCTCAAGGAGGAGCTCGCTCGCAAGGATCGCGACATGGAGAACCTCAAGAAGCAGGTCGAGAGCATGCAGAGCGAATACAACCGCATGGGCGATCAGGTCGCCGGCTCAAACACTGCTCCCCGCAAGGGTGTGTAAACAGGCACACCTAATCTCAATGCGGGCAGCGAGTGACAAGTCTGAAGCGGTGCTGACAGGGTGAAGTTCGTCTAGCGTCAGCTTCTAGCACGCCCGCTCGAGCATTTACAACACGACGGTCAGTTCATCCAGCTCGGCGCTGAGTGCGCCGGTTGAAGAACAACTTGTGGAAGATACATTTGGGATCAATTTCAGTTTCTCGCATACCATAGCGGGGAATGGCTGGACTACTGCACAGGAGCGCAAAGCAAAAGGATTGCTACCGGCCATTATTATTGTAGTCTGTAGCATAGTATATTTGGAAGTCGTCTTCTCTTACTATTTCGACGTGCAAGATTCATGTTCCAACAGGAACAGGTTAGTGACAAATCTGCGAGGTAGATCGCGGCAACGGGCGACAACTTGGCGCACAGCATCACATGCTGCGTCTGTGGCATTGAGACATGTTGCTCTGAGCCGAACGTGAATAGTCATCGTAAGCCGTTGGGTGACAATCTTAGTCCCCATCATCTCTGTAGTCCGGTGATTAGGACATATACGTCGTTTGAGGACGTCCTTCGTTGTAAAGTTGTATCTCCAAGCTACCAAGATGTCGTCAAGCAACCGCAATACTCGCTTCGTCAACTACCCGAATCCCAAACCTCTTGATCACCCGTACAAGGCACCTCCACCACCAAAGAACCCCGTAATCAAAGGCAGTGCATTACACTATCTAAGCAATCTGTATGTGCTTGAAACGCTCAAATGATCTTGTACTAATCGTTGAAGCGTCACAGCAGTCCCATTTGTGCAGTACTTGCTATGGAGCAACGCGGGCTTCGGCACGCTCCGCAACTGCAAGGAGATTGAAGACGCCGACACGCGATTCGACCCTACCGTGATATCCATTCAACAGCCCGGCGATGACGCTCCCGATAGCTATACCAACATAATGAGCTTGCGTCGTGCACCGCCAAAGAATGGGAAACCCCGCTTCTATACGATCGAAGACTTCCACAACGCGTATAAGAGTGGTACGCTCACACCCAGCGATGTTGCAGAAGCCCTCCTGCCGCTGATTCGCCGAGATATCGCGCAGCGTAGTCCACATTCTACGTCCTTCACAGAGAGCAGGATTGAATTGGTGAGGCAAGCCGCTGAAGCTTCTACGAAGCGATGGAAGACCGGCAAGCCGTTGGGCATACTTGATGGCGTGCCATTCGCTGTCAAGGATGATCTGGACGTCAAGGGCTATAAGCGGCATATTGGGACGAGCCACGACTATACTGGTGGCAAAGACGTCGAGACTAGCTGGTGTGTGAGGAAGGTCGAAGAGGAGGGCGCGATACTGATTGGGAAGCTGAACATGCATGAGCTGGGTTCTGGTGAGTCTTGACGACCATACCGTGCTCGCGACCACAATGTCCGGCGGGTCCTCAATCGAGCTGCAACCACTAATACAAGCAGACACCACGAATAACAACCCCATCTGGGGCACGCCGCTGAATCCATACAACAACTCCTACTACACTGGAGGCTCATCAGGAGGCGTCGCATCCGTCGTGGGCCATGGAATTGTGCCTTTTGGTATTGGTTCAGACGGCGGTGGCTCGATCAGAATCCCTAGCAATTACTGCGGACTCTACGGCCTCAAGCCTTCGCATGGTCGCGTCTCCACATGGCCGTTGCCCGGCGCTATAAAGACGGTTGTCGTCCGTGGCCCCCTTGCAACAAGCATGGCCGACCTCGAACTCTCCTATCGCGTGCTCGCTCAGCCGGATCCCTCCAGCTTCCCGTCCTCGCATTTCCGTGCTCCGAAAGCGGACACCGGTGCACGAAACAAGGTCCTCGGTATCTACAAGCCATGGTTCGACCGCGCCGACCCGCCCGTCCAAGAAGCCTGCCATGCGGCTTTGCAATACTTCCAGTCCGAGCTCGGCTACGCGGTGGTGGATATCAGCATCCCCCTCCTCAGGGAAGGACAGCTCGCGCACGCCATGACCATTCTCGCTGAAGGCGTTGATCTCACGCAGTCAATCTGGAACCTCACGCCACCAAATCGCGTCCTTATGAGCGTCGCAAAGCAAACCCCGACCGTGGACTTTCTCCTCGCGCAGCGCGTTCGCAATGTGCTGATGGAACATCTCGCCTACCTGTTCCAGAAACACCCGGGCCTCGTCATCGTCACGCCCACCACGCCGAATGCCGGCTGGCCCATCGAGGACGCCGACCTAGCGTGTGGAATGTCGAACGCAAACATGACGCTGAAGAATATGGAGTACGTCTGGCTGGCTAATTTCACGGGCATTCCATGCATCCAGTTTCCCGTCGGCTATGTAGACGGTGTCAAAGGCAAAGGAAAGGTCCCTATTGGCCTGAGCGGACAGGGCGAGTGGGGCAGCGAGGACGCATTGATCGAGTTTGGGTTCGATGGTGAAAATTGGCTACATGAGGGTCTTGAAGGTGGGAAACTCAGACCGGAAGGTTGGGTCGATGTGCTTAATCTGGGATAGATGGGGATGTCTTTCTGAAGAGTGTAGCCTGGGCTTAAGTCTGGATTCGATGGCGTACCATGCACTTGCCCCTGACTGCGCCATTTTTTCACACGTCTGAAGTATTGGTTGCTTGACAACATCAGCGCAGCGTAATGGTATGTCGTAGTGTCGGTGCTTAGAAGCTGTGTTTTCTACTTTCTTTTCGTTCTTTCTCATCCATGCATGTATTCATCACCACCACTCTTATATTCACTGCTTCACTCCGCGCATTGCTTCGCTAAACGAAGAACAAGTCTAGTTCAATATCGCTGTGGTCTAGACGTACAGGAGTGTACACAGGCCCGCCTATCTCTATACATGTATACCCTTCCCAACGCGATGGAATCTACCGTATCGGTCGTCCGTCCGTAATGTCGCCGTACGCAGGTGCATCATAGTCTCCGAAACACGCGTAATCATAATCCGCCAGTTCGATCTGCTTCTCCATGACGTTCAAGAAAGTGTCCATCTCGCACCAGCCGTCGTCCCTGTCGCCGCAGTCCCTGTGACTTCGCCCGAGCGGTATAGTGCGCTGGTTGAGTACGAAGTGGACGTAGCTCGTCGGTGCGCCGTCTAGGTAGATCTTCTTGGCTGATCTGTTCGGGTTCACTGGCGCGGGGGTCTTGATGATCTCGATGTCTAAGCGCCCGGCAAAGGGCATGAGATAGGACATGACGAATTCGCGGTCGTCCTTGATGTGTGACGTGGGAAGGTGGTCAGCGAATTGCGTCAGCCCGAATGCGACGAGGATGCTGATGATGTTTGCGTCGTGGCTGAAGTCGAGGTTGATGGCTTGATCGACGGGGAACGTGGCGGTGTTGTTGTCCAGGGTGATGTTGATCTGGCCGGCAGGATCGGTGATGACATGGTGCTGCATGCGGGCGAGGACTTCTTGCACATATCCTGCATTGTGTAAGGGTTGCTCCTGCGTTTCAAAGTGACTGAAAAAGATACATACCAACGCCAATGGCTCGGCCGACTGGTGAGCCAAAGCCAGTGCCAGCTGAGAATGCAAGGTCGAGAGCATATTCGTAGCCTTCCCACTCTTCCCAGGTAAACAGGCCACAGAAGTGGGAGAAGCCGAGACCGACGGTCTCATATGCGCAAAGGGCTTGTGCATTGTCTTGCCAATGGTTAGCGAGATGCTTCAGTCGCTACGAGGAACTTACATGTATCGCTTAGCGTCCAGTCCAGGTCGCCCGTGATATGCTTTGTAATCCGCTTATGAGCATCCTGAAGATACACACTGATCCATTCCGCGAGAGCTATTTGAAGTCAGATCCACATCGATCGTGGGTAGCAATTTAGTGTTCACCTTCCCGAGCCATTACCCAACTTGTGTGATTGCACTGCTTATAGCCCGCCATGGTATTGTTGAAGCCCGGCCATTCGATGGCCAGCTCAAGCGTCGCGTTTTGCGTCCATCCAAGCCCAAAGAAGCCGGCAAGGAAGTACTCGGCCGACTCATACATGCGTCGCTGCGTTGTGCTTCGCACGATGATCTTACTGCCATTGTTCGGATAGAGGTGCCCGTACTGATAGTAATGCAATGTACCAGATTGAAACAGCTCCGCCTTACCATTCGGAACAAGAATCTCAGCACCCAGCATGAACTTCCAGTCGTTCAGGAACTCGAGTGGACCATGGCCGGTGAATTTTCCTTCTGCTGCAGCCAGCTTCAAACCAAGCGTGCGTTCTGCCGCAGCACCACTGACTTCGGGATAGCGGCTGCCATGCCGATGGACCATGTTTAGCCATGTCACGTTCGAGCCAGGAGGAACAGAGTACTCGTTGACCCCGAAACCTCGAGGGTTGGCAAAGTATGGGCTCAATATGGCAAGGCGCTGGAAGATGTTGGTGTTGTTGACGTTGCCAGCTATTGGTATTTGAGTCTCCAAAGGTGTATTTGGGATGTATGAAACGCCTTGAAATGGTGCTAGGTTGGTCTGCGCTAGATTCGGTGCATCGCCGGTTTGCGTTGGACCTGGGCAGGGTCTGAGACGAGTTTTTAATGGTGCGTTATCAACTCTTACCAGCAAAGTGCCCATCGTCTGTTACGAAGTAGTCTGGTAAACTCGATGATTTTGTTGTTGGTGTTGCTGGATTATGGTCAGTACGGATGATGCCATATCAGCTAGACTTACGCTTGATGTATTCTTGCCCTGCATGAATGGGAGCCTGGCCATCGTAATTCCCTTTTGGTTGGTCAGTACCGATTCGACGTGTGGGTGAATG
>TARA_R110002003_G_scaffold62_16_pt1 | contig 45629 bp, 49 predicted proteins | sample TARA_R110002003 | Tara Oceans TARA_R110002003 (sample SAMEA4396441) | marine metagenome | biome: Westerlies Biome; feature: [SRF] surface water layer (ENVO:00010504); material: water (ENVO:00002006), including particulate matter (ENVO:01000060) such as... | depth 5 m | reverse complement strand
TTTTATGGGACAGCGTCCAATAGTTGACGCTGAAGTCCACCCCATCCTGAACCATGAGACTCCGAAGCTACAGACCCGAGGCGACAGGCCACTCCATCCTGAACCATGCGACCTTGAAGCTACAAGCTATTTCATTGGACAGCGTCCAATAGTTGAAGCTGAAGTCCACCCCATCCTGAACCATGAGACTCTGAAGCTAAGCTCAATTCTCCGGCAACGGCTCATCGCACTTGCGGGTGACCCTGGCCAACGCACGTTGGGTAAACTCATCCTTCCCATTCCGCCTTTTGATCTTGTAGTCCTCCACCCCACCACCTTCAGCCTGCAGGCATACGAACACGACAGCCCTCGACTGACCTTCGCGCCACGCACGATCCCGGGCCTGGAGCTCCCATTCTCGCTTCCACCATGGCGAACACTGGATCACGACGTTGGCGCAGGTGATGTTGAGGCCAAGTCCTCCTGTTGCTCTTGTCATCAGCAGGACCTTGGCGCCTTTCGACTTTGCGAAGTCCTCGAGGATGGCTGGGCGAATTTCTGGCATCGCGCGGCCGTCGTATCGGAGGCATTCGATTGTTACACTCTTCGCGCGCGAATCACGAACATCGGGTAGAAACCTAACAAGGATCATAAGCTTCGCGAAGGATCGACTGGGTTAGCTAAGGGTTCATCTGCTATTGATCAGATTCAGGGTTTCCTATGCCGTTAAGCGGCACCTCAAGTTGGTTACGGCGTCTTCTTGTTAATTGGTGATTAACAGTTGGCCGAACATATTACGCTGTTGCCCGAGACAAACAATATCAACATTGGAGTGGCTTTGGAATTTTAATCGCTCACAGTGTCCATCGTCAGCTAAGCACAATTACGCGAAGATCTGGCATCACATCACGGATAACATTAAGGGAATTGGTAAACCATGCTTCATTCCATATACTAACAATGCTCAAACATCGCTATCCCTCCTCTCAACCGCCCCTTCTTATTTGTATACACAATCGGATTCGAGATGGCTGTATGCAAACTCTAACTCATGCCGCTTGGGATCAGGTGACTCGATACAACGTGGGCACGGACACGGATACCGTAGTGTGACTGAATTCGTGGCCGAAGACTCGATAGATGCACGCGCGGCATTCTTGACGGCCTCGGGACACTTTTCGGTCTTGTGCGTGTTAGCCATTTCCCTGCGCTGGGGCGTGCTGGCACAGTGATCGCAACGGACAATTGCGCGGCAATACTCTGCAGTGTGCCGAGTTGAGTCGCACGTGGTGCAGAAGATCTCAGTTCCGTAGATGATCTTGCTGTGGGCCTGAAGGTGTTTCTTCAAGCTGTCGTATGCTGCGCTGTTAAATTCGGGTGGGTAAGGGAGGGCGATCAACAGAGCAGCTATCATTGTGCAGAAAATGTCATTGCCTCCATTGTGAAGGTAGGGCTCCGTGATACGAAACTTGGCTAGGAGCTGGGACAACTTGAGCTTCTTTGGTCCAGAGACGAGACCGTTCTCGGCGGCCAGGACTTGCGTGTCGATTGTGGCGACTACGACACCCAAAGAAAAAATATCGAGACCAAAGCGCTGCTTGATCATTTTCACGTCGTTCTCGACGGCGTGTCCAACGAAGATGATCGGTCGAGGCCGACCACGTACATCAAATCGGATGAAAGAGTGTCGAAGCATGTTTTTCGCTTCCTCCATGTCCACAAATGTTGTCTTACCGAATTGAAACTCTTCGGGGTAGCCTGCGCAGAAATCCGAGTTCACCATGTGGGCGGTGGATTTGATGCGCGCGTGATAATTGATCGAGGACTTTAGCACATTCCAGGCTGAAGCCCGGTCCGTAATAAACCGAGGATCGAGTATGGAGACGCCGACCTCGGTGATGCAAGTTGCATCGTGCTCGTACCATTCCACATCGAGTCCCACTATGAGCGCATTACGAAGCGCTGCTTTTGCCGCGCTGAACACGAAGGGAATCTCATGACGATGAAGCCAGTGCTGTAGGATGGCTGTCTGTGTCAACCCTTGTCCTCGCGCGGTGTCAAGCTGGCTCTTGAGATTCGGTGGCTGCATGGTTGAATGGAAGACAGACATGTTGGGATAGGTGAATGGCACAAGACTCGCAGTATGTGGTAGGTCTGGAGGCCAGCTTGAGTTGAGAAAGGTGGGGATCCCCTGGGCATTCTTGTAAGGCCATCTTGTCGGCGCTATTGTAGGCACACAATGAGACCGTGAATCACTCACGGTGCTCCAAAATGGTGCCTGTCTCGGCGAACGCTCTTCGAAGTGAAACATGTGCGGTAGTGGCCATAGCATCAATTTGTTGTCTTGGAGGACCAAGACATTGGGACTGCCTTGAAACGTGTATGGAGTGAAGGGGATTTTGCATCTCGTTGGAATGTTGATTAAGAACGTGTAGAATTGGCTTGCGAAGCCTGGCCGCTTTACATAGCCTGGTTTGTTTGCGGAGCTTGGTTGGGTTGCGGAGCCTTGTCTGTTTGCGGAGCCTGATTGATCGGAATCGTCAAAGCACTAAGCGACTTAAACATGGCAAATAGGTATCTTCAACGCGAACCGTCACAGGATAGGATAACAGTTAGTATACCATTTAAACTCTGCACAAACCACATTGATGCCAACAATAAAATGTCAAGGATATAATAGAGCCTGTTTAGCCTCAGCGAACTGTGCACTGTTTGGTTTGAGGGCTACCTAGTTACAAGGTACGAGACTGTTCGTGCGTGAAAACATGAGCTGCATCATACACCGAGGATAATGAAGTGTCGAGTTCGTGGAAACGTTGTAGCTACCCTGCTTCAGAATTTCTGGAGATGCCACCTAAAGCCACGCAGCTCGGCGACTGTACACACTTCTTACTATCCACGTAGTCAAGTTCCGCCTTGCTTTTACATCGACAGTCGGGCGTTACAGAAACAATGTTGCAGGGTGCAACGACAAAGCGACACCGGGCAAACTTAGCCGATCCCACTGAGTTGCAAAGAGGTCTAACGGTCGATCCTAGGGCTTTCAAGTCCGAAGCTACCACGAGAAGCGGGCATTGAGATACGACATTCCCGGTTCTACGACACTTTTTCCAACGGACTCAATATCTGCTTCACCAGCAGCTCCAGATGCAACTAAGAGTGGCGTGAAATGCTGTACCGTACGTTAGCCTTCATGTAAAGTGGATTCAGTACCACGGATTGGACTTACTTCAACAGTAGGGTGTGATCGTCTGAACTCGTACAAATCTTCTAAGCTTAGAAGAGCGGATTGGCGCGTGTCAGGGTCGCGTATCGTGACTGCTTCTTGGAGACGGGTGTCGAAACTTTGCGACTCTGCCAAGATCTTCTTCGTACGGACCTGCCTTTCTTCTTCCGTCGCTGCTGCGCGAATCTCTCCTATTGATGCAAAAGAATGAACCGCCATACCAGAGGCGATAATAAGAAAGCCCTCACGCCTAGTATATTTTAGCGATGTTGCGCGCCTATATGAGGCTGCGCTAGACTTACCGTAAGGGCTCAAGGATCTTCCCGAGATTTATCTGACTTTGGAGATCATAGCCATGGAACGTCGAGATCTGGACTACCGGGATGTCCAGAGGCTTCTCAGGGGGAAACATGATCTTGAATGGGACCCACACGCCGTGGTCCACGCCCCGCTCCGTTCTCTTTGCTTTCGTGCCGGAAGCCACGATATGCTTCCAGACATAGTTGGCTAGATCTGGTGCATCTTTATGAGGCCAATCATACTCGTATACAAAGGGATGCGAATCGTGAAAATCGTTAACGAAATCGTGCTGGTTAAAGTCAATTCGCAAGCACGTTCAGTAGACTTGTTGAGACGCACCAATATAGGGGTATTGCGCTTCACATTCACTAAGTACAGTCAGCTCGACGATGCTTATTGAAATTTCGTCGTTGCATGCTACCTTCAATAACGCCAGGCCCATGGATCTCGCCGGCTTCGAAGTGCCCTGAAAGCGTGATAATCGCCTTTGGCCTCGGCCTTATTGCAAGAATCTCTTCGCCGATGTCCCGGAGGTTTTGCTGAACAGACTGGTTATTTTGGGACTCATTGAACAACAAGCCAACTCCGGCGTGACCGATGAAGTACACCGGCAGTGGCTTAGTGAGGGCGGCGGGCGACATCGTAAAACCTTTTTAGTATCGACAGAGTACGGAGGCCGATTAACACATCAGAAGGCAGAATCGCATCGTTTTGTATTTCCGTTGATGGCTTCGGACATAAGCGTAGAAATATTGACATCGCCATTCATGTGGCTGATGATGCCACCTGCCGCTAGGTAACTTACAGTGCCCCACTTCTGGCAACAGGAACACAAGCCGACCTGTCGGGAACACAAATTATACTCGACAAAACTAACAATCGCAACAATCCATACTATGCTTTGAAGTGTCGTGAGGTCCGCTAGGTACTCAGGCGTGCAGCCGGTAGTTCCGTTGGCGTGGTCTGGCTTGCGTTAAAAGATCTCGCAATTGCCAGGCATCGCAACGCCATCGCGATAGAGCGAACCACCATCAATAGCCTTCCTCAAAAGATAACGGTAGACCAATCAGGTTTCGGCTATACTGATCATCTTCACGTCGGCAACGTGTTACCGCACACTATGCCACGCGTACGTGCGCCTCTCGCTAAGACTTTCGAGCCCAGACGAGACCGAACCGTTGCAAAGCACGACATCCATTAGTCTCTTCCACCACTTTGGTAAGGAACCACAGCTCGGTCCCGAGATATGTGTGCCACGCTATGGCGCCAGAACAGCGTGCAATGACTACGGCACTATTGAGCCGGTACCACGAAGCTGGATATAATTGACTGGACTCGCAACTCTATCATGACCACACTCGAAGAACCCAATCACCTTGAGATTGACCAAAACCATGACCTCTGAAGTCAAGTCACTGCAACCCCTCGCTGTTGCCCCACTGGCGTCAGTCGCTCAACAGTACAAGGACCAAGTCAAGATATCGGACCACGAGCAGCCTTCCTCGTCCCCTGGTGCTAGCGACAAAGATGACGATGAGCACAATGCCAATGTTTTCGAACAAATAATTGTGAGAAACGGGCAGGAAGTGCTAGTGAGCTGGACTAAAGACGAAGAACGAGTCGTGGTCCGCAAAGCTGATTTCCGCTTCCTACCGGTGTTCATGGTATGCAACGTCTCCCGAAATGGAGCTGCCGCTGTCGATACTAACCATTTGTGAATAGCTAATGTTTATCTGGATGGCCATCGACCGCACCAATGTGTCCGGCGTACTGACCTCGACCTTCTTGAAGGACACACGCATGACACGGGATGAGGCTAATACTGGTGTCTCTTTGCTATGGTTTGGTATCGTTCTGATGGAGATTCCTTCCAATGTAAGACATCAGTCATGCTAAAGCTGTGGATGTGCTGATTGCATTGTTTAGATTGTATTGCACCGCATCGGGCCTCACTACTGGATACCCATTCAAGTTATTGTTTGGGGCCTCGTCGAAGTATTGCAGATGTTTGTCACTAATGCTGGTGATTGGTACGCCGCTCGACTGTTCCTTGGCATTGCAGAGAGTGGCTTCATTCCCGGAGCACTTTATACATTGTCACGGTGGTATACCCAGGATGAACTCACAAAGCGAACGGCGTGGTTCTTCTTTGGTCCCTCGATGTCCAGCGCCTTCGGGTCCTTGATCTCAGCAGGTTGTTTGAGACTGGAAGGGCACGGAGGATTGAAAGGGTGGCAGTGGATCTTTGTGATCTGCGGTGTCTCGACTATCGGTATGTTGTGATTGCCGTGGATCATGTAAAGCTTGCTTACACTATCTCAGCGACTGGTGTACTAGCACTTGCATTTGTTCTAAAATCGCCACATCACACTAATAGTCTTTTTGCCGGGCTCGTACCTTCCAAAGGGTGGCTATCGGAGCGCGAGGCGGATATTTATGTGGCAAGAATTATCAGGAAAGATCCGAAGAAGGGGCAAGCTGCGACGATGAAGGTCAAGCTACAGGACATGTAAGTTTCTGAGCTACTGTCTGCATAATCAGTTGTGTAATCTGACTCTTGTCTAGCATCGATGTGCTCACAGACTGGAAAACCTGGCCTTACCTCATTGTCTGCCTAAGCGGTCTCCAATCCGTTAATGGTCTCAGTACTTGGGGCGCAACCATCATCAAGTCTCTTGGGTTTACCAGTATCCGGGCAAATCTGCTTAACGCTCCAGCTCCGATCATCGCCGCATTTGGAGGTGTAGCTCTGGCCACCTATGTCGATCGATACAAACGCTTCGGATATGCCATTATGTTCGCTGCCATTTGGACCATTGCCGGCGTCGTCGCCTTGTACCACCTCCCAGTCACACAAAAAGGTTCCTGGGCATTTTACGCAGCACTCGTTGTTACAGGCGCAGCACCATCGTGGCAACCAATCAACGTCACGTGGCTTTCGCTCAACCAAAAGTCTCCACAGCGCCGAGCTATCGCATATGCTGTGTACATTGGATGCTCCAATCTGGGTGGCACTTACGGTAATCAGGTCTTCCGCGGGAGTGATGCGCCACTTTATCGCAAGGCCTGGATTGCGTGCCTATCTCTCGCAGGTGTCTGGTTGGCGGTTGTCATTGGCCAAACAATCACGTTCCAGTGGGCTAATGCGAGATATATCAAAAAACATTCGGGAAATCACGACTCTGAAGCCGAGCAGCTTTATGTGGATCGGAAAGGAAGGCAGTTTCTGTATTACTGGTAGGATGGTTGGCAATTCGGCCCACAGCACTGGATGATATTTGAACTCTGTACAGACAATGCCCACGCCGATTCTTAAAAGCATGTTTCCATAGGGAAACAACCGACTAACACCGAGTTTTCTGTAGCTTGGAAACTGTATAGAATCACGAAGTGCATACGAATTGGGATCCGTGCGAATAATACTTATACTGAATGTCTTCTCGGCCTATAGCTTGACCTTGAAGTGATAAGGTAGACTGTAAGTCCACGGCTATTGGATCTAGATCGGCGCCCATTATCTTTGCTCCCTCTGTGAGGAGCGAGTTAAACATACCGATCCACAAGCTCATCTGCATTGAGATCCCGACTCGGCTACGCACCAATGAACCGAATGACTATGCGCCGAATAGCGGTAGTTTTGGCACGACAACTTTATATCAATCCAGCCTGCACTATTTAGACACGTGTTGAATGACCGTGTCGAGGCCTAATCGCCTCGCGCCACACTCTATCGAGAAATGTTCACACCAATGAGCAGTTTGGAGGCCGTCCATATCGAACCAGGAACTGACCCTTCCGGTACAGTTCTACTTGACTTTGGACTATGAAGGAAGACATAAAGGTATACCAGAAATCGAGACGTGATAGCCCGGTTAACTGTATGACCAGAGCGTGGCCGGTGAGCACGTGATCAGTGACGATGTGTTGAGCAAATTATGGGCGCTATGGCCAACGCAAACGCTATAGTCACGCTTGCCGCTGCAACCTGACCAAGAATTCCGACGCAACAACAACGACAACAACAACAACAACTCGGACAAAAGAAGACCACGACTGCGACATGGAGGGTACAACGAAACACACCCCTGACGTTCCACTTGACGGGCTCATCGGCCTAGTATTGGAGGGCGTTCAATCATCCCCAGTCACTGACGACACGTGCGACAAAATTATGGCTGCCGGAGATGCCGTCCTAGCGTCCCGCTTGGTGCCCCAGCCTGACCTGAACCCCTACGGTTGGAACAACCAAACATGCATGGCCTTGGATAAGGTGTACAAGATCGTCCTCAAGATGGGCGAGAACTGCGCCGACGACGACCTCCACCACGAACTTAACATCGCAGTCCAGGCAGCGGCCCGCCTCATGGACCCGAGCCGCTCATGGGGTGATGATGAGGTGGCGGCGAAAGACAGCGTTCCGGACGAGCTCCCAACGGCGAACGCGACGCCTAGTAAGACTAGCATCTCAGACCTTGAACAATTGACTAACACTCTACAGCTTCTAGCCAGTATGCTCCCGAAGAAGAGAGGGCTGAACGCATCACGGAAATGGTGGACTGGGAGGAGGGCGGCAAGCAGCAGGGAGGCGAGCGCCAAGAGGATGGCATGGGTACGGAGGGCGGCTCTTAGGACGACGAGGGGATACAGGGCACGGGACGTTTGCCCGTGGTGAAGAGTAGCTTTCCAGCTCTCTAGGTCACGAAGTGGCCATATGCCACTGGCGGTCCCAAGCTCTGTGTGCATCACAGCTAGATTCAGGTGTGAATGATACAATGCGCTTACCTCGCTCTCATCTGGCTATACTACTACGGATGAGGGGGATGGAGTAGCGAGGCTTTCATTGAACTATGTTCCATGCACATAACAATCCTAAATCCATGGTGTCAACTATCGCATGAGCATACTCGATGTCAAGTCGCTTAACTCCTGGGAATAGGGCTGTGTCGTATGGTGGTGCTTGGTTATGAAGGTACTCGTTAGGTATAGAGCTTCGTAGTCTTCAAGCCTCTCACGAGCATGTTGGACTCTTGTGGTCATGTGAAATAGTGCAATGAAAGCCTTGCTCTTCCGCTATCCTCGTCCTAATCTACCTAGACTGTCTTGCATTTAGACGCCGTGCAACAGGTCACCCCAAGACCCAAATCAAATAGTTATAAATTGAGTTTGAGTGTCGCTTTACCCCGGCGGTTGGTGGCGCTGCAGGAGAAGAGAGTGAACCACATCACAGCATCCACGATAACAAGAGGCACAAGATATTGAGATCTACCAATGGATGTCGTTCAATATGGACGTCGTGTCATGCATTGATGTTATCATGAGACTCCGACGCTATGGACCAACTCCATCCTTACCCACAAACCTCCGAAGCGACTACTCCTCCACAGGGGCGTCGCGATCCCACAAAGTTACCATGACAGAGGGTGGCTTGTAGAAACGGAGAATTCTACCGACGCCTATCCGCATAAACTCGGGATTGCGCAACTCTGCGTCCGTGACCTGGTGATGTCGCCAGTGACAACCGATGCCATGCGGGCAATCCCTATTCTTGAACACGTACCGACACAGGCCCAAGTCTTCGCCCATGTTGTTGGTATAAGCCGTCGCATTCAGCTTCTCGTCCTTATGTGGCACGAAGCGGAAGTCGCCTTTTCGAAAGGAGAGGCTTGGACGGGCGACTTCGAGGCCAGAGTCCGAGGCGTCGGCAGTCTCCGTGGTGGGTGGCACGTTTAAGACGGGCAACGGTTCGATGGTCGGATCGGGCAGTGGCTCGAGTGGAGTGGGCTCCGGCACAGACTTCGAAGCGACTTCACCTTGCTTAGGCTCTTGCTTGTCGGGAGTCGGCACTGTCGTCGACTGCGAAGCTGGTGAAGATTCAACCTCGCTCCAGCCGCCAACTGCGATTTGTTAGCTAGAGGCTCATTCGTGTCATAGTATTAGACGATGAGAGCGATGTGTAGAAGCGACTATCCTCTGCCTGTTTTGTAATTCCTGTTTGAAAAGGACAAAATGAGCCGAGGATAGACAGACTCCAGTTGCTTTGCTTATACACAAGGTCAACACGTTCGATATGGGGGCTAAGATTGTTGCTTCGCGTGGTGTTGGCATACGAAACAGGTTCAGACTTACCCTCAACAGAATGGCGGTCCATTGCGACCATCGCCTCGTCAGCATCCACCTCACCGAAACCAAGGAATTCATCCCCCCACAATGATGACTCGTACGCCCACTTTAGGAAGTATGCTTTGTATTTGCGAGGGACCTCGTCAAACCATGACGGAATTGCCCCTTCCAACCAGAGACGTGTGAGGACCGGGAGTTCCTGTTCATTGTACGGCGTAGCCATTTGGCTATATCTGGCAGGGGAAAGGAAGTAAAATCTGTGAATAATTGACTGAATTGGCGTTTAGAAGAGAAGCGCTTTTTCGAAGAGGGAATCGTTGTTGTCGCTCTCGAGGTGAACCAGTGTGGAATTTCAAGGCAGGTGCGGTCCGTGCGCCTTGGGTTGGGTGACCATTTGTTTACACATGACGTCGCCGTGAATGGGCATGGCAAGAGCGCCTGGACATGACATAAAGATATGTCATTGGGCGTTGTTCCATTCCGTCCCAGTATGTTTCTCATGGTGATGCGAAGAACAGGTAACCACTGGGCATGCTCCCCCATTGGAGCAGTACTTCTTCGAACAGCCAGAGTAGACCAGAATAGGGAATGAGTAGAGCGTGTCTATCCTCACTATATTTGTAATCGTTGGAAAGAAAATCCAGTTCACTGTGAGGATATACACGGTCCGTTATACCTCGAGTTTACCTAGAGCAGTGCGTATCAGCCTCAGCTCACCTGTAACGAGTCCTGTAACGATGCATGCGGGCGGAATGCTAGCATGTAAGCAATAGCAATAGCAAGATAAGTAGATCCTGTATATCCTTAACACCTTTTGTAAAAGACAAGCAAACATAAAAACTGATCCGAGGATAGACACGAATACTGTATACCCTAAAATTGACTAGCACCTACACTGACCTCAAACGACAGAGCGGCTCTGGTGAACGCCGTGAAGGAGCTGCTCCCGCAACTCCATACGATGCCATCCGATGCGGGCATGGTTGCCTATTTGGACTTGTCCCAGCCGCTTAACGACACCCAGGCTGCCGCGCTAGCCAAGGAGCTCAACGTATGTGAATCGAGAAGTATTACTTTACAGCTTTCACTAACAATGATCTCGCAGGACGATCAAACTTTCAACTTTAAAGTCAACGCCAGCTTCCTCAAGCGCAGCCACGCTACGCTTCGTAGAGTCATCGGAGATCAGCAGCTTGCGCCCAATTGTCTGAGGTTCTTCCTTGAGTGCGTGTGCGATCAGCTCCCGAACCCGAACACTCTCCAACCGATCGAAGATGCTGTCCGATTCTCCCTCCATCTGTGCTCCATTCACGCCAGGTGCACCTACGTCCCCATGGCCCCGCCCGCTTCGAAGTCAGACACCCACGTCGACGCCCTTGCACGGCTTGTCGCTGTCGCGCGCAACGCCCTGCGTGGCATGCATGATGGCCTGACAGAACAAGCGAAGCAGTTGCGCGCACAGCACGGCGGTCTGGACGCCCACCAGACCATCGACCAGCTCATGGCCAAGATGAAGAGCACGGTGGACCTGGCCGCAACGGAACGCCTACAGGAGCAGGTTATGGGAATTCACGCTCACCAGTTGGCTGCGTCCAGCGCCCAGCTCGGAGAGTGGTGTGGAGAATTGGCCAAACATTTCACCGCGGCCCTCAATGGATTGCAGCTGGAGGAGTAGGTAGCGTCGCAGCCTACAGGAGCAGGTTATGGGGATTCACGCTCACCAGCTGGCTGCGATTACCACCCAGCTCGGAGAGTGGTGTGGAGAACTGGCCGAACAGTTCACCGCGGCCCTGAATGGAATGTATCTGGAGGATTAGGTAGCGTCGCAGTTGAAGATGTCTTCAGACGCGACATCATCGGCGTTCATGCATGAGTCATAGCTGATGAGCTCAAATCAATACTGCTACAGTTCAAGCTATCTTCGTGAGATTCTAAATGCCTGGTGCTCACATGTAAGAGGTCCTGTAACGATGCATGCAAAAGGCCGGCATGTGAGATACTGCGTAGGGCACTTTACAAACCAGAGCCAACTTATCCCTGCCTGCGAAAAGGGCAGATGTTATGTAGTTAGGTACCAAGTGTAAAGTCGGCGCCATCAGTGTCTCTCCGGGAAGCGATAGAGCTGCAAAGTACTCTGCACATACCAGATAACGCTTTTACACTTTCGTTGGAACTACACGACTGATTGGACAAAGACACCATCCTCATCCTACAGCACCGCATCCTAACTGCTTCTCTAAGTTGTAAATGTTATTTTTGGTAGAGTTAGAAGGCACACATACGTGTCGTATATACATGTAATCAAGCGCATTAAGATATAATAAGTAGGTTCTGCATATCATCAACACATTTCGAAAAAAGAAGAGAACATAAAGATTAGTTTGAGACTATACACGGTACTATATCTCCCAAACTTGCCGCTGCCTGTACCGCCGTGTTGAGGCCGGCCTGTATGTCTCCAGTTACTGGGGGGATTGGAGGGCCTCCATTAGGTGATGGGTGAGTCTGCCGACGAGGACGTTGGGACATAGCTTGTTGGTAGTCGCCATGGTTGATAATTAACAGTGTATCCTTGTCACGGATTGCAATTGTTGTTGCACTGACGTCATAAAATATGTAGCGGTGAAAGGCGTGACTGCAGCGTTTGTGATGGTCATAGCGCCCATAACTAGCTCAACACGTCGTCACGATCAACGTGCCCTCCAACCTGCTGAGCTTCTCAACACCCCGCTTTGCACACCGAGACACACCACCACGACCACCACTTGCTCGTCAAGATCATGGACCCCAACGTATGCAGCTCTTGCCTTGTTGCTGATGTGCCCCATGCTGACTGCGCGCAGGAATCTGAACCGGAGAACCAGGAGACGTTGGCGGGAGGCGTCTTCAACCTGAAGCCTCTCACCGAAGAGCTCCCCAGCATCGTATTCTTGGAGCTCGGCCTGTCCTGGCCACCCAGCGAACGCTGCTGCTTCGCAGTCAGGGACGAGAGGATCGTGCGTCAAGATGTCGCGCTTGTGCAGGATATTGTCGGCAGCAATGGCGCGCGCATGCTCAACAAGAGCGAACCCTTCGGGGAGTCTCGCTTGAGTCAAGACTTCCTCACATGTTTCCTCCCCAAAACCGTCTTCGTCTTCGACGACCCAGGCACCCTGCGAGAATTCATTGTCCAGTATAAGGACATCGCCAGAGACTTCACGACTCCGATGGACCTGAACATAGAGATCGACTTCTTCACTGCCATGGACTCCGATAAAAGGGCCCGGTATGCAGCATGGGAGGAGCCGAAGCAGTACGTTCCCCACGGACGAGATGTGAACGCGGTCAAGTTCTTCGAAGTCTGGTTCAACGCCATCAAGGAACTGCCGGAAGAGGCCACCGTGTATTTGGTCTTCCGGCACTTCTGGAGGGACTTCCGCCAGCTCCGCGGGCTCGCTTCAAAGTCAGGTCTGTCGCAACGCCAGGTCATGTTCCTCTTCCCGGACCCCGCTCCCTATGCCCGGCTCGATGACCACGAGTTCTTCATCGAGCTGACCGTGGCTTCCGTGACGGGTATCGTTGTCGCTCCGATGTATGGCATCAATCAAGCGAGGAGGACCATGCTCGTCAACCATGGTTGTGCTGGGTTCAATCCCCCCAGAAATATGGCCTAGTCGGTGGTCCTCAGACTTGAGGCTATGGAAGTCATTCAACGGGTAGAAGGGAGGATGGTCTACACGGTCTCTTGTAGCTATTGGACGTCGCGCAACAGGTAGAAGGGAGGATGGTCCGCACGATTCCGTACAGCTTATTGGGCAGCCTCCAAAGATAAATGATCTACTGCTTCTGATGACTGCTCACCCCCAACATGCTTAGTTCAACGATCCAGCTCTGCTATTTTCATCAATCTTGTGGCCTCTGTTCGCTGACAAAGTGTTGGCGCGGATATACAAACGCGACAAAGCCATTCACAGAAGCGTGCATATTCTCAGTAGATTTGGTAAACCTTAAGACATACTTACAACCTAGGATGAGAGTAGACACGATACTGTGTACATTGAGATCGGGGCTTGTTTATTTCTTCAATCTCACGGCTGCGGACAATTATAGACAGGGTTATACGTGAACCGTTATACGTAAGCACGAAGAAGGGATTGAACGGAATGCTACGTCCCCACACACCAAAGTTGCTCCTCTCATCGGTCCGTGTATTCTCTTCAACAGAAATGCCAACACTAATCTGCCTGACAGGTTTCTGCGACTCGGCCGCACGAACGCAATCATCTTCTGAGTGTGGTATGCTGAAAGTGATACCCGGGAATTGCATAAGGTAGTACATGTCGACCTCCTGGAACGGGCAGCAGAAGACCTGCGACAGGAGTTAAATACGGACGTGACAAGACGCCGCGACGAAGGGTATACGTACGAGAATCTGGCGGTTCGACTCCCCGGCCTGGCGGTCGCCCTGCGTAATCCGGTTATTGAGGAAACCCACCGCGCGCTTCATGGCGTCGGCGAGCTGCGTGAGGCGGTGCTCGACGTGGTGCTGCAGGTGCGCCGAGGAGCGGGAACGGGGCCGAGGAGAATGCCGCTTCGTCGGCGGAGTTATATATGAAATCAGAGAACGTCTGCCCCTCGCTGAGTATGATTGCCAAAAGATATACAGCGCTTCATATTCTTCGTATTGTGTGGTCTCAATCATCTGCGAGAGCCTTCAGTATCGTTGAATAGGGGTTAAAGCCATAGTATAGCGAGGCTTAGCCGACGTTCCACAAGTCATGTATCGCGAGCGCCCTCAGGCTGGTAGCGTCACACCAGCGTGATGCGCTCCAGCCGTCGCAACCACGAGAAGCCGGTTTCGAGCTTCTGAGAAGTCATCGCAGCGCCAACAACTCGATAAACGCCACCCTGAACTTGCTTTCGTAGCACCATCGGCAGCGGGAGTCCCGAGATGCGATGCACAGTATCGCCTGGTTTCGTCCAAAGCGGGTCGGTACCGATGTGGCCAGCCTCTGTGATGAACAATAGACGTTTTCCACAAATGAAGTTGCAACATATATCAAGCAAAGGCAGTGCTTAAGTCTGTTGGACAAGCTTGGATATTGTCGCGGCATTGGATGGGTGCACCATCTGGATGCCGAGCTCGTAGTTAGTTTGTCTCCCATCAGTGAGCATTCTCGCTAGAAAAGCAAGCCAAATGTCAGAAATCTTGAATCGCAGAATGCGGATCATTGACTGCATGCGAGATTGGTCAGCCGTCCTGCAGCAATCGCCATAAAACTGCATGTTCCAGTGCCATGATAAAATGGCATGCAAACAATCTTCCATTGTGGAATCGCTGTAGACTTCAGGAAGTCGGACGCAATAGGCCACAGACCCTAGGCATAAACCACGAATCAGGAGGGATGAGCCGTCGATGTGATACACAGGCAGACCTTGGGTACGAATCTGGGCGAGCATTTCGGCGCTAGTACCTATGTAGGATATCTTCTCTGGTATCCACGACGTTCGATCTCGGGCATCCCATTGTGGTACCCATGAGGGAGAGGTTTGAGGGTCCGATGAGCCTGCGTCGAGAAGCAAAGTCAAACACATCCACCGCCAGGATAGCAAGTCGCGGAAGAGCTCATAGTACACTTGTTGTTTCGATTTGGCATAATCTGCTGTCGACACTGCACCGTTGAGAGTCCGAAGGACGCCGTTCATAGCAAACGAGTGGTCGACAGGCTCGTTGCACTCTCGACGTCTCAACGCTTGTAGAACTCCAGCTGTTGAGACGACTTGTCGATACGATGGTGCGATCGACACTCGGTAGATCCGATGCCAACTCAGTAATTTTCCGTAACAACCGATGCGAGCTACGGCCAGAATGAAGACGTTCAAGAGTGCTTCACACGAACGTACGGTAAGAACACGGTCCATTAGCATCCTCCAATCAGTTCCGAGCCAGATATTCGAGATTATGGTCGAGATGTTGTCGCACTCGGTTCGTTCCTGGAACAGCTTGGTAAAAGTCATCGAACACCTGTCATAATCATGAAGCAGCCTGAAAGCGGAATTAAGTCTGAAAAGCACAGCGAGTACGAAGGAATAGTCCCACCAGAGCAAGGACAGCCAGTATAGCGTACAAAGTAGGTCGACCACAGAGGAGCAAGCGGCCACGATCCTGGTGCTTGACGAGTATCCAAAAGACGACAGGGAGGCAACTCTCCAGAGCTGAACTAAGTGTGACAACTCTTCCACCATGTCCGAAAATTCGCTGGTGTGGAATCGTTGGCTGTCTATGACATACCCCGGCTTGCGTAAGGTTGCTAGACTCAGCTGACGCCATTGCAATTGACAATTTCCAGTCAGAAGCATAGAATGCCGAGCCAATACGAGCTCTTGAAAGGTCCTGTATTGTTTCTTAGCGCTACTCGCGCGAGAGCCGTTCGACGCCGCAAATCTCACCAAGCACGATGCCACCAGCCGTGATGGAACAAGACGCGGCAGTCATTCGGAACTGATGTGTTGACAGTATGACCTTCATCCCATGCCCTCTCTCCTTTTGACAGTCCTTCCAGATAGACCAAGGCGCGATCGATGCGTTCATCTGTACCGAGCCACACGAAGACCGTGCGAGCCCTTCTGTAAACCATACCCATTAATTGAACTTGATGTGATCGCTCGCGGTCGTCAGCCTGATTGATGCATATCCTATCCACCCATATGCCAATACCGCTAAAGCGTTTGCGAATCTGCAGGAGGGCGTCATAACAGTTCCTTGTAACAGGGAGGTCAACACCATCGATTCGGATGGTCGGGTCCTCAGCACTCTGCTCGCCCCAAAGGTACGAAAGGGCATCGAAGATCGGCATGCTGTCGAGGTCGGCAACACGCAATGATCCCTGGAGGGGCTCACGTCTGTCATCCTCGGCTGCTACAGGGAGCGCAGGAAGGTCAAGGATGCGACAGCTCTGAGCGTTAGCGCTGAAATTCCGATCGGCGTAGAACTGCAATGCAGCTGTCATTGTGTAGGGGATTGATGTCGCTCAGTTACTGCGGTGTGTGGACATGTTGTCGGAAAGGCTGAAGGCTGAGCAATGCAGCCTGCACCGCGTCCGACCAATCGGTACAGGACGCAACACTGCATCCCAGCTCCTGCAACAATACACGCATGTCAGACATGAAGCAACATGAACAATGCGCGAAATTGGAATGTTTTCAAGAGAAGCAGAGATGACATGTTTGTTAAGAAGAGTGTCGAGGTAGGAAGTAGCGGAGGAAAGAGCGTCTTGGCAGATGTAAACTTAGCTAAGCCCAATAGATATAGTCAGCACGTGACTGTACGACGGAGCTCGCTTTTGTGAGTTATCGGTCGGCAGCTTTATCGCGCTTGCGAAGCCTGTATATTCTCAATACTTTTGTATCAGCAAACAGACACCGCAGATTGATGAGGATAACCAGGTTACGAAGGAGCTTGTATGGTGCGACAATCTCGGCGGCCAGTGCACCAACAACGGTGCATCACCAATCACGAGCTTCTTTGTAGGCTGAACGGCCAACTCGAAATAAAGCATCGGTTTTTGCTACACCTGGCGCTGACGCTAGAACTCAGAAAATACGAAGTCGTTCGTAGACTTTCCAGCAGAACCCGGGGAATTCTATCTAGGTAACTCCACAACGCCGCCAGTATGTGCAAAAGGACAGAAAACCCACCCATCATCCTCCGCCACTCAGACAATCGATCCCTTCTCCCTCAGCGCAACCAACCTCTCCGGCGTAACAACGCTCAAACTCAACGTCCCACCAATCACAATCCCCAGCAACAAGACAATCAACAAATGCTCGATGCCAATCCTCTCCTTCGCCGCCGCCCTCCTTTGCGCCTTCTCCCCCGCCTTGCCCACCATTTTCTTCAACGGCTTAACCCCATTCTGCCTCGCGAACTCATACCCCCTCTTCATGCCCGGCAGGCCATCAATACTTAGCTGCGACTTCCACGCCCAATACCGATCCATCGACTCCTTCTCATCACCCGCCCTGAACTTCTCTTCTTTCTTGGCGAAAAAGTCATCGAGAATCGGGCGATGGCCTTTGAAGTCGTAATACGGCACGCTGAACCCGCACGACGTGGCGCACTGTTCGACATCGACGACGATAATGCTGCGCGCCCCGGGAATCAGCGTGACTTTGTGTTCGTCGACGAAGGCCGAGAACGCGGCCGTGCCGTTCTCAAGCACAGTGCCTTGGCCCCAGAGACGCACGATGCGTGGCGGGCCGTCAAAGGCCATGAACATGACGACGATGCGCCCGTTGCCGGGCTCGTGCAGATGCGCGTGCGTTTCTACGCCCGAGCCTGTTAGGTCCAGGTACCAGAAGCGCGTGGGCGAGAGGATGCCGAAGTGCTGCCCGCCTTTGGGCGAGATGTTGATGTGGCCGGCGCCGGAGAGGGGAGCGGTGCCGCTGCGATTGGGTTAGTATATGGCAAGGGAAGCGGAGGGCGAGAGTGGGACGCACACCCAGAGCATTTGTTGCTCGAGGATCCATGGCATTAGCGAGTTTGGGATGGTCTCGTAGAAGACTCCCATGATGAAGACGGTGCAGGTGAGTGATTAGAGCGAGTTTCACAGATTATGCTCCTTGGCGGGAGGAGAGGTCGTGAAGCTAGACAATGCAGATAATGTTGGAGTGAAGGTCGAGTGTGGCACGTCTGATAACAAGAGTGGCATGTCTGATAACAAGCTTCGTAGCGTGCTGTGATTCACACTTGCATCCAGCGCGTGCTTACCACGGATAGTCCGCGGCCGGTATCGGAGATCAGCGCATTCACACGAGCGTCTGACTAGTATTCGAATACGATTGCGCCTGATCAACGGTTCGCAAAAGTGCCATTGATTTGATGTCGTTGCTTATCCGACGGAAAGCATCAATGTTAGCGCAGCGGGGTTGAGCGCGAGACGTTGGGAAGAGGTTAGGGAAGGAGCCTAGTATGTGGGTCACGAGTCATGTCATTGGCTAGGCGCATGCAACGTCGTGGTATCGATTAGTTTGTGTATAACAAGGTAGCGCCTAGCGAGTATGTTCCCAACGTTCCACCTAACGCCGTGCTCTACTTGCAAACAAATTAGCCACTTTTCGCATTAATCCCATCGGCCACGTTGAGTGTTACTCTATTGATACCCGACGCCGACCTCACCCGGAAAGCTGGCCCAGAAGTCTTGCGTCGCATTCATCATCATTTCTTCCAGCTCGGCATTAGACAAATCGAACGAGTCCAAATTGAACGTCTCGTCAGCCTCCAGCGGCGGTACCGTATTGGGCGTGTTCCACGCGAATGATGCTGGATAGCCGTTGCTAGGCGTTGGTGCGGTCGTAGGAGGGCTCTGCAATGCGTGATTCTGGAAGCGAGCGTGAAGGGCTTTTGGCTTTGAAAGATTAGCTAGTGTTCAAGAAGAGCGCACCGAATCTTGTACCTCATGCGTTGATAGGGTCGGCGAGATGCTTGCAGCAACTACTGGGCCATCCGGACCCTTGGAGTCGGCTGGCTTCTGCACCGGCGACGGCTGCAACGCGCCGTAGTCGATCATGGCGCGACGCAGAGCCTGTCGTTCTTCTGGCGACGCAGGGGCGTCCTGCCCAAGTACAGAGCGGTAATAGGCTTGCATGCGCTTAATAGTTTGGAACTAGAGGGGTCAGTACATTCATGGCAACCGGCCCGCATTGCTTACCCAGGTCTCGGCCATTGGCCACTGCGTCTTCATGTCTTTGAGAAAGGTGCAGCCATTGATGACGCACTTGCGCGCTTTCTCGCGCAGGTGCGGGTCATCGTCGTTGCTTGGGAAATTGAAGCAGTACAGCATGACACCGACGGCGGTGTAGATGGTAAAGCCAATCCATGGTACCAGTCCTCGTAAAAAGTACACGCCAAACGTGCGCATCTCCTCGAGCATCTCCAGCACCAGGATGGACTCATTGAACAGCTCTTTCCGCGACGTCTTCTGCCAATTGCGCCACATATCTTTGTGCTCGTCGTAGGAGTTGGGCGTCTCTTCAGCAACGACGCCGTTCTGCTGCGGCCCCAGGACCGGCAGATATGCGCGGTGCAGGAACATGTAGCTCATGAAGTGGATGCAGTGCATGTAGCAATATGCTTGTCCCTGGTCAACCGCATTATGGCTATGGAGTGAGAAGAGCTCGTACTGCAGCCGCTGTGGGAGTGAGCTCTTCCACCGTTCGAGCTCGTAGATGAGTTGCTGGAACTGGGATGACTGCGACCAGGGCAGCTCGCTCTTGAGGTCCTCGGAGCATGCCCACCGCGCGACCTTGCCCCAAATGTTGGCGGCGCGCATGCTGTATCCGATGATGCCAATCTCGCCAACTGGCAAGGTGACCGGCGGCATGCGCACACTGCTGTCGAGCTGCTCAGTGCAAGTGGGCTCGCCAAAGACGAATGCCTCCCGCTCGCACGGGAGCTGTATTGTCAGGTCCGAAGCCGTCAACGAGCGCTTGCGGCCCTTGCCGCCGCTGAGCAGCGAGTCCATCAGGAAGCAGGTCCATGCTGTGCGCCGCCGTACCTCTGCCTCGATAAACTCCTCGCGCGTCGGCATGCGATTGCGGGGCGTCTTGAGCTCCTGCGTCAGGTCCATGACCTCGACCAGCCGTATGGCCATGCCCAAGTATATCCACGCGCGCCTGCCATTGCCAGCGCCCCAGTCATGGCCCGTCAGCATAAGAAGAGCCTGCACGCGACTGATGCTCGGCGTCTCGAGGTCGGACTGCAGGATCTGGCGGGCGTGTGCGGCATAGGCATTGCTCGCCTCAGTCTGCGACTTGAACGGGGCAGGCGGGTCCTTGACGAATCTGTGGGCGTCAGTCGCTGGCTGTGCCAAAGGGCCGTCCGTCGTCACAGCACAGATCGCGTGACCTGGTCATGATACGCGTCTGTGGAGGATTCAGGACGCACTATCAGAACGAAGACATACCGTATGGCGAGCGCGAGCATTGCCCAGGCCATCCATGGCTCCAGCGTCCGGTCGCGAATGCGCAGCAGCAGCGTCGGGGTGTGGTGGAAACTCCATTTGTACGAACAGCGAAGATAGCTGTTCTTCACCTCGTCCGTCAACAGCTCGAACGGATCCAAGCCATCGAGGAGGGACAGAGATGCCGCGTTCGGCGACGCACCGTGAGGCCCGGCGGTGGGACTGGTGCCGCTGAGGCCGTTCGGCACGCCTGCATCGTCATGGCGGCGGAAGAGCGTCTGCTGCGTCGTCGCTCCATTGGTTAGCAGCCCTCCAGCGCCCGGCGGCGTGTCTGCGACGTCCTCTGACACGCGTGGGCGCTTGGGCTTGCGATGTATCGCGCTTGTTCCTGGCGGAGGGTATTCGCACAGCTGAGACCGCCCGCCCGCCTTGCACCGCTCGCACGGCTGGCCGTCCTGGTTATTCAGGCATCGCTGCTTTGCGGTCCTGCACGTGATGCACGCGACGGGATTGCGCATCGTGCGGAATGACTAACATTGAATTATCGAGGTTGCAGATTCGCTGCCATCAGTGCCGCCGTCTCCTCATTGTGCTCGTCCGCATCCCGCGTGGCTCAACCCTGCGCTAGCGATAACCGCCGTCTGCCGAGCCAAGCCTCCTGTCGCCTTTCTTTCGACCTCACCTCCTGTCCTCCTCCTTGTGTCTATGGCATTCTGGCTATGCAAATGTAACAGCACGATCCGAGTTCGCATACTTTGTGACGCGTAGATCACGTGATGAACTATAGTGTCTTTTCTACCAACATGGCGCCTAACACGTTGCAGTTAGGGCAAATTCATCATAACAGTTCACACCACCAGAGTGTTCTGGCGAGAACTGCAGCGTCTTCAGAAGAGGTCTGTAGGTTTCTGGTAAGTAGCCGGCCAAACAGTTGCTACACATGTTTGTCCAGCGCCAACGCATCAGCGCAGTTTTCTACAACCATCACATCATGTCCTGTACATTTCACATATCTGCCATTTTCGCGCATCGAATGATGTGTTGACCCTACTGCATGTCACATTGAGAGCCTTTATTCTACAAATTTCGCGTGTGACTTCTCCCACCTGGACCCTCTTCTCTTGCCCACCACGACAAGGACATTGTGCACTTCCTCATCGCAAGCCGCCCATTGTCTTATGACTTCTGCGCACATCCACAATGTTCTTTCGCTCCCTGTCCTTCTCTTTCATAGCTCTCATTTTTCGTGCACTGACGGCAGCGCACCCTGGTCACTTTCACGAATATCCTCACATTCACTTTTCCAACCTCCATCTTCAATAGTTGTTCGCGGCGCTAGCTAGAGCACGGCCTTCTTGGCTCGAACACCCGGCCACATAGGCTCACAATAGTTTTGCTGGATTCCATTCGATACGCGGCTGTTCAACTCGGAGAACGACACGATTCTTCAACCACCTGTGCGTCCAACAAGTCATCTACAACGACATGTCCAACCCTGAGCCCACCAAGCTCAATGTCTACCCTTTCAACTAGGATATTGATTCCCTCTGGAGCTGCAACAGTAACCGCTCCTACCACTCCAACCACCTCCTCTCCGACCGCATTCTTGCAGGAGGCCATCGTAAGGAATGGCGCTAAGAGAAAGCTTGAAAGCTTGTCTTCTGAAAGCGTTACTGACGTAAGTCAGCTGTCAGCTTGATGCTTTTTATGCCCCAGATGTTGACTTAGAGGACAGGAGGAGAACACGAAGCAGTCGCGCGCATCCAATGAGCCCGCTGCCAAGAAGGCGAGGCTAGACGAGCCTGTCTACGATTTGAAGGTGAGCAAACCAGCCAGCTATCACAAACATGATCTGACCCCGCGTAGCGCGCGTCCAAAATGTGCCTGGAGACAGAGTGTAACCGCCGCAAGGACCAAGGTCTCGCACCATTGAGTAAGGACGAACAAGTCGCCTTTACACAAGACTTTCTTGAGCTCTTCAAGAACGAGGGCCCGAATATCACGTTAGATCAGGCCACTAAGGCCAGTGCAACATTGAGACTGCTCGCTCGTGACCGCGAGGCCGACAAGGAGCAGCGTCACCATCTAGCTGCACTTTTCACGGCCCATTACACCCGCGTGCGTCTCGAGCTGGATGACGTCGAAGAGTACATGCAATCTCACAAACGACTTGGCGCACAAGAGCTCGAGTAACCTTACTGGGTCGATTGTTCGCCTGCACGAGCTTCTCAACCACGATAAAACTTGGTGCGCCATCATTCCTTACCTCGGGCTTCCATTGCATGCACTTGGACGTATTCGAGCGCAAATCCGGACATCTCCGGCTCTAGAACACAAGTCTGAATTGGCCGCCAAGATTCAGGATATCGAGTTGCGATTGAGTCCACACGGTGGTATCAAGTTAATGACTACAACGCGCCTCGACTCTCCCAAGGAGCCATCGAAGAAGGAGCAAGAACTGCAAGAGCAGCTTGCTGACACGAAAAGGCGCCACACGGATATCGTTGTTGCAAAGGATCAAGAGATTCTTGACCTCCAAGCCCGCCTGCAGGAAGAGAGCCAGTCCAGAAAGTCCGTGGAGAAAACCTGTACGTATACAAAGAAGGCACTTGAACACAAGGCCCGTGCATACGATGAGGGCGAGCTGCGCCATAAGGAGGAGATCAAATCCATCAAAGAGAAATGCGAGCAGGAGCTTGTGGCCACGAAAAATAACCACGAGCAGGAGATCACAGCCATGGAGGAGAAGTGCGACAAGAAAATCAAAGATCGCGAAGCTGTATTGGAGAAAGCACTGAACGAGAAGTGGCAAACTCGTCAAAAGAACGAAGCCATCCAGGCGGAAAAAGACAGGCGAGAGGCCGAGGAGACTACGCGCAAAGCTGAAGAAGAGAAGCGCCGGGCTACCGACAAAGCCGTCAAGGAAGCCGCAAGGCTCACTCAAGATGAGGAGGCGAAGCGTCTAGCGCGGCGAAAAGAGCTTATCGACAAGTCGAAGCAGTACCAAACCGTCATTCAATCGATCCTTGACCGATTCCAAGACGGCACGCTGGCACTTATCAACGAAGAGGATTTTCCGTCCAGGCTGGAGTGCCTTGAGAAGTTGGCCAGCATTTGGAACTCACAGAGCACGTCGATCATTGAAATGAAACCTCACATCCTCTGGAACGATCGCGACCTCGCCCTGGAGTTTGAGGTAGAAACTCTGCTGGTCGCCCAAGTCTATATGACATCCTTGGTGGTTCAAGGCTGCGATGCAAACGAGCTTCTTGCAACAAATTGGTGCCATGCCGCGATGCTTCGCCTACAGCATGGCCTTGAGCCGTATCAAGAGAACTCGGAGCTCTCGAGTTTGAGCAAGACTGTTGTGGCAATTTGCAGCATTCTTCAAGAAGCCGTCGTGGCCAGGAACGCTGCGCAGGCTACTACTGCCTCCAATAACCAGCTCCCTCTCGAGGCGTCCTTTGGCTCTTCTATCTCCACCCAGCCTTCAATCTTCAGCCAGAACCTCGCGTCTTCAATCGGGACTCAGGGCACAATGGTCACTGCACCCTTTGCTTCCGCTCCACAGGGCGATGATGCTGCTTCGATTGGGTTCAATAGTTCCTTCCCAAGCGCTGCACCCACCTCTAATGGCATCTTCGGCTCATCGATTGGCTTCAACTCACCCTTTCCGACCATGGGACAGGCTACTCTGTTCAATGATGGAGAGATGAGCGTCGATGGAGAGAATTTCAAGAACCAATCCGCTGGACGCATGGAGGAGAGCAGTGCTCATCAGCATCATACAACCTTGAACACTTTCAGTAACAGGTCTTTGCATGAGGCACACGGACAGCTAGGTGAGATTCAGGCATGCGGAAACATGGTCAGCCGCCAAAATTGCCGTTTCGGCGAGCGATGCAAGTACAGCCACGACCCACAGGTCCTTCAGCAAGCAATGCTGGCGAGACGCCAAAACCAAAATGCTGCGCAGCCACAAGGTGGTTCGACTCAGGGTATGAGTACCGGTGGTGGTATTGGCCACCCGCAGGCATGCAAGCGTCTCGTCGATGGCAAGACTTGCAAATTTGGCACCCATTGCAAGTTCAGCCACGACGACGAGGTTGTTCAGCAAGCTGCCCTAGCTCAACAACAGACGCCATGCCCCAACGTCCCGAGATTCGGCTGGTGCTCGACGCAAGATTGCGCCTACCTGCACAACCCAGGTGAGCATGCGAATACGGGACGAGTCGCCAATGGCCCCGCAGGCACCTTCAACGGCCGCCTGCAGCCTCAATATCCCCAGCCTGGAGCCATGCCAACCACTCCTAGCGCTCCCGGCCCGGCGGTCGATCGTAGATCCACGCAGCCGTGCTGGAACATGCAGAAAACAGGCCAGTGCCCCAGATCTGCATGTCCGTACTCCCACGCTCCAGACACCGCATCGTCGACCAACAAACCCTTCCCACCCCAGACGCCCACTCCAAACACCCCATCTTTCGGCTTTCACGGCAATCCCGCGTCCGGCCGCACCTTCGCCTCCAACCCCCCGCCAACGGGTCCGCGCGGCGGTGCGCCGAGCAGAGGCCATGCACGCGCTCGCGGAAATGTGAATCATACCGTGCAGCACGGCGGTATCACGCGCCACCGGCCGAATAATGCGGGCGGCTTTGATGTGCGTGAGGCAGAAGCGTTGCTGGGCCATATTGCGTCGAATAACGCGGCAAGGCCGGCGAATCGGCCTGGCAATTTGGATCGGACTTTGCAAGATCTTATTAATGAGGGGCGCGGGCAGGGCGGTGGTGGGCGTGGTAGGGGTCGGGGTGGTCGTTGGGGTGGGCGGGGGCGTGGTGGTGGTGGTGGTGGTGGTGGTGGCGGCGGCGCTGGCTTCGACGTTGAGATGAGTTAATTGGTTCTTAGGGGATTTTCTGAAAATCATGACGGCTACAGCTAAGAAGATATATCGCGGGCGGTCAGATTGATAGCCTGCACGAAACATTTGATCGAGCTGCCGCCTCCTGTGCTACGAGCGTCGGGCGACGACATGACTATGTCTTTTTGATGTTTTACAGCTATGATTCAGTATCAACTTTCGAGCCCCCGGGCGTGGTGGGCAATGTGTATTGTTCAGTGATTTTCTAGCGCCGTATTTGAATTTTCAAGAGCATGGTGACAAAGGGCGGACAAGGTCTTTTGGGCTGCTCTGAGAGGCCACGGACAGCGCTAATGAGTGGTAGACACGCATGGATATCAACGAATAAGGATATAGTGGTATACGTTCGGTTCTCAATTCCTGATACTCATTGTCACGTTGGTCAAAGTCAGTCAAGGTGTTACGTTGTCCAGGTCTGACTCGTTATTTCAAACAAAAGCAACGATCAAGCGTAAAGTATGTCAGAAGGCCATCTATTAGGTAGATGTGTGTGTGTTTAGATATCTTTACGCTGTGTTTGGAGACGAATATAGTGGGGAGTCACTTCTGTTTTCGGCGACGCTAGCGCGTTGCGGCTTTGGACCCCTCACAGCACAGTCTGATCCCATCACACCTCATCCATCACGAATGCAATCATCTCTATGTATCGCACATCGCCAATACTACAGTGCGCATTTTGTATCCATCGCAGGGTGTTTCATCACGCTGTCATGAACATCCGACCAACCATACCTCAGCACTTGATCGCGACACTTGCACGTCAAGCCAGCTGAAAGAACGCACATGTTTCCCGCGCACATCGCATTGCCATTTCCATCTAGGTTTTCGAACTCTCCACAGCCCCAATATCCAGTGATGGCCATAAAGAGACATCTTGTGCATAATTCGGGTTTCTGGGATGTGACATCCGTCGCGTGCATCGCTTCCTGCGATGTGATGACCGTGTGATGCGGATGCGACTATTGACAACTTCAGCCTCTAGGGCCCAAACGAGAGACTCATTGACATCATAAATTCGGCACCTGGAGCTTCCATATCTTGTCGTCAGCGAACATCAGACGATGCGCCACATGATCTCGCGACCAGGTTCGTGGAGGTTCTGGCAGTCCGAGCCCGTGTGTGCTAGGGTGCTGACTTGGCATGCTCTTCGCACGACCAGCTTTCGTGCTCTGTGAGAGGTCTACGAACATTCAGGCCATAAGAGCACCCTCAACTCGTTGAAGAGCATTGGAGTCAACTTATCGTCCTGCCAAGATGGAAGGACAGTCACAATATTTGCGGTCAACGGCAGTGTCTTCCAAGGCTCTTGTGAGAGCCACGGGTGTTCCGATAATGATCCCTTCAACAGCAGCACATGTTACGAACACTCATGACTTAGAGTACCACTTCACATCACACATATAAGAGTGGTGGTGCGTTCGAGCGGCTGGCCCACCCCAGACGCGACTGTTTTGACTCACCCTAATTGACTTCAACATGCACGTCCTCTTTATACTTGTATTCGCGCTTGAGGGGGCTCTGAGCGCCAGCTTACCTGCTTTTACCTATCTCAATCCGCGGTCACTCGACGAGATCACTACGGAGAATACTTGTCGATGGACCAACTGCGACGAACAATGTCCTCCAGGTTTCTCCCTTGTCCCGAGACAAGGTGGAGCCAAGAATGAGATGATGTGGGATCATACTCACTGCGGCGAGAAGGGGATGCAGTACTTTTGCTGCCCGAGCAACATTGATACCCCAACCTGTACCTGGCGCGGGCACAAGAACTCTGGACGATGCAAGCCGGGATGCAATAGTGGCGAAGTCGAGGTTGGTTCACTCAGGATGGGATGCAAGACTGGACATCAAACTGCATGCTGCACTTCAGTCACTGCCGTGGAAGCGTATGGGCAGTGCAAATGGGTAGGCAAAGACCCACTTTGCTCCATCGCAGATCCGCGCTCTAGGGACCGTTCCTCCCACGCAGACTGCCCAGAGTCTCACCCGCATTTCATCTTTGCTGCGAGCGCTGGCTTCGGTGGTGAGACCATGTGTGATACTGGTGACTGCTCGAGAACGACCCGTTTTGATTCCGTGCTGACCATTTTCAAGGTGCAAAAAGCTTTTGTTGCAAAGCAGAGGTCCGCCCATTCACCAATTGCAAGTGGCATGAGAAGGCGACGCGCTTACGTGGTGATGGCGTCTGCGAGGCGTCGTGTCCATCCGGTCAGATTAAGCTCGGTATGCAGAGAGATCGTTGTCCCGGTGGAGAAATGGCGTATTGTTGCGAGGGGCCACCACCGCCGCCACCGCCACCTCCACCGCCTGCTCCGTCTGCCCCGCCAACGCCTCCACCTCCCCCTTCGTTCGGACCGCAATTGCGGGACTTTCAGATGCGTGTGCAATTGTGGGTGATGCATCCAAGATAGTCAGTGCTTCTGCTAATGAGTTACCGTAGTCTGAAGAACGCCATGGCGGCTGGCTGGTGCGGTACCAAGACCTCATCTGGGGATAGCACGTAAGCCCATGTGTGCTTTTGGGCGATCTGATAACAAGCTGATTTCCACCAAGGGACGCCGAGGCATCGGAGTCGCCCAAACGAAACGGCAATTCACTTCCCGTCATTGCGGCAGGGGGAGGCAGCGACACATCGCCGTGCGTAAGCACCCGAGGCTCCATTCGAGATGTCCTCCTTGACATCACGGCTAATCGAGTCGGAGCCATGACAGAGTTACAGGTCCGAGAAACCGAGACATGGGATCGAGCATTTGGCTGGGAAAACGAGGGCACATCAATTGCACCTTTCCGGATCGAAAATGGATATTGGCCGCGCACCCATGGCCAATACGTATACAATTTTGCGTATTTGCAACAAGGTGCGCTCACGACCACCAGTGCGCAGGCCGTTGTCACCGCCGCTGTCGCCGACGTCGATGGGATTTTCAAGAACTTGACCATCGCAACTTCTGAGCCGGAGCCTGCTTCCCAGACCGGATGACACGCATTACACGCATTACACGCATTACACGCTCAGGTGCAGGTGTTTTGTCGCAAGGTTCCGTTCTGGTCTTCGTAAGTTGTGGGAAGGGAACGTGCATGGGACCAGTGTTGAACGGACCTCTTCTTTTCCTTCACACAAGCTGATTGTTGCTTAGCAAATAGGAAATGGTCCGCGCTTGTTGTCAATCAGCAAACTGCTCCTAGAATATATAATACAGTACTTGCGGAAGCATATGCGAACTCGTGCAACATGGCGCGAACCATGGCCAGAGGTGCTTTCGAACTCGAACCTTTTCGATTCCTCGACCTCCCGCCGGAGTTGCGACTGATGGTGTACGAGCGACTTCCTGTCAAGCAGTACCAACGAAGTTTCAGTCACCGAAGCTCCAATCCTGATCATTACCGACTAACCATGGTCGAAAGAACCATCTCTCGCGCCATCCTACGAGTTTGCAAACTGATTCACACAGAGGCGTTGCCAATCGTCGAAACAAAGCTCCAAGCGATGCCGCTGCGCGTCATTCTGAATGGTGCTCGAGCTGGATTCTACTTTCAAGGAGGTCCAATGATTTGGCTGCATGGATACTTCAGTGCTTGTGCAGCAAAAGAAGGAAAACCGATCACTTCTAGGCAGGGAGCTACCGATCGGGAAAGGTTCTTACGGGCAATTTCCGACGATGACAAGCGAGGGTATGAACGCATCATGAGGAAGTGGTCCCGTTGCATTGAGCATCAGAAGACGAGCACACAGATCACTGCTCATTCCCACAATCAACCCTCCACGGTCCCTGTGGTTGAGATCGCTCTCTTTTGCCAACGGCCAGGAGTCGATACTTCAAGTGACATGGACCTTCTTGGATATTTACTATGCTGGCACAACTTAAGCATGAAGTTCGTGGTCCGCATCATACCCCACCTATACCCGGAGCTTACGGACGATGCCTTCCATCAACTGACCCGACAGTTGCATCGAGGTGCTTCTATAGGCAAGGAATCAGCTCCTGGACGGCTGACACAGTGCGAGATGGGCAAAATGATCGAAAGAGACGAATACGAGGCTGAGTGGTGTCCCAAGGAGTGTCGTGATGGCAAATGAAGGACAATCTATGACGAGCAGATTGAGCTGGATGGCTGGGATTAGTACGACAAGAAGTGATGAGGGCATTGAAGTGAGATGATCTGTTCTTCCGCAGCAGTGCCATGTTGTAGTAAGACAGGTAGCACGAAAAGCAGTGTGCGTTTATTGAGTCGCTGTTGCATTGAGACTCGTGCCGACTGCGGGTGCATCGGAAGGAACCCCACCTCTAAGTTCATGAGGGCAACGACAGGACAGTTTTGATATTGGGATTTGTGTATTCAAGAAGGGCAGGCCTCTGGATGACTCCGTGGAAGTATATTAGCGATGCCAAATGCAAATCTATTGTCATAGCATGTCCCTACAGTGGAGTCAGTATATGACCAAGGCGGGTGCGGAAGACTGCATACCATCAGTTACGCCCCTGCACATTGACACACAGTCCTTGGACCTGATTCACTCAGCTTGCAGCTTTCCATCTAGCGGTAAGCTCAATCACTCCTTGCAGTGGCGTGCTGTCTCCAGTAGTCGCATCGGGGAACACTCGAGCTGCGCTTAATAGATCAATCTCGAATATGAAGCATGCCACCGTGCTCGTATGGGAAGAACGCGGGAATCAGTTGCCATGCCCGCCGCTGGTACCGCTCGTACAATGTAAAACTTGTCTCTCCAACTGTCCGATACAGCTGCAACAAATGTTAGAGTCACTCGTAACATATCTGCACAATGTCTTTCAAAGTCTTACTGTCGAGACAACGCATTGTTTCGGTTCCAAAGCCCCAGTCTCGGACAGGTCCAAGACAAAGCATCTCAGATTGATTTCGCTTTATCCAAGCCATCGCTTTGTCCAAGCATTTCGACCATCACTCAAGCTCACCACCGAAAGTTTCTACACCATCCCAGAAATCCGGCTACACTCCGGTTCGCACGTGCCATCACATTAACAGAACAAACATGGCTACTACCGAGACGCACCTGCCCTTCGTTCACGAAGTCGATGAAGCCTGCTTGGCAACAGTGCAACAAATCCGTACAAACTGGTCCCTCGACCCATCCGCCTCAATCCTACCGGATCATCTTCATGCCAACCACCTTCCGCCCGACCTGCTCGCCGCGATCCTCGATCTCTCGGATTTGACTACAAACCAACCTGATCGTGCATGGAACTTGTTGAACACGTACTTCAGCGCTCGCATTCGTGAAGCAAGCTACACGGGCCGCCAGCAAAGCATCTACGCGACACTGCAAGTAGAAGACGTCGATAAAGCAATCGACAGTACCAGGAAGATGCTCAAGGGACGCGAGCTGCAAGCACAAGCCTTGGAAAGCATGTATGATACAGCAGGACCCATGCATTGGCCAGACCAGCGTTTCATGGGAAAGGGAGATGATATGCAGAGAGAGATGAATGAAGCGGACAGTGAGCCTGGCAAGAGAAAGTACTCCATCAGACACGAGACACAGCCCTACGACGACTCGGACGAAGAGAATGCAAAGAAACCAAAACTCGCCGTCAAAGTAGGCCTGCAGGAAAAAGCGGACGTGGAAGACGACGGCTTCCCAAGTCTACCAAGGGAAGCATGCATGCTCACTCCCACACCGACTGCCCCATCCAACAGACCCTTATCCTTCTCACCACTCCTTCCGCCTCTAAATTCAATGATACTCCCACCGCTATCGTCATGCACATCCACCCCAGCACCTCTACCGTCCCAATCAACAACCCCCCGTCCCCAATCCCGGCCCCAACCCCTCAACCTCACCCCATCCAGCCGTCCACCACCGCTCAACCTCAGTCTGCAAATCCCGCCAACACCGCTCCCCGCACATGTAGTCGAGGCGTACAGACAGTCGTACAACGGCTTTATGGACGCGGCAAGACAGGCGACGCATCAGGCCAATTTGCTGCGGCGCGAGGCGGAGATGTTGGAGCAGCGGGCGAGGGTGGTCAGGAAGCGGTGTAAGACAGAGGAAGGTAGGGCGAGGGGACTGCGAAGTGAGGCGGAGAGGGTGGAGGGGGAGTGGAGGAGGGGTTCAGTTAGTGATTCGGGGTTATGAAGGGGAAAAATTGCACTCTTGGACATTCCAGCGTGATTAGCGATATATATTGTTACCTCCGATCCCATCCCCAAATTCAATCCCAGTTCCATTTTCAAGACCGACCGACCTCAAACTCCTTCCCGCCCTTTCCACCCTATGTGTTAGGGTGATTAGGGGCCAGACGCCATGGCATACCGCCCCACCCACACGCGCACCATCTCCTCATACACCTCCCTCCTCGCCCAATACAGCGCGCCCACCTGCGGCACCAAACACTCCACCTGGCCCGCGTGCCGCTCTTCGCCAAACGGGTCGTCGAGCAGGGATTGGATGCTCAGTAGCACTGTGCACCACACCATTAACACACACCTCCACAAACACACCTCCACACACCCACCCACGCACAAACACGCACAACAGGGACAGGGCAACTCACGCGTCTGGGCCGTCAAGGCAGGAGTAAAATCCACGCCCAGAACATTACACGAGATATTCCCGTCCGCATCGATGTTGGGATGGAACATGCGCGTCGTGAAGCGGATGCTCGGGGCGCGGAAGGGGTACAGTGGCGGGAGTGCGATGTGCAGTTGGAAAGTGCCGCCTTGGAAGGGTGTGTTTGCCTATTCAATATGTCAACGTCGCCCACTTCCCTACCCTTCCTTTCCGTTACCACCCTCCTCCTTCTCCACCTCCTACTCAAGCCAAAATCAACTCACCGGTCCCTGAATACTACCCCACCACTCAAACTAACCCCTCACACGTCAGTCAGCCAATTCACACCCCCATCACCAAGCACCACCAGCCTCCACGCAAAGCACATACCAAATTCCCCCCCACGACCCCAACGCAAATTCCCGGCACGGACTCGCGCTCCATCGCCGCCAGCTCCTGATGCAGTCTTCTCCTCACAGCTGCGAAGTCGGGCGAGGCCGGGTTCGTCGGATCGGCCATGACGCGATGGGCGCGCGCCGAGGCGACGACGTCGTGCCAGACGGCGTGTGCAATGGGGGGTGGGTTGGCGGCGTAGGGGGGTGGTGGGGAGGCGAAGGCACGACAGGAGCGAGGGGGGGAGGCGTCGAGGTGGGTGTAGTCGAGGTGGAGGCTCATGGTGGTTATGTCCTCCGTGTGGGATAGGTGCGAGGGGAGGGGTGAGGGCGGGGGGAGTTTATAGGGGCGGATGAGGGGGGTCTGGGATGGGTTTGGTGTGGTCTTGCGGGATGGCGGGATGGGTGCCTGGTCGAATTTTGGGCTATGATAGTCTGGCTCGCGGGTGGAGGTATGTAGCCGGATATCAATGTCGTACAGCATGGACTGGGACGGGACATGGCCGCGGGGATTGTTTTGAGACGCCTCGTCGTTGGGTTATCCGGGAAGCACTGTGCAAAGAATGACTGAACGGTAGTGCAGAAGCTGGATGCCATTAAAGTGGTGTAGCAAGAACAAGATATACAGGGTTCGTCCGTACCCTACCCATAACGCCGGTAAAGCAACAGTACAACGGCGGCATGAAGCCGAAACGCGTTATCTATGTGGTATAGTAAAAGCAACGCTAAATGCTGCAACGTGTATGCGAAACGCCAAACGCTATGACAAACCTTGAAGCTCCCGTTATGTTATCGTTAGTTGTGTGATGTGTGGCTGCGGAACAGCATCTTGAGTCCCGACGGCTCCTTCTTCTTCTTGCTGCTGCTCTCCTTGACTGTCTTACTCCGCCTCGTCTCCGATGTCTTGCTTGTCTTGACACTTCGTTCAGACCGTGCGCGGTGAGACTTTGGGCGTCGCTCGCCATCATCCTTGGTGCGTACGCTGCGGCGAGACTTGAGATCGTCTTCATCCAAAACACCAGCGGCAACGAGTTGTCTTGTCGCGCCGGGTGTGATAAACTCGCCGTCGACACTTGTGCCTGCGCTGTCAGCCTGCACGTCTGCGATGCCGCGGCGCCACATTTCGACGCGGCTGAGTTCCTCAGGTTCGAGTTCGTCGAGCTGGATCACATCGGCTCCGGAGTCGACGCGGCCGCGACCAGCCATGGGCATGGCAGCTGCCTTCTCCTCCTTGTCCGCCTGGATCTTCTTGATGATTTTGTAGCCGCCGAGGGCAACGATGGTGACGCCGACTGCAACGCCTCCCGCGATCATGAACTGTGGGCTGAGAAGGAGGGCTGCGACGGCGGGGAAGCTGCCCTTCAGCGTCATTAACACGCCAGGGCCCATCTTGCCGACAATGCTGCTGATTTCGGCGAGGGTGAGGGATACTGCGGCAAGCGCTTCGGGGTTCTTCTGCAGGTTCTCGATGGTTTGGGTGACGGAGTACTGCAAGCAGTTGGCCTCCTCAAGCAGCATGGTGATCTTGGACGCCTTCTCTTTCAACTCGACGTCGTCGTACCTCTTCGCCGGCAGCGGCGGTGGGATGTCGCCGTATGCCAGATCCATGTCAATGTAGGGCTCTGATCTCCGCCGGCTCTCTGTTTGAGGCGACCGCTGAACGTGGTTGTCCGAGTTGCGTCGCGCAATCTCCATGCGGTGTGCATCGCGCGCATCTCCTGCCAAGTCCTGCTCGAAGCGGTGGGTGCTCCCTCGCGGGCTGTCGTTGGCGTAGAAGCTGTCGGTATAGCCCCGCTCCATGGGCGGTCGCGGGGTTTGTGCGTCTTTGCTCGGTGTGGTGCCTTGGGGTGCTTCGAATGGCGCGACGAAGCGCGCGACTGGACATCGTCGTCGATGCGCAGGGCCCGGACGCCCTCATTGAGCCGCTTGGCCTGGTATGCAGCCTCCTTCTCGGCCTTGATCTCCGCTTTGCGCTCGCGGTAGGCGGCCTTGGCCTCCTTGAAGACGCTGACAATGTGCTTGCTCTGCGAACTATGAGTGCTGGCTTATAAGGCGGGACTCTCATTGGCACTCACGCTGCTCACCACCTTTCCCGACTTGTTGATCACTGTGATGGTCTCGCCAACCCCCATTGCAGCCGTCGGACGCCGGGCCTGCAGCTGCACTGCGCGTGGGAGTGGTGTCGTGCGACCGGATTGCTGGGTGTGGTGTGGTACTTGAGGTACGGGAGCACGAGGCGGTCAAGAGTGGCCGATGCGCAGATACGACACGACAGACAGCCAGCCCTAAGATCCACAAATACTCACTTGATCACCGGCCTGCAGCGGCGCTCTACAGGGTCTTTAAAGGTTTTGGGGAGCGTACTGGCGGAAGAACGCTCGGGGCCTCTGGCGTAGTGAGGCGACATTACGTTGAAGAGCAGGTACCGGCCATGATGAATGGGCGCGCGGGGTGCGCTGCGAGTGGTCGGCCCAGTCACGGCCCTTACCAGTCAATGCCCTGCCCGCAGTGCCAGTATCGTGACTATGTGACGCTTCGCGCTGGCATTTGCTACGAGTCGGGGAAGGCGGCAACCCGGGGCTGCTGGCTGGAGCGTCTGCCAGCTCACAGGCACGTCTAAGCGGCGCTACGAAAGCAAGCGGCCGTCTATGCGGGCAGCGTATCGCCTGCAGGTCCTTATTACTGCTGCATGCGGTGCGAACGTGTCGTTGCTGAGACTGGTCGACTGTTCAAAGCAGCCTCAATATTGCGCATGCTGATGCAATGGCGCATACATCTGACGGCGAAAATCCTGTCGCTGATGCCCAAAGGTCGTACACGTCCAGAGTGACATCGGACAGCTGGCGTGGAGGTCCTAGCGTCACACTTCAGCTGGGGTGTGCTGTGGCGGTGCAGAGTGTGGCGCGCGTCGTCACCGAAGGGGTCTGGGCTCTTGAATGGTGCTTGTGGCTTTATTCCGTGGATCTGGAATGTTTCGCAATGATGAAATGATTTGAAAAGCGGCGAAAGTCTACTTGCGCATTGCGTTGGCTGTACCTGCCGTGATGGCGGGGCCTTCGTCCTTGCCAAGACATCCCGTGATTTTCCACCCGCCGCAACATCAATCTGCTCACCACCGCCCTTCTCCGTGATCGTCATCGTGAGCTCTACCACACTCGCGTCTCCTACGACACTAGTCGGGGGCCATTCGGGACGATGCGACGATCGACACTCCGAGCGCATTGAACGTGCATCGCAACACGCTGCCTACCGGTACGCTAGCGCACCTTGCAAGCATGCAACGAGGATCCAATTGAAAATGACCAACAGAATGCGCATTCGACCTATAGTAACTGTGTATTGCCAATCCATTATCATCACCGGCCGGCCTTCCGGCGCATCCATCTGAAAGACCGAAACACCCAGCCCAGCTTCATACCACGGATTACGGAAGGAAAAGCTGACCTAACAAAAGAGAGTCAAGCCGGGCATTCCGGCAAGATCTCCGTCTGGGTGATCGTCACATCTGCCTTGTTCGCAGGAACTGCATCAGGCTTGCTCCCAGGAACAACATGATGAGTCTCATCGTGGGCATACTGCGCGTGAAGCTCCCTCTCCTTCTCCTCTAGCGCCTTCTCGCTCTTCTTCTTCAGATCCTTGAGCTTCAGATCGAGCCCATCGCGCTCGTTCTGCGCAGCCCGAGCCGCCTCTTCTGCCTCTTTGCGCGTCTTCTTCGCCCCTTCCAGCTGCTCATCCAAGCCAGCCAGATCCTCGTTTAGTTTGCTAATTTTGTTGTTGGCTTCACAAAGGGTCCGCTGGGCGGCCTTATGGAGGTACTGTTCGCTCTCGAGCTTGCGCTTGAGCTCGGCCTTTTCTTCCGTAAGGATCGCAAACTGCTGGCTCAAGTACTGGATGTTCTTCTCCGCAACCTTGAGCTTTTCCTTTGCCGCCTCCAGCTCTTTCCGCAATTCGACCTTGTACGCAAGCTCTGTCACGAGGTCCAGGTGGAGCTTTTCCAACTCTTTGTGTGCTGCTTTAAGCTCACATTGCGCGGCGTCCAAGCTGCACTCGAGCTCCGCAAGCTTCTCATTCTTGGTTTTCAGCTCACCCGATAACCGTTTTGCATTCTCCAGAGACTCCATAAGAGCTTTCTGAACCTGCTTGAGCGCATCGTGGTCAGCCTTGTCATGCTCCTGCCATTTCTTCTCACGTGCCGCATCTTCCTTTGCATCCTTCTCCTTCCACGCATCCCATTCCTTCTGGCGCTCAGCATCTTTGTTGGCGTCCGCTTTGATGAATTCCTCGAGGTCACACTTCTTCTTTTCTAGGACACGATTCTCTTCCTTGAGCTTCTGTTCTCGACCTTGGGAGGCTCGGAGATCCACCAATGCCTGCTTGAGCTGCTCCTGGAGAGCAGCTTCACGTTTCGCAGCCTTGTCACGTGCCTCGGCCATCTCCTTCTTCAGACCTTCATTGAGCTTCTCCAGGTCATTGTTCTTTGTTTTGAGGCCCGTGACATCGCCTTCCAGCTTGACGATGGTGGTGGCGCGCTTCTCGGCCTTCTCCTCAGCAAGATGGAATGATCGATCAAGCCTGTCGAACTGCTTTTGAGAGTATTTGGCGTGGTACCCAGCCCTGTTGACGTACGCGGCCACGTGGGCCAAACAGTCGACAAGATCATCCGGAAACGGAAGCGCCTCTGTGATGATAGGTAGTTCTGGCTTATTGTTTGGCCACGTACAATCGAGTGTCTTCTTTGTAGTCACTCCCCTTGGCGGGTTGAAGCGATGCTCAGCATTGAGTGTGTTCTGGGGCAGCAAGACGAGGTCTTTCTGCGAGACGGCAGCATTCGTCGCATCTTTGATCGTGACAGCAAGGGCATTGCTGGCAGCGTTCACCTGGCAAGTCAGGTCATAATAGCCGGCCTGCTTGAACGTAAACTTGTCGGGATTGGCAGCATTTGACGTCTGCTTCTCTGTGCTACAAGAAATAGTGTTCGGGACACCCTTGTCGTCCTTGGTCCACTGCCAGATGGCCACGATTGGCTTCTCGTTTCCGAGGCCTTTGGGTGCTACAACGACGAACGGTTCTTCTTTGGCCCAGCTGTGGAAATTCATGGTACCGGTCCAGATCTTGGGGCCATTCGACCGAGGTGTGACAGTCTGAGGCTGGCTGTACTGGCGACTGAGCGCAATGGTGACAGTCTGTCCATCGCTGATGGTCTTTCGAGTCAAACTCAATGCCTGATAGGCCTTTGTTGCGACTCCTTCGAACTCATAGTAGCCATCATGGAAGGTGAACTTGTCGTCACCATCCTTGGTGACCGATGTATATCGGACACTGTAAGGCATGGCCTTCTTCTCGGTGTAGATGTATACTGGATCATCGGCTTCCACGGTACCGTTAGGGAGGACGGCTACCACAAGCTCATCCTTGAGCTTGCCATAGTAAGTGAAGTACGACATATTGACTGTGATGGAAGCTGAGCAATGCGAAAAGATGGTCGGAGAGAAGTTTGCGATGATATGTTCTCTCAAACAGGACGATCCAGATGCTTTTATATTCAACGAGACTGACTCAGGCGCTTTGATTGAACCCCTCGTCCCTACCTGTTCAGCGAGGTTGAACGTACCCATTCGCCTGTGCATGCTCGATACCAGCCGCCTTCGAAACACAGCTCTCAGCTCAGCGCCGCCTTCAAACACCCGATATGTGAGTCCATCTCGGACTTTCCAATAGCAGGGCATTCATTCATTCATCCCGACAGAAGCAACATGTGCCCATCAGCTTGGAAACATACAGCGCCCGACAATTTCGAAATGCAGCAATCAGCTCGGCGTGCCGATCAGACAAACGAGCACACAAGAACCATGCTGCCCAGGCGCAGGTCGCTTCATGTGTTCGTTCTGAGAAAAAGCAGCATGTCACAGGGTCTTTCAGCACAGCATCGTCAAGCCGCTACAATGATATCGCGATGTGAGAGAGTGGGCTCAGCTTGTCGTTGGTGCGCCACTTTGAAGAGGGCCGTTCCCGCTCCCGCATCCTTCACGGACCACCAATACCCCGCACGGCCGCTCCACCACTGTATTAAGCGAGGGCGTTCGTGAGGCTGGCTGCAAAACGTCCCGAACAGTATCGCATCGACGAAAAGGGGTGTTCTAGAGCGCCCGACTTGGATGAACGGTGTGTTTACCCCAGCTGCAGTTCGGTCGTTTGCATTCAGCTTGGTAACAGACTGCAATCGTGATGAAACTTCAAGTGGGCTGAGAGGGCTTGCGTATGCTCGTGTACGCATGCGCAATGCACTTGGGGCATTTCTTTTCGCTCGGCTGTCCCGTCGCATGGTTCGCAGAACGGGATCTTAGCTATGGTTCCAGACTCATGGCCCTCGATATCGTGGGCGTTGAGCTCGCATTGGTTCGAGACAGGGGCACATGTGCTCTCAGCTGCTATCGCGGCGCTGAATTTGGCACGAAGCATTGGCCAAGTCCTCGGAGTGCGTCTCGAGTAGTGATCCTATATAGAGGCCACCAGCCTCATCTCAGCATAACTCGAGCAGGCTTTCTTCATACCCATTGCATCTGGAAAACAAAGCTAGCCTTCTGCGCTCTTGACTCAACGACTACCCTTCTTTCAGAAACTCACCAACATGGCGACGATTGCCCCTCAGCCCGAAGCTCTGTCCAAGAGCAAGCTTGACGCCATGCAAGTCACCATTGCTGAGGTCGAGCAAGACAGTCCACCAGCTAGTATCGACAGGAGTGCTGTACAAAGTCCACCTCCCCATCCTATCCCAGCGACCATCACAGCACCGCCTCCAGTCATGGACGAGCTCACCATGGTCGGCTTGCCGCCGATGGAACTTCCTCGCCTACGTGCTCCGAGCCCGACTGGTTCGGTGCGCAGTTCATACACTTCTCGCCGCCGTGTTAGCCGGCGAACGCGACATAGTCACGGACATTCTCACCATCGTTCAGAGGTCTCCAAAGAGCTTACTATTCATGCCGAGCGCGAATTCGTCGCTCTCATGGAGCTGATGGCTGGTATTTCGCTTCGAAGCTCGTCGCTGAAGGAGGTATGGAAGAAGATTATTTCAGAGCGCGAGACACACTGCTCTGAGCTGGACTATCTCTACGAGAGGATCGAGGAATACACCGAGATCATTGAGCGCCACGAGAAGGAGAAGAGCATGCCTAATCACGAGCACGAGCAGCGCAAGAAGGAGCTTCTCAAGCTGCAGCTCGATCTCAAGATTGCTCTCGAGGCCAACCTCGGACTTAAGAAGAAACTTGCGGACCGGGACGAAGATCTCGAGAAAGCCCGTAGCGAGATTTGCGAGCTCACAGACAATTACAAATACGTCAAAGAATCGTACGAGAAGACGCAGAAGACGCTCGAGCAGACGACGCTCAAGCTGGTAGCTGCCGAAGATCGCTGCCGTCATGCCGAAGAAGATGCCGAGAAGCACCATGGCGAGATCCGTCACTGGAAGCAAAGGTATAGCGAGCTGGAGACATCCAAGACTGAGCTGCATACTAAGTTTGAGCACTCGCGAAAGGAGGTCCAAAGTTTCAAGCAGTCTAATTTGCTTCTCAAGAAGGAGAGAAGTGAGTGGCTGGACAGGAAGGAAGAACTTGAGCACGAGGCGCGCAAGCACAAGCATCGTGAGGAAGAACATACACGCAAGATCACCGAGATAACCGAGTCGTACGAGAAGGAGAAGAAGGAGGTGCGCGAGCTGAATGAGAAGGTGTCCAAGATCAAGCACGAGCGCGAAGAACTGCACAAGGAAGTCAAGACGCTCAAGACCAGGATCGAAGAAGCCGACCGCAGATGCGCAGACGCCGACGAAGCCTGCCGCAAGTGGAAGCGCAAGTACACCGAATGCGAGCGCGACCTTGTTTCCGTGCGCGAAGAACTCAGCATCATCACCATCGAGCACTCCGAGTCCAGCGAGACCATCAGTCGCAAGACACAGGAGTACAAGAAACTGGTGCACGAGCACGAACGCCTGCAAGAAGAGCACCACACCAAGTGCAAGGAAGCCGCCGAGGCACACCGCCAGCTGCTCGTCCTGGAGCAAAGTCTGCGCCGCTCCGAGACCACCGTCACGGAGAAGCTCGAGCTCATCCACAAGCACACGGAGCGCATCGAGCGGCTCGACCGCGATCTGCACGACGCCTGCAAGGCCCGCGAAGACCTGAGCGCCGAAGTCTCGGCGCTCGCCGCGCTCAAAGTCGAGCTGAGCCTCGCACTCACGAAATTGACGGCCGAGCGCGACACGTGGGTTGAAAAGCACCGCGAGATTACCACGCGCTACGAAGCCATCCACCGCTCGTGGACCGAGTATCAGGAATCCGGCGACGACTGGCAGTGCGAGATTGAGGAGCTGAAGGAAGGCCTGGCGGAGGCGCGGGAGCAGAAGGAAAATGCGATCCGTATGCGCGTGCATGCGGATTCGGAACGGGATGAGTGTGTGCGGAAGTATGAGGGGAAGTGTCGTGAGGTGGAGGGGTTGCAGGAGAGGTTGAGGAGGAGGAGGGGTGGGGGTGGGTTGGGGAGGATGGTGGGCGAGGAGAGTGTGCTTGGGGAGGAGGATGAGAGGACGGTGAGTGAAGTATGAGTTGGTGAGGGGTGTGAGGAGGGGATGTACCTTCGTTGGCTTTTCTTTGTACAAATTGGAAGATATTTTGGTATGTGGAGGTCGTCGTACGTTCATGCAATAGCGTTCCGAAGCCCCGCGAAGCCCCTTCGCTGTGAAAGTCGAAGCACCGAAGATCTTTTCCTGCTGTCCTTTGCATCAAGACAAACGTATCGGAGGGACGATCCTTGCAGCAGAAGTGAGGCCCACTTAAATGCACGACGGCAACCTCCCGCCGCTTAAAATTGCGTATAGCGCCGGGAGCCAAACCATAACTAGGTCGCCCGATGCCGGAAGGAGAGACGACCACAACCGTCAAGGCGGGCGGAGACACGCGACAGGTCTGCACGAACATCGCAGCACTTGACTGACACATGCTCTTCAGATGCGCGAACACGTGTTGAGCGCTATTGAATGAGTAAGGGTTCACAGGGGGCAGCCAATACAAAAGCAACGACTGCGATAGTGCGGCATCGTGGACCAAGCAACCCCAGTAGGCAGGACAGCCGCGTCCGCAGCCTTTGACGGCGATTGCAGCTGTGACTACCCGCGCAAATGCAATCATTCAGAAAGCAAGAAGAGGCAATGATAAAGTCGCAAGGTGCAGCGACTGCCCCTGATATAGCAATGACTCCGCAACGTATCGCGCCATCGCACACATACCGCTCGCCATATGCTAATATCGTTATCGGAGCAGCGGTGAGACATGATACCGTGCGCAGGGACACAAGAAGACTCGTCGAGCGAACATGAGTCTGCTTCAGACATCACGCTTCAAGCGGACGACGAAGCTGAATGGCACTTCTTCCCTTCAGAGCCGGTGACGCCGTGCATCGATGACAGCGAGGCATCGCATCCGCCGTTTCTGTTTCCATTCCATCTGATTTCAGGGTGCAGCACGGCAGAGAGAAGCATGTGCCAGTACTCGCGATCGATGACGGCGCAGGAGGTGCGGAGCAAGGTGGTTGTCAAAGGTACGTTGACCGAGTGGGATGCATGGCCCCCACACGCGTCGTTGGACGGGTGGACCCTGTTCTTCCGTCATCGCAGCGCACCAACTGGCGCTATTCACGACACCACGCGACATGCAGGGACTGCATTCACCACCGCGGATGAAGCCAGGCTGACAGCGCCATGACAGCGCTCCCGCAGCATGATGGGACGCCGGAGAGCAATGGCGCGGAGAAGCCTGTCAGCAAGACGCCGGTGCTGGCGCATCGCATGAAGCATGACAAGAGCATACTCGCGCTGGCTGTATCGGCGCAATACCTCTTTGCGGGCACACAGGACGGCGAGATTCTTGTATGTGGCGACAGCACTATGAGGAGGTGTGGGCTGAATCTGGCAGGTCTACAGCCTCGACACGTACGAGCGGCGGAGAGTCATCCACGCACACAAAGGCAGCGTGCTCGGGTTTTGCCTGTCGCAGGACCAGAAGCTGCTCTTCTCCAGTGCGACAGATCCGATCGTCAATGTAGGCATTTGTACAAGAAGGGGAAGAGACGAGCGCTGACTTGGCAGGTCTGGTGCACTTCCACCTTCCGACACCTCTATGCTCTCTGGTCGCCCTACGACATCGGCGACATTTTCTGCGTAGCCTACTCCTCCCACCACCGCACCGTCTACCTCGGAGCACAGAATACAAGCATACAAGTATGGCGTTCCAGAGCCAGGTAGAGAGAAGCTAATGGAGATAGTGGTATGACCTCAAGGAAAAGGATACTCGACCTCGACCGGATCTCGCCTCGCACCCCTCCGAACGCAAGAATCGCTTCTTCGACTCGCTGGGCCCCGGCGGCGTACAAACCCCGAAACCAAGCGGTGCGGACAACCGACCGAGGGATGCGGTGGGCGGACAAGAGCTGGAAATTAACGGACAAGACATACACCAATTCGCGCACTATGGATACGTCCACTGCATGCTGTTGGGAAAGGGCATTTGGCCAGAAGCCCCAGAAGAGGAGGTCCTCGTGTCAGGTGGTGGCGACGGCAGAATAATCCTGTGGCATATAGATCCAGCCCAAGGGGGTGGGATATCGACCATCTGTACGTTGGAAGACGGTAGGGAAGAGGGCGAGTCCATACTCTCACTCGCCCGAGAGGGCACCTTCCTCTACAGCGGACGCTTCGACGGCGAAGTCAATGTCTGGGACCTCGAGACGAGGCAGTTGGTGAGAAGTTTGAAGGCGAGCACCGGTGATGTGCACACCTTAACACTCGGGGCAGGCGTTCTGTACGCCGGTGGCAAGTCTGGACGTGTACAGGTAGCCAAGCTGTCATGTCTTGTATCGACTGACGCTGACAACCTGCAGAAATTCAACGAGCACTACGAGACGATTACATCCTTCAAGGCGCACGATGGCTTGATTCTCGCTTCAGCATTTACGACATTCAACGACAAGCCAACGTTGGTCACAGGCGGTAACGATAACACCATCGTCATCTGGGAAGTCAAGGACTGCGCGGAGCCCAACGCCGTCACCAAGAGAAGCAACAATGGTTGGTACACGTGTGCTGATGGCATTCGTTCGGCTAACCTTGCCTCCAGATCTGATGGTGGAGTCGCTCAACCAATTCGTCTCCTTCCGGACGGTATCATCGCTGCCTAGGTATCGCGCCGATTGCCGCAGGGGTGCATCGTACCTCCGATCGGTGTTCCAGAACTTCGGTGCGGTCACGGAGATGATCAACACCACTGAGCCCTACAATCCGATTGTCTTTGCGAAGTTCCGCGGCAACCCGGCCACTACGGCGTCACGGAAAAAGATACTGTTCTACGGTCATTATGATGTGATTCCGGCCGAGAATGAACATGGCAAGTGGAAGCATGATCCATTCGCGCTGACCGGCGAAGGCGGCTACCTGTACGGTCGCGGCGTTTCCGACAATAAGGGTCCGATCATGGCAGCCATCTATGCGGCACATGAGTTGGCCAATGAACAGAGCCTCGACTCGGATATCATCTTCCTCATCGAGGGCGAAGAAGAGAGCGGCTCTCGCGGATTCGAAAAGGCCGTAGAGGCAAGAAAGGACTTGATTGGGGATGTTGACTGGATACTGTTGGCGAACAGCTACTGGCTCGACGATCACGTTCCTTGTCTCACCTATGGACTGCGAGGCGTCATACACGCCACGGTGCAGGTTGAGAGCAAGCATCCTGACCTGCACAGTGGAGTGGATGGAAGCGCTTTACTTGACGAGCCCCTCAAGGATTTGGTCATGTTGTTGTCGAAGGTGACCGGACCACACGGCAAGGTCCAAATTCCGGGCTTCTACGATCCAATCCTACCGCTCACCGAGGACGAACGGCAGCTCTACACTGAAATCACAAAGACCTTGCTCCGAAGCAATCCAGATCTCGGAGACCCCGAAGAGCTGGCGCAGTCGCTGATGCGTCGATGGCGCGAAGCCTCTCTGACGATCCACCGCTTCCAGACCTCCGGACCAGAGAACTCAACCATCATCCCACGCCTAGCCAAAGCCGCGCTCTCAATGCGCCTAGTCCCTAACCAAGAAGCCTCGACCGTAGCACACTCCCTCATCGCCCACCTCGAGTCCGAGTTCGCCCATCTCGACTCAAAGAACAAACTCAAAGTCACAATCGACCACCAAGCAGAGCCCTGGCTCGGCGACTTCAACAACGAGATCTTCCAGACCCTGGAGCACGCCATCATGGCCGTCTGGGGCCCCGCGCTCGGCCAGCGCAGACAAAGCCTCCCCGGGGTGAAAAGTCCTGCTGCCTTCCCCTCCCCGGCACCATCTCAACCGAAACGCAAACCCATCCCCGCAACCTCCAACACCCTCGCCCAGTCCTCGGACTCGGGCCCGCAGTCGTCCGCCGCAGATGGCGATGCATCACCGCGCACGAAACCACTGTACATCCGCGAAGGCGGCTCGATCCCCAGCATCCGCTTCCTGGAAAAGGCGTTTGGCGCCCCCGCGGCGCATCTGCCGTGTGGGCAGGCGAGTGATAAGGCGCATTTGGATAATGAACGGCTGAGGTTGGTGAATTTGTTTAATAGTAAGAGGATCTTTAAGGAGGTTTTTCGGGAGCTGCCGAGAAGGTAGGAGGGGGGGATGGGGCGGGGTCGGGGGGATGGTTGGGAAGGGGAAGGGGTGGAGATGGGGATAGAGGGACAGGGAGGGGAATTCTAACCCAAGATATCCTATCCCCCAGCGTAATACCAGGTCGACGCACTTTTTAGATCTGTCCTATCCCGTCCCGTCCTATCCCGTCTTCACGGTTCCACGAAACTAAATACCCAACCCACTTTTCGCGTTCAAAATCTCATCATACCAACCTAATCCCTATCCCTTCCCTTCCGCACCGAACCTCTGCCCTCCCGTCCCCGCTCTCGTAATCAGATGTAACGTTGCAGCGCCGTTGGCTTTTGGCCCCGAATATAACATACAACATACGCATACACTTTTAGGGAGAGACGAAGAGGATGAGGATGTTGATGCTGATGGTGCATGTTTGGTTGGGAAGAATCGGCGGAGATGGCGGGATAGGTGAAGGGTTTGAGGGGGAGAGGAGGGAGAAGGGTGGAGGGAGGAGGGAATAGGGAATAGGGGAGAGAGGGGGAGAGGAGAGGGGAATAAGGAATA
>TARA_R110002003_G_scaffold198_25_pt1 | contig 45926 bp, 41 predicted proteins | sample TARA_R110002003 | Tara Oceans TARA_R110002003 (sample SAMEA4396441) | marine metagenome | biome: Westerlies Biome; feature: [SRF] surface water layer (ENVO:00010504); material: water (ENVO:00002006), including particulate matter (ENVO:01000060) such as... | depth 5 m | reverse complement strand
GATGTCCGACCTGTAAATCCGATGTCATAAACGCGTACGAGTTTAGTCGCGCTCATGGAGAGCACGGCGAACTTTGCAACCACCCACAAAAGCAACACAGGGGATTTGAAGCAAGCTTGGAGGAGTGGGGGCAGCTTTACATGAAAATGTACCCTGATGCCGGGCAAGTGCCGACACCTTATAGTAAGTCAGACCTCCGACTACTGTCTTACGCAGAAAGCTTAGTTTTGATGATAGTTGAACCGAGAGGTGATTTCCTTCCTTCACAGTCAAGGCATGATGATCATGACATAAGAACCGTATCATCATTTCATCCGATGCCGACTATATATATAAGCGGCGAAATGGATTGGGAACATAGTGGCTTCGCAGCTGTATACCCCACAAGCGCATCCCCTACACCTGCCAGGCTGTCATATGGGATCGATATCGAGGACGACACAGCTGATACAGTTCAACCTCAGCTTTCCGAATCCACGGGAGATCTATCAGAGCCATCAGCACGGCCACATTCAGGCGCACCAAAAGAGCAACAAAACGCCTTAACATCATCACTACTTGCCGGCATGGTAGAGAGAGACACCGTAGTCCCCCAACTCGATCACTGGCTGCAAGAGCCCGACCCATGGTACCTGTCCTCCGACATCTCTGCCAGCCATGCGCGTTTAGGATTACCTAGAGCGGATTATTCACTTGCTCAAACAAGACCATCCGGGGACCATCCGCGGCCTATTGAGCCCCCCAAAATCTCCGATGTTCAATCCATCCTCCCTCCTACCTCAGACACGCCGGACGATCTGCGCTGTCCCTCTTGCCACGCGTCCTTTAACGGGACGTACAGGAGAGGCAATCTTTCAAGACACATCAGACTAAAACATGGGTTGGAGCCGACGAGGCCGTATGTATGTGAGGCGGATGGTTGTTCCAAAGTATATCATAGGCATGATGCACGGCTGAAGCATTATCGAAAACAGCATCCGGGTTTGGCCCCACCCGTCTCCGCGCGAAGGCGGTGACATGGACGAAGATGGCCTTGCCATCATTCCATTCATGGTGTTGTTTTCCAGTGTTTTGCTGCGATGGACAAGAATTGGCGGGGCTCGTGGAGGATAGAAGTTCAGTGTCGACGTCCGAGACGAGTTGAAGAACCGAAGGATATGCGCCACTATATATAGCACTGAAGCTCAGAAGCAGCATCACCAGAATTGAAGCGGCCACGTCCGCGCCTATACGTTACCAAGCAACACGTTTTCCCTTCTCAGTGGTCTCTAAACGCGAGGGGAATTTTGCATGATTAGATAGACCTGGGATTAGTGCACCATAGTGCCGTTGTGTGTTGTATTCGACCCATACGGGAAGCATCACCAAGCCTCCCGATGCCGTCTATAGCTGTCATTAGCCTGCCTCCGTAATAGCAAGATCGTCTCAACGCTCGTTATGCATATAGAACAATGAGAAAACGTGACATCACAGCGGTGATGATCTTTGAATTCCTCGAGCCTTTCATCGTGCTCCTGGACACTTAATTTGAAGTAATACCCAAGTCAAGTCCTCCTCTCCTCCCTCTGCATGCCCCCAAAGCTGTAATATAGAAGAAGAACGTCTTATGGCAGCACAATATCCCGCTTCGGGCGATTCGACTGCACAGTAGCCTCTCAGCCCTGTCTGCAAGCTCTGCGACCTCGTCACTATCAAGCACAAACTCGCTGTAGGACCAATAGGTAGCCTGATTGGTGTCGAGGCTTGCAAGCCATGTATAAGGCTCACTCTGGCTGAGGACCTAGCCCGGCCCTGCGCCTACGCCGTTGGTATCCATAGGGCTGCCTCCCCCTGCTGCGGCATTGGACCCGTTCGCTGTTCGTCTCCTTGTGCGGGTGGCTTTCTTTCGCCGGTCTGCCGCGACGCCGGCCTTGCCTCCTTCTGCGACATCTACCATGTTGAGATCGTCGTCGTCTGGTCGATCTGCGTCGTCGTCACGGTCCTCCCAGTATCGTCTTGTCTCGTCTAGCTCGGTCACGTCTTGGGGTCGCATTCGTAACCACTTCATTCGTGGGCCCGAGCGCGCGCGTTCGCTGACGCGGAATCCGTAGATGCGTGGCTCGTAGATACTTCCGGTACCAAGACCGGGTGCGAGATTGTGTGGCGCAACGCCGTTTATAGATGTCACGTTCGAGGGAGTAGTATTGCGAGACTTGCCGTCCGCCGTCTGCGCCTGGAGCTGTGCTAGTGCGTCGATGGTCGCGGCAGCGTTACTGCGCAGGCCACCGCCAATGTCGAGATCTGTGAAGGTCATGAGAAAGAGGGAGGGGAACGTGGTGCCAAAGAATGAGCCATCGACCGTCTGAAACCGCGAGTTAGGCGGCGTGTAGACATCGAGGCAGGAGGGGCAGAAAAGTTTGACGGTTTCGTGGCCGGGGCTGTCGTTGAGGCCTACGGGGAGGACTTTGCACGAGTTGCAGTGTACGCGCGGACAAGTGCCAAAGTGTTGTAGCTCGTATTTCTCCGCCATTTGTTGGATTCCTGGTCGCGACGTGATGTAGCGCTGGTGTATGAGGCCATAGAGCAGCTCGGCGGAGCTTTCTATCACACTGAGATCAGACGCTATCCGCAGATGTCTTCGGTCGCTTGCTCTGCGGTATCCTGGCGCTCGTTCGTCGCCCAGGCCGTCCTCCTCTTCCTCGTCATCATCCTCCTCCTCCTCTTCGTCTTCCTCGTCGTCCTCAGGCTCGACATCCAGGATCATCTCTAGAGCCTCCTTATACATTGGCACCTGCGATTGCAGGCCAGTGAGGTTGAAGTCATCCTCGATAAAATCCTCCGACACCTCGGCAAAGTACTCGTGGCCTAGCAGCCCGCAGAACGATGCGATCCAGGACTCGGTGACTTGTGAAGAAGACGACATAGTGCCGACTTCTTGTATTGCTTGCGCCACTGTGTTGGCGAAGCCGAGGACGCTGCGCACAGCTGTAACGCGTGGCTGTCAAATGGCGAGGGGCTTGAAAATGCGGATGTGGGGGTGCAGGCTCGTTCGGTCGCACGTAGGGAGCTGCTGGGGCTGCAGGGTATGAGGAGGTATTCAAAAGGTGCGCTTGGAGAAGCCACACTTGTGGCCCTGTTTATCGCATGTGCGTCGCGTGGAGCTAGACGGGTAGGGTCCGGGCGGAAGTCGAAGTGCGAGGGATGAAGGTGGGGGAGGGGTCGATGAGCAGTCGCAAGGATCTGCGTGCAGCTTCGATGCGTGCTCAGACTCTTTTTCTGTCTCTCCCCGATATGTGAGAGAGTTTGGTAAGTGTGCGCACGGGAAATGGGTGGAGGTGTTGTGGCCGCTGGGCTCGAGGCTTGCCTGGGCTAGCCCTGGAGCGATCACCAGAAACGCACGTGATCACGAGCATCACTGGAACCCGGTAGCATATGGAAAGGTAGAGTAACTAAGTAACTGATGGTATGCCAAATATTGAATCAATAATCTGCTAAACAAGCGGCCATACCACTTAGCTTCCCGCGTTGTCAGAATAGATCTCTCATAATCCTCGCAAGCTCATCATTCTCCTGGCCGAAAGCGTTGACATACTCCCCATTGGTCGGCATATCAGTCGAAGATCCTCCAAACCCGTTGAGATTGAAGGCGCCGCCTGCGGCCTCAAACAATGTCGTCAGGTCACTAGCCATCCCGTGCGGTGTGTCCAAATTTGTGCCATTGCGACCATTTGAGAACAGCGCCATTTCATCGACTGGATGACCAGCAAGACCCGCCATCGCAACCGCGGCCGACGAGTGTGCATCGCTCGTGTCATCGTGGCGGACAGCTAGACCGAGCCTCGGGCCAACCTCCTTCAAAGTCTTGATGGTCTTCCATAAGCGCTTCGACACGTAAGAGTTCGAAGACAGTCCACGGACAAGCTCCAAAGCCATGTAGAATTCATCCCGACTCTGTTGACTGAACTCTGCTGGGGCATGAGCAACAGCAAGGAAAAGGACGGCCAGTGCCGATATGAGGAAGTAGTTGTACATTGTCTGCTGGCTCCGATAAATATCTGACGTCTGGTTGATGTAAGTCAGTATCCGGATAGTGTCCTTTGCGACCTTGACCACAACATGAGCAAACTCAAGATTCTCCATGATTGTGGTCGCCGTATGTAGGACGGGTCGGTAAATGAGGATTCGCATCTGGTTGGCGCGAAGATAAAGGACGACCTGTAGGCGGTGCAAAACACGCGCTGGAGGATCGACATGGCGGCCGCTGTCGGGATGGATGAACTTGAGCGACTCTGGTATCGACCTGTGCCAGTTGAGAACCTGGAAGTCGAGGAAGGAGATATCCTCTTTGTTGATCTTCTCCTGCGAGGCGACGTCGGCTACCGACTTCCACACTTTCGACCCGATGATGCTATAAGATATCATGCAGTTGAGGTATGGCGTCGACTCATGCGTGGACACATCCTGTACATGTCAGTATTGCTCTGCAGAGTTGCATCGAAGTCGGCAGCCTCTTACCGGCTTCGGAATATTAGGGTCGATATCCGTGTCTTGTAGCGCAAACGGCATGCCGGTTCCGAAGCTCCACCGCCGGTCCAGCACGTAAATGCACCAGAACGTCCGAATAGCCGCAGCTTGTTCGTCCGGATCCGGAAAGAGTGTCGCGTAGGTCTCACGGCGATGCAGACCTAGCTCTAGACAATGACGAGCAGCCAAGCCAATCACCCGCCAGGCTAGTGCTTCATCGTCTTTTGTAAAGTGGTACATGGCCTGTTCCAATTAGAATATTGCATATAACGGGGGCCGTTGCCTTACCGTCAATGCCAGCAGATTGATGCCGTGCAGACTGACAGGGTCGAACAGTGTTTTCTCCACGACCTTGTGCACATTCTCGAAGAGCTTTTCTCCCAATGCATCCTTTCCTCTTCCCTCCAAGACGAGCGTGATGGCGAGGACCAGCTTCAGTACGCTCGTCTGCTCGTCCATTATGGCGTCCGCACCAGGCAAAGCACCCTGCATGAGGCCTGACCGTGCTGCCGCCTCCACAAAAGAGAAGAGCATCTCGGCGTAACGCAACACCTTGTCGATTTCTAGTATGGGGTACATAACCCCCTGCTCTTCGTGCCATACATGCACCAGTCGCAGAGCTTCGTGCTTCGAGATGTTCCATATCGGGTCCTTGTCTGCGTGCAAAGAAGGCTTCGGAAGAACCGAGGCTGGGTTGGGTGGTGAGGGCCTGGGCGTCGCGTCGTGGGTGACGACGCCCTCGTCTTCGCCTTCCTCTGCCGCTGTGATGCCCATGGTCTTCAGACTGGACCGGGCCACCCCAAGGTTGAATGCGCTCGATGTCGGGCCGTGGAAGCGCGGGTGCTTGCTAATCGACCGGGTCCGCGATCGCGACGACTGTGGAGGAAGCATTGGCGTCTGCTGGTAGTCTCCGCCGTTGAACGGGGTGCCGATGGAGCCACTGTGGCTCTGCACGTCGACCTGCGTCCTGAGGCTGGTCAGGTTGTTGTAGAGGTCGTCGACCTGCTGCTGGAGCGAGGCAAGATGCGCCGACATCTGCTTGAACTCGCTGCCAATGGTCAGTGTCGCCTTCCTCATGCGCTAGCGGCGCTGGTTACTGACTCTGATTCCTTGAAGTTGTTGCAGCAGTTAGGCGCATACAAGCATTCGAGGTTTAGGTTGCCGCAGCGCTGGCACGGGGTTTGGCCGTTGCATTTGATCTTGCGCCGCTTGCATTCATTGCTGTACTGCTTTAGCGATTGCGCCCCACAACAGCGGATCTGCGGGCTGCACACCAGGCGATAGAAATGTAGCGGTTGCGCTTCGCCCGTGGCTGGCCAGACCCGTCCTCGCTCTTCCGTTTCGCATTGCTGCTCGAGTCTCCTGGCGGGCTCATGGTGTCGCTCGCATTGTGCCTATCGTGTCCAGTCGCCGACGTCGGGCTCTTCATCTTTGGCTTCGTCGGCGGTCGCCCTCCCCGAGAGTTGCGCGGAAAATGTGTTGGAAGTGCAGTTCGGGGGTATCGAACTGGAAAGCGCGGCATGGGAGCTCGATTTGCGGGGAAGGAACATCCGAGTCGTCGCCAACATGATTGGTTCACTCAATCTGGGGTCAATCAATTGGTTCCGAGGTGGCCATCTTCTACGACTAGCCCTATGAAGAATCCCAAAACATTGTGCAGTCTTGAATTAGTCTATGTATTGTCTAGTCTTGCATTGCCAATCGTATCATCAAGCACCAAGTTGCTTCTGCACCATAGTCCGGAGTTCCATCAAGCTTGCCACAGCGCCCTGCACTACGTTTTGCAGCAAGGCTTTCAGATCCTTCACTCCCAGTCCACTTTGTCGAACACGATACGCGCCCACAATCGCAAGCACGGTAGCAAGGACACGCGTTGCCCTCCTCCGCCGCATGTTCCAGATGCCCTTGCTGGTGTACGCGATATTCCAGTCGCTCCACTTGGGGAATGTGCATCGTCGCCAGAAGTCGACTTGTGTGTATCTGCTACTATTAGTCTCTGCATGCGCATTGCGATCACATGTGGGTACGTACGGATACACAGTCGAGTTCCATCCGTCCTTCGTGTAGTACCAGCTCGAGCAACCACTTCTCCAGACCGTGTCCTTGAGCGCCTCCTGCATCTCGGCCGTGTAAGCAACCTCGGCCTCTTTCTTGACATCAATTGTCGTGACCTCTCCGTTCAGTATCATTTTAATGAAATTGAGACTGTAGTTGACCATGTTCTCGCTCGCCATGACCACAGAGCTGTGCCCAGTGGCTGTGTTTGGTCCGAAGATCATGAAAAAGTTAGGGAAAGAGTCCATGGCTGTCCCTTGGTAGGCTTGTGCTCCACCTCGCTCATCCATCAACTGAACCAGGTCCTTGCCACCTTTACCAGCAACTTTCAGCGGATGAAGCCAGCGTGTGGTGTCGAAACCATTGGCTAGGACAATGATGTCTGCCGCGATTTCTCGCTCGGGATAGTCTTCCTCTTTGGCATTCGCCGGGTATGTAGCGCCAGGTCCAATGACAATCCCATGTTCGGTGACACGATTGAGAGGTTGCGTGGTCAGTTCGATCTTCTCGTCATTCAAACTTTGCAGCCACTTCTTATCGAAGATCCGTCTCTTGCAACCGACACCATAATCAGGCGTCATGATCTCGTGGTACTTCTCTGGCACCAGGCTTCGCATATGCTTCAGAACCTTGCCTTCGTAGATTTTCCTCTGCTTCTCGGCGTAGGGTGTATTTGGGAAAAGCTTCAAAAATTGATCCTCAGCCCCGGCAAAAATCAGAAAACGGAGGAATTCTTTCAAGCCTGGTATGTTCTTCAGTAACTTGGGCCCGTTTTCCTCCCACCACTTATCTCCACCGGGCGCTGCAGTACTGGGTACCACCCATGGAGGCGAACGCATCAGCTGCGTTACGGACTTCGCGTTGTATGGGGCATTTGGGAGTCTGGGTACAAGCTGTGCAGAACTGCATCCTGTGCCCACAACGACGACGTTCTTGTCCTGGAAGTCCACTGTCTCGTCCCATCTCGCTGAGTGGAACATTTTGCCCTTGAAGTTCTCAATGCCTTTGATCTCGTCGGGCCAACCCCTCGGCTCAACGAGCCCTCCAACGCAGCTAACAACCACTTTTGCCTTGACTACTTCAGTCTCAGAGTAGACTGCTGCTTCGCCCTTTTCTTTGACAACCTTCGCGCGATCCTTGGCTGACAGGTCCCCCATGCCAGCCGCCATTCGACGAATCGTAACCTCCCATAGTTGTTCATTCTCCAACCATCTGCATTGTTCGATGTCCGTGTTCAGTTCAATCTTGTCTGTGATCTGGAATTTCTCGCAAACTTCGTGGTAGTACGCGACGATCTCGGGTCCGGGAGGATGGAACGACGTCCAGTTCGGATTCTGCGCAAATGAGAAGGAGTAGAAGAGTGCAGGTACGTCACTGAGACATGTCAGCGTCCGGGTGACACGCGTGTGGCAGCAAGGCGGCTTTGTTGCTTTGAAAGTTTGAAGGCTTGAAGGGGGCATACCATGCAACTCCAGGATAGCGATTGATCCACCAAGTTCCTCCGATCCCAGCTTGGCGATCAAAGATGCGAAACTGGTCAAAACCGAGTTGTTGCTTCAGCTGACATGCCATGGCAATGCCAGAAGCTCCAGCGCCGACGATAACAACCGGATAGTATGTGTATGCATCGTGCTGGTAGCCATTGACCCGGCGAATAGTTTCTTTGATCATTTTGAACTTCGTCCACGTCGAGAGGGAATAGAGGAGGACGGGTATCGGGGTATGTAAGACGACGTGATGTCCGAAATATGGGGACGCAGGGTTCCTGAATCTGGTAATTCACCACCCGAGGTCTCCAAGGCGCCTTACTCGATCAGCAAGTAAGCTGGAGAGGCTGCTGGGTGTGGCAGGATGGCACCCGACCCTGCAGCAAGCCTGCGCGAGACAGACACGCTTTGATAACGGCCCCATGGGGTCGCGCTGTTGCGGGGAAGGAAGCCGTGTGAGCTGCGATGCCTCGGTATCTTTGTGGGAGCGCAACCAGCGAACTTGTGACCGGCTGTTTGTCCACATCTCTGCACATGTTTGCAGCTCTCGGACACCTTGGCTACACAACCTAAGTTACCGAAGTAAGATCCTTCGTACGAACCCCGTAAAAGGTATACATTGCATGCTGTATGTCAGCGGAGGATTCAGCAATGATGGGCGGTGTCCCTGAAGCTCACAACATTGCTGTCTCCATCATCTACAACCATACACAATCAGATTGTCGATAGATGGACGTCGCGTCCGATACGATTTGGCGTGCAGTGGCATCCGGGTTGGGTCTCAGAGATCCCTTCCTCCTGCACATCGTATGAGGCCGACAGCTGAAGAATGAGGCTAGACAGATTGAACGCAATATCGCAAAACGAAATCTTTTCGAGTGAAGGTGAATGAGGTGTCTGGATTGTTCGCGGAAAACCACAGCTGAAGTTAACGCTTTTGTGGCTTGCTCAAGCTGAGCTGGGTGATGGACCTTCAAACCTGCCACTCGCTCGTCAATATATAGCGGCAGATACTTGCTTTTGCGAGAGAAGAATAGTCTATCACATGGACGTAACAATATTGTGTGTAGAAAGTTGTACAGTGGTGTAAGTGGAAGGATGAAGTAAGGACGTTGTATTGGAAAGCGATGACGAGTTCAATCCTTCCTGCGTTGGACTCTGAGCACTACCTCGTGTTGTAAATGGCAATTCTGAGAATCGCATCTGACGTAGTAAATCATCCTACTCCTGCGCCGCGGGGCTTCTCCATGTCCGTCGCCAGTCCTTGCCTCTCTGAATCTCCCAAGTCTCTCTTCCAATTCCAAGCCCCGCTACAACACCCTCACTACCATCGCCTCTCAGCTCGGTGCCCCACCCACGAATGCCACGTTTCTCCTCTTCTGTGAAGGTCATGCCGAACCACTTTTCCAGAGCATCCAATCTCTCCTGCTCGGTTCTGCAATCCTCCACGACCTTGGTCTTGCCCCCAAGGTTTTCCTTCACAACACCATTAATCAGCATGCGCTGCCATAGATTTCGTGATCGCCTTGTGCGTCTAACTTAGGACGACGAAGAAACTTGACAATGATGCACGTAAATGTTTGAAAACTTTCAGGGTGCGATCCGGTGTACCAATTGAGGTTGTGGAAATCGGTTTCCATAGCTTCAGCTTCTGAGAAAGCGAAGAAAGAATTCCAGTCCTGCTCCACACCGTTACGGTACTGATAGATCCAAAGCTTGGCCTCCTCCGTTCTGTGTAATTGCGTGGGTATCCAATCATGCCAAAGTCGGATCTCCTGACTGCCCATGTTTGTTTGCGGACGGTCATGGACAAGCTGGACAGGCGCCGTTGCACCATCGCCACCAAAGCCGACATCGAGTGCCCAGTTTGTGCCGTCCGTCAAGGTGATTAGATTGACAAGATGGACCCATCCACTATAGTCACCTTGTGGAATGCCATCCACGCGATGTCGAATCCGGACTGGAGCAAGATACGCTGGGAAACCCAGTCCTCGTAGAATATGGTTGAAGAAGATGGATACTTGGAAGCAATAGCCACCTCGTCCTCGTCCGTTGCTCACAATATTGGTGTACGTGTCTTGCGGCTTGATGCTGTTCGTGTGGGTGGGGCTGTAATGCAGCCAGAGGTTTTCATATGGGATGGCAGATATCATGTGTATATGAAGCTGCTTGAGGAAATAGATGTCTTTCGATGCTTCTCCGGACCATCTCTGCGCCTGAAGGTGCTCGGGTAGGTCAATGTACCTAAGATAGGTTGTTATCTGGTCCTCAGTGAAGACCGACGGAACAGCCATCTCGAAGAAATTGGTTGAGACTCTAGTGATGAGGTTTGAATGGCTGGAGGAACGGATAATGTACTCGAGAAGACGATAAGACCTACATGCCGCGTGCTTACTGTATATGGAGGGTACGAGAGGCGTGACTCAGGTCTGCAAATTTTGACTTGATGATGTGCTACGTGCATATATCTCACGGACTGGGTCTTTCATGATCGCAAAGCAAATGCTTATTACTCTGCAGTCTACCGGCCGGGAATGTCACGCGTGTTAGGATCTATGTCATGTCATTGGTGATAGGGCATGGAAGTAGCGGACGATTGCGAACTCACGTGGGGACGCGGCAAGTGCACGGACTTGACTTTTAGCTTCATCGCGAACTTCGTCATGGCCTACACTCAAGACTCTTTGTCCACATTCGAACCCACAACTTCTCACGCAGGTCACGTTGGTGCCGGCCAGTCCTGTAGCATGTCACCGCGCAATTTATAGCGATCGATAAAGCGACCCGTGCGGTCTAACCGACCAAGATGAACACTATTGATGGTTCCAATCGCCATGTAAAGACAGATGTAGCTCCACCTCCCTCTCTCCTGGCAATCGTTCTCGACACCAATCCGCATGCATGGGCACACTTGTCGTCATCGCTCGCGCTTTCGGCTGCCTTAGCCAATATACTCGTGTTCATCAACGCGCATTTGGCATCAGGAAATGCGAACGAGGTCGCCGTGATCGCCTCTCACTCACATAAAGCCACCTTCCTATACCCGACTCCAACACCCCCAAAGCCACAGATACGGCATGGCGCAAATGGAGACGTTGAAATGAATGGAGAAGACGAGACCCGAGGCCCTCATGTTGCAGAGAACCCGAATAAGTACCGGGCATTTGCTCTGGTGGAGAGTGCGATTCTCAAGAACTTTGCGAAGCTGCTTGACGAGACGAAGGAAAGCCACCTTGCAGCGACGCCTACGACACTTATAGGTGGGGCTATTTCTTTGGCTCTAACGTACATCAACAAGTCTAGCATGCTCCATGCGCCGACCGCTGCTTCAGCGGAAAGCATGTCCCTCGCTGCGCTTGCCGACTCGGAGAACACACACGTCGACCGCATACCCCTCACCTCGCGTATTCTCATCATCTCCGTGTCCGGCGACCTAGCCAACCAGTACATACCTGTCATGAACTCCATCTTTGCCGCCCAAAGGAAGAAGATCCCGATCGATATCTTGAAGCTGGCAGGAGACACCGTGTTGCTGCAGCAGGCAAGTGATGCGACAGGTGGCGTTTACATGAAGCCAGAGCGCCCGGAAGGATTGCTGCAATATCTCATGATGGCTTGCCTGCCTGATGCGACGGCACGCAACAGTCTTGTGATACCAAGTGCTGGAGGAGTTGACTTCCGTGCGGCATGCTTTTGTCACCGGAAGGTCGTTGACATTGGTTATGTCTGCAGCGTGTGCTTGAGCAGTATGTCAAACCAAATCATGCCAACAGGACTAAGCTAACGCCTCGCAGTATTCTGCAGCTCGGTACTGCCTGATAACCTCTGTTTGACTTGCGGATCTTACCTATCACTTCGAAGCGCGCTGATCAACCCTCCAGCCCTCATACCGCGCAAGAAGAAAAAGAAGAGAAAAGCTGGCACAGATTCAGCTACACCAGGAGCAGGTACGCCTGCAGGATCAAGCACACCTATGCATCCTTGAGTAATCTCCGAGGCCATGGAGTGCATCGACATATGTATCCCCGAGGATCATCCAATCAGGCGTAGACTGTCGCCGGCGTGTTGGCCCAGGTTTCGTGCCCTACTAGCCTCACGCATCCTGCAGACATCAGCGCTTGAGCTCGACTGCTCAGAGTCTCGGCTGTGTGTTCTCTTGGACTCAACTAGATCCGTAAGCGCCCAGGCAATAGAGACTACGTTGCCCTGAGGCCGACATTGACATCGAGAAGCAATGCATACCATGGACTTGCAGACACTTTGCTGGTCTTACCCATCGCCGGGTCACGATCAGTCTCGACGGAATATATCAATAACAACAACAAAGCGATCAGCGCTCCATATGATTCTACGTAGTGATAACTGAAAAATGACACTCGCTTATCAAACACTTGTCGAAACTTGCAGCTTGAAGTGAACGGCGCTATCTTAAAAGTCCAGGAAGCTCGTTGCCTTCTTTCGCATGAGCAATTTGCTACTTTCACAGTATGACAGACAGTTGTAGCATCATGAAACTTAGCAACACCCGAGGGTAGCCTAAAAAAAGTCACGTCTGCAGCCGTCTCTCCTGATCCGAGACACATCCAAACCTATCAACGTCGTAGCACAATGATCTAGCCGTCCACCCAATCTTGCACTCGATAATCCCCGCTGCTGCTTCACCGTTCAATTGTCTCAGCCCATGGCCCCATTGCTCCTAGGTTTGCCTCAGCCACCAATCACTTTTATCTCGGCTATCGAGAGCAATCAGGCCGTACGAAATCAGCCATGTAAACGAAGCAGACCGACAAGGTAGAGGTACAAGGTATACCAAAATATCGACAATTCCTATATCAAATGCACAGATAGGCCGCGATATTCAGCCTGAGCAGCACCTTGTTGCGCCAGGTACAGTGACCGATCGGGATGTCTGGGCATAAAAAGCAACATGCCATTCATGCTCTGGAAACCACAGGATCGGACGGGCGGCACAGTCTAGCTTGTTCAAAACACTGATGCAGGAGTCGGATCCTAGATGTCCGCGCAGAAGGAAACAAATGTCGACATGACACCAGGGGACTGTCTGGGGTTGCGAGATGATGGGCAAGGCCGTTTGCGTGGCTTGGGACCTTGCGGTTGGAGGCTGCGGCATCGCGGGATGGGACCAAGCGGAAGCGTGGGATTTGAGTTTCAAGCAGGCTGCGAGAGCGCCCTGAAGAGGCGCTGATAAGAAAGTCGCCGGCGGCCTGGTGCTAATCGCGAAGACATGTCATGAAGCGTGAGTTTCATGAAGAATCTCAGGAGAGTGGGCAGATGTCTCCTGAACCGTCTCGAGGACCCTGGGCGAGGCCTTGGACTTCATTGCTTTCGAAGTCCAGTCGGACTGCTCGTGCGTTTCCATCCGATCGCCGTATTTAGTTGACGGGCCTTTGCCTAATCGGCTCCATGCCCAGCCCTCCATAGATCCGCTGGGGTAGACCACGCAGACGCACAGCCGAGATGCCAGGTGCTGGTCCCGCGTGGCCTATCAGCGTTTTTGACGTTATCTACGGGCCTGTCGCTAAACACCAAAGCGTCCATTGTTTAATGTTTCTGCCCACAAGTGCTGATAGACGAGGGCGCCGCTGGGCTCTGCTGAGGTCCCTCCTGAGCGCATCGCTATCAGACCAAGAGCTTGTTATTATTATTGTTTGGTGATCTCAAGGCAGTTGAAGTCGCAAGCAAGCAGATCTCGACGATCGTGCGGCAACAATGGGACTTCGCTCTAGGCTTGTGAGGGTCGCCGGCATCCCGCGAGCGTGGTTCGACAGCCGCAACTCGCCAAAGGCCAGTCGGCTCCGTTTGCATGGCGGCGATGACCCACGGCTCAACATTGGCTGACAAGCCTCCATCACCTATCTGACACCCCACCGGAAGGCTTTCTACGCTGGTGGATCCCTGGGGGTTCATCCTTGCAGAAATCTAGTCCGAGCGTCGCGAGGAAACGGTAGGTACCAAGCTCTAGTAATGTCCGGCATCCCATATAGCCACGGACCCCTCAAACGTTGCGCTTACTGGAGTCGTGCTTCGTCTTGTCAGCGGTGATCACCCGTATATACCATCTTGTGTTCTCACTTTCGTGTTCTATTGAAGAGCCGCCGGACGCATTCCTGCGTCAAGTCGTTTCGAGCTATATTCCTTTGCCTGCTATCGCCGCAGCCGCCAAGGGACACCTCTAGATCCCTGGACGTGTAGCGATCGTCAGCCTTTTGAGTCCTCCGTCTGGGCACTCCGTCCCTCATTCATCTACATTCCAATTCCCTTTGGAAATTTGGGGATCGTTTGCGCAATCATCGCGTTGAGTGCGTGCGACCGTTACCGACCGCCCGAAGCTGAGGTTCCGAGCCTTGTCCCACGAGACACTGAACACAACCACCACCATGGACCCATCACAATCTGGAATGGACCCGACGGTCCCTCTGGCCGCTTACAATGGCACAGTTGCGACCGGAGGTGATTCGAGAATAGATAACCTCAACATCTACTACAACGTGAGTGTGCTACGTTGAAGTTCTCTGAACGTGGGGCTAATCGATCCTAGCCGGGCGACATCGCTTGGATGATCACCTCAACTGCTCTCGTGCTTCTTATGATCCCAGGCGTCGGGTTAGTCAAATTCCCAACAATCGAGCCCGATTATCTAGACTAACAGGATCTTAGGTTTTTCTACTCAGGTCTTGCGCGAAGAAAGTCTGCTTTGTCGTTACTATGGCTTTCCGTCATGGCGACTGCGGTGGTATCCTTCCAATGGTTCTTCTGGGGATATTCGCTGGCTTTCTCGCACAAGGCTGGCAAGTACATCGGAGCGCTCGATAACTTTGGCTACAAGGATGTGCTCGGAGCTCCATCTGTCGGAAGCCCACGCATCCCAGATCTGATGTTTGCTGTTTATCAGGGCATGTTTGCGGCGATCACGTAAGTTCCCTGAGTCATTTAGACCGCTCAGAACTGACAACCATCCAGCGTCGCACTGGCTGTGGGAGCTGTCGCCGAGCGTGGTCGCATGCTTCCTTGCATCATCTACATGTTTGTCTGGACCACGATCATCTACGACCCCATTGCATGCTGGACATGGAACTCGTCCGGATGGGTCTACCAAATGGGAGGACTGGACTTTGCTGGCGGAACACCCGTGCATATTGCCTCTGGATGCGCTGCTCTTGCCTACTCCTACATGCTCGGAAAGCGCAGCGGCCATGGTACCCAGGAGCTCAACTACCGCCCACATAACGTTACTCATATCGTCATTGGTACCGTCTTCCTCTGGGTCGGCTGGTTCGGCTTCAACGCTGGTTCAGCATTGTCTGCCAACCTTCGTGCGATCATGGCTGCAGTCTGCACCAATCTGGCTGCCTGCGTTGGTGGAATTACTTGGTGCTTGGTCGACTACCGTCTGGAGCGCAAGTGGTCAACGGTCGGATTCTGCTCAGGTGTCATTGCTGGCTTGGTCTGCATCACGCCCGGATCTGGTTACGTTCCCGCCTGGTCCGCCGTCGTCTTCGGTGTATGCGGTGGTGTAGCTTGCAACTACGCTACCAAGCTGAAGTACTTCCTTCGCTGCGATGACGCGCTTGATATCTTTGCCGTACACGGTGTTGGTGGCTTTATCGGCAACATCCTGACTGCGTTCTTTGCGGCAGACTACATTGCGCATCTTGACGGATACACCGTTATCGATGGCGGCTGGCTCAACCACCACTGGATTCAGCTTGGCTACCAGCTTGCCGACTCCTTCAGTGGAGGCGTCTACTCCTTCGTCGGCACCTGCCTGATTCTCGGCGCCCTGGACTTCATCGGCAAGTTCGTCCCTGCGCTTCGGCTCCGTGCTACCGAGGAAGAGGAGGCACTGGGCATTGATGATGTCGAGATTGGCGAATTTGCTGTAAGTTTCCTCCATCTTGTGTTATGCATACATACTAATATGATCCAGTACGACTATGTCGAGCTCACTCGCGAGGTCAAAATCCCAGATGACGAAGTTGACGAGGGCATGTCTACCCACTCACTCAACGAGCATCCCGCTGCCATGGGGACCCACCACGAGAAGAACCAGGACTCGGTGGATTCAGCAAACCAATTAGCTGAATGGGCGCACCGCGCATAAACTTGTTCCGTTGCTTTGCTGTTTACCGCTCGATACCACTTGCTCAATCGGAGTTTACGGGTTTCATTGTATATTCTAAATAATACAAAGGGCTGATGCTGGATGATGTACAGAAGATGTAAGATGATGTAAATGAACAACTGTGGGCTGGCAAAAGTGGTTCATGGCTGCTGAACACCTCGTACTTATTCTCATCCTCTACCTTTGACTATATCATACAGATCTCATACATCTAACCTTTGGCACTCTGTAATGGTGTGAACAGGCATGAGTCATTGCACAATCTGTTTGTTCCGCTCGCTGACCATTTTCAGAGTCTAGAGGGCACTTCTGAGGTATCAATATGTCAGCGCAGATGTACGACTACCACGGAGACACAAGTAACACCGCTTGGTACGCTTTGAGCATGGAGAAACCCTCGTCATTGGTCCGATTTGCCTGTTCCGGCCATGTGGACGCCATCCCAGGACATCTGGGGTACTTGAATTGCGGAGCCGGCCTCCACATCGGGTGAACAGAATCGCATCCTGGACCACTAACGTCAACATATACAAAGACAAAACACGAAGCAGCCCAATACACTACAGGCACCCATTTCACACCTCCCACACCACACAACATGCACATCCTCGGGCTCTGCAATGGCTCTATCGGCGGCAACTCCGAAACCCTCCTCAAAGCCGCCCTCACATCCGCCTCCTCCACCAACCCCTCCATAACAACCTCCTGGCTACACGTCCCCTCCATCATCTTCCCACGCAACGCGGGGCCTCTCAAAAACGCGCCAGACATTTCCGCCGGCACCAATGCATCCAACAACCACAACGGGACCGACACAACAGGCGAAAGAGACGACCGGCCCAAAGTCCTGAACGCCATCCTCGACGCCGATGCCCTCATCTTCTCCACAGCAGTGTACTCCCACCAACCGGCCGGTGCCCTGAAAGCGCTCCTGGACAACGTGCTCGGCCCCTACACCGACGCGGCGTTCGCAACGCGCATTTTGACCGCGGACAAGGACTCGCGCTACGCAGGCATGTCGATGGACGCGCGGATTCTCAAGCCGCGCGTGGCAGCGTTCCTCGCCGTGGGAGGCAGCACGACGCCGGACCAATTCACCATGGTGCTGCCGACGCTGCATTTATTCTGCTACAGTCTGCACGTCAAGATCGTCGACCAGGTGGTGTTCATGGGCTATGCGAACCCGGGAGCGGTGTTGAAGAGCGCTGGGGACGAGGTTATGCGGCGCGCAGAAGAAGTTGGTACCAATGTAGCCTCGCAGATCGGCCGGGCCTTTGATGATGCGGCGTATCTTGGCCCGGAGCCCGAGGGCGCGTGTCCGGCGTGTCATTTGGCCAAGTTTGATTTCTTTGGCGGCGACGGGAACGGGATTGGGTGTGTTGCGTGTGGGAATACGGGGAGGTTGGAGGTAGATGGGAAGGGCAAGGTGGGGCCGGTGTGGGATGTGGACAGTGAGTATTGTTGTGTTAGTATGAAGGGCAAGCAGAAGCATGTTGATGATATTTTCAAGAAGGGGAGTGCGGAGTGGAAGGGAGGGGTGCGGGATGGCGCGTTTGAGGCGAGGTTGGCGGAGTGGAGGGGGAGGGATTGTGGGAGGTTGGAATTTGGGTAGAGATTATATGTGCATAGAACCTTTGGCACTTTGCCATATTGCGCCTCATCCTCGAAATGCCTAAAGATGCATGGAATCGTGATTTTCAAGCACCAGACTGCCTTGTCGACGCAGCCGGATGCTTTGCCCCCACTTCCCGAAGGACCTAGGCGTCTTGTTCTACGCTTCCTGCGCAAGGTCAATAAGCGCCAATTAGCACGCATCGAACCAAAGGCGGTAGTTCCATCGTATGCAATGAACAAGTAGGAGAATTCTAGGTTGTAGTCGTACTTGACCGTACCGTAGGAGAAGGAGTAGCAAGCGATCTTTGTTGGGATAGTGTATGCGGACATGAGGTCGCAACATGTCATCCATTGTTGTTCATACAGAACTGAGTATACCCCGAGCTCTATATCAAATCAAGCGTTCCAAGTAGTATTCCAGATGCAGCTTCACTCATCCACATCCACGCCCTGAACCTTCCCCCCCTTCTTTACCTCGCATTTACTGCGCCGCACCAATCAACCCCTCCTTCTGCAAATACTCGACAATCTCCCTCACACTATCCTCGACGCTCTTCAGATCGCTCCTGATATGAATCTCGGGCTTCTCCGGCGCCTCATACGGCGCACTAATACCCGTAAACTCTGGGATCTTGCCCTCCCTCGCCTTCTTGTACAAGCCCTTGGGATCGCGCGCCTCAGCGACCTCGAGCGGAATGTCGACGAAGACTTCGACGAACGCCAAGGGCTCGTCTGAGCCCGTGGTCACGGCATGCAGGTCGCGGGCGGTAGCGCGGTCGGCTTTGTAAGGCGAGATGAAGGAGGTGATGGCGATGGTAGAGGAGTCGGCGAAGAGTTTGGCGACCTGGAAAAAGGAACGTGTTAGTTGGTGTTGAGGTGTGGGTGTGGGTGAATGATAGGCGAATTGCGTGCTCAAGCCTTGCGAGTCCGTCATGCGCGAGATCGACAGGTGTGTGTTACGTACCTCTGCTATCCGCCTGATGTTCTCGTTCCTGTCCTTCTCGCTGAAACCAAGGTCTTTGTTGAGCCCGAAGCGCACGTTGTCGCCATCGAGACGGTACGCGGCGTATCCGAGATGCAGGAGATGCTGCTCGAGGGCTGTTGCGATGGTCGATTTGCCGGATGCGGAAAGGCCGGTGAACCAGATGGTGAAGCCCTTTTGTTTGCGGAATTCGTTGCGCTCAGCGCGGGAGAGAGACGGGTGCCATGTAATGTTGCTGAAGCCCAGGGTTAGTGATGTTTGCTGGGATGGTGGGGTACGGTGGGGCTCACGTCGCCATATTGGTGATTTGAAGATGCTGCGATTGAGACTAGTAGGTAGAAGATGAGTATATTATTGAAGTTGGTGAAAGAGAGAGTGAGTGAAAAGCCAATTATGAAGTTTGTATATGCTGTCAAGCAAACGGGCGACCGGCCGATCCCACATTGCAAACCCACGTCTGGAGACATAGAAATTGTTTAGCGCGAATGACGTGCTGCTACGGGATCGGCAGGGTCTCAATCTCAACCGACGGGTAGGGCTGAAGGTATTCGCAACACTAAAATCGATACCTTACAATGTATCCAGAAGTCCCCTGCAGAATTAAGATGGTATATCGAAAGTGCCATGTGAGATCCCTCGCACCGTTGAAAGCGAATCGGGTATCTTGAAATCAAATAACACCAGGAACCAGATCCGAAGTGCATCAAACAAGTCGTTCACATCCTTCCATCTGCCTCCATTTCCTCTTCACGTCCATTGTTATTCTCTGCTAGGCCCACCCCGCTATCAGTCCTCCTAGACATCCCTTCGATCTCGCCCGCGAGATTGAATTCCCAATCCTTCCTAACCACTTCACACTTCTCCCATAAACTCCTTGGTACCCATTGTTCAGCCAGTATCTTTCCAATATTGCTCTCGCTCCTCTCCAGACGCCGCTTTTGAGCATCATTCCACCCGCTTGGACCGAAGTCAGCGACATTGTCTTGGTGGTGATGCACGATGCAGTGAGCTTGTTTTGACCGGAGCAGAGGAGGAGCGCGCTGATAAGTCATAGATGTTGACTTCCGGCCTGGTATGGGTATTGGTGCGGAGGTGGCATTTGGGGAGCGCTCGTTCTTATGTCTGCGGCGCGTGCGGGTTGGCGGGCGTGCCAAAACTTGCTCACATTCAGCCTGGAAGTCGAAGAGAGGCACTCAGTAGGTTATGATTGGTTCTGAGGAGGGGGTTTCATTCGACATACTTATATATGCTATGGTGTAAAGCAGAGTATGGGAGTATATTGGGTGTGGTAATTGAAGGTGAAGTGACCGTAGATTGAGGACTTTGAAAAATGTGATTTCGATGGGATAGGGAAGAGAATTTGGAAGACTGTGGGCAGGTAATCACTATGTAGAAATCGTTATGAGCAAGCGAGTATCTGTGTGAACCAAGGTTCATTCATCTGCTCGACCGTGGTACCGAGACTGGACCCTGACACAAAATGCTACCCTACCCCAACATGGTTGGAGGCTTACCCAACAGGCAGACTCTACACCTCCCTCCTCTCGGTGATCGTCTTGCCCTCATGGTCGATCGTAACACTGTGGTTCCTTGCAGGGTCTTTGGCCTCGATCTCAGCTCCTCCGACCACGTGGTTAGCACCCCCGAAGACCTCATCCATTTGTTCCAACGATACCTTCTTGGTCTCTGGTACGAAGAACCAGACGAAGACAGCCAACAAAAAGTTAATGCCGGCGAACATGTAGAAGACATACCAACCCTCGTTCTTCAAGAAGATGGGGAAGAACTGCTGAACGATACTGTTGACGACGTTCTGTGTCTGCGAGCACATGCCAACAGCTTGTCCGCGGACATTCATAGAGAATATCTCGGCTGTGTATATCCAGACTGTGGCACCCCATGATGGTTTGTCTGCGTCGTTGTTAGTTAAGCGTAGGCAAGGTTAGGTAGAGGGGTGACTTACAAAAGAATGCAAACAAGAACATGAGGAAGACAATGGCGATACCGACAGGTTCGGTCTTGGTTCCACCGACAGATGGCGTTTCGTTTCCGACAGTTGCAGCGACTATCATGCATATGCCCATACCGATGCCACCGACGATGAACAGGAACTTTCGGCCGAATCGGTCAACTGTCCAGGTTGCATTGAGGGTGAAGATGATTCCGAAGGTGGCGTTCAAGGCGTTGATGAGAGCGATCTGGTCGGCGTCCTTGAAGACCTTCTTGTAAATGATGGAGCTGTACGAGTTGAGGGTACCCTGACCAGTGATCTGCTGTCCGCCGTTGATGATCATAGCGATGTACATCCGCTTCCTGACGGAAGGATCTTTCCAGAGCGCAGAGTATCCAGACGAGATGGCCTCGGCTTCATACTCAATAGCTTCCCTGATGGTGAGGAGCTCGTCGTCGACCTCTTGCTCGGTATCTCGGACTCGGATCAACGACCTCCGAGCGGCGTCGTAGTTCTGGCTCTTCTGGACATACCAACGAGGTGACTCTGGGATGAAGAAGATCTGGGAAAGGATGACGATAGGCATGAGGATCTGGAAGATGACAACCATTTTCCAATCCCACTCGCCGAGGCCTTTTGGATGCTTCGAAGTGGCGTAGCTGACCCAGTATGCAATGAAGCTACCAACAGAGTAAAACATCTGCCAGAAAGACATGATTGTTCCTCGAATCTCAGGCGGTGCCATCTCGCCGATGTAGATGGGACCAGCAGCTGAAGTATGGTTAGTGATGACAATATATGTCGTTGAGATGCGACTCACTCAGGGCAAGACCTTGGCCAATACCGATCACGACGCGGCCAGCAATAAAAACACCGATGTTTCCTCGAGGAGCAAAAGTCTGCATGAAGGTTGCGACAATGACGAGGGCAGCGCCAGTAGCCATTCCGATACGTCGTCCAGCGTAATCAGCGAGAGGACCACCCATGAAGAAACCAGCAACGACAGCGCCAACGGTATACGAGGTGTTGATGGCGCCAATGATATTCGGACTCGGGTTGTTGAAGTACGCAACCCAATGCTTCGAATTCTGCAGAGCGTTGAAGACGGATGCATCGTAACCGTACAGGACCATGCATGATGCTGCAACGAGCGAAATGTACCTGTCGAAGTCAGAGCTGCCGACATAGGCAATATGGGGATGCATACCAATTGTACACCCTAGTCTTCGACACCATCGTGGCGGTTGGTCTTAGGCGATACCTGGTGGTGATGGTTCCCTAGCTGAATACGATGAGGTCCCAGCTCAAATTCCTCCAGGCCACAGAAGAATATCGCAGATACAGAAGCCTGCAGAGCGGAGCTGCCATCCCCATATATACAGACGGTTGGACCGCACGGTCAACACGCTACCCTTCCATGTGCCCATGTGCTCGGGACGCCATTTCCAGGGCCCAGGATCGCTGCATACGCGCCTCGCCAACAATATCACCACGAATGAGCGTGCCAATCCTACCACAAATGCTTGGACTAGCTTACACCTAGGCCCCAGACACCGTCAAAACCGAATCTGGGGCCCCATACTAACTTTGTGAGGACTCAATCGCCCTCCACATGATGGACGGCATGACTGGTCACTGATTTTCCACGAATGAGGGGCATGCGAGGTCTTGGGAGGACATGTTCGGGTTGAGGCCGAGGATGGTGGTTAGTGTGCTGGCTAGCCGCGCAAGGCTAGGGTTGGCGGAGGTATTGCCTCGATGAAGAAGTGGTTCCTTGTCTCTGCAGCATGGGCAAGCTTCGTCAAGACGTGGGTGCGCAGAGGCAAAGCTTTTCGCTGCCGTCTGGGTTCTCTTGTTTCCAGGTTCACGAAGCTTGGTGACGGGAAAATTGCTTGTCGCCATCAGCTCTTGAACCTGGGTGGTCTCAAGGCTCATTTGTAAGGAATGCATTATTCCAGCATCGTGTAAGGTTCATAGCATGTGGCAGATTGACTTTGGCCTTGCGGCGAAGTGGGTTTGGGTGGGTCGGCACGGTGGTATTGCGCCGGTGACTTTCGCGTTCGCTTCCTTCAAAGTTAACTTACGACTCGGGAAAGGTGCGGGGACAGTCTGGAATGAGCAAGTGCTAGTAATTCCGATGATACTGCAACACATTCATCTGATAAGCGCGTTCATAAACCTAAGCTTGTGCGAGGCACGATCTGGTCACTCAACAATTCGTCGCTAACGGGCCGAATGAGCTGAGCCAGCGCCGTGATGATGCAGGGCCACAACCCAAGAGACACGTGATACTGCACCGCCACTTCATTGTGGCGCGCATCCCACTTTTCGCCGCCATCGAGACCCTCATCTCACCGCCCGCAAAGTACCGCCCAACTCACGCCTCAACTTTGTGTTACCCTTCGAACCCCCTCTACACGAAGCTCCACACATATCCTCAAAATGCCGTCAGGACAAGGAGGTAAGTCTCTCTCGCCCACACGCCTCACTCTCCCATGCGGGGGTCACCACTTGGTCACAGAGACACAGGCTGACATTTTGCGACCAGCGGGTACCAACCCTATTCACAACAAGAAGCCCAAGAAGCAGGCCAAGGAGCTGGACGAGGACGAGCTCGCATTCAAGGCGAAGCAGGCAGCCGGTGTGTAACCACTCCTGTGCCAATTTCCATCACCCACGCAAACCCACCCCGGGCTGGATAATATCAGGCCACTGCGCGAACATCTCAGGGATGTCAAGGACTGACGGAAAGTACAGACAAGAAGGCACGCGATGAACTAGCCGGCAAGGTCGGCAAGGGCAAGGGACCGCTCAACACAGGCTCGCAAGGCATCAAGAAGTCGGGCAAGAAATAAGCGCTCGAAGCGCTGCGATGACGACCGAAGAGGCGACGTTTTGATACCAAGGGGTTTGGAGTCATGATATGATAGGTGCTCTACATACGGGCACGTAGACAATCACGAATGCATGGGAACGATACACCACATGGCCGCAGCCTTGTCGCAACAGATGATGCTTCTATCTCAGGTCATGGATTTCGTTGTGACTATGGTAGCTCTTTTCTTCCCTGCAGTATGGTTCGACCCAAACAGGAAATCTGCATTCTTCCAAGCTACTCGTTCCCACTCCTCGTCCGTCAGAAACCCACTGCTCTTCAACTCCTCCATCATTTCTTTTCCTCGTTCCTCTAGTGGATAGTTGCTCGCGTACAATACCCTGTCAATGGGAATCTGCTCCAGTAGCATCCGCATCGTCGAGCTATCCAGCACGTCTGCCGTAGTGAGATAGATGTTGTGTTGCCAGACATCGAGGTAGGGCCGCATTGGCTTGTCGGTTGCAGGGATGTGGGACAAGATACTTTCGATGCGCGGCAGAAGAGACGGCAATAAACCTGGGTGCGAGAGGACCAGTCGAAGATTGGGATACCGATCGAAGACGGACGAAAGGTAGAGGTGTAAGAGTGGTAAAGGAGAGTGGTTGTGCAAAGTATGCGTGTGTGTTGCAAGAGATGCGAGGACAGTGTCTGCGAGTTCGAGCTGGTAAGTTGGCAGCTATTCTCGTCAGCCACTTGTCTTGCACCCAGAGGGTCCGTGGGTGTCATACCTCAGCGCCCGTAGGCCACAGCTCCCTGACCACAATAGGAACGCGATACTTCTCTGCCGTATCCCACAGCTCGTCGTATCCCTCATGTAGCGACGCACCGCACCTCGAAGCAACCACGCCACCAACAAACTTCATCTTCGTTACGCATCTCTGTAGCTCCTTTGCCGCCTCCTTTCCCTCGGTCGGCAGCATCGCCAGCGCCGCAAACTTGTCCGTATTTAACTGAATCGACGCATACAGCGCGTTGTTGAACTTCGCACATGTAGACGCGTTCGCTTCAATCGGGATATGCGATAGGATTTGCTTTGTATACCCAAGACTGCGCATATCTTTTGTGCGAGCCGGACCAAGGTTTCTGAGCTTGGCCAGTGTAGGTGCAGGGATGAGATGGAGTGCTGGAGCTGTTGCGTCATTAGACAGCAACGTGCCCACAGGCAGAGCAGGATTCATGTAGGATTCTAGGCAAGCGACGAGGGAATTCGGCGGCACAGTTGTCATAGTTATGGTTTCAGCTGGGATGATCGGAGCGCTGTCTTCGTGGGCGTGAACAATGCTCCCGAGGTGTAATAATAGGCCGCATGCGGTTGAAAGGTTAGGTGATGTATCGCGCCGTAGATTTCCGGTAGGAGAGGTGTTCAGTGCAGACTTGATTAAGGAATGGGGGCATAGTGGAAGGTTCGAAGTGAGTGAACAGCGGCAGTCGTGGTATGTTTATCAAGTTCGGAGAATACAGTGGTCGTTTCCGGAAACAACATAGCAGGAGCGCGCGGCCAGAAGGACAAAAGTACTTGCACCGCGTATGCATTTCGTTCTTGAGTGGAGACCGAATTAGGTGGATGCATTGGAAGTATTGCCGTGTGCATCATACGCAGAAAGACATGCTGTGACCTGAAGTGGCAAAAGCGGGAACAGGACTCGGTGTGTATGAGAAATGCTTTTACTACGCTTTTTGTTTGCGAGAACTATTTCATTCAACAGATGTGTCCGCTCTCATGTTCCTCAAGTCCCTTTGTGACCTCGCCTCGTCCCCTGGCTGCGCGCAGTGCACTCCAACCTTTTTCAACTCGACAGATGATTTTGTTCTGACAACTTCTCCTCGCGACCTGCTGAATGGGATTGGTGCAGAAGGGAATCGGCTGTATGCTCGAACCTAAAATAGGCGCGTCCTCATAGTACGTTCCTCTACTCGACGCTGCTCAATGCAAGCTTCGCGGCTCTTCCAACGCTTGGTCGAGACTTCGAATTGGTGATGATGATGGTGGTGGTGGTGGTGATGATCAACTTCGTACGACGACATGCGTCGCTGTTCATCGTCCCTTCAGCTACGATGCACGACGACCTTTCTTGCTTCCGAGCGTGAAAGCTCTCCTCCTGATGGCGTTCATTTTGCTTTCACTGGTCGGAGACATTGGGCTTGGAGCCGAGTCGCTTCCCGAGCGGGCAGTCTGCGATCCGTCGGATGATGACGAGGTCGACCTTTTGCGACCTTCCTCGGCGAGGATGTCGTCTAGTGAGACGTTGAGATGAGGGTGGGTAATGGGAACCTCTTCAAGGTTTTCAACGAAGCGGGAAGCCATTGTGGTGGTGGTGGGTTGTTGGATGAGTATGTGGGTCCGAAGGATCAAAGTCTATATAGATCTTTGAGAATATAAGGCGTGGATGTTTGATATGATCGACGGACAGTATTATTTTCGGGGCGGACGGTCAATGTTGTAGTTTGGTCCAGGTGTGTGTGTTCCAGACTTGGTGTAATAATAGCACCGGGTACTTCTCGTGTAGCGATGGCGAGGCCCAAAAGATACAAGACCCTCAACGAGAGTTGCCAATGTTTTATAGTGAGAGTCAGAGTGCAGTACTGTACTTGGGTTCGAAGAGCTGCGCACAGCAGCAGACGCGCAGACTTTTAAGCCCACCTCTCGTAACCCCTCGCATCCAATTTCAGTCCGCGCACATGGTCGACGCCAACGCCCACACTTTCGCGGCAGCAGGGGACCATGGATCCAGGGTCCACCCGAACCGCCGATCCCACAGTCTCGACGCCTGACGGGTGTCCGCTAGTCTAATGCCAGGGATGACGATGGTGGGGCCATTCAGTCCGACATGCTCGCGTGTCGACCCGGGGCCTGCTGACATTCGCAGTGCTGCGGGCGCAACCGCGAGCACAAGGCCGACTTTGCGTGGTTGTGTGGTGACTCTGCTCCGGTCCTACGCAGTCGCGGACGGGCAATTCGATCCGGAAATAGCACGAGGACTGTCGCGCATCGCCAAGACGCACAAACATGGGTCTTCGCGGCCGAGGTGCGTTGTCTTGCGCACGAAGTCGCTGTCGACGAATACTTTCTCGCCTCCCAGGCTGCATCCTCCGTTTCGAGAAAATCAAGCGAAGTCATGCCGACAGACCGACAACAGCCGGAGCACAAGCATGCGGTGTCTTCCTAACAGAGCAACGCGCAAGCGCTTTTGCCACAGCGTTGGCAACGGCAGTCAATAAACTCAGAAACAATGCTGCATGAGATCGTCGCGATGTGCACTGCGACCACGCTGCTAGCATCTCGAGCCAGACTTTATCTAGATCTGATAACTCATATTGGAACAGCTAACGGTAGTTTCTCCCCACGTTGGTTTCGTGTGTATATTGGCCGTGCTGCAGTCGGCCGAGCTGTGCACGAGGGCGTTTTCGTGTCTCGCGTGCAATGACGTATGAGGCGTAGAGACAGTAACTTCACAGCCTCCAGGTAATTCTTGGTGCATGGCTAACCTTGCCTCCATCGGGCCAATACTGTCTGAGGTTGCGATTCTTGCCAGCAAGCGATTGTGAGACGAACGCTCTGGAACGCCGCCGAACGGCGGCCGTGCCGTGCCGTTCAAATGTTAATCCTGAGTCAGGACCGCGCGACATCATCGCGCGTTTGCTCCAACGAAGTCCGATGTTCTGACCCATAGACCCTTCAGCAGCTAACATCGTCAGTTTACGCCAACCGTCATGTCAGAGATCCCACGATGCCTAAATGTGCATGGTGTCCTGCGAGTACCGGGCGCGAGCCGCGTGTGCTCCGTGCTTTAGATAGGAACCTCGTCATTTGAGATGTTGTCGTAGGTTTCCACGTAATCGTGAATGTGTCACTTGTGCGCATCGCAGAAGATGGGACAGCTTCGTCACCATCCTCCTCGACCACGACCGCCTCGTCCTCTAGCTCCGCCATTGCCTCTGCCGCGACCTCCACCGCGGCCCCCTCCTCTAAAACCTCCGCGACCTCCGCCTCCGCCGCGGTTAGGTCGTTGTTGTACCGCTCTCGGTCCGTTTTGCTGCATTTGTGCTCTCTCCTCTTCGGACGCGTGGAACACATTCGGGATTTGCAGCAAGTCGCAGAAATTTTGCGTGTGCGGATTGCTATACTCTTCTGGTAGCTGAGGAACGTGGATGCCCAACGATGGATCAAACACTGGTGCCGTTTGTGCGAAGTCATTAGGTATAGTCATTTTGCCAGCATTAATCACGTGCTCTTCGACCCACGCCATCTCCTTCTCTATTAGCGGCCTATAATGCGCGTCACCCTTGTCTGAGGGCACATGCGCATCTGGGTCCCCTACTTGTAGGTCGCTAGCGAAGGCACGGGTGATAGCAAGCCACTCTTGGTCGTATGCCAGCTGTAGTGGCCGCTGGAGTTGAGCTGGTGTGTGCGGAGTAATCTCAACCAGTTGTAGAAAACTTCTCTTGGGTAAGCATTTGTCGAGCGCAAGGAATCTGGTTGTTTTGTTGGTTATCTGCTCCGGAAAAGGTAGTGTAGGTATGGGTTCGTGCTTTTGTGGCGCGAACGATGCTGGAAGCAGATCGCGGAGATCTTGCGGAACCTCAGAGGTGCCATTCGAAATGCTCGGAGTAGCGTTGTCTTTCGGGGGTACAATGGAAGCTTGTGATGGGTTTTCATCATCCATGTCAATGTCTAGATCGATCTCGGCGTCGTTCTTCGGTGCTGTAACAGATCCGTCATCAGGCATGTCCAATTCGATCTCTTCAGTATTCTTGGCTGGCGCAGAATCGTTGGTGCCAGCAACGGTCGCGCTCGCATTGGCTTGGTCCTCTGCGTGCTCCCATATGCCAGCAAATTTGGTATGCATATGGGCACTGAACCAGTGGGGTGGTCGCAGACGCTCCAGGACAGTTGTAGCAGCCACACTACCCAAGGTGCCGTCTTTGGCCTCTTGTTCGAAGTCTGGTTTCCACCTAAATAGCTGTTTGTAGTCGCCTTTCCACTCCATGCCACGCGGCCAGTCATGGCTCAACCCAATGTCGACCTGCGATCGGATCTGCAGCAGTTTCCGAACATCTAATTCCCGGACATGATATACGCTTCTCACATCGTCGCTGTTGTACGGAAGGCGTTCGTAGTGCGGCTTCTTGTAGTTGTATCCTTTCCAGATGCCTGAGAGACCAGCAATACGCAATGGACCCAGTCGCACCACGTTTGCGGCGCCCATGTAGTAGATCTTGGGTGCTGCCCATCCGCCGTAGTATAGTTCCCACATGTAGTTGCTCGCCTCGTGGTTTCCGCCGATGAAGATGGTCAGATATGGGGCTGTTCGAGCGCCCGAATAGTATTCGTGGAAGTCGTGCATGGCATAGTATTTGGTAGGCATGGAGACAGCTTTCAAGTCCATGGCATTGCGAACAGCCTACTAAATCAGCATAGCATAGATTGCAGAGCTGCATAGACATACCTGAAAGTCTCCCCCAATGATCAAGAGATCCACATCTGGCCATCCCTTGAGCTCGCAGGCCTTTGTGACCGAGGCATATATCTCGTGTAGCACTCCGTGACCGCAGCCTTCTACCGCAATGCGCAGGCCTAGCTTGGAGAGCAGTGTCGGCGACGACATGCTTTGGTGCTGTGAAATACCGTGCGTTAGTGCTGCGCTGTTAGCTATGAGCAAGCAAAGCAGTGCGGGCCAGCTGTGTAAACCTAGTCTTGGAGCACCTCAAAGTAGGAGGCAGGTGCTAGTAAGACCTCCAGTGACCTCCAATGGCATCAAGCTAGGAAAGTGTGGACGCTAGCGTCGGCCAGTCGGCGTTCCTGCAGCTAAAGTGCCGAGAGAGCACCTGCACATTTGTTTCCAGCGCGCCTCCAATCCTCACCATGGCGTCCATGGAGCCCCTCGCATTGAGATCTGGATTCCTTCAGGAAGCGGCACATTTACTCGCCGTCTCGTCGCCGTCCGCTTCTGCCTTTTTAGGAACAGCAAAACTCAAACTTATCGAGGACATCGAGCTCGAGATTCCAGCGAAAGAACAAGATGCGCTTCGACGAGAAACATGCGGTGCTTGTGGAAATCTATTGATTCCCGGATGGTCTTGCAGAATCTCAAGCGGAATCCAAAACCGGAAGCCGGAAAAGAAAGCCGCCAAAGATTCGACAGCCTCGAAGACGAGCGTAATCTACGATTGCCTCAGATGCCATCGAAGAACTGAGCAAAATCTCCAATCTCAGCCACGACGCAAGCTCAAGGAACAGCCAAAGTCGTCGTTGTCCACTCTGGTAACCCGAAGCAAGACAACATTAGAAGACCCAAAGCTTCCCAAGACAGCGAACGCAAGCAGCAAACAGAGACAAAAAGCTCGGAAGGGTGGTCTTCAAGCAATGCTGGAGAAAAATAAGAGCCAGAACTCGAGTCAAGGCTTCGATCTGATGGACTTCGCGATGTGAAACCGGTAGGGCTGAGGGTGCGGCAGGGTCCAAGCTGCAAGGAACGCGCCAGAAGCGGAACGAACGCAGACGCGGGGCAAGCGGGGCCAGAAAAAATATCGAGTATGACCTCACACGCACCACCGCGCCACGTCTTGGAGAGTCAACTATCGACATTTACTTCACTTTTCCACTGTGTACGGTGCACCACCAACGATCAAAATCATGGCAGAACACAAAAGCCTTGCGCAAGATCTTTTCGAGGACATGGGACGAAAGGTCGCCGAGGCGAGCGCGCAGGAAGGAGACGAGGATGGCAACAAAGTCGTGGACGTAATTGAGAGCTTGTGCATGAACTGCCACGAGGATGTGAGTTTTTCGCAGTCGAATAGCAATACTCAGCTAATGCCATCAGGGCACGACTCGGCTTCTCCTCACAAAGATTCCCTTCTTCCGCGAAATTGTCATCATGTCCTTCGAATGTCCGCACTGTCACTTCAAGAACACCGAAGTCCAGCCGGCTGGCGAGATCCAACAACGTGGCGCAAAGTTCACGCTGAGGGTCGACAAGGCTGAAGACCTGAGCAGTCAGATCGTCAAAAGTGATACTGCGATATTCCGAATTGAGGACATTGACTTGGAGATCCCACCAGGTCGAGGGCAGCTGTCAAACGTTGAAGGCATTCTGTCCATGGTCGCGCAAGACTTAGAGCAGAAGCAAGAAGAGAGGAAAGAGGTCATACCAGAGGTCTACGAGAAGATACAAGGGGTTATCGAGACAATTAAGCAGATGGCGAGCGGTCAAAAGCTGCCCTTCAAGCTTACCGTCGACGATCCTGCCGGCAACTCCTCCATCGAACCTCCTAATGAGCTTTACGCGGGCAAATACTCTCGACACGAGTACGCGCGATCCCCGGCGCAAAATGAAGCACTCGGCCTGGGTGATACAAGTGGCGAGGCACCGGCTACCGAAATTCGTCCTGAATATCACGCCTCACAGATGTATCCAGAAATGCCTTCCGGCTCGATGGTCAACAATGTCGACGAGGAGGATATTGTCGAGAACCAGGTCTACTCATTCCCTGCCACATGCCCGGGATGCACGAAGACTTGCACAACAAACATGAAGATGGTCAACATTCCCCATTTCAAACAAGTAGTGCTCATGAGCACTGTATGCGACCACTGCGGATGTAAGTCTACTGACTCTGACGATGTATTTCCCTTGCTTATGCCTTGTAGATCGGAGCAACGAAGTCAAGACTGGAGGCGAAGTGCCAGAGCAAGGCCGTCGTATCACAGTTTCGGTCAACACGAAGGAAGATCTTTCCCGTGATATCCTCAAAGCCGAGTCTTGCGCCATGTCATGTCCAGAACTCAATCTTAGCGTCGAGCCAGGTACGCTTGGTGGTAGATTTACCACGGTCGAAGGTATCTTGACCCAAGTACGCGATGATCTCAAGTCTTCCATTTTCGACACTGGCGATGCTGGAGATTCGATGGACTCGGCGGCCAAGGACAAATGGAGCGGCTTCTTCGACAAGCTCACTTCAGCCATCAATGGCGAAGTCAAATTCACAATCATCCTCGAAGATCCTCTTGCCAGCAGCTACGTCCAGAGCTTCACCGCGCCGGAGCCGGATCCTCAGATCAAGCTCGAAGACTACGAGCGGACCGAGGAGGAGAAGGAGTCGCTAGGGTTGAACGATATGAAGACGGAGGGTTACGAGGAGGGGCATGTCGAAGCGAATGGCGCGACCAGCAACGGTGCGTAGGTCGATGTACGGCAGATTCTAGATTTCATTCCTTTTTGCATTGGGCCGGCATTCGTAGATATCCAGGCTTCGCTAGCCATATGAAGCATTTCCGTTCGCGTAGTCTTTCGAGCCTTCGCGCCTATGAACGTCCGCTCCACTGTCCCATCTTTCTTCCACTCGCAAATTCATCCCGCTAGTGGATTCGCGTGTATCGTGACGGCTTTGATCTCAACGCGCTCTTGTGGTCTCGACTTCTTGTCTACCGCGATTTTCTCGATGTCGTCCAGCACCTCGTCGCCTTCCAGAACCTTCCCAAACACTGTGTTCTTGCCATCAAGATGCGGCGCAGGCGCAAATGTGATGAAGAACTGACTGCCGTTGCTGTTTGGCCCTTTGTTCGCCATGCTGACGATTCCTCGGGCGTTGTGTCTCAGCGCGGGGCGGATCTCGTCGTCGAAGAGCTGATTCGGTGTGTCGTATATCGATGTAGACGCCTTTGACTTGGGGTCTGATGCTGGGCTGCCTGCCTGAACCATGAAGTTGGGTATCAGCCGGTGGAAAGGACTGCCATTGTAGAAGCCCGACGCGCACAGCGCAAGGAAGTTTTCCGCCGTCTTGGGGACTGTTTCGCAGAAGATCTCGAGCTTGATGTCACCGCGCGAGGTGTGCAGCTGGTGCATTAGTCAGCTGGATGCCTTGAAAAGGACATTGCGAGTTGTGCACACAGCCAAGGAGGCATGCTTGGTCGTATGTGAGGCTGATGAAGACGCGGAGGGACATGCCCGCCGTGCTGTCGGAGGATGGAGAGCTCGGGAATGCAGAGAGCGGACATTGTCGCGGCGTTTCCAGAACACTTCGTCAAGGGAACAGCAGAATAGGCTCACTCACAGTAACGGACATTTTCCAGTCAATCGGGTGCGCATGCTCGAAGTTGCGGCTGGAGGATCCGTGGAGCTGGTGCGAGAGTCGGGCGGAGTGCTCAGCTACGCAGCCCCCACAGCAGCAGCTGCCAATGAAGTGCAACAATGCGTCTGCATCGTCACCTTACCTCAGACTGCGATTGCCAGCCCACCTGTTCGCACTGCCAGGCTTGTGCTGGTCTCACTGACACCACCATTGTTCCCCGCCATCATCGCCACACATCGGCCCTGCTTATTTCGCGGCACCGTCAACGACAGCAAGGCGCCAGCCGACTAAGCCCTACGCGACCCTGGCCGGGCCTCGACATCATACCCGTGCATTCACTCCACCAAACTACGATCGCGCCCGTCTTGCTCGCTGCATCGCCTGCACCGCCGCTGTGCGACCGGCTCGCTACCAACGTAGCCCCGCCAGTTCCAGTATTCTTACACCTACATCTCAACCCCACACCGTCCCGCAGGCGGAAGGCTACGCAGCTCCCAGCACAGCACACCGCAGCTGCCCGGCGCACCACGCTGGAGTTCTTTGGGGACGCACTCGAGACAGAAGAAGCGTGAAGAGGACGTTGACGTCCATGCAGCGCCAGCTGCCGTCCAGGCCTGCGCCGACGAGCTCGTCCACCACAAGTCACCATGTCGGCCTTTGTGCGCGTCTCAGGACCGCCGAACAGTAACTTCCTGGTGGGATATCCGGGCATATCAGCAACACTGGTACGTCTTAGCCTTGGCGCCCGTCATTGAGCAACCCGCGCATGGCACCTCTGCGGGTGGCTCTAGTGCACCCTCTCACTACGTAGGCACCTGGCATATGCTGACAGACTACAACAGCCGCGGATAGAAGGCAAAGTCGAAATACGGCCGCTTCTGGGGGTATCAGCGCCCGTCAATGTCTCCCTCGTTACCATCGCACTGCACCGCCGCGAAACCATACATCCCTCCGCCGACTCGGTTACGAAGAAGCACTTAGCAGCCCCGCGGAAGGAGATCACCGACATAGTGGGCAAGGAGATGCTCCTGTATCGATGTCAGGCCGGACGAGAACACGAGAGCATACTGTGTATGGACCTGCCTTTCGTCATCTTCATACCATACGGTCGCGGGGGCGAGGAAGTAGCGAGGAGGGTCCCGCCCGCAAGCTTGCAGCTGCCGAGTCGCACGGCTGAGACATTCTACGAACTAGTCGTGACCGTGCAGCAAGGGCCGCAAGAACAGAAGAAGTACGCTTTCCCTGTGCCAATACAGCGATACGACACCCTCTCAACATTCGGCATGTACAATCGACCTGAGAGTGCCGAACGAGTAACGGACCACTTGGTCACCCTTGGAATAAGCCTACCGCGATGGAGTTATGGCCCGCTCGACCCTGTTTCAGTGTACATCAAGCTTAGCCCGAACCCAGATTGGCTAAGCAAGGCCAAGAGAGTCACGATATCAAAGATCACTGTTGGCATAGACGAGGAGATCATCTTCAACCATGAAGGCGACGAACCGACACGGAAGGTGAAGACATTAGCAACAACAACGCAAAGAGTCGGTGTCAAGATGCCAGAAGCTGGCTATTTCACCAATCTTGGGTTGGTGTTTCCTGCGAAAGACGTGCGTGATCACGATGGCATAATACCCCGGGGCAAGAAAGAGTTTCCCATGTATGCGGTCAACGGCTTCACCACCACCGGCACGCTGTACAAGATTGAGTACTACCTCACAGTCAAGGTAAGGCTTTCCAGAGTCGCTCTACAATTGAAAGACTGACAATCCCCCAGGCACAAATGTCTTCAGCGAAAGACATCCTACTCCGCCAACCAATCGTTGTGTGTCCATTTGACCATGCCGGCTGCAAAGAAGAGATGGAAGCCATTGAGCAGGCGGCCAAGGATGCCGCACATGTCACGCCTGACAATCCCATGTTGCCTGCTAGCTTGATAGTCCGAGCGAACGACCCAGAGGGCTTGCGGTCGCTAGGTATGGCCATTGTAGGCGGTGTACGAAAGCCCTTAATTGAGTGAAGAGAGCGGCGATGACAAAACATCGACATGCAGTTCGAACGAGGCAAAAGCTGCTTCAACACGCCACTACACAAAATTTTTAGGATGGGCCGCCATGAGCAGGATCGCATAACCACTGAAGGTTGCTCAGAACCTCACAGTCGCCGGCAGAGGTCTGGCACCACACTTGAAGCGCGAGCGCATTTGGACAGAATTGGTCCTTAACGACATGCTTGAGGAGTCCTGTCACCACTTGCATACTACACATCGTTTTACTACTACGGCGTTCAATCGGAGTTGGGGTACATGCGACATGGCAAAATATCCAGCAGGGCGTTGCTTCATCCTGGGCGGACATGTTGCATTGCAAGGCGTTTCTGGAAAGCCAGCCACATGCCTGGCTAGGAATGCTTTGGAGACACGGCCGTTGCATTTACTGTTTTATACCTTCGATCGCTTTTGGCTCCAAATTTTATAGCGATAATTCTGAGGAAGACGGCTGGGCCCGGATATAGCAGACTGAGGAAGCGGAAGATCAGATGGCGATGGGTGTGGTGTATAGGCGGTGTGAGCGAGACATAGGAGTATGTGGAGGAATCGATGTGGTTTGGCGATGATGTGGTTGGTACACACCACGGAAGACGGAGTGAATAAAGATCACTATTACTCCACCCTCTACCTTCCGAGTGTCATTCCCCCACATTTCACAATTGCAGACTGCCAACTCCCTCCCGGCAAGGCCTTCACCAACATCACCTCATTCCACCTGCTCTCCCTCCTCCTTCCCTTTCCCCTCCTTCTCACCCTTAACAGCAATCACCCTCGGCACCTCTCTAACATCCACACTCTCCCCCGTCCCCAGATCCACCACCCTCACCGCCTCCACGCCCAACACGCCCTCGACCAACGCCACAAACCGCAGATCCGCCGTATAACAGCTGCCCGGACTCAACTGGCCCAGGCGGATATCCGTCGTCAAGCAGATCAAATCCGCCGTCTCGGTGCGTCCGGACTTCTGCGTCGCGTACACGATGTTTTCATCGAGCACCGCCGGCGCCAACAGGTCTTTGGGCCCGGATTTAGATTTCGCAGCGCTGCTGGACGTCGATGGACGGGGCGGATGAGAGGCCGAGCGTGACGATCTGTGCGTGCGTTTTGGCACGGCGAGGACGGCTAGGTTGCGCGGTTTGCTTGAGCGGTTGGAGATGAATACGTTCCAAGTGAACTCCTTGCCCACGGTCACTGTATCCGGGCCTGAAATCGTCAGAGTGATGTTGATTGTGTTTGGGGCTGCGTCCTCGCCCTGCGTGTCGTGGGCGGGTAGCGCGTCGGGGTTCGGCGCTTTGGCGGCCTGGGTCGTTGGGTGACTGAGTCGATGGGCGGCTTTGAGCATGTGGGGAGGTTGCTCGCTGGCGGAGACGAAGTCGACGGGCGTTTTCCATTCGATTGCGATGCTAGGGCTGCATGATGGGGAGAGCAGGACGGAGGCGGAGACGTGCATGGTGAGGTAGTGGCCTTTGCTGCCGAGGGAGAGCGTCCCGTCGGGGGCGATGTCCGGGCGAATTTTGTACAAGAAGGTTAGTTGATCGCCTGGTTTGTAGATGGTGGAGGGATCCTGTGGGTTGGCAAAGGGGGCAACGGTACCGCCGTGGAGGGTTAGAGTGACGGATTTGATGAGGACGGGGTAGTTGTGGTAGGTGGTTACATCGAGGTCGAGTGCGGTGAGTAGTGAGAGATCACTGAGGCTTGTTTGGATGCGGGCGTATCGAACTCTCCAGGTCAGGGCTGGGAGCATGCGGAATAATGGGCGCTGGCCGGTGCGGATTGGGCGAACCATTTCCTTGACGACTGGGTTGGCGCTTGGTGCCATTTTGTTGATGCGCATGGCAGAGAGTCGCGGATGAACGCCAGCGAGCGCCGGATCATTGTCGAAAGCTTGAAGGAGATTGAGCGCCGTAGGCATGCCACTCGGCAGATATTCATCTTCTGGGCAAGCTCTGGTTGGTGTTGAGGCCGGCTTGAAAGATGCCGTGGGTTGGAAATAGACGGCTGGCTTGTGGAACCGGCCCTGTGGTCGAGCTATCTTCACTTCTACCGTCCAGACGACGAACGTATACGCATCTTCTTCTTCTCCATGGCGCACGATGATAGGCTGATCGGTGTCCTGAATGGAACAGGAGTAGATGAGTTCCTTGGTGGGTCCAGCTTTCGGTTCCGTTTCCGGTGGTGGCGCGGTGCTAAATGCGAAGACTTCAAGATTGACGACTAATCTTGCAAGGTATGATTTCAATGTATCGTCCTCCAGTAATGGTGTTCTGAAGACGACAAAGACGGAAAGCAGTTCATCTAGCCTGTGCATGAGTAAGAAGGCTTGTCTGAGTACTCAATCTAGAGTATACGTACCAAGCAGTAGCACGTTTCTTTGCGATAGAAACGGTAATATCGAGCCACTCTCGTCCTCGATTGTGCCATCCCATGCTGAGAGCTCCTCCTCAACGTTGACATCGGACCTGGCTGGGACAAGCGCCTCCAGTACGGAGCTCTCCACGAACTCGGCGCTGCTTCGAGGCTTGAATTGTACAGGACTTGCAGCCATTGTCGCATTCGCCCTTAGAAAGTCACCAGGTGCGGCGGTGAAGTCCAGTCCACGTGCGGCAAGTGCCTGCAGTGTCGGAGCTAGCGTTGCTAGCGTTGTGCCGACAGGTGGCCCGTGCTCCATAAACTTTCCCCCAGGGCCCCAGGAGCGCGCTCGCCTTGCGACAACCACATCACCAACTTGCGCGCCTTGTCAACATCTTCGCGCTATGAACGGATTCCCGCCGCAGGCCTCGCTGTGGGCGGAGGCGGAAAACAAGGCTGATGGCAAGAAGTACTACTACAATGCCACAACCGGGCAGACGACCTGGGAGAAGCCCGACGAGCTCAAGGACGAAGTGGAGGTAGGCTTGATTCTTGCATTCACCTGGCGTTCATGCTAACTGCTCAGCGCGCCGTCTCTGGCACTGGTTGGGCCATTCAGGAAACCAGCGAGGGTAAACGGTACTACTACCACAAGGAGACACGCGTGACGACCTGGACGCTCCCAGAAGAGGTGCAAAAGATCATCGACCAAGTGAAGCAGAACCAACCGCCTCAACGTCCTCCCGCCGGCCCCTCCGGATGGGCTGCTGGACCCGCTGCGCACCCTCCCTCCTATGACAACCGCCGCCCGGACCGCGACGACTACCAGCTGGAGAGGCGCGATCGAGACCGTGACCGCGACCGTGACCGCGATCGCGACCGAGAGCGCGACTTCGGCGGCGACAGGCCAAACATCGCCTTTACAACGGGTAGTGACCTGCAGTTCTCCAACCCGCAGGATGCTGAGGCTGCCTTTATGAAGGTGCTCAAGCAGATGAAGGTGCAGCCTGATTGGGAGTGGCAGCAAGCCGTGCGTGCTGGCATCAAGGATCCCAATTGGCGCGCGATTCCTGAGCCCGAGAAACGTGAGGAGGCTTTCAAGAAGTACTGCGAAGACCTCCGTGCGCAGGAGAAGCACAAGGAGCAAGACCGCCAAGCCAAGCTGCGCTCCGACTTCACGGCCATGCTACGGTCGCATCCCGAGATCAAGCACTATACGCGCTGGAGGACTGCACTGCCTATCATCGAGGACGAGACCATCTTTCGCTCCGCAAAAGACGACAGCGAGCGAAGGGCGCTGTTCGAGGAATACATTATCACGCTTAAAAAGGCCAACGAGGAGCAGGAGGCAGACAACAGGCGATCGGCTCTCGACGAGGTGCTTGGGCTTCTTCAGGGTCTCGATCTCGAACCATTCACCTCCTGGCACACGGCGGAAGAAAAGTTGGGAAGCAGCGACGAGTTCAATGGGGAGAAATTTCAAGCACTGACGAAGATGGATGTGCTGAATCAGTTCGAAAAGCATATCAGGCAACTCCAGCGTGAGCACAACAGCCGTGTTCAGGCTGACAGAGCGAAGAAGCATCGTGTAGAGCGCAAGAACCGGGACGCTTTCATGAATCTCTTGAACGAGCTTCGCGACAACGGCAAGCTCAAAGCTGGTACAAAGTGGAAGGATATCCACGAGTCGATCAAGGACGATTCTCGATACATCGCTATGCTGGGCCAGGCTGGCTCGTCGCCGCTTGACCTTTTCTGGGACGCTTTGGAAGAGGAAGAGGGCAAGTTCCGCACTTTGCGCCGATATGCACTAGACGTGCTGGAGGTGAGCTGAATCGATTGAATTTGTCAATGTTCGAATGCTGACATCAACACCAGCAACAACGCTTCGAAGTTACGACTGCGACGCCTGTGGAAGAGTTCCTAAGTGTCATGCGAACAGATCCTCGTACCGCTAACATTGACGAGCAGTCGATGCACAGTATTTTCAACTACGTCATGGCGAAGGTCAAGAAGCGAGAGGCGGACAGTCGCCGTGACGAAGAGGACAACGAGCGCTATGCCATGGACGCCCTGCGCTCCATCATGAAGCGCCTCGAGCCGCCAGTGTCTCTCTCGGACACCTGGGAAGTGGTACGTCCCCGCCTTGAGAAGACAGACGAGTACCGCGCACTGAAATCAGATACCCTCCGCGAATCCGTCTTCGACAAGTACATGCGCCGCTTGAAGGAAAAGGAAACCGACCGGCGCGACCGCAGCAGACGTGATGAACGCGACCGTGACAGGGATAGACGTGATCGAGATCGTGGAGATCGTGAGTATCGCAACGGACATTCTGATTCTCACCGTCGCCATCGTACACGCACTCGCTCACCTGAACATGATCCGTATGCTGCTGAGCGTCGTCGTGCTCAACAAGACAGGGAGGCGCGCTACAGGAACACCGATAGTACAGGTCTGTCTCCGCCCCCTCGTCGGGACCGTCGAGAAGACGACCGCTTTGAACGGCCTCGCCGCAGTCCTGCTGGTGATCATTATGGTCGTGAGCGGCGTGAGCGCGAAGTCGAACGCGAGCGATCGTACGTGAGTAGAGCCGACCCACGCGAGACGAGCGTCAGCCTACTGGATTATGGCGATGGTGCTGGTCGCACTGCGTCGGCACGGCGTCGTCGTGAGAGCGATGAGAGCGCAAGCAAGCGTGACAGCAAGGTGAGTCAATAATTATTTCTTATATCGCGAGGAAGTTTTTACGTTATGCTAACCTTGCAGCGTGCTCGCTACTCGCCTCGCCATGACCGCAAGTCTAAGACGCCCGTGCCCGAGCCACCTAAAGAAGAGGATCGCGCCGTGCGGTCAGGAAGTGAGGAAGGGGAGATTGAAGAGGATTAGAGGTCCTCTCTTGGCCTGCCCTTTCGTCCTCACAGAGAAAGCTGCTCGGATCCGGAACAAGATTCAGCATTGACCGACCAAAAGTGAGTACAACCTGCATTTTGTTTCTAATTGGCGTTTTGTGTCCGGTTACTGTTTGCTCGTCACAGACAGTGGTCGGCACACGTGTAATTTTACTATTAAATGGACTGCAATCTTTTGCAGGTGTCCTAATCGATCGCACCTTATCCGTTATGCGGACGTGGTGATGTCGTAGAGGGGCCTTGTCCGATCATTGGCCCAGCAACATGCCGTGTCCTGCTTCGACCTCGACAGCTAAGTTGCTGGCACTGATGCACAAGGAATATCACATCCTTCCTATTGAAACACCTCTTTTGAGCTGCATATGAAGACGATAAAGCCCGCTGAGTATAGCCTGGTTCGGTTTCGCGTGAAGCTATGCATGTTAGTCGCAAATTCGACCAAAATCCCGTTGGACCCTGTGATAAAGAAAAAGACACCAATACTTGCGAACCATGGATTCAACTGATTTCCTCCCTAAGTACAAATTTAAGCCCGGCCAGCGGCCCTTTATTGCCAGCATTCTGCCCTACACTTTCACGTTGCTTCAACGTCTATACCATGGAGACCACCCAACAGGCAGGCCTTCAAACTCTCCCAAATGAATTACTACTTTCAATCCTCGAGGACGGCGCTTTCGGTTTCCTCGAGTTGGTCCGCCTTGGAACCACTGCGCCATTTCGCAGCCTCCTCCAGAAGCCCTATCGAAGCCTTGCAGAATGCCTTTCCTGCGCACCCTCGATGTTCCAGATCCGTCGACAGAGTTCTTTGACAATCTGACGATGAGGATTACAGCCGTGGTCCGTAAAGGTAAGTGTCCTACCGTTTCTCTCACCTGCTTTGACCACATTCCCACCATCTACGTATCCACAGCGTGTTCGGCGAAGCAAAACCAAAAAATCACTCTAGCTCTTGTTTGATAGATTCTAGCACCTTCTTCCCCTCTTCCCGGGAACCATAGCTAACCTCCTCCGTGCACAGTGCCAAGCACTATCTGGAACGACTACTCCGACCTCTACGAAATGACATGGCACCTCGACACCGACGACGACACCTATGGAGTTCTCCTCGGCCCTCTCAACCCTGTCCTTCTGCAGATCGAGAAATACTTGGATCTGGTGAACCCGCATTTCAAGCATCATTCTCCTTATGAGAAGAGCGCGCCAGGCACGCCTCAACCGCCACGCAGTCTGCGCTTCCGCGATCTCGCCGAGTTCAAGAGATTAATTGACCACGAGGGTGATTCCAACGCCTCGGTCTACAACATGTATATGTCGAATTTTCCGCTGCAGAGCTCGGAAATGTTGTGTAGTGTGGGACGGAGATATCATGCGCGCGGGTTCGTCGACGCGGGGGACTATCTCCATTCTACGATGGAACTCGACAATGAGACTAAGATGAAGGGGTTCTTTAAGCAGGCGAGGAAGGTGCTGAGCATGACCAGGCGGTGTCTTGAAGAGGATGGCACAGGCGAGATCGTGCCGGTAAGGGGTGATGGTGTGGAGAAGAGAGAGTTGATCGTGGAATTGTAACTTGGATAGTAGGTGGGCAACAGCAGACTTGGAAATGTGTGCGACTAGGCTACTCTTTGGCTTTCACCTCCTTTCCAATCTCCTCGAAGACTTTGACGCCCTTTCTTCCTAGTGTTGTCCCAACGCCTACCGCCGCTGCGCCTACAGCGCGCATGCGATGAAAACCATGTATGTCTTCCACGCCGCCCACGCCGATGATTTGAATTCCGCTCAATGCATCGTGTTGGAACAGTAGTCCTTTGATTGTATACACGTTACCTAGCGCCAGGGGATGAAGTGGTGTCCCAGCGAGTCCGCCTATGCCCGTTTCATTTGCAGACTCAATGGTGTGGGCGAACGTCGAATCAGGAGTTCGGGAAAGCAGGAGGGATGACCCGAGTGTATTTGTCGCTGTGATAAAAGACACAGGACAAGGTAGATGTTTTGGCTGCGCCTTTGCACTTTCCAGCAACGCATCGATCATGGCCTGGTACTGGTCGTGGTATGTATACGGCGGTGTCTTGATGCCAATGGGTACATGTACATGGCCCGTGTGTGGATGTGATTGCTCAAGTGGTTCGAGTTGACTCCCAATCTCGGCTTTCAGCGCAGTGAGGTAGGAGAGCAGCGCTGTGGAGGAATATGCCGGCGGTGGTTTGCCGACGATATTGGGACACGATAGATTTACCTCCATCGCTAGGGCCATACGGACATGCTTCTGATGCGCACTGATCATCTTGTAGCATTCTACGACCTCGTCTGCTGTGCCGGTTACGGATACTATGAAGGGCTTGTAGTGTTCGCCATCCTTGAGGTCGTGTAGCCCATCGCTGATTGTTTTAATGTAGCCGAGATATTCTTTCAGTGGTGTCGGGCTGTAACCGACGGTGTTTAGACTGCCGGTTTGAGACAATGTGCCCGCTTGGTCTACGTTCGGTTGTGACGCTGCGAGATCCTTAGGATCGAAGAAAGTGTATTGGTGCACGGATGAGTCATGAGGAAAGCCCTTGATTAAAGAGGTCCTTGTCGTCACCGCGCCGGTGTATGGCGTGTTGTACAGTTCCTGCAGTTGCTCAAGCGATGTACACCAGGGGTTGGAAGAGTTGAGCAGCGGCGGCGAGATCGTGAGTGCTTTCATGCTGCTAAGAAGGTCTCTCAAGTATGTTATACGTCCAAGTGGTATACGGATTGTTCGTGGCCGAGAGATAGCTTGGTGATGAACGGTGGGGCAGCCTTTGTGTGTAATGTTGTTGGCGATATTCTCCCAAATTTGTGCCTTGGGTCGCGATTTCGAGATATTTTAGATAGAGGTTAAGAGGCTCCGAGTTCTTTCCTAGGTACTTTTTTGTCGGCGACGTTATGTGGTAGGAGTAATGGTGCGTTGTCGACCGAGGTGGGGTGATTGGAGCACGTGAGCACGCGACTCCATTCCGAAGGATTTCAGATGATTCCTGCCGGCTGTTATCGCCTACTCGCTTACGCGTGCTGCATCACATCAAAACTCACTCAATCCATCACGCCTCCTTGCTTCCTTAATTTGACTGAAGAGGCGCGACAATGGCAAATCCGTCTCCGAAGAAGAAGCGGAGAGGGGCTCCGAGAAGCCGAACAGGTTTGAAGCCAATGTGACGTGTCTATGATCTGAACAATCACTAACGACTCAAAGGATGGTACGTTCTCATCAAGGTGGTTGGAAAGGTTCCCAGGTCGCTGCACACGCTGATGCAGCTGGTCTTCTGCTGCGTCCGGCATCGCCACCTCTCGGCGGCATCCTCCTGTCTATACGAACACTTCTTTGATCTTGCCAGACCAACTCAGTTCAGCCAGACATGCAAACGACGCCATACTCGCTGCGACGAGAAAAAGCCGGTGTGCGGGAACTGTGCGCGGCTTGCTCTCGAGTGCGAACCGTTCGATGATGCCGCCACCTGGAAGATTACACCAGCTGAGTCTACACACGATCAGGACAATCTCAGCGGCCCATCTTTGCTTGAAGTATTTCAGACGCACATGGACGACTTGGACCAATACTCTGGGGACATGCTACCAAGCCATGGCGCCTTTACAGGCGAACTGGTGACACCGCCGAAGGAGAAAGCCTCCTTTCCCCCGACCATTTCACTGACCCCTGAGACTGCGTTCCTTCTCCAGACCTATGTCCGAACGGTAGCCACATGGATGGACATTTTCGACCATGACAGCACATACCAGCTTCGGATACCACAGCAGGTTCTGACATCACCCCTGCTCTTCCACTGCGTTTGCGCATTCACTGCGAACCATTTAGCACTCTCAAATGCAAGCAGCAATCCATCATGGAAATTCGTGGCGGTCAAGCACTATGGTGAAGCATTGCGATTGCTTATTCAGGCCTTGAGTATGCCCGAACACGAGCATGCTCTGACGGCCAGCATGATTCTGTTGAGCTACGAAATACATGGTGCACTCAGGTCGGAGGACTATAGACGACATTTTTTAGGGTTGACAACATTGATTAGGTCGCGGGGCATCACAGCGCAATGCACAGGGACCGACCGCGCCAATTTCTGGATATATGTGAGACATGAGATCGCGCTGGCTATGTCGAGTGAAAAGCCACTGGTTCTCGACCCCGCGGACTGGGCAGTAACTTGGAAAGAAGACGAAACACGAGAGGACGTCCTTGGAAACCACGTAGTTTGGATTCTTGCAAGAGTCGTTAATCTCATATTCAGTGTGGAAGGTAGATCGACTGCCAGTAAGGACAAGCGGCAAGCCTTCCTTCACGAGTTAGAGGTGTGGCGCGCGGGACTTTCGGATACGTTTGTGGGCATACCTTACGGCGAATCGGATGAGGAAGGTTTTCGCAAAGTCTACTTCCCCGTTACTGCAGCCGCAGCTGCTGCGTTCTGGTACCACATAGTGCATGTGCTGCTGTATGCCGAGCCGACGCTTCAGGACGAGACCTATATCCCCTTGATACAGGAGCAAGCAATGAAAATCACTAATATTGCCATATCTGACTTTCCAGCAGCACTAAAGGTCTTCTCGACCCATGGCCTGTTTTATGGTACGTCCTTGGAGGAAAATGTGTATTGCAAGGAGCGGCCGAGAACTTTTACTGATACATTCCAGCTGCGAAACACATTGATGGAATATCTCGTAAAGCGCGTGTGTGGAACGTGCTCAAAGACGTGGAAACGGAGACAGGCTATAATACCAGCTCGACAGTAAAACATCTCCAAAGCATGGTCGAGTAAAACTTCTAATTCTGGCCGCGAGCATTTTCTGCAGCGCAAAAGCCCTACAGAATCAGTAACACAGTTTATGTGAGCCTGTGGTCAAAACTCGACATGCGACAATGACTGCTTCGGCGCCAGCCCGGAAGCCGTGTACGGTAGCTCGTCTCCGCTGCAGGGGCGCAGCCACAGTGTTACGGACCGTGGGATGTCAGCGCGTAACATCACTGGACTCACCAGCCAAGCAACCTTCCTAAAAACTTCAAGAAACCTACTACTTGAGTAGTAAGCTCATTGGACAAGTAATTGACTTTGAGTTTCTGGAAGATCGCAAGTTTCAGCACCTATTGGCCATCTCTTGCATGTGCCTCTCCACCTAGAACAACCGTTCTACCCTTGGTGGCCCATAACGTTCTCCCGTCTACGCATGTAGAACAGGCAGCAACATTGGCGTTTCGTCAATACATCTTGATCACCAAAAAGTACAAGCAGGCCCCTGACATCCAATCAATGAGTGTAGCATTGGAGCGCATGAACGCCAGCCTCGCACAGCCTTTTGCGCAGCCTCGACTGCACTCAGCCACCGCGACTGCTTGATGCGGCCTAGTGGTCGGAATCGGGGCGGTAACACAGGCATAAAGACTGGATCAGTACCTTATGGCTTTGTTCCTAGCATATCTCCATTTTGCCCGTTACAATGTCACAATCCATTGAGAACACTCTCTTCCTCGAAGATTGCATCTCTAAAAAGAGAACATTTCAAGACATCTACGAGTCGCTGGGCCTATATAGCGAAAGTGCAGATGCGCGTAAGGAGCCTGTCTTCGTCAAAGAGGAAGCAAACGATCTCCACAGGAGGGTGAAGGCGATCGCGGTCTCCTTCAAAGGCTCTTATCGAAACGAGAGAGAGCGACTCGTCGCTGATTTGGTAAGAGATGATGCGTTCGCCAAAGAGGTACAGGAGTTAGGAGCTTCATATGGCCACAAGTTATGGAAAAGTGCAGGAAGCTGGCCGACACGTTATAATGCACAGCCGGGAAGTGGTCCCGAAGAACTCTATTGGGACGATGCTAAGGACCGGAACGTGTAAGTCATACCGAAGGACGGCCTCGAACGTCAAGACTAATATGGTTTACAGAATACAATTTTACATTCGGTGCTGGATAA
>TARA_R110002003_G_scaffold288_3_pt1 | contig 46150 bp, 48 predicted proteins | sample TARA_R110002003 | Tara Oceans TARA_R110002003 (sample SAMEA4396441) | marine metagenome | biome: Westerlies Biome; feature: [SRF] surface water layer (ENVO:00010504); material: water (ENVO:00002006), including particulate matter (ENVO:01000060) such as... | depth 5 m | reverse complement strand
CTCGTTGGCTGGTAGGTATGTAGCAAGTGCAGGTCCGAAGAATAAGGAGTTAGTAAGGAGTTATCGTCAACTCAACGAACGGAGACAGATATAAGGTGCCATCAGCACCCTTCATTGCGATGCCGAAGTCGCTATCCAGCTTCAGGTGGAGATATCGGACTTTGTGGTACAAGTGCTGCGTCACTCATGCTGCTGAAGGGTGGGAGGAGCTGAGGGAGCTGCGACCGTGGGCGGCGCCGAATATCGGCAGTCCCGCTAAAGCTTAGTCATCGCTTCATCACTTCATCTTAGATCTAGAGTCCTAGCGATCAAATACTTCCATTACACCTTTCAATCCGACATCATGCAAGACTGTACTAGTTAAGCTGTTTGTGGGCCACTGTGTCTCCTCAATTCAAACATCCGCTGTCCTCACTGCTACCTAGGCGCCACCACACTTCAAATGCCACCATATCCGCCAGACCGATATTGAACATCGTGACGTGCCGTTGAAGTGATATCTTGAGCAATTTGGTCCAAGAGCTTGGAATTGACATTGAGAAGTGCAGGCAGCTTTACATTCCCCGGAAGCACTTTCGAAGGCAGCGCAAGCAACTCCTCTATTGCTCCTTCGAAAAGGAGTACGCGGGCGAACCTAGCTCTAAGAGAACTAGTCGAGATTGGTCCGGGCATGTAGACCGTCAATATGGTTTTTGAATCTTGTCGAACCAGTCCGATAAAAACAGTCGCTCGGTTCGTCCCACCACATCGGCATCTCCGTGGCATGGAGCTTTGGCAGGAAGCTCTGAAAAGCATCCATAATAGACCAACTGACCTTCGGCCAGTCTTATATATCGCCAAGCTTAAAGGCCCAACTCTCCGGCCATGTAGAAGTACCTTAGCTGTGGCATCTTCCGCTCTTCCGCAATTCCATAGCCGGATCCACAATGCGCTACATCGGACTGAGCGCAGTTTGCATCTTGGTAACAGTTACCACTTCCTCGCTGTGAAACTTCGCTCGGACGTGGGTATTCGAAATGATCCATGGACCGTTCTCGAACAGTAACGCACTGATCATGAACAGGAACCGAAATGCAGGACATGATCTGGTGCGCCGGATCTTCGGGCCAAGCCACATCCCGGAGTTCAAGCTGCTTTAGTTGGCAGACCGAATCTGGACCCTTGCTGACAACTTGCCATATTCTGTGATAATAATGCTCACTTGCTCCTGCTCGGGAAATGGCAGCTACATAACGGTGGCAAGTCCGACAAAAGTGCGAACGCAAAGGATCAAGCCGGCTCAACGGCACTTGATGCCCGAAATAGATCTTCAGAAAGTCTGGCAAGAGAACTGGTGAAGGGAAACTTTGTTTCGGCAAGAGCGACCTGATGCTCAGGCAGTGTAGAAGCGCAGTGGCTGTTGGTCATGAGAGTGTGGTTCCAAGCTTCTCAGGGCTGTTATTTCCCTTGTGCCTTACCATCGGCTATGCTTTCATGAGTCCCGCCTGAATGATCTACGCAGTAATGGGTCTTTCCGCAGCCATGCGAGAACTCGTCTGGATCTCGCTCGCTGCTAATGTGACTATCCGAACTTCGTCCCCAGAAGCCCAAACCAGATATGCCGGTTCGACACCAGATTTATCTTGCTGTGATCCTGTAAACACGCCCCTTCCCCTCGTACGATTAACTAGATAGACTACTCACCCAGGTAGCGATTAATTCAGTGAATACGACAGAATGCAACCGATAGGTCCTCGGTATGATGTGCCGTGGGCCGGCACAATGAGCCGACGAGAACAATTTTGAAAGGTGATTACTGCGCTCTGATAAAAGTTGCATCGACACAATGATGGAAGAGCGTCGTGTTTTGATATGTTTCTCAACTGCGTAAGCAGTTCTTCGTGCATTGGCATATCACGTGCATATGTAAAGCATCGGGATCGACGGGCGCGTCGCGTTCAGCGGGGTCGCTCTCCGACCGTCGCGCCTAGATGCTGATCCTACAATCGAGGCCAATCAGCACCTAAGACCCCTTGGTACAAAGCCGCCAGCCAGAATGTTCCATTTTTGTATCAGCTGTTAATGGTTCGATGCGTGCATCGGTGCTAACAGACAACATGTGCACGCATGTGCTTGTCTGCATTCGGCGGGATGACGAGGGCGTGAGTAACGAAATACCTCAGACATAACCACAGGCGATCTCCACTAATGACGATTCAGAACATATCTTCTACAACTCTCGAGTAAATATGCACCACTGGTCTGCCTTAGATCCCCAGTCGACACTCCTCTACCCAAGTCTCACCACATCATCACAGTCTCTATGCCAGGACGCAACGTGCCTGCTGTGTCGGCGCTAGACTTGTCAGAGACATACTTCATCGGATCCGATCAAGAATACTCGCCTACGGATGGCATGTTATCCTACTGGGACAATTCGGACAACTACCCAGAAATGTTCTCATACTTCCCTCGTGATACCGTCCCTTCCATGGCTTCGTCAGATAGCAACAAGACTGCCAGTCCTGTTCAGCAGTCACCCAACGAGTGGCCTGGTACCGATTCCTCGCCTTTCACACAGAGCAAGGGCTTCTGCTTCTGCGAGACCTTCCAAGGCATCGAGCAGCCCGGACCCCATGACTGCAAGTCTTCGACACGCCACACAACCCTATGCGACATCAAGCTACAAGCTACTCCATGTCTTTCTCCCTGTGCTACGCCAACTATCTCGGCCGCTTCTCGCGCTCTCAAACACGAACCTGCCCGCGCCGACGAAATGGAAATTGCTCAGCCGGTCCCACGCAAACGAGGGAGACCAAGGATCAACCGCCACCGCACCTCCTCTTCCTCATCCTCATTCGACGCCTCTGCCGCCTTAAGCTCCATTCGGCGTCCAGCTTGCCTGCCGCACAAACAGGTCGAGCGCAAGTATCGCGAGGGTCTCAACATGGAGATGGAGCGGCTTCGCAAGGCGGTGCCTACTCTGTTGCAGAGCACGGACTCGTGTGTTATGGGTGTGGCAAAGCCGAGCAAGGGAATGGTTCTCGCCGCTGCGATCAACTATATCTTGAAGATTGAACAAGAGAGAGACTCGGCTATTCACGAGATTGAGAGGCTAGGCGGGAACACCAGAGTGGGGAAGCTAAATCGGTAGTCGTTGTGGGCCGGGCTGGACACTCGTGAGGGGTGGGATCCGATCCGGAAAAAAGAAAAGAAAAAGAGGGATGACGTTGGAGAGAGATTTGTTTATTCAAGTGAGTTCATGATACCATTTAGCGTACTCGAGTCGATGTTCGATTTGACATCCAATAGCGTGGCATTCAGTAAGAATGGCCATGTGTGACTTGAGCAAAATTTATAGCATTATTGTCATATACTTGAAGTGAATTTGCACAGATGACGGTCAAAAACACATATTCGAGCCTATCAAAGGGTCAGATCAGGACATGGCTAATGTAAGTCGCAGGTTCGTCCTCATACTCTTGGGGTTCGCGATAAATATCGAAGCCAACTTCTATTTTGCTAAAGTCATCGGCTGCAGACTATGATATCGGTCTGACCTCTTTGGCGAAATTGAACACGTGCGAATTGAACCGCTTCAAGCTCGCTATTATTGGTTGTCAAGCCCATCACGGGGTATTGTGTCGGCACGTCAAGCTGTGATTGAGGGTCAGGTGAAAATTGCGGAGACGTGGAAGAAGTTGGGCTAGTATTAGAAAGTACCTATGGTACATGTGGGCTGTGCGTGACTCGGCTGGGGCCTCAGACGACTGTCGAGAAGGAAGGACTAGCCCACTTTACATGAATGGTATTGGGTTGATCGAAACACGAATCAAATTCAGGTCACGTGTGATACTTCATATTACTGATGATAAATTTCCAGACGAAAATTTCCCATTTCATTATGTTGATACCTAGCATAAGGATCGCTCATCACAATCTCAAACTACGTTGAGTATCTCTGTGATCATTGAAGAAACCTCACGCCGTCTTCACAGCGACAATGTTGGCCTAAGAATTGTCTGGGTTCCCGTTGGTCGACTGAGGCTCACTGCAGACAGAGTCTGGTGTTGGCTTGGGAACCAGACTTGTCAAGCTCAGCTGCCGCATATCGTAGAGCGCCAACCATATCCGGTCCGAGCTCAATATGAATAACTCCGGATGGTGTGTCCAAAAGAGCTATCTCCATGCGGATGCAGATTTCGATCTTCTTAAGCGGCGACTTTTGGATCAGCGTACCAATACGCCCATGCGAAGGTCTTGACTTTGTCCTCTGGGGCGTCGATGGGGTTGCCGTAAGCGTCCACGATTCGATACATGCGTTTTAGCGGGGATCCAGTGGTGCGTAGCTCCCGCAGAGTACCTGGAAAACAAGTTGCTGGCTGCGAGAATAGGTTCTCTTTGAGTGTACGTCGTAGAAGCTCGTAGTCGACAGCGAGGAATTTGAGATTGGTCAGATCCTTAAAGTCGTTGAAAGGGACGATTTTCGGAGGCTTGAAAGACTGATAGGTCCAATCAAAGCGTTCCAACTTCGGAACATACTCCTTCAGAACTTGTACTAGCTTCGGCATGTTCCAATCGTCCTCGCCAGCGTTGGGCCCTGGTACCTCGATTTCCACACACTTCTGGACACGAAGAACCTTCAGATTGGCGAGCGATGGCGACTTTATCAGCTGGCTAACGCGATAAGCGTCCACCCGCGCACATATGAACTCCAATGTATGAAGAAGCGGCACCTGTGGCATGGGCACAGGATGGCGCCATTCCGGTGTGAACATATGCAATGCCCGCATTTCGGTAATCTTCAGCTTCTCCATGACCGGCAAGACCAGAATGGGACTAGCTCCACGCTCAATGCATGAGCAGAAGGTCCAGTTCTTGACCTTGGAGAGCGGCTGTTCTCCGGTGTTTTTCCATGGAAATTGAAGAACGCCCTTAAGGACTGCATAGGTAAGGCAAGTCTCGAAAGTTTCTAGATTCTTTGCCATACACAGGATGGCCGCCACTGTCCAACCGTCGCGGCGACCAGAAATGTGGCACTCGTTCAGGCATGTTTTTAGCCTACGTGCTAGCTCGAAACTGGCATCGTTTTCCGACTCATGATGCATGAACTGATTAATTCGATCATTAACCAAGCTGGATAGTCTGGATAGTCTCCCCAAGTGATGTGCAGGGTAATAGTTCGGGTGGGAATTATCGACGGTATGCAGCGAAAGCTTGAGGGTTTTTATGTATAAGGCAAGCTCTGGTTGCTGTATTAGTGTCGACATGAGCTGCAAGGTCGGGATCTGATGCTCGGGGTTGATGTCGATCGACTCGTATAGCAACGGTGTGACGACAGATCGGTAGTACTTTGAGCATTTTGATAAAGCGCTCAAGTCTCGCTGATCTTCAACAAAACTAGCAACCATGAGGTCAAGTTCGACCGGTAGCTTGCCGAGGGACATGATGTTTGAGACCTTGTTGTCCTGGGTTGATTGTGATCGAGATAGTCGGGCTGAGAAGGGCTGTGGGTGGTTGCTCAGGCGAGAGTATGGTGCGTACGAAGGAGAGAACAATTGGGTGGTCGATACTTAAGCATTGGTGAGGCGGACTTTGTGACAAGATCTTGGACTTTGTTGTGAATCAATTCACTTTCAAGTGGTCCGACAATGTCGAGTCGAACCGGTCATGTGCACCCCACTTTCGGTGCCTCAACGAGACGTAGTAATACACTGACTGACTCTGTTGCTGCAATCTTGTGAATACCTTTACCCGTAACACCTCAGTATGCAGTACCACAACTTCTAATCTATCATCACTACTATTACAGTACTTACCTTTTCATTGCCTACTACTTTCTGTCTACTTCAGCAACAACAAATAGCAGGAGAGTCGTACTGCCGCTTTTTGGAAAGGCTGCCCACTTTCCTTGCACTTTTTTACAATGTCTAAACAGTTGTCTTACAGAGTCATCTTCACATTACACCACCTCGTCTCTGTCAATCCTGATCGCCCGAGTATAGCGTTCCGAGTAAGTGTGGTATAAGAGCAAGAGGGTGGCTGTCCTCTGGCTTTGTCGCATGATTGACAAATGGCATGCCGTATGACGCCGACATCACGTCCGAAATCTGTGTCTGGCTGGCTTTACACCGTCTGGAAGTGCGGTAGGCATGTCGGCACTGTTTTGTAAAGTTGGTTTCGATGTCCTTGTAGAGGAACGGTTCGCTGACAGCGCGTTAGTACTTTGAGGTCTATGAAAGTGCGCTCAAGCCCTGTGACTCGTCCACAAACCCAGTAATTCTAGCATCAATTCCGGCCGGAAGCTTGGAGAGTGGCATCGTGCGTAAGTGCCGTGGGATCTTTGGAGAAGGGGAGCGTGGAGGGTTCCCGGTTCCGGTCGAGGAGGTCGGATGATAGGTCGTTGTTTTAGGAGGTCTTGATGAGCATTTTCATGTGTTCGAACGAGAGCTAGAAGCATCATAAGTTGCGGATCCATGTTGTTGGTGAACGAGAGAGCTTGTAACAATGTCGATCCGCTCTCGCGCGGCACTGACGGTCCCTGGATTGCGCGTTCACGGTTCACCTTCACCACATGGGCCAAATTCACGCGCCGCTAGCGAGAATGCCTTACAGTTTGCCCGCTCCGTACCTCAACACCTGCCGCCCTTCAGGCCTTACACAAGTCGAGTCAACACGACTCGGCAGCCTACGAACAGGATGGCGAGTCCCTTCTCCGCGTAAGTGCATCCCTAATTTTACCCTTTGTATGCTCCTAAGAGCATCCAATGCTTAGCGAAAGAGTTATATTTGAGAGACTCGCACATCAAATCCTATCTACCCTTTACATGACCGCCTCATCTGCTGACACCGTCAGCATACTGCACTCGAAGCTATTCACCTTTCTCATCGGTAAAGGAGAGAGCCCAATGATCGTGGGCGCCATCGCCGCACTGTCGGCACCGCTAGATCGTCTCGTCAACGGTCCTATGAAAGAATCCCAAGAGAACATTGCTCGACTTCCCGAGCCCGAAACAGCCGACTTTGAGCGTGTTTGCGAGTTCGCGTATTGCGGCGACTACACCGAAGCCAGCACGACCCAATTCAGTGACGGGCAGAGCTATAACCCCCAAAACCTCTGGGTCGCGAGCGAATCGATCGCTGATAAGGAAGACGAGAGCAGTCACGCTTGGCTCATCCACCGATTCCTCGTTTCGTCGTATGGAGACTACAAGCTAGCTTTTGAGGACCAGAAGGCCTTGCTCCGGCATACAGCACTGCCACCGCTCGTCCGTACGGCAAACGGCTGGCCATCGAACTTCTCTAACTCAGACAAGCGGCCGAGGAAGCGGCTGACATGGGCAGGTGACGTGTCCAAAGTCCTCTTTGGTCACGCTCGCCTATATGTCTTTGCAGACAAGTTCCTCATACCTAATCTGCGCGATCTCGCCTTGCATAAACTGCACACATTCCTCGCCGGTATCAGAATCTTCCCACTGATGCGTGACTCGATCATGGAGGTCGTGGGCTATGCGTACGACTGCGAGCATACTGTCGACAGGGACATGGATGAGAAATTGGATCCGTTGCGGGCGTTACTCATAAACTTCATTGCACTTCATCGAGGCGCGTTCTCATCGTTCCCGGGACATCTGGCTGCGTTGAAAGACAGGACTGAATATGCGATGGACTACGTGACGGTGACGGAGTGCATGCTGGCTGCTATCGAAAGTCACAGGGTGGAAGAAAGTGGCATCTGGGGTTGAGGCTAAGATGAGTCGCCTGCTACTGAAGGCATATGAGCTACAACGGCGTTCAGATGAGATGTGTCGAATGGCAATAGAGATAGGAATACGCTTACAAGTCTGCTCTCGGGCATTGCCCTAATGCCTTCATAGCCTGAACCAATATCCCTCCCCGCCCTCTCCCCCAACACCCGTGGACTGTCTTAACCACCTTCTCACTCGCCGTCTTCGGCAACCGCTCTCCTTTCCTACTTATACCTCGCCAACCTCTCCTCCACCCACCTTTCCATGCCCTCCTATCGCATCTCATAACGTTTCGGCAAGATCTACAAGCAAGTCAGTCCGACAAGCCTCCGAAGCTCCATGTCAAAAGCTTACCTGCAAAACTCCTGTTCAGGGAACTATGTTGAGATCCCGATGACATTGGCGATGACAGGTTATAGTCCAGCGAAAGTCCTTCTGATACGAAGTTCGGCGAGTAAGAATCAGACAAAAGCGAAGCTGTGTTTCAGAGAAGAGAAATTCACATGATTTGTACATGATTCGACCAACCCGACCAACCCATCCATGTGCCCATATTCTGATGGTATTTCCCATGACACCTTGACCGAATCCAATGCATTCGACCCAAAATGGCTATCAAAGACGCCCCGAACGCCTTCGTGTGCAACACACGGATGCTCCTGTCCCGTGGACTTTGCTTTCACTCCTCGTTCGCGCTTTGCAATGGAACAACCCTGCCCGCGTCCACGATGATCTGCTCATCAAGACGCTTACCAATGTCGCCATATTCCAGTCTCTTCCAGGTCGATATGCGGGCCTGGTTTGTGTCGACTTCGAAAACGCGCAGCCGGCGGTGGTATTTGTTGTAGCCGCCATATCCTCCGAATCCGCTACCACCGGCGTAGCACATCCAGAGCTCGGGATCACCGGTCGCGGCATCCTTTGACAGCGCACAGAAGTCGTTGACGTGGTCGTGGCCACACGAGACGAACTTGACATCGTACTCCACTAGGGCATCTTTGAAGTGAGTGTTGAAAGCGGGTGATGTGGCAGGCTCTGTAAAATTGCCAACTCTGTCATTATTTGGGTCTGCGTATTCGGGAAGAGGGATGTGGATAAAGGCCATATTCAGGTGCTTGTGCGTGTAATGGCTATGCGGCTCCTTCAAAGTCTCCGCAGTGTTTTTGAACCAGTTGATCTGGTTCGGCTTCAGCCAATCGTACCCTCTGTAATGGGCCTCATCGGGCGAGTAGGAGTGAGTATCGAGGAAGTACAGGGTCAGCGCAGAGTGCTTGCTGCTGTGTGCCTGCACTTCGACGAAGTAGTTGCCAACACCATCGATCTCAGTTGTGCCTGCCTCACTCAGCGAATAAGGCAAGGACTCGTAGAGCGACATCTGGGCCTTGCGCGAGAGCGTGCCCTCGTCATCGTGGTTACCGAAGATGGCTGCGTATGGAATCTTGCGCTCAGCAAGCGGGTCAATGATCTTGAACATGGCCTGTGAACAGTCAGCTTTTGTTCGCCCGGGAAGTCACAGAACCTACACTCGGCACGTCAGGCGCGGTCCCGCCATTGACCTGATCTCCAGACAAGACGACGAAATCTGGCTTCTCCTCATCAAGTACCCGCTCGACGAACTCGATAGTCCTGGGATCCGCGTCGCAGTGACCGCCATTGGCGCCCTTCGGTTCGGGATCTCTGCATGCACCGAGGCCAGTGCTCAGATGCAGGTCTGATATTTGCATAATCTTGAACTTTCCATCTTTTCTGATCTTAGGAACGGGCTTGTCGTGTTTTGCTGGTGGCCCTCTCCGTATGCTTATGCGCGGGTCTCTGCTGTCATTGCCTGACTCGAGGTGTAGAGCTCCGTTCTTGACCAGCTCCCACCCAGGACGCGGCTCCACGGCATCTGCGCCGTACAGGACATCCACAGCAGTGACGGCGTTCTTCGAGTCGCTCGCGTGCCGTTTCAGCGATCTCTTGATCCACACGCCTGCTGGCCGAGACTCCCATTTCTCCGACGCTTGTGCCTTTTCGCCCGTCGCCGGGTCGAGCTTGCCGATGCGCACGTCAATAATGACCTTGTCTTCCGTTTTGAGCTCCTCCTCACGCTTGCGCTTGATGTGGACGTATGCCTTCTTCACCCAGCCAGAGCCTAGATAGAGATCCTTCTCCACTCGGTGCCACTTTTTCTGATCGAGCATGCATTTCGATAGCGGGTTGAGCGAGGAACACGTCTGGACGGTCAGGTCGGTGATGACCAGGCCTTCGTGGTGTAGCGGGAGGTGGTTGTGCACTGCCTGCGGTAGCACGCGATACCGGTTGTCGAGGAAGAATATGAGAGTAAAGGCGAGGACAGTGAGGCCAGCGAGCTGGATGCCCGTTCGCACCTGCCATGGTTAGTATGTGCGCATCGTCCTGTATGAGCGGTAACGTACTATTCGTCGGGTCATGATGAGGACCTCCGCAGGCGCGGGCGCGAGATCATGGAGAGGCGACTACGATGACGTTGTTTTGCCAGAATCACACAGAGCTGCATCCATGGTCCAGAATGCACCTTCTGTGTATTGCGTGTGTGAGTGATTTGTGTGCGCGAGCATGTGAGGCATTCAACTGTGGTTGTTCACGCCGGCTTGGCTGTCCCGGGTCTTGGATCTAATCATCGACGCACCTGCACCTGCACCTGCTGCAGGGATCACGGGGTCCTTGACCTCTCGAGGGCTCTCCAACAGCACTGCATTCCCGCACGAGCACTTTCAAAGCATCGAGAGTCAGTTATGTCTCGGCAAGGAGAAAGCCGCTTCTCAGCAATGATTTTGGAAAGCCTGAATAGAGACCAGACTCTGCGGCCAATATGAGATTCATGCAGTAGCTTTGTCCTCGGTGGTTCTACCTATTTTCGCGCAGCTTTGCCGCAACCGCAAGCCTGAACATCATCCCTGAGCTATGCGACGCCATTACTTGACACAGCTCAATCCTCTCCCGGTGCGAACCTCCCAGATAAGGTCGTTCGCAAGCAGCGCCTGTCGGTGTCGCGCCTTTCAAGGTAGGTGAGCCCCACTTCTGCAAATGGTGAGCATCCTGGTTAACAGCTATGTAGAAGGCGATGTCGTACTGCTCCGTGAGAAAAAAGATGCGCATGATGGAATGATCGTGAAGCTGCAGGCGTCGAAGACACTGCACAGTCATAGGGGGGTTGTGCAGCATACCGACATCATTGGTAAAGAGCCGCGACAGCTGGTCACGTCCTCAAAAGGCTCTTCATACCGCATTCATGAACCCACCTTGGCAGATTATGTTCGCTTGACTCCACGTCTTGTGACTCCCGTGCGTGAACCCCCTATCATCTTGACTAACATTAATCCCGGCTGACGTCGGGAAGATTTATCCTTCGGACACAAACTTGATTGTGTCTCTGCTCGACATCCATGTCGACACTCCATCCGACCCATTGAGGACCGAGCCGCCTTTGGAGATTCTCGAGGCTGGTACGGGACATGGAGCGCTTACTTTGCATCTCTCTAGAGCAATACATGCTGCAAACCCACCTCTGCCCAAAGCACCTCCAATTGAACAGGCGGAGGAGCCAGAAGATGCAGTGTACCTCGGCGAATCCATGGCGGACCTGCACCTAACAGCATCGGAGTCGTGGAAGAGCAATCGTCGCGCCATCGTTCACACGTTGGACATTTCTAGCAAGCATTCCAAACATGCAAAGAAGATTGTAGAAGGCTTCCGCCACGGCATGTACGCCCACAACGTCGACTTCCATGTAGGAGACGTGTCTGACTGGATTTCGGATCAGAGATTACGAAGGCAAACTGACGAGCCGTTCCTCAGCCATGTCTTGTTGGATCTGCCCAACGCTGACCACCACCTGCAAAGCGTTGCCCCGGTGCTGCGTGTCAATGGAATACTCGCTATTTTCAATCCTAGCATCACTCAAATCGCTGGCTGCGTCGAAGCTATCCGCGAGCAAAAGATGCCCTACCTACTGGACCAGGTTATTGAGCTAGGAGCAGGCACGATTCGCGAGTGGGACGTTCGTGCTGTTCGACCCAGGGCGACCCTGAAAACGGCCGAAGTGCGCGAGTCGTCGATTCCTTCTGACGGGGAGGAAGTTGACCCAATAGAAGGTCAAGCGGCGAGAGATGGTGAGCTGGCGGAAGACCTAGCTCAAACCGGGGAAAAGTGGGCAATGGTGTGCCGTCCAAAGGTCGGCCGGCAGGTAGTCGGCGGTGGTTTTCTCGGCCTCTGGAGACGGATGGAGCGCGCTTCGAGTCAAAAGCAGGACACACTCAAGCCTTGATGCTCGAGACGGTGACGGCTCAAGTCTGACGACGTTGATAGTGCACCGTCCGGACAGCATTGATTGGATACAAGCTATTCCAACGCGCCCAGTTCTGGTCCGTGAACACGATTCCAGTTCCCCGACCTGGGCGTATCACTAGCTACCACTTAGTGATCACAAAGAGCCGTCCAGGCCTATGAGGCCTATTGAAGCATCAGCACAGCGTAGCATCGACTGCGACAAGGGTATAAGCAATCGAAAGGTTCACTGGACGGAAACTACACATGAGTGAACAACACATAGCGCCGATTAGCAATGCCAAAATTCCCTATCCAGTCACGGCATAATGCTCGTGAGAAGGCTACCGCGTTGTGCTGAAAAAGGCTAGCATTGGTGTGCTGTTCATGATATTACTCCCGTTCAGCATTGTGATTGGCTGCAGCACGGACGCGGCTTCGACCTTCGTGCGCGGTTGGAGAGCTCCATCATTTTATATCTGCACCACCGCACCCCGCTCCGCTCTCAACCAGCTCATCACGATTGCGACAATGAGCGGCGCGGGCGAGAACCGGTAATGCAAGTCTGACGTGCCGGAGAAATGCTTGCTAACGCGTGAACAGCTGGCGGCGGCCAGGACAGGGGAACCGTCCAAACCAAGACCGCAGCAGCTCGGGCACAAACACCCCCACCAAAGACGGCGGACGGCCACAGCCCGTGTCGGCGGCCTCGGGCAATGCTTGGGGAGGCAAAGGCAAAGCGGCCGGCTCAGCGCAGGCAGCACAGGCCTCGGCCCCAGCAGAGCACCACGTCCCAGTGCGCGACTTCAATGCGAACGAGGTCCGGGACTTCTTGAAGAGGAGTACGTCAGATGAATCCCAGCAGCAGCCTGTGCAGGAGCAGTCCAATCCACCAGCACAGGCGTGCTCACTCCAGAAGAACAAAGCTAACCACCTCACAGAGTATCTCGAAAGCACAGCCGGTACGTTTCCCATCCATTCTACTCAGCACGCGGCCGTGCAAGCTGACGCGCCCATTTCAGACCAGCCGGCGGTATACCACAAGGTTCAGGGCGATTCGGTGGCGAAGAGAAGCAGTGGCGCATGGGGCTCACGAGGTACATGGCCTTGACACTGCATTTCGTCGACAGAAGACTGACAGCTCCCAGGCAACATGTCGCACCTTATGCCCTCGGGCCAGGACTTCTTCACACAGCTGAAGAAGCAGCTTGTGACCATTGACCAGGCCAAGCCGGCGCAGTAGCCGCACACGCACCTCACTTCGTTCGCAGCATCACCCGGGCATTGCAGGAGTATTTCAGGACTTCATAGTTTCAAGGGTGGCTGTATAGTCTGGCCTCTTTGCTTGTGTACAGTAGCGCGCAAAAGCATAGGCCCCCCACAAAGGCGTCCAGGGAGTTTTCAGCGCGGACTTGGGCTTGTTCAGGATGGTCATTCGAGCGATACCCATATGCTTCATGGCAGCATTCCTGGGGTCAGAGGATCACGTAAATGTTAGAGGATGGTCGGTAGGGTGTGACGCCATCCTTTCGCCAGCTTTCTTGTAGATGCTTAACTATATGATTCTCACCTAAACATCTTCCAAATGGAGAGACATTAAGATGTCACTGGAGAGTGGCGGAGAATTTACTCTCACCGCCATGATGATCTTCATGGCAAGGGTACCTGCATTGACTAGGATCTGGGGGGCAGTCGTATTCAGACCGCCACAACAAGCCTCAATCAACAAATAACATTGGAGGACGTCGCGCGATCAATTCTCCATATTCGTTCCCAAGTGATTGTCACTCGCTTTGCATTGCTAGACGCCACAAGCCAGTCAGCTCAGGGCCCTACATGTGGATCGCTTCCGTCGACTAGCCGCAGCTGTGCAGCATCACATTTCACGCGGTGGAGACTTGGCCCGCCAGACGCGCCTTACCCCGCCACGACGCCATCTTCATCGCTGGCGGGAGCCTCTGAGAGCTGAAGGTCAGCGCGGACATACTACAGGCGTCTCCGAGTCACAGCTAGTTGTGTGAGCACTTGCGCATTGCTTCGTTCACGACCCACTACCCCCCGATCGCCGGCAACACCAATGCAGCCAGCACGTCCATTCCTGAGCCAACCTTGATCTCGACGAAGATTTACGCATATCGTCTTCATAGCCAGCCGTCATGTCTTCACCTCCGCAGACGCCGACACACCGGCCCACCTCTTCACACCGCCGACATCCCTCGAGCCTCGACATGTCATACAACACGCCCTCCAGACGGCAGTCGCTGAACAGGCGGTCCTCTGGATACTCGCCCGTCACACCGCGCTCCTCACACGACTTTGAACAAGGCAGTCCGGCGCATCACTTTGACGGAGGGGGAGACAGCAATGGCTTGGGCAACTTGGCCGATGAGCTGGGTGAGATTTGGAGCGACGATGAAGAAGCAATCGAGGGGGACGAGTTTGGAGACGAGTTGGATGTGCCTCAAGATTACTTCCCAGACATTGGCACAGCCGTAGCACACGATGGCTCCATGGGAGTGGACAGCGCAGTGAACGTCAATGGTGTAAGGGACAGCGGTGTCGCCATGCAGTCGTCACCTTCAGCGGCCTCGGCTTTGAGCCCAGAGGCGGCTTCGAAAGCGAGGAAACATGCCCGGCAGCGATCGCTGTACGATGGGTCGGACTACGGATCAGACACGGACTTTGACAACGACGGCATAACACCTGCGCTGGAATCGCGGATGGCGGCGATCGAGAGTCTAGCACGACGAGGCATGGAAGAGAACGGAAGCGCATCAGATCAGGTGATCAAGAGGGTGACGGAGCAGCTCAGGGATCTAGGAAGTCAGATCGCTATTGAAAATGGGGCGACGAGGTACGTCTGTCACAGGACTTGACCCGGTATATGCTGACAATCAACCAGGCTCAAATCCGCTCACGATGCTCTCACAACACATCTGACCCACCAGTCGCGAACCCTCACGTCTCTGACAGCTACCTTCTCAGGTCCGCGACCCATAATACCCGATCCCGAAGAGATTGAAACTCTCCTTCTCCTCATACAGTCCACACTGGAACTGCTTCCACATTCTTCGACTCAGCCCCTTCTATCGCTCTCGCACCTGACCATGTCGACTCGAGAGCTCCTACAACATCTCGCAAACATCTCCGACACATTACACATGTCACGGCAGACTACCACAAATGCAACGCGGCGATTGCGAACAAGCAAAGAACAACTGCACGAGTGGAAGCGGGAGAACGAGAAGACCGAGGAGGGCAGGATGTACATTGAACGAGGCGACTGGGACAAGCGACTGAAAGAACGAGAGGCAAAACGCGCATGCGCAAACGTAGTCGAAGGCTTCGAAGACGTGTGCGGCATGTGGAGAAAGAGACTATGCGAAGGATTAGGTGTGGCGAGTGCGTAGATGTTGTGGATTTTGCGCATTGCCTTTGTCTTAAGGTTGCAATTTCATGATGTATGGCTAACACCGATGATCAGGCGAAGACTATCCCGACGAGCAGGAACAGCCGTGGCCGAAACTCGCACCATTGAAGATATCTGCGCCCATGTGTCCGCCTCCTCTTGTTCCACCTCGGCCAGGCTCACCTGTTAAGGACTACGTTGCGCATTACAAGAGGCTATCCAGAGACACAAGCTCAGACTCAATGTTTCCGGATTCGAGGGACGAAATGTGCCCTGTAGAAAAGGACGGTTGGCCATAACAGCGAGAGCGGCGTTTTACTATGGTTTGAAGAACGACACTTGACCTTAGCAATTTTTTCTTGTGTATCTGCATGGCGATGGGGCGCTCAATGATGTTTGGAAGCAGCTTGGGGAGCGAAAGAGCATCTGGTAATACCCATTTTTTAGATTGCTTTGAAATCAAGAACATCGACATTCACTGAAGATGGCGAATCGAATGAGTGTGGTGTCGTTGCATGGAATTCAAGCTGCGCTTGCCATCCGTGGCTGGCTAAGAGTCTTAGGCCGACACCAAGACTTAGCCTGGGGAAACCGCGTGCGGAGACATTTCCAGAAACGTGACCGTGACTAGACTACTGTCAAATCTCCACATTCCCTCTCTCTTTGCTTTTTATCCGCTGCAATACTTTGCTGAACCTTCATTTCTCCGTCGCATCGAGATCTAAGCCTTGTTGACCCCGTTGATGGGTGATAGGAATGGCGGAGAAATGTCGCAAGCGCAAAAGCGCCGCAGCGAGGACGCAGATCACGAAGATGGCCGGCGCCCTGCGCCCTCACGTCCAGCCCGGATAAGAGCCTGTAAGTACCGTTTACCAGCGGCAACACTGCATGCTCATTGTGGACAGGTGCAGAGTGCAAGAGACATAAGATCAAATGTGAACCTGTAGAGAATGAGTCCAAGTGCGCAAAGTGTTTGCGCAGCGGCGCTGAATGTGTTCCTTACAACATGAACCAAAGGTTCTTGGACGAGGACGCTGCGTGAGTGGGCCAGTCTTGTGCCCAAGAATGCTTCTGACAATAATAGCTGGAAATCCAATGCTACAGCCGAGCTACGCCAATTGCGCTCCGCTGTTCAGACTCTACTTCGGCACACCAAACTTCCTGCTCTTGACCAGATAAATGAGGCATCGCCAACCGCTTCGTCGACGCAGAATGAAACATTCACTCCAGTCAATGTCGTGACGGAGAACGGCCACTCCACCATAGTGGTCCCGCCTCCTATGGACATGACGCGAGATCCGTCGGTTGAACCTGATTCCCACGAAGAATCAGCTCTGGCGACAGTACCTATGAGGAGTTTGTACGACTTGACACGAATCCGCAATCTATCTCACTTCAATCGATGGAAACCCAATTCCGCTTCGCACGAGGATGATTTTATCGGCCAGGGCTTAGTACCTTTGGCGGAAGCTGAGGAGTTATTCGCGCGCTACATGCAAAACATACGTTTGTATCTCTGGGAAGGTTTGCTCTTTCCGTATGAGTCACTCGATGCCGTACGCCGCAACTCGTCACTATTGACGGCGGCTGTGCTCACCATTGCGGCACTGCATACGCCTAGTCGTGACGGGGCCTTGCAGAAATGCTATAATGTGTTCGTTTCGTTGACTTACAACGCGTGTCTTTCGAGACCGCAGAATCTGGACGACATACGGGGGCTAGTGCTCGCTGCATTCTACCTTTCGAATCTAAGTTGGAAGCTTTCTGGCATTGCTGTTAGGAATGCCGTGGAGATGAACATCCACCTGTCATTCCAGAGGCTCACACGAGGCCACGAAGACCAGCGGGACAACGTGCGACTATGGTATGCTCTGTACACTTGCGAGCATCAATGCAGCATTGCGTACGGACGACCACCAATCATCCATGAAGACGTCGCCATCCGAAGCATTGAGCAATTTCTGGACAGTCCACACACCAAGCCAGGGGATTTCAGACTGTGTGCTCAAATCAGCTTGTTCAAAATCCTCACGGAAGCTTACAACACCTACGGAAGTGACCCTGAGCAGCCACTTACGGAGACAGATTTTCACCAACTGCGACTATTCAACTTTGCAATCGAGCAGTGGAGGATATCGTGGCAGCCAAGATTGGTAGATAGCCCGTCTGTCGGAAATTACCCATCGAAGGGTATCGTGCTTTACTACCACTTTGCGCGCCTACAACTCAACTCACTTGCGCTTCGTGCGTTACCTCCACCGAACGCTGCGTCATCGGAGAGTCTATCAGGCGACCGCCGCGAGGCCGCCAACATCGCGATATCTGCTGCGACAAGCACACTGACGCTCATCTTTGACGAGCCTGATCTTCGCTGCGCAATGCCCGCCGTACCCATCTTCACACATACGATGGTCGCATTTTGCGCGACGTTCCTCCTAAAGATGGCGAAAACATGGGCCAGCATTGCGCAAGCGCAGTCGCCAGCATTGGCTTCGGAACCTCTTGGACTCGGCTTGAACTTCAACGTCAGCCAAGTTCTCTCCCTTTCGCGGAGAGCAGCAAGTTTCCTCTCCAAAGTCGCTGAGAATCTGAACGAGAAGCACCTCACGAGACATATCGTTCACGGCATCAATGACCTACTCAAGCGACTTGATGTAGCCAATACCCCGGGAAGTGGGAGTTTAGCGAACGTTGTCCTGGCGAGTGGCTTCCAGGATGACTACATGCAGATGGGTAATGGAGTCCCAGAGACTGCGAACGTGGATGTGGCGAACGGGTATAATATGTATGACCTTATTGGCTCGTATGGCTTTGGGTTTGATGAGACATTCTTGGGTCAGGTGTCGTCTACAAATCTGGACTTTTGGAAGACGGAACCATTCTGATGGAGTATTCGGTACGATACGAGGGCAACGATTGCTTCAAAGTAAATCCTTAAGTGGGAGGCTTCCAGGCTGATGGAATGGCCAGTTCGCGAAATCGAGATTTTTTTGTACTTCACTTTACATATGGATTCAGCTGCCAGCCCACTTCATTACTGTTTTCCCTTTCAAGAGTCTGATCGGTGTCACTTGATTCCTGGGATACATTCTTACTCGTTGTCTTCACCTCTTAGACCGTGCGCTGCATTTGAGGTTTGGGAGGAACCTCAGCTGTCTCAGTCACCAAGCTCATTTCAACCACAGTCAACATGCGCCCTATCGCTCTATGTCACGGGTCATGCAGCAAGCCGCAATAATTGCCGTTTCTGGTATAACAAGCTGCATATAGGGCTGCTTGTTGTCGTGACCTGACCGCTGATTGTCTCAGACCCACAATGGATACAAGTGAAAGGGAACGTATGGCAGGGGTTCACTGCTCACTCCTCACTGAAAGTGAGCCATATATTGGATTGTACAGGACACGCAATACCTTTCACTACAATACACTTTCGCCGCACTTCGAACGTATCCATTCCAGCGCGCATACATTCTACGGCCACACATCATGCAAGACCACCGCGACACTCCTCCCTACAGCGGTTCCGACACGCCAGATATCAAGTCGACCGCGTCTACATCCCCAGACCCCGCAACTCCCAACAGCCTAGACACATCAGCACCGGGAGACGCTCCACAGACGCTCAACATCCCCAAAATCCTGACCCAGGACATCGTGGACGCGGATCCGCATTTGAAGCGCGTCCAACAAGACCTCCTGCTCCTCACCGGCTTCAACGACAACGAAACGCTATACTGGCGCCCCTCGTGGTTCCCCCAGGACGCCCATGCAGGCCAGTACTGGACACTGCACAACCCACCCAACGTCGTGACCGAACTCCTCCCGCACGACAGCTCAAGCGAGTATCCCGGCCGCGTCTACACGCGCCGCATGAGACAGCTCGAAGACCCCCCGGCCCGCTACATCAAGGACTGGAGCCACTGGCACCGCGTGTGCGATCTCATGGGCGTGCCGCACGACTTTCTGTCCGAGGAGCACGTGCAGTTGCTGAGGCTGGGATTGCTGCGGGATGAACAGGGCGCCCTCATCTGTGAGTTGAATATACTTTGTACAAGTACCGTTTACGCTGCAGGGCTGATCGATGTGTACGCACAAAGCTCCACCGACGTGGCCGCTTTACCCCGAGCCCCAGCGCCCGGGACAGGAGCCGTATGCGCTCAATCCGAGGCGCTATAAGAGCCATCTGCCAAGTAAGTTCCATGCTCTTATTACGGAGGAGGCGGGGAGCGGGTTTGTCGAGCAGGTGGAGGTTGCGGAGGATGGGAGGCTGAGGGTTAGGGAACGCGGAGAGTATGTGACGAGGGGTGCGGATAGGAGGTGGAGTTGGGTGCCGTGGACGAGGGAGCAGGAGGAGAGTTGTCGGAGCTTGAAGGTTGGAGTGAGGGGGTGGAATGCGGTGGTGGGGGATGGGGAGGCGAGGAAGTAGTGCGAGAGAGGAAGAGAGGAGTGTTGGTGAAGGCGTGGAGAGTGAAGCGGTGGTGGATAAGAGGGCTGCGAAGAGGGCGAGGGGCTTGTACTGAAGCCTGAGCAACGCTGGCATGAATGCTGCAATTACAGCAGTCTTCTTGCTTACCACGAATCCATCCGACTTCAGAGTCGTCCGATTTACACCTCGAACACACCAACTCCCCTCCCATAAAGCATACTCACCATCCCCAGCCCCCGTCCCACATCCCTCACCGCCGTACTTGAACTACACATCCCCTTCCCATCCTCCTCCTGCCCCAAGCTCACCAACACCGTCCTCAACCCCCCTTCCTCACTCCACTCGCCCACCCAACTCGGCGCATCGCACTTACACGCCTCCCTCTCCTCCGCCCCGCCATTCGGATCACAGCCCGCCCGCCTGTGCGCAACGCCCATCAACGCCGGCGCAAACGGATGGCCCGCAATCAGCAACACGCCGTTCCCATCGACGGACAAGTTATCCGCGCCCGCGGGCGTGCGGATCAGTCTATCGAACGCGAGCCCGTGATCGCCAGCGTCGATGCGGTACAAATACACGCCGGCCTTGGAGCTCGACGCCACGGCCACATGCGAGGCATTCAGCAGCGCAACGCCGTTGGCAAACGGCACGCGGGCGACGACTCGCGCTGCCCCGGGCGCGTTGACGTCGACGTACACGACGGTCCCGCCCGGCGCGCCGGAAAATGTTTCGAGCTGTGAGAGCAGCGGGGACACGGCGGCGCGGACGGCGTGGTCGTTAGTGACATACATGCTGCCATCACCAAGTAGCTGCAGCGCGTTGGGGGCGTGGAGAAGGGTGTGTGTGAAGGTGCGGACATGGGTTGCCGTGCTGGTGGACCAATCGAGGGCGAAGATTTCGACGGCGGAGCCCGAGCGCGCGTGGTTGATGGCGTAGAGGGACGAGGTTTGCGGGTCGAATTCGATGCCGAGGGGGTGGAAGTCGTGTGCGCCGGGCCAAGAGGAGAGGTCGAGACGGGTGAGGGAGTGGGTGGTGGCGTAGTCGTAGATCCAGATGCCGCTTGATTCGCCCGTCCGGGTGTCGTTGGTGAAGGTGCCCTGAACTTCTGCATTAGCAATCCCGTTTTTGGCATTCGTAACACTCGGAATGGAAAATAATATGCATCATGAAATAAAGAACGGAATGGGATGGGATGAGATGGGATAGGATGGGACGAGACTTACCATAACGGTATTCCACCGATCCCTCCCCGGGTCACAACTCAGCAGCGCAACACCCTTCCCCTCGACTAAAATCACATCTTCGCAATTCCGAATCTCATCCTGGAACTTGGTTTCCAAGCTCTTGAAAACATTCACCTCCTGCAACTTGCCCGGTCGATTCGACACAATGGCGCTGAATGCCAAGTAACGATCGTAGAGCCATGGAGTCGAGAGCGCCAAGGTGGCGATGGCCTGTTGTGTTTAGCTTGTACATGTGAGTCCGATAGTTCGGGGTACTCACGATTGCGCGGCCGAGTTTTGCCATTGTCGTGTATTTCGAGAGGGGTAAGGTGGGATGATGGGGTTGGAGGTTTTGTGGCATGCTGACGGGCCCATGGCCATGGCATGTCAGCCGCAGGGTTGTTAGACGTGCTAAGGCCGAGAATATGTCCATGCATCGTAGCCAATAGGGACAGAACATTATTGACTGCTTTTGTTGTTTCAACTGGTCTTGGAGTGAAGATACGCATGTAGGTTCGGATTCCGTGATGTCCAGAATTCAATATACCTTTGTACATGGGCTTCTAGGATGCCATGCTCAATTACCATCAGATGCATAGACTTAGTCATCTAACTCTACAGCCTGGACAAAGGCCCCACCTCCTTCGTCCCGAACTTCCTAAACAACCTCTCCGTCTCCTCCATCTGCCTGTCCAACAACGCTGCCGCCTCTCCCGCCCTGCGATTTTCCCTCTTCCCCAACTGCTCCAGATGCGCCTCATCCGGCCCATCCGCGATCCTCACTGTCCTGACATGCGCCCACATCTGCGCCAGCGGCGTATCCTGACAGATGCCCTGGGCTCCGTACGTCTGCACCGCACGATCAATAACTTCGAGCGCCATATTGGGCACGAGGATCTTGGCCTGTGCGATTTCAACTAAAGCGGATTTGGCGTCCCCAGCGTCGATGGCGGCGGCGGCGTTGAGCACGATGAGCCGTGCGGCATCGATTTCGATGCGCGACTTTGCCATCCATTGCAGGATAACGCCTTGTTGAGAGAGGAGCTTGCCAAAGGGCTTTTTGTGCTCGGCGTTGGCGCGCGTAAGGAGCCAGCGGAGCGCTTCCTCAGCCTTGAAGTAGTTAGTAATGTCTCTTGCATACTTCAAACTCTGGTCGAGAACGTACAGCACCAATCGATCGCATAGCGTGATGTATGCGTCCTGGTCCCATTCGACCTTGCATCACCTCGAAGCCCCTGCTTTCACCCAGGACAATGTTCTCTGCTGGAACTCGGACGTCCTTGAAGATGAGATGGGCGTGTCCATGCGGCGCGTCGTCATATCCATACACAGACAGCATGCGCTTCACCTCGATGCCGGGCGTATCTGCAGGTACGATGATGATAGACTGCTGCTTGTACTTGTCCGCATGATTTGGATCCGTCTTGCCCAGCACAATGTAGACTTTGCACCTTGGATCTCCAGCACCGCTGATCCACCATTTCTACCGTACCTCCCATCAGCCAAGTCCCACTCGAGCATGTGGTGTACATACCTGTCCATTCAAGACGTACTCGTTTCCTTCCCTCTTCATACTAAGCTGCACATTCGTAGCGTCACTGCACGCGCTCGTCGGCTCAGTCATAACCTGCCAGAACCATGATCAGTGACCGCCTTCTGCAGAATGCACCGTCGTGTTCTCTTACATAACAACTCCTAATCTCCTGCCTCAGCAGCGGCTCAAGCCACTTCCTCTTCTGCTCCTCAGTCCCATACTTAGCCAACAGCTCCATATTCCCCGTATCAGGCGCGGCATTATTCGTCGCCTCGCTTGCCGTCCTCGAGCGCCCGAACTGCTCGCACATGAGGCCGTATTCGAGATTAGTGAAGCCCGCCCCTTGGCTGTAGTGTCCCTTGGCGAGGAACATGTTCCAGAGACCGAGGGATTTCGCAGTGTCTTTGAGAGAGGACATGATCGGTGGATACGACCAGCGTTTGTCGCCGGTGCCGAGTTGTGCGGCATACACGGGATCGGCTGGGATGCATTGCTCGTTTACGAACTTCTCGACCTGTTGTGCATTAGCATGGGCGCGAATATGCCAGGGCTGAACTCACGATGTCGAGTGTCTTCCTGGCGCGCTCGCTGACCAAAGGTCGCACGGCGGCTGGGATGCGTTCTGATGCGGTCGACATGTTGTGCTGTAGTGCTGTGTTAATCAGGAGTATGTCAGTCGACGGAATTAGCCATGATCAAAGTATATATCAATCATCTCGTCTCAATCAAGACGTTGAGCCTCGGGAGCTGGTAAAGGTTGCCCGACGCTGTATCGCTTGGGTTGAGTCGCGTTGCGTCCCCGCAACGCGTGCTAGCTCGGATAGTCTAAACTGCATTCGTGCCAGTAACATCAAACCATCACCATCCCAGAAGACGAAATCGCACTCAGACTTCGCTAGAGCTCATGCATTGCCAGCCTACACAGCATCTAAACAAGAGCTCAAATCCGAAGATTAATAGTCACTCTCCCCGTTACGTCGGTTATTTGCTAAATAAACAACCACGGAGGTTGATCCCACGCCCCGTCTTCATTCCATTCAACCTCGTCGAAATCCACGATAGGGACCCTGAAGGTTGAAGGTCTACCCACACGACCATTAGCGGCATCTCGCTGGTACTGTTCAAGTTCCTGTTGTTTCTCGAGGACTTGTGTGGCCCACAGATGGCATGGCGGCTTGCAAGTACAGATGGGCGGCCTTCTGCTGGTTAGCTTGAAGCTATATTGTACACCTGGAATGGTGGACGGGCTTACAGTGCCAGGCTGCCGTCTCCGGACACCTTTTTCAGGTAAAGTGGCCAAGATATTGGCCATTTCCATAGTCGCTGATAGAGCATGTTCGGGTTGGCCTTCAAGTCCTTTAGATTTTCGTAGGAGTCTCGCGTGCGCTTCTTGACGTATCCTTCCACACAAACCGTTCGGATATTCCGTACAAGCGGCAGCGCGCACGTGAGATTCATGCCCACGATGATACCATGGCATACCCGAGCTGCGTTTTCCGCGTTATGAGGTTCGCGGGACCACGGGTGGGTGAATCGCACCCATCGCGGGTCGCGGAAGATAATATCGAGACGGACGAGTGTTGGAAGACCGAGCAGCATAGACATGATAGGCTTGTAATCGACCGATGTACAAGGAAGGCCAGGTACATCAAAGGCGTTCATGTAATCGAGGTAATCAAAGTTGAGACCCACATGCGTCATGGCCATGAATGGGAGCGTGTTAGCTGGTGGTAAAGGGCCCCACGGTCGGAAATTGTACAGATCGTAGCCTGTTGCGAAGCACCATCGTACACACGTTCCCGTTCAAGTCGTTTCTTATGAATCACCTTACACACCAAATTGAGTTCACTCTTCCAAGCAGAATGCTGAAATGCTGCGAAGAGATTCGACCCAACATATCGTGGATGAGGAACTTCGTCTGCAGGATTATGTGTACCAAGCAGCCAGGGTTGCGGTGCCTTTGGAACCCAGCCACCATAGTGCACTCGTGCGCTCTGGAATTGTCCATGTGTACAAGTTGATTGGGTTCCATCACACAATGCGATTGGACATGGGTTCGCAACCGCTTTTAGGTACACATCATCGACCCAAAAGACGTCTTCGTAGATCATAAACCTCAAATCGTAGGGCAGGTCGAGAAGCGGACAGGCATCGGGCCTCAGGCGGAAGTGTGACCACCAGCGCTATTGGAGGGTGTACCCCTTGATGCCGATCGGACATTCCATCAGACCAGCACAGAATTGTGGGATCGAAAGTCGACCGTCGACTTACGGCTACTTGGCGCATTGAATCTGCGTCTTAGCCCAAGGCGTCGCCAGAGAAGTATCTTGTTTTCCTTGGGTGGCGCAGTGTAGAGCAAGTAATAGGGCGTAGCAATGACGTCTGTACCAAAGTTAGCACGTGCTATATGGGTATTTACTGGACGTACCTGTGTCCCAGTGCAGCTTGGTTCGGGTCTCTGCTATCGAGTGATGCCGACGAGGCCTTGCGATTGACACGACGCATAGCTCGCCTGCGAAGACCTTGAGTTTGCGAGACCTCAGCCTGTCAATGCCTTGCTGAATTTCCTGATGGATTGACCGAGAGAGTTCAGCTCCCATGGTGCGCGGCTGAGCGCGAGCGTGCGTAAGTGTGCGACGTGTATTTGTCAATGTTGGGGCATTGATGCTTTGCAACTCTCCGAGGCAGCTGCAGCCTCACCAGCGTAGTTGCCGACGCCCAATCGTCATTGCCGTACCAACACGGAAAGAGCAATTCTTTACCCACAGCCGAGAAAGGGCGTGACATCAGTCCCAGCTTCCTTCCCAGATGTTATCATCTGGCCCCATCCCCGTCTCCGCGCCGTCAACCCCACACAATGCCCTCACCTCCACCATCCCCTCGCTTTCTTCCCACTTTTCCATCCTCGTTGCAAACACCATTCCCAGCCCAGCCTCGTTGTGCCAGCCAATATGACAATGGAATGCCCATGCACCTGGGTTGTCTGCGACAAAGCGAATCAGACTCCACCCGAACGCCTCAACACTGACGGTATCTCTGCGCAATGGGTTTGTAAGGTTGAGATTTTTATGCAAGTCAGATGGAGGGTAGCCATGTCCTTGCGCAAGGACCCAGAACTTGTAGCCGTGCAGATGGAAGGGATGGTTTCCGTCGTCGAGATTTTGAATGAGGATGTCGATGGTAGGCGTGCCAGAAGTTTGGTAGACAAGTTGACTGGTCGGGTTGAATGAGATGCTGTTGACGCCATTTGATGCTTCTTGAGCTGATGTTGTATCGAGGAGGCTGTGCAAGATGGGAGAGGTGGCGTTCATGCGGAAAGAACTGTCATTCAGATATCCGCGACTTAGTCTCCAATCGCCAATCTGGAATGAGGATCGAAGGTAAACGAGATGATCCGCAACTTCTGGCACAGACGTTTGGATGACAGGTTCAAGGGTGGAGGTGTTCAGGTCCCGACATTCGACTTCGATGATGTCGGGCCAGTCTAGACTTTGCGGTACCAAGTCTCCCTTAGTCGGCCTCTGTGCTTCGTCATCATCGACATAACGCACGACGCCCCACACTTCCTCTTGTAGCTCTGGCTCTTCGTATGCAAAACAATGCGTTACCATCCTCGCTCTCATCCAGAACATATCTTTGTCGCTGCCTTGAGGGCGTGATACAATTATGCTATAGCGTTGGGCTGGATTGATGTTGAGACGATGGATGGGCTGCGGCATCACATCTGTACCATCGACCTCTGTGACATGGAACTCATGCTCATCGATCTGTAGTGAGAACTCGGCAAAAGCGCCCGCATTTATGATACGAAGGCGGGTACGGGTAGTAGGCGGCAGATCGAACAGTACGCGTGTGAGATCATTGGGCGTGCAGTTACGATTCGGCAGATCTGTGCAGTCCCGCACGTTTCGTCCATTAATCAGGGCGGAAGGCGGAACAGGCTCGTCGTTCTCACTGCCCGGAGCTAGGTATTTCCATAAGAGCTCTGACGACAAGTCGTAATAGTGGTCCGACAGCAACACGACACGATCCTGATCGTAGGATCGCTTCTGCAGCTCATTCTTCACGCCACCCCTTGGATGGATTACCATAGGTCCTACGAGCCCGTCTGAGGCTTGCATACTAACATGGCTGTGGTAGTAGTATGTGCCTGTCTGGCCCGTGACGTTGAACCTGTATGTGAAGGAGTGCCCTGGTGCGATAGGACATTGTGTGACTCCAGTTGTGCCGTCCATGTGATTTGTCCCGTTTTGGAAGAGGCCATGCCAGTGTATCGAGGTCGCGTTCGTAGCCAGATTTCGGACATGCACCACGATCTCGTCGCCCTCGTTGCATTCGATCAGAGGTCCCGGAAAGGTTCCGTTGATCAAGATCATAGGTCGGTACACTCCATCTGGATTGAGTACATGGTCTTCGATCTTCCACGTGTACTCTCTTGTTGTAGGTGGTGCGTTCGAGTCCCAATTGGTGTCAAGGATGTAATCCTCCTCCGGGCGCAGCTGCGCAGGACCAGTCAATGCAAGATCGTGCTTGTGATGAGCAGATTTAGGTTCCAGCAAAATGGTGAGGGTGGAGAAAATGAGGATGGTGAACACGGAGTACGTCAGGCATTGCCGCCATGATCTGTAACTTTTCGACGTTGTTGATTTTTCCCTCCAGTGTGGTTCTTCTTTAGCTTGCTTGTTCCAGCTTGCGAGCTCATCGCCCTCTAGCAGGCCAACGTGCTCCAGGGTATCACATGCAACACTCTCCAGCTCTTCCTCCGAGGGTTCTTGTTCAATGTGTCGTTGAGCCATTTTCCGAGACTTCGCTCTTCACCGATGCCGAAAAAGGACTCTCCAAGACCAAATTAGCACACCGGTCGTGCTTCGAATGAATGAGCACATGTAGTTCTTCGATGCATTTCTCGCAAGGTTAGCAAACAGTCGTGCTCAGTCCCTCCCTCGCATCACGTGCACAACATTGCAATCAGCAGCACAATGATTCGCCCACGCATCACGCCGCATCTCGGCCACTCTAAATAATCTAAACCTGTTAGCCGCATATATTGGTGGCAGTCATTCAGAGACGCGCTTGCCTTGGTAGATCCGGACTTAAGCTTTACCAATCAGCCCCGCACGCTTTGTGCCCAAAGCTTAGCCACCTTCCCGAAAAGCTTGTGCCCATATTATCAGTGGAAGCGAAAAGAGTTCTGTGCCCAGTTGACATTTTGCTCCGAGCACGGGAGTCACACAGTGATGCTGATAGGCTACAGTGGCTAGTGGACGCTCGGTAGTGTGAGGAGCAACTAGGGGTGTTGAGGGGACGGGCAGCATGCCTGAGAATGCTAAAGTGAAGCCGCGCAAATGCGCGCTTGTTCGTCGATGTGGGAAAAATAATTTGTGCATTGCGACTTTCTCCTTCGTTCTTTCAGTGAGTTCAAATAATCAATTTTTTTGCCCGGAAAATCTCTGACACACCATCAGGTCGGTGTCATCGCTATGATACTCGGACTTGTTCTCTCGTTAACCGCATTCGCGGGTGCGGGCACCGCACATAGCCCGAAATGGGTCAAAGGGAAGGCATTCGACCGCTTCGCCATCATCTGGCTCGAGAATACAGACTATGACCTCGCCGCCGGAGACCCCAATCTCGCGTGGCTGGCGAAAAAAGGCATCACCCTCTCGAACCATTTCGCAGTGACGCATCCGTCCATGCCCAACTACGCGGCTGCCATCTCAGGCGACTACTACGGGATCAACCACGATGACTTGGTCGCAATTCCATCTAATGTATCGACACTGGTTGATTTGCTGGAAGACAAGGGCATCAGCTGGGGCGAATATCAGGAGGACATGCCGTCGACTGGCTTCCAAGGGCAAGAGTACAGGAATCCCAAGACCGGGGCCAACATGTACGTGCGTAAGCACAATCCTGCCGTGTTGTATGATTCGGTTGCACAGAAGCAGGACCGTCTGGCCAGGATCAAGAACTTGACGTTGTTCAACGAGGAACTGAAGTCAAACACGTTACCGCAGTGGATGTTCATTACCCCGAACATGACCAGCGACGGTAAGTGCCCGCTATCTCCAGCAAAGTGAACAACTGCTCATCGCCGTAGGTCATGATTCCACCGTCACCGTTGCCGGTACCTGGACTCGCACATTCCTGGAGCCGCTATTGAGCAACATAAACTTCATGAACAACACTCTTGTCCTGGTAACATTCGACGAAAATCATAGCTACGCCCAACAGAATCGCGTTGTGGGAATTCTTCTGGGCGACGCTGTGCCGGCGCAATTAGTCGGCACCACGGACGATAGCTACTACAATCATTACAGCGAGATCGCTTCGGTACAAGCCAATTGGGGTCTGCACACTCTAGGTCGCTGGGACGTCGGTGCTAATGTCTTCAAGCTGGTGGCAGAGAAGACTGGCGACCGTGTACGGAACTGGACCGGCAAAGTACCGCTGAGCCAGATGTACTTCAATGCTAGCTATGCTGGAAAGCTGAACAACAAGAACTCCTCAGTCCCGTGGCCTGTCCCGAACAGCAAGGAGATATATGCCGGGAGGACTGTATTGCCGGCTGTTATGTCCACGTGGGGAAAGCAGGCCGATTTCTCTGCGTATCAAAATACCTTGGAAACACCAGATGGGATGCACCCTGAAGCCGAGTTCAGGTAGCTCACCAAACAATGACCAATCGCATTCTGTGTCTTGTGACTAGGTGCACCTGCGTGCGAGATTGGATAGTCTGTTATGGGGTGAGGTGTGCCTACACGACACCATGCGGTGGACCACTCAGAGCCTGTGATTGCGCCATTTCCCAATGCCGAGTTCTTGCACTGCAGTCCATTGGTGGACTACGAGTAGTTGTGCGTATTTTCTCACTGTTCGGATTAGAGCAGAACCACACAGCTGGTGCAGAATGCAAGCGAGGACGACGTCGTACAAGTAGTTGTTGATGATCGCCCTGCCTCTCGACTTGTGTGTTGTGTAGTCATGGATGACCTCGTGTCTTGACATTGGACTGATCATGATAACCCGAACACACGGATGTGCAATCAAAAGGGGCGTTGCACATCCTACTTTCGAGGTCACCTGCCGCGGAGACAATGGCCTCCCGTTCGCTGGGAAAATGTCGGCGAAGAGCATCTTGCCGCCATCGGGACTACTTCGTGTGCAGGCGACGGGAGCAGAGCTTGTCGCAAGTCTTGGTGATGCAGCTCATTGCCGGACGAGGCGTCGCGCCCCGGATTTCAGCTGATGACGGATGGCGATCAGCACACTTGGTCAGGGCAGGGTGTCTTATCGTGCGCACTAGCGAGCTGGCGACCGATGAGGGTAGCGTGCGGGCATGGTGGTTGGCGTGCAGAGCAAATGAAAACGGTGTGTCGAGTGGGCATCCGTGGTGTTCTCGTGCCGACTTGCAGGCTGCTCTGGGTGTCGCCTGTTGCTCCCTGCCCGTTGTTGCAGCGCGAGGCCCAGCGTTGCATGTCTGCATGGCGGATTTTTCTGCTTACGTGTAGCCAGCCCGAGGCTTCGGCGTGAGGCAGCGCACCTGCCCCTCTCGTCTTAATGCGCGCTGGGAGCATACGAGACACGCGCCTTGGAAAGACAGGGCATCATGAGTCTGGACGTCTGTAACGCATCGCGAGACAGCAGCGGCAAACGGGTGGTGGCAGCGCGCCTGCACACACGACCGAGGATCAGCGCGCATTGATCCGCAAGCTTGACTGCAAGCGGACCGAGAGGCCCCACAGGCGTTGTTCAGGTGTTTGGCATGATGCGATGTGCGCATTAGGAGCAGCGTGTGTCAGTTCGTGCCCACAACGTTGCCACTTCTAGAATACCGTTCAAGGCTTCCACGCTGGGGTGCAGGCGGGCGGATGACGCAGTGGTGGCAACAGACGGCGGGGTGCAAATGCGGAGTGCACGCAATGCCCGTTGCGCAGCGCTGAGTGAAGGCGCGATAGCAGCAGAAAAAGCACCGAGAGCCAGCGCAGCAATACGGCGTGCTAGGCGCTTTCAAGAGGGAGCAAGCCGAGGTGCTGCCAGGGCGGAGCGTATGTAATCGTGGGCTGGGTTCTGCGGCCAGCCTTGGAGGCGGTTTCAGCATTGCAAGGCCCGTCCTGCAGGCCAAGAGTGCGCGAGCGGCTCTCTGGGGCTGCATGGCAGTGCGCGAGGGAGAGTGCATCGAGACGCAGCCTGGCGACGTGAATGGCACGCGATGCTCAGCGGCCGCGCGCGTTGCACACGGGCGGATGCGCGGGGCCAGTCGCATCGTCTCAGGCTTCGTCGGAGGCTTCGTGCAGCTTCGTGCGGATAGGCAATTTTCTAGAAGCTGATGTCGAAGTGGGGACGGCGACGCCTTGCTGCATTTGGCGGCTCGAGTACAATGATTCGCAGCGAGTGCCTCTGACTTCCTCCTCCACACCAACGCCCACCGCAGTCCCCGACGTGCACACCACTCTGCCCTCGCCCTCGCCCTCCGCCCCGACCCTCTGCGTCCTGATGCTGCTCGGACTGCAGCCAATTCTGCGTGTGCGCTGCAAATTGCGACACTGACGCTGGACCCTCGCGAAGCCCCTGCGTCTGCGGCCACCGCTGCACGCCCTGTCGAGCGGCCCTTCTCTGCGCTGCGACTCTCTTCTGGCCTCGAGCACCTGCAGCGCGACCGACCTAAGATTCCTACACCGCGGCACCATCCGACCGCCGCCTTCGTCCCAACGGCCCCTAGACAGTGCTGCCGTGCTGTCTTGTCCCCCGTTCGCACCTTCCGCATCGTTGCTACCCGCCTGCCGCATCGTCGCCGTCGCCGGCCGCGCCTTCCTCGCTGTCACTCGCGACTGCCGTAAATAGCGCCGTGTGTCGTGTGCGCCTGCTGCCAGAGGCGTCCACGTTGTCTCCGCCGCGCCGCTGGGATCGCCGGGCTGCGTTCGACATCGTCGTTTCAGATAGCATCTCAGATCACCGGGCCTTTTCCCGCGCCCAGATCCTGCCAATCCCCACAGCTTGCTGCGACTCAGCACCGCCTGCAGTGCGACAGTACTTTCTATCCCGAGCGGATTGGGACTGCCAATTGACTTGACCTGCCTGTCGACATCGTCGCGTCCTCCTTGCGACCGACATACCACGCCCTGCGCAACCCACACCGGACGCCCCACCACCACACCTGCGCCTTCTCCATTTTGCGACACAGACACAACATCCTCCCCTCTGTGCGGGAGGCTCTGCGGACGCCTACGATCAGCGCAGTCTGGTCGCCGCACCCAAGGTGGAGACGATGGAACATGGCTTGTGCAATGTCATCTACATTGACCGGCGCGCGCACGACGAGCACGTAAGGAGGGAGACGCTCTCCGACTCGCTTGTCGCGCGGACCAGCACTGGCAATGTAGGGCAGAGCTACTTCGCACTCGGCAAGACACCGCCCGCCGAGGTGCACGCGAACGTCGAGGCGATACTGTCCATGTTCAATGAAGGTAGGCTGCACTCACCAAACACCCAGGCACGGACTTACACATCCCGCAGTACACATCTGCGACTCTGGCAGGGCCTGTCTCTCAAAGATCTCCAGCCTACTAGAGTCGCCCAAGGGCAATGCGCCTACCTTTGTCATCATAGACGTGCCGTACGACGAAGAGCAGCGCCTGAAGCGGTTATCGCGCGAGCCTCGCACACCATCTCCCACGTCGGGACGTATGATACGGATAAACACCACCGAACCCGATGACATATATGGAACGCACCTGCTTACCCACATCTCATCGGAGATCTCGTCAAGAAACTACTCAAGGCTGGTCGTTCCTGTTGTCATGTTGACTGGTCTCGAGCGCGAGCCGGCTCCATCTGGTCTTCCATCGCCTGGCATACATGGCGCGCAGGTTCTCACCGACACGGTACGCCTCACGCGCTACCTAGACGCCGGCGCATTTGACGTCTTGTCAAGTCCATTGTCAAAGGATCGCATGCATGGCCTGGTCATCCATGCTTATCGGTTGCAAAAAGAGTTTGCGCGCGAAGAAGCAAGCTTCTTAACCTCTAAGAGAAATCGGAAGTTATCTTGGGTTGGTGTCGACGACGCCAAGCCCTACGCGTACCTGCGCGAGGCTATGGTATCGAACCTGATGACAGGCATCTGCAACCCAGAGACCGTGGGAGACTCTCTCGAGGCTAGGTATGTTACCCCTATTGCTCCAGTAACAGTGCCTCACTAATGCGAACAGTGACTTCGCTCTAAGTGAAGATCGCAGACCGGCAATCGAAGAGGCAGTTGGAACTTGGGCTTTCTCTGCGCACGATTATACGGACGATGAGCTTTTGTACGGTGCGCTGGTCATGCTAAAACATGCGCTGCAGTTGCCCGAATTAGAGAAATGGACGATACCCGAAGGTAAGGACAATGCCGACGACTATATCACTATCACTAAACTCTGCTTTAGACGAACTAATTGTGTTTCTACTGGCGAGTCGCACCGCTTACAACGAGTTCGTTAAGTACCACAATTTCCGCCACGTCGTCGATGTCCTACAGGCCCTCTTCCACTTCCTTGTCAGGATTGGAACTTTACCTCCTTATCCTTCAGCTGAAGCATCCGCTATCCCGCTGACGCCCAAATCTCCCATCGCCGAACTTCTTCAACCCTTCGACGCGTTAACGCTTCTCATCTCTGCGATTGGCCATGATGTCGGACATCCCGGTGTCAACAACGCATTCCTTGTAGCGCTCAATGCGCCTCTCGCACAACTGTACAACGACCGCTCCGTTCTCGAGTCATTTCACTGCGCCGCTTATTCGCAAATATTACGTCGATACTGGCCAAAAGCTTTTGCGGACATAGCCATGCGCAAACTGCTGATCAACAACATTCTCGCAACTGATATGGGTCTGCATTTTAAGTATATGAGCGACCTTGGAAGCTTGCAACAGAAGATTGCACATGACAAGGGCGAGACTGATGGTTGGAATGTCAAAGTCAAAGAAGAGCAGAAGGATCTGGCTTGCGGCGTTCTGATCAAATGTGCAGACATCTGCAATGTAGTGAGTAATCGCCCTTGACGCTCTTCCCACGCCGCTGACATCTTGCAGGCGCGCAAGTTCAACACCGCAGCTAAGTGGGCCAACATTCTCACAGATGAGTTCAGCAACCAGGGTCTCATGGAGCAGGAGTTGCAGATGCAGTCGTGTCTATTCGGCGGACCACCTGTTCGAGAAGATATCATCAAGCTGGGAGAATCTCAAATCGGCTTCATGAACATATTTGCAAGGCCGCTATTCGAGGCTGTCACGGACATATTACCCGCGATGCAATTCGCTGTTGACGAGATACTTGCGAACAAGGCAGTATGGGAGAGCAAGATTGACGATGAACGTAAAAGGAGGAGGAAGAACCCAAACCTGGCTTTAGGACTCCTAGCTCCGTCATTCTCCGTCGACGCAACGCCTAGTCCTCTGTCTGGTGGCCCAACGAGACCAATTACTCACATACCTGGCCTGCCGGCTGTCCGTAACGCTACAAACATGGATCCAACGGACGAGGTAGCGCGTCGCGGTTCCACGGGATCCACAAACATAGCCGCAGACGGGTCTCGGAGATCGTCACAAGGCGGAGAAAAAGGCTCAAGGCGCTCTTCTGTCATTGCCATCACGGGACACCGCGGTTCGGTAATGCATGAAAATCAGGGCTCAAGACGTGGGAGTGGTGACGCAAGCTTAACCGCAATCCTCGTCACCCAAAAACCAGGCGCGTCCGACTCGACCTTGAAGGAAGCAAAGCCGAATATCGAAGACCAGGGCCAAGAGTTTCGCAAGGATGGCATCACTCCAACCGCTTCGAAGAAGAAAGAGAAAGACAATGTCAGGCCTGTCACAGCCCCTTCGCAAGCCAGACGGAGTCAGGGTAAGCCTCCCGACCTATCCAATCCGCATTTGTCTCACCAACCTGATTCGTAGATTGACTAATTCTATCGTAGCTGTCAATCTCTATCCCATGCCACAGCCGTCCTCGCAAAGCCACTCTCAAGTCGATTTGACACATACAGCCAATGGCAATCTTGAGGGCTCGAAGTTACAGCAATGGGATTCCAATAAGCTCAGTGGTGATAGTAGTGCAACAAGATCAGATGTCTCTCGCAACTCAAGCTGGTGGCGGCAGATGAGCACACGACGCACTACCCGGGACACTAGGAATGGCGATACAGATGGTCGGGTTCATCACAATCATAAAGAGACGATGCTCGATGCGGTACCGTCAAACACAGACTCGACAGCGACGTCTCCGACCTGTCCTAGTCCCGGTAGGATGACGACGACCGGCAAGATCAAGAGCTTCTTCAAGCGTAGGCCTAGGGAGCAAGAGCAGCATAAGCAACTGTCCAGCTTCGGCAGTTCCTCACAGCTGCGAACACCTCCGACCAGCGATCCCGGCCGGTCACTGAATAGTGATGACTGAACACGTTTTGGTAGTCTACTGTATTTCTTTTGTCAAGCAACGAACGACGCCGCATTTGATACCACGGCATTTCCTTCACTATCAACATACCCTACTTAAAAGCGATTCTTGGTCTCCTCCAGCGTCTGTCGCTGGCTTTCTTGTCCTTTGGACTTTCCTAGGATACGATACCTTACGCATGACATCATGGGCGGCCACGAAAAGCTTCGACTACTGTACTATTCGGGTCCTTCCTGTCAGCCTTCGGGCGTATTTCGAGCGAGCTTTCCTAGCGCGGGAGGCTGACGTTTCTTTCGCGCACATTTGTTTGATCCTGCGCGTCCAGTCGCTTGAACTACAACTTTGTTCATCGCACGATACCGGTTGGATTTCCTGGAGCGAACGGAGTTGCGCCGCAACTTTCGATGCTTGTTGCATTTCTTGGCGGCGCGGATTGGCAATGTCTTTCGCGAGCAGGGCGAGGCATTTGAAGAGAGCTTGTCGTTAGTTTCAATGTTGCTGCATTTTGCCGCGAACCCCCTCTGCCGTTGTTCCCGAAGTGAGGGCCGGGAGAATAGGGTTGAACTACGAAGGATCAGAGGCGACACAGCAGACGGACAGCACGGATGGGCGAGTTGGGATCAAGAAGTATCTTGACCTAATGAGAAAGGATGGGCGGTCGCTACCTTTACATCGCAATGCGCCGCACCGCGACAAATGAAACTCCCGTAATGAATGTATAGTCTCAATACCTCAACTCACAGTTCCTCTTGCACTAGTCCTGGTATCATTTTTATTGATTCTCCTTCGTGAACCTGTAAATTCGATAACCGCCTCATGACTCTTATTTGTAATGCTTTTGAGCTCGAAAATGCTGTCCCACCAAACCCCCTTCTTCACGCGCCACGACACCACGATACCACGGCACTCAAGCGAAGACAGAAGAAGTGGAAAGCGCTTTATTTACACTACTTGTACATGTGACCAACCCATCCAGCCTCCCCACCTCACGGCGCCACACCACCCTCCCTCCCCACCACATCCGCACACCTCGCACAAATCTCCTCGTCCTCCTCCCCCTTCACAAACCGCCAACACCGCGCACACTTCTCCCCGCCCGGCGGATGCACCACCACCCTCGCTCCGCTGCACAACCAGCCCCCGTCCTTCACGGGCTCCATGATTTCGTCTACGCTCCATTCTGTCTGGGCTGTCAAAGCAGCGGGGTCCGCGGGCTCAAAGACGGGGCTGCCGGGCGCGTGTTGCATCTCAGCACATGCTGCTTCGGAAGGCTCGTGAGCATTTTGCAAGATGCGGAGCTGGAAGTCGGACACGACGAACAGCGCGGCGAGTTGTGACTCAAAGTCCCCTGGCTGGTCGAAGTCCGGATGAGTCGCGTCGACAAAGTCTGTCGCGAAGCGGTCGGCGCATTCTTGCGGGAGGAACAGCGTAACACTTGATTCGAGACTGGAGCCGATTTTCTTGTCTGCGCGGACGCGTTCCTGGGCGTGTTTGATGGCGGTGCCGAGGGCGGAGATGGCCGTGTGCATTGTCTGCATGTCTTGTTGCGAAGGGTGTGTCGGCGGCGGCAACGGGGTCCAGTGCGCGCGTGCGGGGTGTGTGGTGTTTTCCTTCAAGGGCGCAGGGACATGGTGCCAGACTTCTTCGACGAGCAGTGGTGTTATGGGCGCGAGGATCTTGAGCAGTTCGTAGAATATGAGGCCAAGGACGCGCTGGATGAGTTGGCAGTCTTGCTGGGTGCCCGTGTAGATGCGGTCTTTGAGGGCTTCGAAGTAGAAGGCGCTGAGGTCGGTCGAGATGTATTTGTTGAGTGTGTTGACGCCTTTGAAGAATTCGTACTTGGTGTAGTGGGAATGCACTTCGTGGCTGGTTTGCACGAGGCGGTGGATGGCGAGACGGTCGGCGATGTCGATGCTTGCTTCGCCTTCGGGTTCTTCGGGCGCAAGGTCTTCGAAGGAGGTGAAGTTTGGTGGGCAGGACGGGAGGGAGAAGATTCCCAGAAGCCATTTGAAGGTTACACGGTATTTGTGGAGGGCTTGGTTGACCGAGAGCAGAACCGGCTGACCGATGGTGACGTCGCGCGTGTAGTCGCTGCTTGCGACCCAGAGACGTAGGGCGTCGGAACCCATGGCATCGTATGTATCCTGGCCTGGCTTCTGTACTCCGTCTCCTGTGGCCTTTGCCTTTTGCTTCTTCTTCTTGACAGGTGGTAGTAATTCACCTGACATGATTTGCGAGGGAGAAATGACATTGCCAAGCGACTTGCTCATCTTGCGTCCTTCAGAGTCCAGTGTGAAGCCGTGCGTGATCAGAGTCTTATAGGGTGCTTTCACGACGGAATTGGAGTAGGACTGGGTCGCGACGTGTGTAAGAAGTGAAGACTGGAACCAACCGCGATGCTGATCAGTGCCCTCAAAGTAGACATCGGCAACGGGCTGGTCATGTTTGGGAGGAAGAAGTGTCCAGCTGGTGCCACTATCAAACCATACGTCCATGGTATCTCTACCTCGAACATAAGTCCCGTCGAGGTTCTTTGGCTTCCAAGCAGGATCATCATGAGCGTCGGTCCACCAAGCATCGATCCCACGCTCCTTAATCACATCAATGATATGCGCGATGATTTCTGAATCCATTGCAGCCTCTAGCTTATCGCCATTGACCTTGTAAAGCGCAGGGATAGGCACACCCCACGCACGCTGACGGGAAATGCACCATTGGCTTCGGCCTTGGATGAAGCTTTCTAGCCGAGATCGACCAGTCTCGGGAATGAAGTTGACATCAGTAATCGCATTCATCGAAGGTGCCTTGATACTTTCGACATTCGCGAACCACTGTTCCGTAGCTCTCGTAATGACAGGTTGTTTCGTTCGCCAGTCAATGGGATATTTGTGGCGATATGCTTGCTTGGCGCGCAACAGGTCTTGACTCTGTAGGTAATCGCACACAGCGTTGCTTGCCGAGTTTTTCTCATCAGCAACTAGCAAGCCCTCAAGAAGCTCTGGTTGTTCGGGAAACGCTTCCTTTGTGAATGCGCCGGCGTCGTCTACAGGAGCAAACGCCGGAAGACCTAGAGCATGACAGACGTGGTAGTCATCCATACCGTGTCCGGCAGCGCAGTGTACTAGACCAGTACCTGAAGCGTCGGTGACAAAATCTGCATGTATGACAGACTGGACGCCGCGCGCCCATTGAAAGGGGTTGTCATATTGTAAATGGCCAGCAAGATGAGATCCTAGTATGCCAGATTTGTTCACAAAAAGGTCGCGCTCGAGAACCTTTGCATACTCCGCAACTCTTGACGCCGCGATGAGAGTCAAATCACCGTTGCCGCTCGAATCCTCGACGAGGCAGTACTCCATGTCCTTGTGTACAGCGATAGCGCTGTTGGCCGGCAGGGTCCAGGGAGTTGTAGTCCAGATCACCACGTTGATCTCTCCCTCGACGCCCTTCAGTTTTCCCTTCTTCAGCTTCTCCGAAACATGCACCGGGAACCTCACGAAAGCCGCAAGACTCTTGTGCCCCTCGTCATACTCCAACTCAGCCTCTGCAAGAGCAGTTCTCGAGCTGGGACTCCAATGCACTGGCTTGTTCTGCCTATAGATCAGACCCTTCTCAAACATGCTCTTGAACACCTCGAGTTGTCTGATCTCGAACCCGCGCTCCATGGTCTTGTACGCATTGTCCCAGTCGCCCATGACGGCCCACTCCTTGAAGCCGAGCTTTTGGTCTTCAATCGTACGCGTGGCAAGCTCGCGCGCTGCCTTGCGGATGGTGACCGGGCTCGTTTGTGTGGCATCCTTCTTTTGCGCCTGGAGCGCTTTGACCTCAATGGGAAGGCCGTGGCAATCCCAGCCAGGTACGTATGAGACCTTCTTGTTCTGTGTGACCTCAAAGCGACAGATAATGTCCTTGGTGATCTTGTTCAGCGCATGGCCGATATGGAGCGGACCGTTCGCATATGGCGGGCCATCGTGCAGGGTGAATGATTCTGGCTTCGCTTCGAAACTATTGCTCCCAGGCTCTCCTGAGCCCTGCATCTCATCTTTTGTCTTTGGTGAAGCATTGAAGCGCTCACTGCTTTGCTGCCAGGTATAGAGGTCATCGGTGCATCGTCGCAAGTACTCGGAATTCGCAGCGGGCGACGGCCGGGGCGGGAAGCTTGATTTGGGTAGTCGTAGCGTGGACGACCATGATGCGCGAAGGACACGCGTCGGAGCTAGCATAATAGCATCATGGGCGGGCTGGCGGGCAATTGATGCTGGCGGTGGAGCATTCTACATTTTCTGACGCTTGAGCTGTGGTTTGGTGATTATTCGGAGATTAGTCGGCGATAACCACGAGTCGTACTTGGTGAACTCGAGAGGTTCAAATGCATGCTGAAGTCTAAGTTCCGACTATGCAAACACAAATATTGTACTTGGTTTGACTCATAACGCAGTTCATAGTAGATAAGCGCCGGGTAGAATAACTGCAACTATGCACTTCTCACCGAACCAATGGAGTGAGGCCTTAATACACCGTCAACGCACTCACGGCCCCATTCTTTAGCACTTCAAAAACCATTCCAGGGAAGCCAAACAACTCCACATTTCCTACGTCGCCAGCTCCGTCGACCATGCCACTTCCCGGGTTCGCAAATCTACTCTTCTTGCCTGAAGCTTCGTCCCAACCTCCCAAAAGCTCACAGCTACTGCCTGGACTGTCGCCCCAGCCCCTATTAAGCGCCATACCTCTTTGCTGCAGCCGCTCTTGTTCCTCGGTCTCGTAATGAGACTTGAAGACTTCCTTTAGCCGACCAGATATATCGCCGTAGAGCATCTCCGAGTTCAAAGGTTCTCGATACATGGCTGATGGAACGTGTTCCAGTGTCCACCTGCTTCTCCTGTGGCGATTGAATTGGTAAGAGCCAGGGACATTGCCGTGGAAGATGACTTTCGTTACAGTGAGGTGATTCAGAGGCTGCGCACTGAGCTCGCCTTCTTCGTGCAAATCTGCCTCTCTCCGTTCTGCGGTCGGCGAAGGTGGCGAGATTTGTGTTGGTTGTGAGATGAGAATGTCAAAACCGTGATGATAGTAGTTGTAGAAATGCTCTGCGGCAGCAATCTCTCGCTCTTGCGCTTCAAGTGCTGCCTCGTCGTCATCCTCCCAGTCATCACCGGGATCAGAGCCGATAGCGGAGCCCCGATCTGAGTCAAGCATGTCATCTGAAGCAAGCCCACCTGGCGATAAGTCGGAAGCGTCGCTTGTTCTCCTGTCCTTGTGTATTGACAGTCGATGGTCGTTCTTGCAGTATATCGAGTCTGGCGCACCGAGCTCCATGATTAGATCCTGAGGTGTGGTTTCGCTTAGGATGATCCAGAAGGGCGGGCTGAAGCGCCTCACGACCTCTATACGTCCCTCACCATGCACCTTAATCATCTCAATCTCGTCTGGTCCTCCATCGCGGCCTTTTCCAGCCAGTGCTAGCGATCTCGGATTTGCAGGTATTGCTGTGAACAGAGTGCCTCGCGCTTTTTGCCATGACTCGCCATGAAATACTGCCATGGAAGTTGCAGGCCCGGTCGCGGTCGATGACAACAGCGATATGAAGTCCTTCTTAGGAGAGTATGCGGAGTGTTGCACGGGGAAGTTGAACGCTACACCTGGGTACGACAAGTTGTACGTCCCTCTTGCATTGGGATCCTCAGACTTGGGTGGTATGTATTCGCCGCCATACGTGGGCCCTAGGAGCTTATCGTAAATGTGCCTGAACCGCGGGCCTGATGATGCTCCTGACAGGGCGTTATGTCCTTCTACCGGCTTGTAGACCTCAATATCCTTGTACACGAGTCTCGCCCTAGCAAAATCCAGCACTTCTATGAGACGCAGGCGCTGGTCGGGCCCATCGAACTGTAATCGCAGGCCGTTGTCGGGCAGCACGATTTGTATAGGCGAGGCGGTCGGGCGGACGTCGTCGTGATACAGCTGAAATCGCGGAAAGGATTTCACTTCTGCTTTGATAGTCGTCAATACGTCGTGCAGGGAGCAACCGAGTGCTGCTCAGAAGTCAACCAACGGGTTCGTAACTTGCTCGCACACTCGACGTACTCATGAAACCCACGCTGCGCCCTGGTACTAGCTGCATATTGCCGTCGTCCATTTTGTGAGTTGAAAAAAGGGCAGATTACATGTAGGGATCGTTGGCAGCTCGTTGGGTGCCTGGTTCACAAACAGGAGCCGTGGCTGGAATGAGCTCGTGCTTTGTCCGCGTGAACACTGTACAGCAAGCAAGTAACACGTGGGTATGTCTAAACACAAATAGACGCCCGAGATCAAGGCTCAAAGCTTTAATAGGAGCGAAAGGCCCTGGGTAGTAGCAAGACCGCGCGAGGAGCTTGCTACAGCTGTTGTTGAGCAATGAGGGTGGTGGAGTGTAGGCGCGAGCAGGCAGCGGCTTATAGGGACAAGCGCAATGCTATGCAAGGCTAGCCGCTCATATACACGTTTCCGGGTAGCCTATCTGCGTGATCAGATGTCTCTGGGAACACGGACAGTTTTACGATGCTTCGTATGCAGACGTCAAGCTGTTGCGGTGTTGCGGAGTAGAGACGGAGGAGCGTGGAGCGATTGGCCCAAGCTTCTCTGCCGGGGTGGTCCCTGCATTGCTTAGCGCGTAAACAATGATGGCAGTGTTGTTGTGCCGCATAAACACTGGCCGACTTCACTAACACCAGGTTGCATACCACCGACATACATACGCCTCCGCCATGTCTGGTCTCCCTCGGCCAGGACCGCCGCCGGTCAAGCGCACAACTTCCACAATGCGACCACCAATGTCACGACCCAACCTGATGTCGCGCGGCCGCTCTGCCACGCCGGCACTGGATGGCCGCTCGTCGCGGGCAGAATCAGTAGCATCCACAAGGGCCCCGCGCTCCTCACCCCTGAAGCGCAAAGAGCGCGAATTTGACGAGGGCGAAGAGACGAATATCAATGTTGTAGTGCGTTGCAGAGGGCGCAATGATCGAGAAGTACGGGAGAATAGCGGCGTTGTGGTGTCGACAAACGGCATCAAAGGCTCGACTGTGGAGCTCTCCATGGGCGCGAATGCGCTCAGCAACAAGACATACCAGTTCGACAAGGTCTTCTCGCCGGCCGCCGACCAGAACATGGTCTTTGATGAAGTTGTTTCGCCCATCCTAGACGAGGTAAGTCTTATCACTGGGAGTACTGTGAATTGCGCTCATAAGCTTCTCAGGTCTTGAATGGCTTCAACTGCACCATCTTTGCCTATGGCCAGACAGGTACTGGCAAGACCTACACCATGACTGGAGACATCTCAGACATCCTTCCCCTCCCAGACGCCGCTGGTATCATTCCTCGCGTGCTTTACGCCCTTTTTCAACGACTCGAAGCGGACGAGACCGAGAGCTCGGTGAAATGCTCCTTCATCGAGCTGTACAACGAGGAGCTACGCGACCTGTTCTCCACCGACGACACTGTCAAGCTGAAGATCTTCGAGGACAACAGCAAAAAGGGTCATAGCACGACCTTGGTGCAGGGTATGGAGGAGTGCCACCTCAAGACAGCGGCACAGGGTATCGAACTACTGCGCGAAGGAAGTCACAAGCGCCAGGTAGCGGCAACAAAGTGCAACGATCTCAGCTCCCGAAGTCACACCGTCTTCACTATCATGGTTTACATCAAGCGCATGACAGAGGACGGCCAGGAGTATCTGAGCGCAGGAAAGCTCAACTTGGTCGATCTGGCGGGAAGCGAAAACATCCAACGAAGCGGTGCGGAGAACAAGCGCGCAGCAGAGGCCGGTCTCATCAACAAGAGCTTGCTTACTCTAGGTCGTGTTATCAACGCGCTTGTCGAACGCAGTTCACACATCCCCTACCGCGAGTCGAAGCTCACACGATTGCTACAGGACTCACTTGGTGGACGAACAAAAACGTGCATCATTGCTACCTTATCACCAGCGAAGAGCAACCTCGAGGAAACGATATCGACCTTGGACTACGCCTTCCGCGCAAAGAACATTCGAAACAAGCCGCAGGTCAACCAGGCCATCAACAAGAAGACTCTGCTGAAGGAGTTCACGGCAGAGATCGAGAAGCTGAAGAGCGAGTTGATTGCGACTCGGCAGCGGAACGGCGTGTATTTGACTCAAGAGAACTACGAGGAGATCACAACCATTAGCGAGTCAAGACGGATTCTTAGTGAGGAGCAACGAGACAAGCTCGAGACAATGGAGGTCAATCTTCGGAACAAGGTCGAAGATCTCTTCAAGCTAACGACAAGTTTCCAAACTTTGAAGAAGGACAATGAACAGACGCAGCTGGCATTGGACGGCACCAAAGGCATACTCGAGAAGACTGAGATTGTTCTAGAGCACACCCGCCAGAACCTCGCTGAAGAGACCGAGTTGCGGAAAGCCCATCAGAAGACTGAGGGTGTGCTAGCAGAGATTGGACAGGACATGATTTCGACCCTCGGGAAGACTACATCGGATATCGATGGATTGCGCTCAAAAATCCGGCGGAAATCAGAGCTGCAATCTCAGAACCGAAGGAACTGGGCTTCGTCACAGACCAACGTCCTAGACACTACCCGGCTTGTCGAGGATCGCATCGAAGAGTTCCAGCAACAACAGGAGCAGTTGATGGGTGCACTCTCTGATCGGATGCAGGCTTTCGTCAGAGACGAGCTGGACAAGCTCGGCGCCTCCCAATCGTTCTTGCAGGAGAAGATGGAGGCTTACCAGGTGTCCGAGAACGAGGTCAACGAGCAGACTGCAAAGTCTCGTGACGATATGAACGAGGTGCTGGAAGAGATTAAGACGCTGCGAGAGGATGTCAAGCAAAAGATTGGCGCCGGACTCGACGAGCTGTCCGGAGCAGCGGAGACTATATCAGCAAGCATCATCACCGAGCTCGAGGCTTTTCACACGCAAGTCCATTCGTCGTATGCTTCGCTCGGACGTGACTTCAAGACGACGTTCGACGACCTTGTCAAAGATCTCAATGAGCAACAGGCCGAGAACGAACGCCTCCATCAACAAGTACTGGAAGCCAACGCGGCGCTGGTGAAAGCGAACAAGACTTCCCAAGGCCAGATTGCGCATATTGTTGACGAGGAGAAGCACAAATCGGCGGAGGAGCGTCAACGGTTACTCTCTCAAATTACGGCACTTGTCAGCGCGACTGCGGATGCACAGGAGATAAGACTTAGCGAAAAGCTGTCAGGCGTGAGCGAGGAGATCGGTGCAGCGAATACGGCATTCGAAGCAAAGCAAGAGACGTATACGGCCGGCATCACCAGTTGGTCAAGCCGATCTCAGGATATTCTGGCTGGCGTATCTAAGTCGAGGGACGCTGTCAAGACAAAGATCAAGTCGGACTTCGCCGTCGCGACTCAACATTCGACCTCGATCAAGGATACAACGACATCTGTCCACGCAAGCACTGTCAAGACTGTCGAGGCCCAGATGGCGCATCTGGATACCCAGCTTCAGTCTCTTGACGACATTGTTGCACAGATCCGCGAGCAGAACAACACGCACCACACTGCTCACACAACATCGCTGTCCGCCCTGTCATCGACCGTGCAAGCATCGTACGCCAGCATCGGCGAGCACCTGTCTTCATCCTTTGAGCGTGTCCAGTCACTTGAGGCTGACGTCTCGGCTCAGGCTGGTACTCTCAAGGACACCCTACCTACTCTCAGCGCAGATGCAGATATTCGTGCCCCTCTCCACGAGCTTCGAGAGAACATTGGAACCCAAAATCTCATCGAGTACAGCCCGACTGGCGAGACTCCCCAACGAGTGTCCTACCAAATTCCTTCGAACCTCCCTCGCACCGAAGCTCATGAGAATCTGCTCTCCCGTCTCCGCGACCGTCCTACCACCTCCGAAACCAGCTCGCGCAGCCCCTCCAAACAATCCATTTTCAACGACGCTACCAACACCTTACCTTCACCGACCGACATGTTCAAGCTCAGCACAACCACAAAGCCAATCTTTTCCCGCTCCATCAGTGCGACCTCCCACGCCCACACTATCGCCAACATCCCCTTCACCAACGGTACCGGTGCGTCCCTCCGGGAACTCGACATTAACATCGTGGCGCAGGAGTCCGCGCATACCCAGCCTCTCCCTCTCGTATCCCAGTCATCAGACAACATGGTCATGGCCGTCCCGCCGAACAAAAAGCAGCGCTACAATGCCGATGATGGGTCTAAGCTGCCCATGAAGAAGATGCGTAAGACCGTCGCTGGTATTGCGGATAGGGAGAACTTGAGCATCACGAATTTCGCGAATAGTGTTGGCCCCGGCGTGGCGGGCACAAGAAGGCTGAGGAGTCATGGAAGTCAGTGAGGAAGGATGGCAGAAAAGAAAGGTGGCGTGTGTACATGTCTGGAGTTTCGTCTATACGGCGCCTACTTTGCTCTCACGAGTTACATGCATTGGGTGGCGTTTGGGCGTCACAGCAACCGATATCCGGATGCCACAGCGAGCACTTTTTGTTTCTTTTCAAGATACAACTCGGCGTAATGAATTGACACTTCTCACTCTTCACAATCCCATCCTCGTCCGATGTTCCCCTGTGCATGATCACCTACGCAGTTCTCCCCCCACCCCCCCTTCTTATCTCCACCACCCACTCCAGCCGCCCTCCCATGCACCACAAGCTCCCGGCGTCTCCGTCCGACTCCGCGGAACAACCTCTCAGGCCTCCCACGCCCTGCCGCCCTCCGCATGCATGCACGGGCACAAATCCCTCTCCGCGGGTCAAGTGCATGCATTTGGTATACAGCGGCGTCGATCGGGTGCCGGGGCCATGGCACCGGGTCCGCGGTGCGAGTGAAGGTGCCGTGGCGCCTTGCTGGCTGCTCAGCTGTATGCTCGCTGCCGTGTCAACAGTATGAATGGGGTATGCGGGCGCGGCGATCAGGCCACGGCGCCGTGATGGTGGGTCCATTGTGCGAGTGGTATAGCTGCGCAGTCGTGCTGTTTTGGTTGGGCGTATGCTTCCTGCCGGGTCAACAGTGCGAATGGGGTATGTGGGGGCGGCGATGTGCATCACGGACCGTGGTGGTGGGTCGGCGTGCATGTTGCTGT
>TARA_R110002003_G_scaffold115_4_pt1 | contig 46270 bp, 54 predicted proteins | sample TARA_R110002003 | Tara Oceans TARA_R110002003 (sample SAMEA4396441) | marine metagenome | biome: Westerlies Biome; feature: [SRF] surface water layer (ENVO:00010504); material: water (ENVO:00002006), including particulate matter (ENVO:01000060) such as... | depth 5 m | reverse complement strand
GAAGTCCACGTGTGGTACCCCTTGATGTATGCTGCTCGTACTCACGATGTCAATGTCTCCACAGACGTACTTCTCGACGTTGTGTTCTGTGAGACCACCGCTGACCTCCACCAAGAATGCTTTCCTGTCCCCTGTCCCTCGACCCCACTTCTCTTTCAGCTGGGCGGCCGCAACCTTGACACCGTCCGGCGTAAAGTTGTCCAACATAACAATGTCGGCGCCAGCTGCAATGGCCTCATCCGCTTCTTCAAAGCTCTGGCACTCAACTTCCACTTTGGTGGCAAAGCCGCCAGCTGACTTTGCAGCACGCACGGCGTTTGTGATGCTTCCAGCGGCTACGATGTGATTGTCTTTCAGCATCGTCATGTGGGACAGGTCGACGCGGTGCGCATCGACGCCACCAACGAGCATTCCGTACTTTTCCACAAGCCGGAAGCCAGGGGTGGTCTTGCGCGTTCCAGCCAAGATATTTGGATAACCAGCTTTGCGCAGTAGAAGAAGCAATCGATTCGACTTTGTTGCAATACCGGAGCATCGAGCGAGGGTGTTTAGTGCTACTCGTTCACCAAGCAAGAGTTTCCGCACGGGACCTCGCACAGTCGCACAGTGGGTGATTGGCTGGAAGGACGCGCCCTCTTTAACGTGCCACTCGACCCTGTGCCACAATTCAGTATGCCATACGCATATATTCGGATGGACACTTACGTGCAGTCCAATTGTCGAAAAACTTCATCGAAGAATGGAACGCCAGCTACTATCCCCTGACCTCGTCATCAGCGACATGCTTCGGAAGTGACAACAACCGCGACCTACTTCACTCTTGCCAAGTAGCTTTGCTTCTGACTGTTCGTCGCCGACCACAAACCCACCATAGTCGAAGCTCGGCGTGTCTTCTTCGAGCCATTCCGAAATGTACCGCTTGTACGTTTGAGGCAGCAAATGCGCAACAGCACCGTGCGCGGGTGCGCCTTCGACTTCTGCCATTGATAGTGAAATTGGAGCGTGATTCAGATAAGTAAATCAAACGACACACGCTGTATTTGCTGTAAGGATTGTTGTTCGTGGAGTCCTGATCATGAACGCAGGAGCTCGGAATCGGAAGGTTAACCCTATCGATAAGAGCAACGAGTTAGCCGGCATTAAGCGGCCGCGCATCGGAGGCTTCATTCATCTCATCTTGCGCTTGCGTTCTCTCCAACACCACCATGATGCTTACAGTTTAACACGTTCCTGAATGAATGTGTAGCGAAAACCGTCAGATGATCTATCTAGATCTTCGACTTCCCCTTCGCGCCACCAAATGCGGCCATCCGCTCCTTCGTATCCTCAGCCGCGAACCTGATCAAGATATCCCGTCTCTCCCTCTCGCCTGCCTGCCTCCGAGCTTCTAGATCATCCGCCGCATCTATCGTCAATTGCTTCGCCATCCTTAACGCCTCACCAGAGAAGGTCCCGACGCGTTTCGCCTTTTCCAATACCTTGCCCAAGAACGCGTCCACTGTGTCCGCTTCCACCACACCCGTGATCAGTCCTCCAACCCACGCCTCATGCGCAGACAAGCGATCTCCAGCTAGAAGTAGAGCATTGGCGCGTGACTTGCCCATCGCCTTGGGAAAGTTGTACGACGAGCCTCCTTCCGGCACGATACCGAGAGATGCAAATGGAGTCTGGAAGAACGCAGATTGGTGCGCATAGATGAGATCGAACGAGGACAACTGTGTGCAGCCCCAGCCGATACTGGCGCCGTGTACGCCATGATCACTTTGGGATAGGCTGTCAGAATGGCTGAGAGTGCGCTGCCGGCAGCGACTTCGGCGTCAATGGTATCTTCGGCACCGCCCATTGCACGACCTGGGCTTCCTTAGCAGGGTTCAGGGGAAGATGCTGTGACATACTAACCTGCGCAGTAGTGTTTGCCTTTTCCGGTACTGCGCGAGAAGTTAGTACTTGACTTGATCGACAACGACTGAACATCCTTACATCACAACTACTTTAATCTTTGGGTCGTGGCGTGCCCATATCAGCCCCTCTTTCAAATCAAGGTATTGCTGCGGGTCGAACGCATTTGCTCGTGTCGGAGTGTTGTAGCTTAGTAGGACTGCACCATCTGAGATACGTTCACAGAGGACTGTCTTGAGCTGTGGAGATGGCGCCATGGTAGGTACAGAAGACAATGTTCGCGACACTAATGGAACACGTCTTCTCCATGTTATTCAATGTCCGAGCATAATATGGCCATGGCGCGAGTGCAGCACGACTGCGATCTGCGAGGGGCGCTTTGCGGAGCAACCTCGGAACATTCGACTCGCTGCACTTGACGAACAATTTGTCGAATAAAAACTACCGACATGCCACGGGTACCTGAACCCTCGTCATAACTCGAAGCAAGAGGAAGCGAAAATTTCTAACCGTATCGCAGTCAGCTCTACGCTTGACGTTGTCACGGAATGACACGAAAGGCCAGCCTATGGGTAACGATCTTACTCGAGAACTCTGGGATTGGCAACCTGTTGAGCTTTAGGTATGCAGTCAGCTACACTGTGTGCGACCTGATTCAGCTTTGCTACGCCCCACTTCATGCAGTATTGTTGTAATTGGCTCATCGGTTCTTCGAGTTGCCTATATCATCTACGTCGATCACTTTCGCAACAACGAGCTAACATCCTGGAGTTGTTTCGAAGGAATGATGATATACTCGAAGTACAACCACAGCGCCTAGCCATCCCAGAAAACTCCATAGATCTTATATCTCCTCAGCTCGAAAAGCAAAGCATCGTTCTTAATCAAATACGCACTTCACTTCCCTGCGTGCAGTCAAACGGAGATCATCCCAGCTAGTACTTTGGCGATGCTTTCAAACGGCAGTCAACTCGGCTCGTATTTATGGTTTCAACCGACGGTCTGCTGCGGCCGATACTTCGAGGTTCTGCCTTACCAGCTCCGCCATATGAAAGCATTTCCCACCCAGTTCTCTTACTTCGCCCGCGCCCTATTCCATCTCCCAGAGATGGTTTGTCCGACCCGGACGGGTCGGACACGGGCAGCCAAAGCTCATCATGGCCGTTGGAACCGTGCGCAGCCCTCGTAGCTCAAACAGCACTGACGAAATACCGCAAACGGAGTAAGTTGAACGTACTTTCAGCGAACCCGGACAAACCATAGTTCTGCGATCATTGTGGTGCTGGGCTGTTTTGAGGACCTGTTAGTCCTTGTGCGGTGCCCCCTTGCAAAACAGATTTGACATTAAAACACAGGCTATGCAGTGAAGACGTAGGAAACCTCACGAGCAGCCTAGCCTATAGTGGCTGAAGCTACCCAGTCCTTCAAATCTCGCTCAAGTGGCTCTCTGGGTGTACGCCTGCATGTACCAGGACGCAGTCTTCTGATTGGCCAAAGCCGACTCATTCGCTGTGCCTGCATGCACCAAGCCCCAAGGCTCCTCGAAAGGCAGTCCCGCTCTTCAGCCCCACAGCGCCTCACTTTGTCCCGCAACAGGATTTCTCCAGACCCACCAGCTCAGTTCTTGCATCAATTGCCGCTTCATCATCTGCCATCTGTAATCAACTTCACCATGGTCGACTTCGGCTGGTCTGCCAGCTGTCTTCTCGAAGCCATTAGGCTGAGCAACAAAATCCGCAAGGCTCTACAAGACGCTGGAGGTGCCAAAGAACAGTATGAAGAAGCAATTTCATTCCTCACGCAGTCCGATTGTGTTTTCAAAGAACTCGAGAAGCATATTCGCGACAACCACGGATCAGCATATCGTGAGGCGATAGTGCAGCAGCTCAAGCTTATGGAGACACCTTGGAGACGACTACAGATATCCCTAAGCAAATACGAGAGCGGCCTTGGAGACAAAGCAACGTGGTCGAAATTAACTATAATGTCCCGGAGGATCCAATTGCCGTTGGAAGGTCTCAATGAGGCGGTGGGCGAAGCGAGCGGCGAGGTACTCGGTCCCCTACTGATGGTGAGCTGCCTACTGCAAACGCATTATATGTGTGTGAATTCGCGAAAATTGCACGTTTCAGTCTGATATTCCCAGGGAGACCATACGATCAACCAACTATGCGTGCCAGAAGTTGATAGACGAGCTAGAGATTGCGAGCTTGTCACATTCCCTGCAGCAAGGCCTTGACCTCAATCAGCGCGCCGACAAAGACGAAGAGGCTCGATCACAGTTGCACCCGCAGATTAAGCAACTACAGGTTGCGCTTGCACATCAACGAACAGAGATCACTCAAATAAGAATATTCTACACTCATCTGGAACCGATCAGAGACTCTTTACGAACGAGAAGTGGATCACACGGAGGACAACAAACGCTTCCAGAAACCCAATCAACAGCTCGAGAGAACATCTCAGGGCGAGTAAGCCTGATAGAGTCTATACGTGCTCAGCTCCAAGTGCAAAAAGCCACTCTTGACAGTGTGCATGTTTCTCTGCAGCATTTCATCGACCAGCGTGGACAGCCCAAGTCATGCCATGCGCCAGTATCTATATCCGGGAACATATCAGCCTCAGTTGATGCGGTGTCCGTATTTCGAAGCGTCGCGGCTCTGGCTTCGATGCTGTTGTTGGGCTTCTCTCCCACATCTCTGATGTCGGCACCCGACCCTCCTCTTCAGCCAATGATTCCGTGCCGGTCCGTAACAAGCGTATCTTTGCCTGTGCAGCAACTCCAGGGATCCAGGCCGGCAAGTCGTGAAGACCTTGATATAGATTTGGCCAAAAGGTCTCAAGTCTCGGCACCTTCACAACAGCAAACTCCAGGTGTTGCATTTGGTCTCTTTTCAACTTCCGAATGGGCAGAAGAGGAGCAGCCGAAGCTAAGGAAAATGAAAGCACCTAAAGGAATGGTCTGGTACTGTGACCAATGTTGTGACGGTCCGCTAACCGACTGGCAAGAGCAGTGTGGCATATGCGGCCATGTGCGGTGTGGGGACTGCTGCGACGACAAGCTCTATTGAGTCTGGCTGCATCTCCTTGCATCAAACAATCAATCTCGAGATAGCTGTAGCTGAGAGTAGGGAATCTGCATGAGAGTTTTCAAGTTGTAAGTGGCATTTCCGGTATCATCATGCGTATTTCGCTTGAGATACAGAACACCCCGATTCATACGTCATACACACAGGTTCTACTAGCGAAGACATGTCATCAATTTCTCAGACGGCGATCAAGGGAGAGATTAGGCGCTTAGCCAAACAGGGAATTTCTAGGCATGGCAATAAGTAGAAGCCTGAGCGATAGTAATTTCTATGAATGGATCTGCTGTCATTGCGGGATGTGGCACGAGCTATTGTTGGGCTTTCTGTAGTTGCCCAAAGGAAGTTTTTCGACAACATCTTGACTTCAGAACAACCCTTAGAAGGCCCAATAGCAAGCGTCTTGGCCACAAATACCTTCTACATCAGGTGTTAGGGAAAACGCCTTAGCCGCCCTCCAACATGTTGGTGCATGGCTTTGCATTCGGTGCGGAAGGAACGACACGACCGGATACGACAACAAGTGTGATGATTGTGAGACCAAGCTTGGGAAGGAAACAGCCGTCAAGGACGAACCCAGTCAACCTTTGCATCATGTTGGTCCGAGTTCTCCGACAATGCCTACAATTCACACGCCCTCCGCAACCATCATAAGTCAAACTCGTCAAAGTGCTTCTGCTCCAGGACCACATTCGGCGCTTGGGCCTTGCACTAATGGTGCTGCCATGAGTGCGGTTCGATGAATTCGGACATTTACACGGCATGCGGTACATGCGGATCGAGTAGGCTATGAAGTCCAAAGCAATTCAGTCCCCGTCACCTCTTTCTGCAACAGCATACCAACATCAGCGTTTGTACACCGAAGGTACCCGACAATGGCACTCCAGCGCTTTCGAGGTGAAGGCCTGTTAGACCACAATCATCGACCACTCACCAAATGACGTGACCGGCCACAAATTATAACAGCAATCAAGCATCCATTCTTAACAACGCCTTCAGACAGCCCCCAGAAAACCCATCCGGCCAGACTGACCGCCATGTCTACCCACGTCGAAGACACCAACGTCCTCGCCCTGATCAACGGTAAACCCCATCCCCTCCCACCGTCCATCATACAAGCTGACTCTCTCCCAGCAAACGCGCGCCTCCTCTTCGGCCGCACGCGCACGTACGACGTCACCACCGCACAAACGGCCCAGCGAGCCCGCGCTCTGCTCATCGGTTACGAAGAGGCTAACGAATACAAGGGCCGAGTGCTTCAGTATGGAGAGTCGCTTGCAACCACATACAGCAACCCGACTATCGACCAGGCGCTGCTGGACCTGCACCAGAAACTGAAGGAGCTGGTGGCGAAGCATCTGGGTAAGTTGGGTATGTTAATAGGGTTACGTGAGGCTAACGGAATGGTGGCGTAGATCATTTGGGTGTTGGTGCGGAGTTTGAGGGCGTGATTACTTAGGAGGAAGAGTATGGGTTCATGGCCTGGGTGGGAATGAGGAGGGAAGGTGATGGATGCGATGCATAGAGTCGGTATCTTATCAATGAAAATGCTGTTGGGCTGAGTTTTCGTGCATCGCGGTTGCTGTTGCTGTTGCGCTGATGGGTGCTGGTTACCTCAAGATTGTGCATAATTGCACATTCAACAATAGGTAACATGATTACGTTCTTTTTTTGCTTCCCCTTCGCATTCACCTCGACTATCTCCGGCGCCGTTCCTCTTCTCCTCTCAACCATAAGCCTCCAGGCGCTAACTCCAAACTTAGACCCCCAAACAGCACGTTAAAGAAGCTTTTATACTAATTACTTTCCTTTAACACACCCCCAACTCTCACTAACAACAAAAGAAACATATCCAACAACCTCTCTAACTCTCCTATAACAATCTTACATAGAATCCGAACAGCCTTGCCTTCCACGCAAAATCTTACCCAACTCACACTGTGCGTGCTCTATCGAATTTCCCCTCCTCTCTCTTCAGCTTCAGTAGAACCCATCTAGGCCTCTAGTACGCAGATTCCTAGTATAATTGCTCAACAGTACTTACTAGCGTCCCCACATTTCCAGTCTCCACCAGGCCGATTCCCCTTCATAATCCTGCATACTCCAGCCAAAATCCTTTTGCAACATTGTACAGAAGCAGAATTCTCTGAAACAAGGCTTTGCAGTGCGTGTGGAGCGGAGGACTTGGAGTGGTGTGTTGATTGTTCTGATCTGCGGTGCTGAGCGACGGCATGAATAGAACCTTGCGAACAATGCAAGGAACGAGCTAGGTACAGTCGCCCTAGAAGTGATCATTGGCTTTGCAGGGAATGCGGTCGCTCGAGCAGTGAATTCAGAGGCAATTATGGTGCATGTTGGGCGATGAAGAGATGATATACGGGCCTATGGTTGTGTGAGCATCCATTTCGGTGCCTTGATACCTCACCACTGACGGCAATTTCAATACCAGGGCCATGAGCATCTGATGTTGGAGGGAATCCTTTTCGGCTGGTTGGCACGGTAGGACAGGCTCGAGATGCATGAGGCTGAAGTGGGCGCAGCGTTGCCCTCCCAAAGTCCACCAAGGAGCGTCGCAGCTAAGATCATTATTTGGCTATGTCAATCTCTTGTGTCGTGCTGTTGAGCAATGATGGCTTGTTCTGCTTCAGCCTTTCAGCCGTACGTACCATTCGGGCCTAGAGTATCCCAGGCATTCAGCCTTCCAGCGCCGCTTCACCGGATGACCAAGTGATAATCACTTACAAAGACGCATTATAGTCTCTAGCCCATGCACTCAAGTGAAGTTGCAAATCTGGCATCGAGAGACATCGCGCTCTTCTCTCGGTATTTCTCACTTCGTCGAATTATGTCAACAATTTCCAGCCTTGTCGAGGACTCTCTGAGCGATGCAACCCAAGCGGCTGCGAACATCAGCGACACCGTTCAGATAGCGGAGCACAAGCTTGCCGCCGCCGTCTTCGAGATAGTCGGTGCTGCCGTCTCGACTACGATTTTCAGCAATGTCGCTGAGCTGAGGCAGCATCTAGCACAACCGCCGTGGCCCACAAGCAGCAGGCTATATACGCTGGAAGGGCTTCCGCTAGACTACCTGCAAGCTTTTGGTGCGCACTTCAAACTCACACCCGACTTCATCAATAGCCATGCGCGACGAGAGCCCTATAGGAAAGAGCGCTGGCACCAAGCACGGGACACAGTCAGCACAGGGACCTTTAAGTATCCCGAGTTGGTGGACTGGACAGAAAGCGGTTGCTGCGATGTCTGGGGGTGCAAATCACCATTGGACCCTCGTATCAAAGCACGGAAGAATGCCACCACTATTGTGAAGGACGCGGTCGCGCTCCAACTCACGTGGCCAATCTCGGCGCGCTCTGATCGAATTGTTAAGTCCGGTGCCTTGTTAAGCCACGCCTCGTTCTGGAGCGAGCGAAAAGAATGCGGTATATCAGAGTGTAGGTTTTACCTATCTAGTTGTGTTTTCTAAATAGCAGAACGCGGTTGCTGACGAGACTAGCTTTGCTCATGCTCGAGGATTCGATCTGGAGAGATGCGCGAACGACGGTGCTGAAACCCAGTACTGGACTGGGTCCGTTCGAGCAAGGTCTTGCCGCTCTAGCCGAAACTCAGCGTGAATGGCAGGCTCAATCTTGCGGCCCATCGGCCAAAGAATCTAGCTTCACGGACATAGTGTCGCACTACCTCTTGAATTTGCGGACAACAGATAATTTGGGAGACGCAGAACATATGACGTCGCTTCTGCGCGAGCTTTCGATAGCGAAATGGGAAGCTTTCCACGCAGCTTTTGAGTCATTTGTGCATGAAAGCATACGTAACCATGGGGAGCCCCGGCATACGCGACACCTTCGACATGCTTGCTTCAAAGCCCAGTCGTATCTGAAAGACGGTGTCGTCGTTTCTACTGCTTCCACTAGGAGCACCATGTCTCAGGAACAAGAGCTTGAAAAGACACGAACAGAGTCATCACTCAAGCAGATTTGCGAGGGCCTCGAGCAATGTAGAACCACCCTAGTCGATGCCTGTATTGGTCTCGATGAGTACTCCAACCCCTACCCCGTGTCTCACACCATTAACGACAAACGAGAGACTACCGACCTGGAGGCGAAGCGCTCCACCGACCGCCTCGCCTATCTCGCCGGATTTCTCCTCCCCTTCTCCGTCTTCGCAAGCATACTAGCCATGACGGGCGAGTTCGCAGCTGGCGAGGGGAAGTTCTACGTATACTGGGTCGTCACGGTGCCCCTCTCCATCATCGTTCTTGCGGTTATTTACGCAGACTCTATACGGCGCATGACGGGCTGGGAGTACTTGGGCAAGCCGGAACCAGTGGACGATCCCAACGTGAAGTACTATGTGGCGCCGCCTCCGGACCCTCGTTCGCGTCAATTGGGATGGCTGAGAGCTTTTGCCACCATTTTTGGGTATCGTCCACGCGGCTCTAGACATCAAGGTCTGGGCCCCCGGGCTCGACTCCCTGAGCGCGCCCTCGGATAGCATCTAGTTGTCAGAGTGTTACGTGGTGCAGAAGTTAGAGACTACCTCCTCGTCTCGAGACAAAGCATGGAGGATAACGGTACTGCCTAGGTAGTAAGGGAATTCGACGTACGCTTCTTTCAAACGATAGCTCCTATCCCTCCACTGGGCTCGAGAAACCGTTTAATCACAGTTATTGTAGTAGTAGTAGATTAATTAACGTCCTATATAAAACCTCTATTAGAGTATATAGATAGGCAGAGTTTAGAGAGTATAGTACTAACATACTAGTTCTTTAAGTACTAAGAAATAGACAGTAGTATAAGGAAATAGCGTAAGGTAGTACAGCATAGTATAAGTAAGAAAGATAAAAAGTAGAAACGCTGGGGAGAATCACAGTGGCATGTGTGCCTAAGACATCATTCCAGAACTCTCAACACACTGTCCGATCCGCTCAAGTCACACATTAGCTCATCACTAGATCTTCGCCTGTCCAACTTCACAGATAGAAGAACGCGGAGAGAGTACTGAATCTGACAAGATTTACTTTGTTTACATGTAACGACATGATGCTCAATACCAACATGCCCAGACCCGCTGAACAATGTAATGCACGCTAACATACCATACCACAACATACAACAAAGCACACCGCACCAGACCTAAAAATCCACAAGACAAAGAAGCGAAGGGCCTCATCACCCACCCAAGCCCCCGACTTACGCGCGATAAAACCTTCCCTTCGCCTTAACAAACGCCCTAGGCAGCATATCCCGCCTTCCCTCCTCCTTGCGCTGAAACCACTTCAAGCCCGCGACCTCCCAATACGCCTCCTTAAAGACCTCCGGGTGATCGCGCACATACGCGTCGCAGGTGGCGACACCCGTCTTCGCCGCGCACGACTTGTCCCACTCCTTGCCGGCCCAGTCGCCGCAGAAGGCCGTGTTGAAGATGACCTTCAGGTTCTTGAAGCGGTCTGCAAAGTCGCAGCCGGAGCCGGCGAAGTGCGCGATGGGCGTGCCCCACTGTGACGGGTCGGGGGTGGATGTGGCGTTGGGGGAGAAGTGGGTTGTGTAGAGCGGGGAGTCGCGGGGGATGAACCATGTGGAGATGGACGTGGTTGTCCACTCGGTGGCGTAGATGCCGCCGCGGGCTGCGTTGAACTTGGTGCCGTAGGAAGGGAGGGTGTTCGGGGTGGTTTCGGAGCTGGTGCCCATTTGGATGCTGGGTATGGTTGAGGGGGCTTTGATGGAGCAGCCGACGTTCTTGTCTTGGTTCGCTGCGGCGACGTCGCAGTCCTTTGTGGCGAGGAAGCCGGTGAAGGGTGCATTGGAACTGTCTGCCTCACTAGAGCCGGTAGCGGAGGAGGTTGTGTTGTCGATGACACAGCCCTTGGAGGTGTGTAGTGTGACAGCGTTACGCTCATAGTCGTTGACTCCCTCCAAGATGTCGATTTCTCCAAAATTTGGCCAATCAGCGTCCCCAGAGCCATCGTCTTTGCTGTTACCAAGTAGCCAAAAAGCCGGCCACGATCCACATTCCGAAGCAGGCATATGGTTTATATCGGCAATCAATAGCCCCTGGTTCCACGCCTTCTTACTCTCCAGACGAACGCTCGCACGTCCCTTGGGATCTTTGTTCGTATAGTCGACACCCATGAAGACAGATTTGGTATCCTCAAGGTATCCAACCAGCTGCTGATCAACAGCAGAGGTCATGTTCTGATACTGTACAAAGCCTTTGGTAGGATCGGGACCAGAGAAGAAGTCGAACGCAGAGAAGAAGTTGTCGTACGAGAGATCATCAGTGAGTGTGTATGTACCACTACTATGATCACCATCATGTGCGCTCGAAAGAGCGATAATGAAAAAAGCGATGGCCAGCATCGAGGTTGTTGAGCACATGTTCGTTTGGTGGTGCGTTGAAATCGTTCTGTCCTGCAGAGATATCGCGATGTCGAAACGCGGGTCTTTGTGAGCGTAGGAAGATATAAGTGCCGAAATATCGAGAGAGTAATTCAAGATCACAAAGGAAGAGTCTGCGCTGGCGACTTGAATGTGGCGGAGGGAATTTTGCAGATATACTCACACATGACTTGAAGTTGTGCACGGACAAAGCGGATGAGTACACTGTCTATTGTCCATGTGGACGTACAATACCCATGTTCGCGACTAGTCGCTACGATCCCTTTATTAGACTATCGGTGGGACAATAGAACAATGTTGGTGGTCGTCGCGCTACGGCTTGGCGTCGTCTAGGTTCGCGATTGCGGAGAAGGTGAGAGTGAAGGTGAAGGTGACCGATCCTCGCCTGTAACATTTTTGCGCGCTTGACTAGTATAGAGTGACTGTGTGGCAAGTTGATGGAAGACCGAGGAGCGGTTGATGGCGTCTTGCCAAGATTAGCTAGTGACTACGACTGGGGAAGTCACGACGTAACTCGAGTCACCATCCACCAATACTGGAAAGTACGACACATCCAAGCAAACTTGAGTCAACGAACAACATAATTATTTTCCTCGCCCACTTGTGCACTCCATCTACCTTGGACTTTGACGCGCCCAAGATGAGACACCGAAGCAAGAAAAACACCAACAGGATCCTATGATATACGACAAGAAGCCATCGAACCCATAAAAACAACATTCCAACCGGGCCATAATGCACAAAGACCGTAACAGCATATGCGCTTCCAGACCTGACGGATTGGAAGGCGTCCGTGCCAGCTGGGGTTTGCCGCTCTTCCATCGTAGATCTATATAGTGAGAGCGAACATATTTGGACTTTTCAAAGACGTCATAGCTGACCGCGAATCTATCGCAGCTTGCCGCCGTCTTTTGCCTCCTTCACCTGTTCGAAGACCTGATAAAGTCGTTAGCAAAAGTCAGGAAGATGTGATCTGTGCCCGTACCTTCAACATCTTTCTGCGCGCCCCCAGAGCGTTGACGCCGCGCGACTCGAGGCCAGCATCGTCAAGCTCAACAAGTTCTTGCCACTTCAGGTCTTTCAGATTATCGGTGTACTTGTGCAGGCGGAGACTCCGAAGCCAGTTGGGAATGTCCTGCAGAAGAGAGGGATCAGTGGGATCCTCCGGAGGCTTTGAGCTGCCGCGACGTCCACGGGGTGACCGACCGCGGTCAATCTGGGAGTGGTCGCTGAGGAAGTTCTGACCATCATGGCCAACACCGATGCCGAATTGGCTGAGGTTAAGTGCACCCATGCCATTGTTCATCATTCCAGACGCCCCATAGTCCGCAGACAAGAAGCCGTTCGCTTGAGGTGAGGCAAAGTTGCCCATTCCGCCCATACCTTGACCTTGCATGGCGAAACCGGGTGAGCTCGGACGAGAGCGGCGACCACTCATGACAGCCAGTTGCTGTGCTTGAAGAGCAGCAGCCTGCTGGGGCGTGAGCACATGGCCCAACTCGTTGGTCATGAGGATATTGTTGTTGCCCATGTGAGGTAAGCCGGGCGACAGCGGACCATTTCCAGATCCGTGGGCCTCGGAAGATCGAGCTCGGCGGTATTTGCGCACATCATCTAACTGGATGCGGTTGTTTACAGTCGAAAGGGCCGCTAGCTTCATGGCAGTCGCATTAGCAACCATGTCAGCCTGGTTGTGCGGCTGGTTGAAGTTGGCGACCATGGGTGTGCTGAGTTGAGATGCCCAGCTTCCACCACCGTACGCTGGGGAAAGCAAGGGCATGTTCGCGGAATTTGCCTCGAGAGCGTTCAAGGTGGTGGTCTGCACATTGTTGCTGTCGTTCTGAAGAGGCAAGCGTGGTGAGCGAAGACCTGCAGAGGGCGGCGGCTGGGTAAACTGGCCCATGGGCTGGTGCTGCTGCTGCGGCTGGCCGGATGACTTGGGACGATTGGCGCCCTCATTCCATGGAGAGGCTGGCGGTGCACTGTTCTCCCTCTTGTTGTTCTCTTCAGGTGCAGAGATGGTTGGTGCGACTAGCGAGGTACGATCGCCCACGGTGCTATTGCGGTTCGATGCCGGTGCAATGCCCGTAATGTCAGTAAACTCTGCCTTCTGCTTGGCAATGGCTGCGGCAGCGTCGGGGAACATGCGGTTGATGGTCGAGGTGTCCAAACCAGAATTGCGCTTCGCGGCACCAGGTGATGGCGGAGGACGACCGATGCCGATCGAGTGGCGGTTCTCGCCGGTGCTGAGCTTGCTCATGGCATCGCTCAGCTTCTGCGTCATTGGGTCTGGCACATGTCAGCATGCTAATTTCAGCACCAAGGCCCACACTACTAACCTTTCTCCCCAAAATTTGCAGGAGAGAGCACTCCAGACATGGGCAGGCTCTTGGACATCTGCTGCAGGACCTGGATGAAGAACCTGATCTGCACCTGGGTGGTCTGCTGGAGCAGGGCATACAGAGCGGCGGTCCTCTCGGCCTCGCTGAGCACGCGGAACCACTGCTCGATGGCGCTCAGCTCGTCCTTGAAGTCCTGGTCGAGTGTGGCTGTCGCCATTTCCTCCAACGTGGTTTCGTACTGGTCGATGTCGGCAAGCCACTGCTGGGCGGCACGCTCCATCTCGTCTGGATTGCCTGACTGCGTGTTATTGCGGCCAAAATAAATCTCCGAGGCAGGGCGAATGCCACGGTTGGCAAGTGGGGACGAGAAGCCGCCCATGTCAGCAGAGGCGCGCAGGTGGTGGCCGGCGCCGAGAGAGGTGCGGGCGGTGGGGGGACGCAGCGAGCTCGAGCCCTCGGGGGTGCTGTTCCTGTTCGCAGCGATGTTGGACATTTCGGCGGTCGACTACAGCTGTTCTGCGGTCTTGTGTAACGGGGGATGGAAATTCTGTGGACGGCTGTCAGCGCCGCCGGAACACGGCAACCGCTGGGTCGCAGGGAGGCAGGCATACAAGGGGGAGTGGTAAATAGTACAGATAATCTCTAGATATCGAAGCGCTCGAGTCTCCTGCAGTCCGGCTGGCCTCAAAGGAGTCGAGTCGAGTCGAGGGTTGCGAAGGGGCAGGGACTGGCAGTAGTCGCGGAAGGCTGATGCAGGGAAGCGCAGCTGCGGGGAATGCACGGGCTGGCGACGCAATAAGACGAGACACCGAAGGATACCAAGTTACAATGAAGGAAAGGAAGGAGGAACGAGGACGAGAAGCGCGGGCGAAGTGCTCACCGTGTGAGGAGGTGTGAAGAGGAGAAAGGTCACTGGCTCGAAGAAACAACCACGGCAGCTTAGCGCGAGCAGTGAAGAGATCCCTGCACATGCACGCTGAGGGCTGAACCAAACGGCCGCCTAGAATCACGGCTCTAGCGCATTGGCCGGCTGTGAAGACAAGAGCACACGCAATCCAGAGACGATGAGATGCTGTATGTGAATGAATTCAGTGCTATAGCAACGCGGCCATATGCGCTGGTGGACTATGCCCGCACACGATTGCCCAATCCACCATCTGCTGATACTCTGGCCGTTTCGAGTCAGTCAACGGCCCTGCCTCCCATCCACCTTACCGTTAGCTTCCATCGCGCCCGTTTGGTGACGGTAGTACATTTTTAGCACACCCCAGGGCAAAGCAAGCATGGCACCGGATCGATCTCCACCCGTTTCACCGAGAAACGAAAGCAGATTGTTCGGAGCAGCCTTTATGCACAAAAGGAAGACACGGAAGCTTCCGAACCATCGCACGGAAGCATACAAAACGCGAACATAGTCTTGCATTGCAGGACCGCTTCGCGTGTCGCCCTTCCGCGCTTTCCTTATCGCAGAATCAGGCTACATGCGAAACGAAGTGTTCGTCACAGTGTTGCGCAGACACGCGTCAGTGCGTTGTTCGCGTCTGTACATCGAGGGTTGTCGGCATGCTCTGCGTAGCGTTAGGCGCCGTCGACGAGTTGCCCAGTGCCTCGGTCGTGTGGTGTGGACCAGCAGTGAGGTGAACCACGCCGTAGACTCCATCCTGGAGAAGACGGCAAGTGCTTTGAACTATGCCTGCATGCCACGTGCTGCACTTTCCCAACTGCCGTGATGGCGCTTGCCCAGCTCGTGCGATAATGCAGGAGCGGTCGTCGTTCGCAATGCATTATTTGATCTGACCCATGATGCTTCCAACCATAACAGCAGCCTCGCGCTCCCAGCCGCCCACCGTGCTCGTTCCCTTGCTGAGAGACGCATTTGGCAACTGGCTCCCTCGATTCACGCATTCCCTGACTGCATCCCTGACTCTATCTTTGTTGCTCCTCAGCGTGCGCGCTGACACCCCGCCCTTGTACATGATCTCCTGAACCCGGGGCGACATGTTTGATGCAAGCGATCTCCAAAAGTAGCTTGGGAGGGACGAGGTATCGAGGGCCAGCAGCACAGGCTGTAGAAAGTTTAGAGGTGTCGAGGACTGAGGTGATGGTTCGAGCATTGGGTGTGCTGGCGGTTTGATAGACTCGAGCAGCGACTGCAGAGCTACGATGTTCTGACAGCGAGCTGAAATCTCTAGCAGTGTGCGTTCCAGGGTGGGCAGTTGACCCAGAGCTCGCGCGAGTGATGCTAGGGAAGACTTGAGCTGTGTTTGTAGATAGTCCTGCAAGGCATTGAGCATGAGAGAGGGCTCAAAAGTCTCCGTCGTTGTCATTGCTGTCGTAGGCGAGAGCAGATATAGCGTAAGGAGCGCCGATGTTGTTCTCGTTTTCGTGTCCTCGGTCTGTGCAAAGGTGGAAGCTGATGTCTGGCCAGACGAAGACAGCAACGAGGACATGGAGAACTCCTTGACCACCTGCTGTGCCCGCGACGATATGCTTCGTTCGCCAGGAACCACCAGCTCATTCTTCAGCGTATTGACCACGTTGACCTTATCAAGACCCTCGCCCTCCTCCCCTGGCTTTGAAGCTTTGAAGATTTGCCGCAGTGACAGAATCGTGTCTGCGGATCTCACCATTGCGCGATGGTCTTCTTTCCTTGCGCTGCCCACGCCTCCCAGCTCCGACATGCGCACCTCCAGCTGCCTGCCCAACATGAGACACCGCGCCACAGCTCTCCCAAGCTTGACCGTCTCACACAGTCTCTCAGCAGTCAGTCGCACCTGCTCTGCAGCCTCGTATCGCTCGATGACTTCTTTCTCCAGTGTTCTATAAGACTCAGTCAGGCTGGCAACCTGGCCTGCGACTTCCTCCAATATGCGCCCACTCGAGGCTGCATCATCTCTTGTGTGCTCTAGCAGCGGTAGCGCTGACTTGGTCGTGAGTGTGTCAATGTGTGTGTCGACTTCTTGCACATCGAACAGCACGCGCGAGAGTGGTGTGGACAGATCTAGCGGGGTGTCAGAGGGGTTGTTGGTGGAGAGAACGAGCGTATTCGCGAATGAGGTAGCCGAGAAGTCTGGGTCGAGAAAGGCCTCATAATCGATGTATGAAGGCTCGTCATCTTTGGACATAGTGGAGGTCAATTGGAGCCACCGAGTTCTGGACAGTTGCGAGCTTGGTTGGAGAAGTGGCAGGGATCACCATTTGGCCTTAGCGCGGCTTCCAACGTTCATTCACGCGTGCACCTTTCTCGCCCTCACGCGTCACACTTGACATGGACAAGACTTCATCAAGCTTGCCGATCAGCGACAACATAATTATTCACATCACATGCCCTCACGTCCCGCACTGCACTACTCATCCCAAGATTCGTCAGCAAACTTTGCCACAGCCAGGCATCGCCTCGTTAGGTCCCCCACTCTCCTTCATCGTTCATCGGTGGCAAGCCACAAGGGTGTATTTCTCATACGAGAATGAACAGGCAGCAATGTTCGAGACCCTGATAGGTTGATGCCGCATGCACGAAGCCTGCTCGATCAACAGAGCTGCACAAAATACCATACTTAACTCAAGCAGTATGCACAAGGTAGCTGCAGCTCTTATCCTCCCGTGACCAAAATCCTATCTTGCAGCCTTGCACAAAGTGGGGTCGGCACGCCTTAGTAGGTTTCGGGAGAAGATGTGCAGTTTGATCTGATGCCTGGAGGTAAGAGTGAAGGTACTTAAAGTGAGATTGTTCAACCTGAAAGCTAGGACTATTCATGAGGTGAGCTATTGGGAGGTAAGAACTACTTCTTTCATCCATACTCCTTCCTATCACATTTCTTCCACATATATTGCAGATCATGGCTGTCAAGAAGACTGTCAATGGCACGGAAGAGACCAACGGCCACGAAGTCTTCGCTCCCGAGGGATCGCTGAGTTCCACCAAGAGCTTATACCAAGGGCCACGAGACAGCAACAAGAAGTGGACCTGGCTGGACAAGGAGCCAGAAAACGTGCCAGAAGCTGCCGAGAACGAGGAAACCGCTCAACATGCCTTTCTCACACGACTGCAGAATGCTGAGGACTCGCGCAAGAAGTATCAAATACATTCAGTCATCATCCAATCACCACACCTGAAGGCCGCCTTAACCGAGGTCTTGCAAGACTACCCTGGTGTCCATTGTGGTCTGAAAAGATTGGAGTTTGAAGCACCGTTTCGACCATTCGTCCATCGCTGGCCACAACTTTTGCAATACAGGGCGAGGAGTGATCTCGAAGATAACGTCTTGAAGCACATTGATTTGCTGTACGACGTGTTGCGTGTCGAGCTTAAAGATGTCATCAAAACGCTCGAAGACTACGTCGATCACGGCATTGTCACCTTCGAGCACGTATGGACCATCTATCAGCCCGGATCAATCATATACTCGAGCTCCCACAACGGTGCACATGGTGCCTACAGGCTAAGATCAGGTGTTTACGTCAAGACACAGTGCGGCATGATGTATCAGCTTACTGTCGAGGCGATTGACTGGAACGGCAACAACTTCGGTCGGAGCATCGAGGTAATTCGTCTTCCAGAATTCATGGGAACGGTCCCGATACTGGCATTGAAGGCATTTCCGCTGTCCTTTCACCCTCATCAAGACAAGGTCAAGGAACTGTTGATCAATCGTGGTAGGAAGTTTGAGAGGCTCGCCGGTAGCCACTACAAAGAATACGACGGGTTCGCGGTGTCGTGGGACAAGGACAAGAATGAGATTCCCTGCCATTGTCAAGGACGGATCATCATCGACTCGGACTGTTTCCGGCGCTTCTCGCCCATCTCTGTCCCCGCCATCGAGCCGCTCACCGCCAAAGAGGGTGCTCAAGACCCTGGTTGCGCTACCAAGCAGCTCGAAGCTACACAGGATACACTCGACTCTATATATGTGTTTGGCAAACAAGCAAAGGAGGACCGAGTGCGCCTCACAGAGATGCACCACTTGACATGCCTGCCACGCGTCCGTGGCTACTCGCTCAAGAAAAAGCAGTGGCTGAAGTTCTACCTCGACTTGATTGAGGACATCGACTTCAACGAGGATGCTTTCGAATCGTTGGTGCTCCCAGAGGACCAGAAGGAATTGATCTTATCATTCGCGGAGTCACAGACAATGAATCAAACAACGTTCGACGATGTTATCAGTGGCAAGGGGCGCGGTCACATTACACTTCTAAGCGGGCCGCCTGGTGTTGGAAAGGTAAACACATCTGTCTGGCCTCGCAACGATATACACTAACAGCTATTAGACGCTCACTGCCGAGTCCGTTGCCGAGCACATGCGCGCTCCCTTGTTTATGATGTCTGCCGGCGATCTTGGCATCAGTCCAGACCAAGTCGAATCCAAGCTTATCAACATCCTTGAGATGATCGCAAAGTGGAACGCTGTTTTGCTTCTCGATGAATGCGATGTCTTCCTCGAAGCGCGATCAGCCCACGATCTCGAGCGCAACAAGCTTGTCTCCATATTCCTGCGCGTCTTGGAGTATTACGAAGGCCTGCTGTTCCTGACGACCAACCGCGTCGACAACATCGATGCCGCGTTCCAGTCGCGTATCCACATCAGCATGGCCTACCCGGACCTGACGTCTGAGTCCAGACGCCATATCTGGACGAATTTCCTGAAGGGATTGGATGCGCAGGACGGCTTCGAAGAAATGGATCTGGACGAGCTCGCAATGGTCGAATTGAATGGACGACAGATCAAGAATGTGCTCAAAAGTGCGGCACTGCTTGCTGCACGGAAGAAAGACAAGCTGGGAAGGAAATACGTGGATACTGTGTTGGCTATTGAGCGAAGAAGGCCAGGAGTCGCAGTCGGTTTCTGAGTGAGGCTTTCTAAGACCTCGCAACAATGCACCAAAGTTGGCGACGCCGATTGAAGCGTGCGTAGTCCCATCCATGTCCTGCCTTCCGGCTTGGCTGCACTCGCACATGGCACATCAAGGCATCCTTCGATATGACGTCAGCGGGCTGTGAAGTATGAAATCAGCCTCGTGTGAGCCATTCAAGAACAGTTTCTAAATGAAGTATGTACACGCAGTCGTCCTGTCCTATGTCTCTCCCGTCCTTTCTCCCGTCCTGACTTCACGTCCACAATGCCCAGCCCAAGCGACCCTGACGCCCACTACGCCCTCGAAATCATCAAAGGTAACCAACTCTCCCTCCTCAGCACCACTTCCTTCCCTAGCCATTCCCATACCCTCCATCCCCAACCCCACCATCCTATCAACCCATCCTCATACCCAACCCAACCCAACTCACCTTCCCCCCATCCCAGCAAACGCCCGCCTCCTCTACGGCCGCCACCAAACCTACGACATCGCCATCTCCCAGCCCAAATTCCCAGGCCAATCCCTCGGCACGCCGCGCTACCACGGCCAGAAGATCCACGCGCTGCTGATCGGATATACGATCGGATGTACTCCCGCAGGTAAAGAGGAATCTGGGAAACTGCTCCGCGGCACGTATAGTATGGGCTTGCATAAGAATCCGCCCAAGGTGGGCGACGCGATTCAGATTCTGCACGAGGAGGTTGCGGCGGATGTGGAGGGCTTGTTGGGTGAGTGCTTTTCTGTCGTTTGGGGGGCTTGGGGGTTTGGCGAAGTGGATAGGCGGGGCGGGGGGAGCGATGAGGGCTGTGCTGTGCTGACGGTGTGAGTAGCGGGATTGATTGCGGAGCCGGGGTTTGAGGGGGCTTTGGTTGAGAGGCGGAGATTTGAGCGGGCACCGGAGATGGTGGAGGGGCTGGCGAGGGGGAAGGGAAAGGAGAAGGAAAGGGAGGGTGATGGAGATGGAAATGGAGATGTGGATGATGGGATCGATGGAGTTACTTTGAGGGGAGACTGATAGGAGACCATGAGAGGAGGTTGAGGGGGCTGTTTTGGGAAGTGGATTATTGAAGGGTGTGTCGTACGCTTTGCCTAGAAGCAATATTTACATGGTTGACTTGACTTCGAATTCTCTCCCCGATCCCCTATGTATAATCCTCAAGCAATCACCCCTTGAAATTTCCGCTTTAACATTGAAGGAGTCTATCCCACGCTGTCCGGCTCACTTCTATGCTCACAAGCTCACAAAACACATCTCGGCATATGCACCTACTCCAACGCTTCCCAACAATCTCCCTCAATCCCCTATCGAGATCCACGAACCCATGAAAAGATCATTCGCCGGATGGAGGGAAAATAATCAAGGCCTCGGACTATCTCGCGGCTTCAGACAGTATCAGCCCGAGCCGGAAACGTTGGTCTCAACCTTGGAAGATACAAAGCAAGCGTTCATTCTTGCGGAAGTCGACGTCTGTGCAAGTAAGTCTATGTCTTCTGGGGTTGCCCACCACTACGCGCGGAATCATTGGCTGATGCCTCTCACTCAACAGCCAATCGCTCTCTGGCTATCCTGTACGACGACATGGCACTGGGCTTCAGGAATATCGTGCAAGAGCTGAAGAATGCTAAGAAATCGAGCGATGGAACTGTGATCATCGAATGCGCCGAGCGGGTAGAAAAACTGAGGTGTCGGCTTGCGGCTATTCCACCACGTCGTCAAGGTACAACAGGCGGGGTGCTGTAGCTCCTGTTGCAGGAAGTGTTCCTAGAGGCTGGAATTGGTCGACTTTCTGATGCCCAGCCTGCCTGTGAAGGTGACCATAATGACCTACTTTTGCGAGAATCCGAACTTACCTGTCTACCTATACTTCTGATGCTAAAGTGGCTTCCATTCTGAGCAATGAGCTCTTCAGACCGGGGACCACACGGCCACAGCCATTGGTCCACTGGCGCGGTTAATAAGAGCCGTAGAACAAAGTGAAGAATGTTTGCTGGCAATCCATCATCACAGTTGAGGAGAGACCATGCTATCCAAGGATGAGAAAATTGCATTGAGACGGTACAGACGATGAGGACCTTGACAGCCTATCAAGCATGACGCTAGATCCGTATCAATTTGTCAGTTACCCGAAGGCAATAGACAAATTGACTTTTCCAGCAAGAACCATACTTACCGCTCATACATATTCCATCAGCCATGCCTTGAAGTCTTTTCCGTTATTTTCTGATGTGTTGTGATAGTCTTTCTGATTGTTCTTTCTTCTTCTGCGCAACGACCGCCGTCGACACGATCGCACTTGTGGGGCCTAAATAATCGCATGGAACCTTCAGTTCCTGCAACGCTTCAGGCGGACGAACGCTTGCGAGTGGTCGGTTGGGTATGCGCAGACTGATCCTGCTCTTCCGACCCGCAGGACAGACTGGAAGGTGACCAACATTGAGGTGAGCCAAAGAGTAGCGCTCGGGAAAAGGCGATCCTTGATGGGAGGGAGAAGAATCGCAAGAGTGTCGTTTGCAAATAGTGCGCCAATATAGCACACAATCGTAGCGGGTGTAGAGGTATGACCGGGTCCGGGTGTGAGTTGGGGATCTATCTTACACCAGAGAGAGAGGAGAAATGTTCGTGTCGCGAGTGAGTCGTCAAGTATAGCTCAGAAGAAGCCGACGTTATCCAGGGTCGTAGAGGAGTGATCAGTCGTATAGAAAGTGCTGAACGATAAAAGCCTCTGTGCCGAAGTCAGACTTTTAGAAAACACCATCGAGGATGATGTGAATCAGCGAAAAAAGAAAAACAATGAAGAAGCAAGCAAGCGCGCCTCCATTGGATGGGCTGGGCCACCGAGAACGAAAGTCGGCAAGACCAGCCAAACCGAAAGGACAGAGAAAACCGCGAGCCCAGCGAGACCATGGTATAGTACAATAGAACGGTCCTGGAAATGTTCATATGCACCGAAAGCCCGATCCGTGAACCCCTTAGAAGTAATACCAGGCATCCCGGTCTGAGACGTCGGTAGATATCGCGAAATAGTCATGAAACAAATAACTCCGCCGTATGCACTTGGAACAAGGAGACCAAATGCAAACGCCTGTCGTCCGGGCAAAAATATCGTGACAGAAAGTTGAGATAGCAACCATCGAAGTCAAGTAAATTTCCGCAGACCGCCGACCGCACCAACCCCTGCATCCCTCTAGGATGCTTGAGTGGGGCCTGTGGCTTGAGGCCGAGGGTTGCGCCCAGGCTGTTGGCCGTTTGGACGAGGTTGTTGTCCTTGCGGGCCTGGCTGGCCTGGCTGACCCTGCGGAGGACCACGGCGCTGTCCCTGGAATTGTCCTCCACCACCTCGGCCGCCACGGTAGTTGCCACGAGAGTTCTGGCCTGGGTTGCGCTGTACGGTTCCGTCCTGATCATGGGGCTGACCTGGCTGGCGCTGCGAGCTCGAGATGGGTCGGGGAATGCTCTCGGGCGACTCGTAGACATACAAGTTCTTCTCAATAACCTGTGGAATTGGCTGGATCTCCGTGCCGAGCTCTTGTTCGATTCGGTAGAGGTTGAACCTATCTTCCCAATTGATCAGGTTAATAGCCAGACCCAGATGTCCAAAACGACCCGAACGACCGATACGATGCAAGTATGTCTCAGCGTTCTTCGGGAAGTCGAAGTTGATGACAACGTTGACGGCCTGAATATCTATACCACGCGTCAGGAGATCAGAACAAACGAGATTACGGCAAACACCATTGCGGAAATCATGGAAAACACGGTTGCGGTTGTGCTGCAGCATGCGGGCGTGCGAATAGAAGCAGGAGTATCCAAGCTCTGTGATCTTCTTTGCCAGAAGTTCGACGCGATTCGTGGAATTGCAGAAGATGATGGACTGGTTGATCTGGAGCTTGTTGAAGAGGGTGTTCAAACAGTGCACCTTCTGCTTCTCTTCAACAAATGCGTAGTACTGCGTGATACCGCGGAGTGTGAGTTCATCCATCAGGTTGATCTCGTATGGAGAGTTCATGTGCTTGTCCTGCGCACAATTAGCAAGTTTACAGTACAGGAGTCGAGACACATTACCTTGAAGCTCTTAACCACAATAGGGAAGGTGGCGCTGAACAGCATGACCTGACGGTCCTTCGGGTGGAATCCAAGCAGCTGCTCGATGACTGGGGTGAATTCTGGAGACAACAGCTTGTCGGCTTCGTCCATGACAAATGTCTGGCAGGCTGAAAGGTCAGCAACGCCCTTTCCTGCCAAATCCAGAATTCTGCCTGGCGTTCCGACAATGATATGGACGGGATCGCTCAGCCGTATGATATCATCCTTCAGCCCAGTGCCACCAGTCGACACCATGACGTTGATGCCAAGGTGCTTGCCCAGAGTCTTGCACACTTGCGATGTTTGGAGGGCCAACTCGCGAGTGGGGACGAGGATAAGAGCTTGTGTCTTTGAGATCTTGGGGTTTACGCGCTCGAGTGTGGGGATGACGAAGGCGGCCGTCTTTCCGGTACCATTCTTTGCGCGTGCGAGGATATCGCGACCGGTCAGAGCAACTGGGATGGTCTCTTCTTGGATCGGCGACGGCTTCTCGAATCCAGCTTCGAAGATGCCCATCATGAGCTCGCGCTTGATAAAGAAGTCTTCGAACTCGAGGCCTTTCGTTGCAGTGACGTCCTGCGCACACATGTCAGCGTTCACTGTCCCGTGCAGTCTTCAATTGCAGCATACCTCTGTTTGTGGCCGCGCATCTTTTGCGGGCGCCTTGAGTCCGTCTTTCCAGTCTGCGCCCATGTTGGGTGGGGCGTCACTGTCGCATCGTCAGTACACGTCGGCACCTTCCAGACGCCACATACCTCAGCTTCGTCGCTGCTAGCTGGTTGGTGATTTCCGAGGTCATTGTGATGGTCCACCAAGGGTGGAGAGGGCGGTCAGGGTGTCAAAGCCTGGAGAGTGTGAGTGGTAACAGGTAGTCCTAGCGATTGCGGCGGGCAAAGCTGCAATTGCGGGGTGTGTCGTGGGAGCTCGAGCGTCGTGGAGGAAGCGAGTAGTGGGGTTCGACAGTGAGGGTGAGAGTGCCTCTTCACGTGCGGCAGTCTACGCGATCGTCTCTAGCGGGTGTTTGCTAGCTCGAGGAAGCGGAGTCCGTCAAGCAGAAGTGGGCAATGGCTGTATTTTGCCTCGGATGTCGTCTGCGTTCGTGGGTCGGCGCAGATCAAGGCTACACGCAAGAATGGTCAGTGAGGGCTCGAGTGATTGAGCGTGCGTGTATGTGTGCGAGTTGTGCAGACGGGGCGCGGTTGTGTGGTGTTGTGGAGAGGGTGCGAGCTTCTTTATGCACAAGAGAACTTGAGGCCGTGGAGAGCACGGTCCGTGCAGCAGCTCATTGGCCACCCGCGCGTTTGCACCTTCCATCTTCGCATATCGGGAAAGCCTGCTACTTCTTCATCTTCGTGCTGAAAGGCTTTCTGCTCTTCGATTTCACCCTGCCGGTCCCTTGCTTTGCGCGATCCACACTTGTCGACGATACATCTGGGTAGTTCACCAGTTTTCAAGCCGCATGTGGTAACATAAACACAAACTTGGCATCAAGAGTAAGGGCAGCAAATCAATCTGCAAGATATCAAAAGTGGTAAACAGATAGCAGGAACGGTTATATAAAGCATAGGTTTGACCAGATCTGCTTTTTCCACCGAATTTCAATCCATATCAATCGACAGGCCTCCTCACGGGTGCCTACCCGTTACACAGACCCACCACGACTGCATAGGTCCAGCTCCACGAACCAGGTTTTATCAGAGTCGCATCTTTCGTCGGGGATTCTTCTCATCCCAAACAACATGTCCTCACTTCTTCGTCTCCTCAGAACTGCTCGGCCCCACGCCACGAGGTCTTCTCAACCAAGCAAAATGTCATCGAACTACTTCAACCCATCGCACTCCCCATTCCCCCGTTCAAACCATCTCGGCCTAACAAGGTCACGTTTCTACTCTTCATTCAACCGAGGAGACTCCCAGGCCTCAAACAACATCACCGTGCTCTACGGCCTCATGGGCGTCAATCTCGCCGTCTTCGGGTACGCCCTCCCATTCGCCCCCAGCATGCTCTCCCAGTACACTAACAACCCCCCCAGCTACGCAATGTACGCCAAAGCCCAAGCCCAAGCCGGCTTCCCGCAACCCTTCATAAAATTCATGCGCAACATGTCCTGCAACCTAACCGACGTGCTCAAGTCCCGAGCCTACCACACGCTCCTGACCTCGACCTTCACGCACGTCGACTTCTTCCACCTGCTCGGCAACATGTTCACGGCGTACTTCCTCGGCTCCTTCCTCTGCTACTCGCCGCTGATCACGCCCATGCGCTTCCTAACCATCGCGCTGGGCTCCGGGCTGACGGGCAGCGCGGGGTATTTGTACCAGCGCTACCTGGCGACGGGCGGGCGGGGCGTGGATTATGTGCGTGGCCTGGGGTTCAGCGGCGCTTTGATGGGGATTACGAGTGTGGCGGCGTGTCTGTCGCCGCATGCGAAGGTGCTGATTTATGGGATTGTGCCCGTGCCGTTGTGGGCGACGGTGCTGGGGTATGGGTTTTATGATGGGTATTATGTTAATGATCAGAGGAGTCGGATTGGGCATGCGGGGCATCTTGGGGGTTTGGCGTTTGGGATTGCGTACTATTTGTTGAGGTTGAGGGGGTTGAGGATCTGAGCTCAGAGGAGAAGGGAGAACGATTGAGGGTGGTTTGAGGATGGTTATTGAATCACTGCGTGACGTTGTAGAGAGGAAGAACAGGGTATGGGAGCTTAAAAACAAGTGGGGAAACGCGTCGGAAAGCACTTCCCGTCGAATGGACAGATAGAACAAGGAATCCATTAATAGCTGCCCTCGTATAAGTCTCGGCAGCCATACCCTATGCCCTCAACGCCTATATGCCGTCCTAGCCTACGCTGCCACGTATAGCTCCCGGTTTGCATCGTACACAAGCTAACACAATCATACGTTCTCCCACAGTCGACGTACAATTGCAACAGAAGACACTCGTCAATCTTGCACCCGCCATAGCAATGAGGCTCTCTTCGAGATATCTAAAGCTCCATTTCATCATCATCATCAGCATTAACGCTTGCCATATGCTTCTCGATATCATCGCCCGGCGACGTAGGACTTTGAGGCGCATCATTGACCTCTGAATCGTCACCGACATTGATGACTTCGGACTCTGTATTGGCGACAGAGAGTCGTACGTGTTTCGGCTCACCTTTGGGTGTATACGACTTTTTCGGCGTTCCTTTTGGTGTGTAGGAGACGATTGGTTCCGCCTCCGTGACCTGGGCTGTTGCAGCATGGTCCGACCTCTTCGTCTCGGGCATGGCCGATTCCTGGGCTCCCAAGTTGGCTCCAGAATTTTCGTCTTCGTCGGATTCATCGCGCACTATCTCTTCTGACAGCGCACTTTTGCGCGGCGGCTTCCTCGCCTTCTTCGCGGGCGCTTCTGATGCGGCAGGGGACGGACTCGGCTCTGCTGACTTCTCTGGTGCGTCAGAGTCAGAGTCGTCGCGAACGACATCTTCAGACATGATGGTCTTCTTCGGTCGGCCTCGCTTCCTGGGCAGCAGATTACTATCCTTCGCTTTCGCCCTCGCGGCGGCGACAGCAGCAGCCTTCTTCTTTTTCTTGCCAACCGTGAAGTCCAGGTCTTCATCGGATGCTTCCTTCTTCCATGCACGACCTTTACCTTTGAAGTGTTTTGGGCGACCGGTATCCCTCTCTGGTTCAGGATCGAGGTCACCTTGTAAGATAGCTAGAGATTCTTCATCCAGCTCTTCGAGTTGGTCCTCACTGATTCCTCTGCCATACGATATTGTAGATACTTGTCTGCTTTGTGCTAGATGCGGTGATGGTTGTGCGCCAGCATCTTCTTCTGGCACATCAGTCTCGGACTCTTCAAATGTCTGCGCATCATAGGAATAAGGTCGCTGTTGCGCAGGTCTTCGCGCCCGAAGTCCGCGTCTGGTGGCGGCGGCAGAATCGCTGGTCGGATCTGGCGACGCCGTCGCATCGTTGGAGGCAATAACACTGCTCGCAGCCAAAGGAGTATGACTTTCAGTAGTAGCTGTGATATTGGGTTCTGTAATTGCCGCGACGGTAGATGGACCTGTTGCAGTGGTACCAGCACCTTCATCTGTGTCATCATCAAGGATAGTCTCTTCTGACTATTACTTGTCAGTATCAGGCGGCAGATGCATAGAGTGGCAGCTTACTAAGACTTTTTTCGGGGCCCTTCTCGTGCTTAGCTTGAGGAACGTCTTCTTCGGAGTATCTGAAGTTTGCACAGTCGCGGCAGGTCTCGGAGCTGTTAACGACTTAGCAATCATGTCTTCGTAGATATCAATTTGATACGCTGAGGGAAAACTGGCGCTCGGATATAGTTGTGCTAGAAATGTACTCTGAGGTGTTTCATTGTAAATGGGCGGAAATGTGGGGCAAGTCGGATCTCAGAGCAGACGCAAAACTTACCAGAACGAACAGGTAACGGCGAAGCAATCGCAGCCGTCGCGATGCCATTCAGTGCCGCTGTAGGGTCCTCTTCCTCGTCTTCTGGTGAAACGATTTCTTCAGACTGATCTCAAAATTAGCGGCATGTAATCCAGGCGCAGTCCTTCACACCTACGATCGGCTTCTTCCTAGGCTTGCGGTTCGAAGACTTGCGTCGCCCATTGACTGTATTGATCGATGCATTTGGTGTAGAAGTCTCGCCATGGTCGCTTCCCTCTGATGCCACGAGTTCTTCAGACTGGTTTTGTTAGCGACCCGGAAATAATTCCTGCACCACTGACGTACCAAATACTTTTTTTGCGTCTTTCGCTTCTTCCTTGCAGATGGACTCAGATTCTCTGGTTTGGCATTTGCTGTCGGCGTTGCGGATGCTGCCGGGCGTAGCACTCCGTTCCCGTTTGTTTTCAGTGACTTCTTTGGCTCGCGTGCCGACTGAGCACGCACAGCACGTGGGCGCGCTTCGACTTTAGCTTCCTCACTTTCTTCGTCCTGCTTTCATCAGAGCCTTGCGCAAAATGGGAGATTAGTAATTGTTGACGTACACTGGTCGTTAAATCGTCCCAAATATGCAAAGTAGCGTAGTACAGCGAGATCCCATCAACGTGTTTCGAACTCTTCCAGTCGTCATACGTGAGCGTCTGTGTAGGATTCTCTTTCTGCCAAATCTTGAACTCGGCGCTACGTTTTCTCTCGTACGATTTCGGCCGTGAATACGCCTGAGACTGCTTATCGACAGCTGGCAGATCCGTGGGTGCATGGCCGTTGGGAGCCATTTTGGGTATGAGAGTTTCCGTCAAAGCGAGCCACTGCTTAACATGAACAGGTGTAGTGGCGGTCGACAAATACTGACACGAGATGACGATGTTGACCAAGAATAACGCGATATAGGAGATTGACAAATGAGACTCTCGATGGGAGGTGTGCGTCGAGTTGCGCACGGGTTTGTGGTGTGGTGTGAGGAGTGAAGTGGAAGATCGAAGGTCCAAGTCCGTCAGAGATCCACGTCTCGCGTCTCGTGGCACGTTGGCCCAGATCTCGGACGACTACCACCTCTAATAAACGAGGCAACAATCTCTGGACAGCTGAGGAGGGTATTCAGAACAAGTTTGTCGTTATCGAAGTTGTGAGCGCCATTTTGGTTGTGGCAGTAAAGTGGTGGTTCGGGGCAAGAGGGAAAAGAGAACGCGCTAGGAACATCTAATTTCAGCTCGGCGACTGATTCGACATCTACCATCTCCTTTGCAGTCACACATGCGCGTTTCTATATTCATCTTCAACTGATGGAATCTTGTAAGAAAGACCCGGTCCCAATCAACGACTTGCTGACCTACGTGACCGTCTCACAATCTTTTCTTCGTGACCTGCGACCAAGCTGAATGGCAATTGCTTGATGCGCTCCGGCGTGGGCTGTGCTAATCGATTGCAGCTTCACAGCAAAAGGAACGTGGTGTAAAGTTTTATCGAGAAAAATATCAAAAAATACTGACTGCAAGGGTGACACCACAGAATCTAATTCTTCGTTCGCATGCGCCTGACAGCACACAACTACGCTACACGGTAGGTTCGACCTGCTCACTAGAAACTTGTAATCCCACTACTCACATCAATTCGAGATTGATACCAACATCACATGGACATCATCCAATCTGAAATGGTGCGGCAAATATTATCATTTCCTACTCAGTTGATAATACGCATTGAGATACTACGACTACTTGACTACCGTAGTCACCTTCGCAGCCGCCAGTTGATATATACAAAGAAAGCACGTAGCCAGTCTTGAGAATCCAGTGTCGCAATATGCGATCGACACGCGAGAAGTGCGAGCAAACCTATGCAATGGGTATACAATCATTGATCCCACCACCCATCCGATATGAAAACAAAATTGTAAGCACCAAAAGGTGTCTTGCGAGGAGAACGCCGAAACTTCCTGCATGCCTAGCTGGAACACCGTGCCATGACCCGCGCCGAGAAGCAGTCTCTTGGCTGTGAATAGAGAGATAGATGTGAGGATAATTAAACAGAGACAATAAGTAAGGTGAAGCCAAGGCGCATGCCTCGAACTGAAAGTCGTGGTGAATATAATGCGAAACGTATGTGTCGGAAACGCCCGACCATAGTGGAGGATGCAGTATGAAATGATGTGCACGTCACGCCGAACTCTGCTAGAACGACTCCGGTGGGCTAGGCATACCGTGTGCACTACCATCCTCTTTCTCGGGATCCAAAACCCCAGAATTATCTCTCTGGGATGGTTCAAGCTTAAGCTTGCCGATAGGCTTACCCAATCCTCTTATAAGGTTGCCGTCGTTACCGTTGTCGTCCTTTTCCTCGTCCAGCTTGCGCTTCTTGCGGGCCATTTGCTGCTGTTCTCGCAGTGGGCGTTTACGAGGGCTCGAGATCTTGCCGGTAGGAGGCAGGCGGGGTTTGGGGAAGCGTTGCTTTGGAGGAAGATCATCATCTTCAACGAGAGGCTGGCTATCGTTATCGTGCAGTTTCTTGAAAAGCCAACTCTGCACAAGGCCGATTTGGCTCTCAACGCTCTGGACTGTAACAGGTTCGAACTTCGGCGGTTCAGGCATGACGACACCAGTAGTGGTGGCGTTGCTGTAGAAGTTAGCAAAGAAGGTTTTCTAGCAAGATATGTCGCATACCTGTTGTCTTGCCTTGCATAGGCATTGTGAACCCTATTCTGCAACAGATGCAAGGGCACGCTGAACGTGAGGCCGAATTCTCTGTCCAATCCGAGCTCCTTAAATCCGAAAAAGTCCTCGCCAATGTCCTCGGCGAAATCACCGCCCACGAACTGCTCACTGCCATCGTTGAAGGCGCCAGCTCCATCGGCACCAGCATTGTCCATAGCTGGTCGAAGAAGCTCTGCGTAATATGAGCGCATGCGGTCGTGCATCCCGGACAATTTACTTCCAAGGCGCTCGACATCGTCTTTGACGTATGTTTCCAGAGCTTCCAGATCGACTCCATTCACGTGGAGCGAGTGAAGAACCGCTTCTTCTTGGGTGAAACGGGGCGTCCAGTGCGTAATCTTCCCGCCTGGAAGTGTCACTGGACCGTCCGACTTCATCTTGGGCGTTTCACGATAGATCCCAAGACTAGCGACCAGATTCTGGAAAAAGGTTGCCGCGACGTCCGTGACAGCGTCCAGAGCTGAAGGCTGGAACTCCTCAAAGCCAGCATGGTAGAAGATTTTGCCAACACTGCGCTGTAGAGCAGCGCGGCAGACCTGAGGTGACATGAGCGCGCCCTCTTCGGACACAACCATTGGCTCGATATCCGTTTCCATGAAGGGCTGTGGTTCGTATCGCTGAAATTGGTTCTGGTACAACTGAGACTGGAGTTGCATCTGTTTGACGATGCCAATCTTGGCGCAAATCTTTCTTGTGTCCTGCATAGATTGCATGTTCGCCTCCATTTTCTTGGCAAGGCCGCTGTCTGGTGTGGTGAATTGACCCTGAGGGAAAATGCGCATGTACTCCTCAAATTGCTGCACAACGTGACCCTCTGCGTCCTCGACCCACTGAAGGCGTTCGTTGAGATCTGGGATGGAACACACTGCATCGTAGTAGTCAGGAATTTGGCGTTCATCCTCGCCTTCAATGCCTTCCGCAAGAGATTCCTTGGCCGCCACTTGAATGCCATCTTTCCCGTCTGGCGCAGACACTGGCCCGGTTGACGACTCTTCTTCTATAGCCTGCTTACGGTGACGAAGCCATCTGCGCATGCCAGCCTTTGTGCGCAGAATGGCAGGCTCGTCGGGCTGAAGTTTGTCGTCGCGGAAAAGTCGATGTCTCTCAGCTGCAATGGTCGCTCGATCCTTCTTGGTCACCTGCTTCCAGGTCTTGTATTCGAGATCATCTAGATCGGCATCCTCTTCCAGTGCAAAACCATTAATAGAAGCGCCAGTCCCATCCATTTCCGAAAAGTCTACTTGACTGCCATGCGCGCCATGTCTCGAAACGCCATTCGGACCTAGCGGAGTCAAAGTACCCGGCGGGGGTGTTGTGAACCCATTGACACTGCCCTCCATTTCTGAGTCTGCCCGCATGAATTCATTCTTCAAATTCGCAACTGCGCTGTTCAACGACGGGACAGATGGCCTCGTCTCCGGGCCGGGTGTACCTTCCAGACCTGCTGGTGGTGCTTTCCTGGCGTTGTTTGAGCCCTTACCTCCTTTGCTGGGGGCTTTCCGCCCGCGCGAAGCCATGATGGGTTCTTCTGCTCTCAAAGTCAGCAAAATTATTGAAGTACTCGTTGCAAAACCTACCATCCTCACTGTCATCGGCACCATCGGCGTCTACATCGCCATTTCGCTGCCTTCGCTCCTCTGCCTCAACCTCGGCGCGATCGCGAATCGTGATATCAGGAATGAGTGGGACGAGTTTCTCGGTTTCCTTCTTCATGTGTAGGGCCTTCTTCCGCAGAAAGTGGCTTGGGTCGGCGTTGTATTTGAGACAATTGGACCAGATCAGCATCAGGTCGTCAACGAACTCCTTCTTCGACTTGTACTGCAGCTGCTTGAGCTTCTTCATCATTGTGCCAATGTCCATGGGGTGCTTGATGACATTGTAGTAGTCCGGTGCTTCGCGTTTGTTGACGCGTTGCAAGAAGGGATGCGCGTGCTCGCAGGCCTTTAGCTCCATAAGAACCTTCTCTACGCTCTCGTATAGCTCTTCCTGGCCGACCCGGTCCTCGTTTGCCCATTTGCTTCTGTTCTTCCGCACTTCACTTATCAGGCTTCGCAGTTGCGCATCGGTCGCGTGTACTCTGTCACGTTGCGCATCAATTCTCGATATGAGGTGCTTGAGGGTAAGGCTCGATGCGCCGAGGTTGGTTGTGCTCAAAGTGCCCTGCTGTGGAGCAGCGACGGCGCCGTTGGTTGGCGCATTCGCAGAAGGGCCAGATGTCTCTATTTCCACTTGGCGGTCGAGTTCATCAAGCTTCTGCTGCTCCAGCATCGCGTCGCGATCGTTCTCCAGTGTATAGAATAATGTGTGGAAACTGCGCTTCGCTGCCTCTTCCGCAGCAGTCTTATCCTGCTGCAGTTTCTTGCGGACATCATCCGAGGACTTGACCTGCTCAGATGTCGGTGTGCTTGTCCGTTCAATGCCTAGTTTATTTGAAGTTGATGGTATGCGAATGCTTGGCGCGCCGAGGGCGGTGGCAGCAATGCCATTAGGGGCGCTTTTTGCGAGCAGCGGGGAGGCTTGTGTGTCGTCGTCTTCTTCGTCATCGTCATCGTCGCCATAATCGTCTTCGTCGATGGTGCGGGCGGCTTTCTTCGGTGTAACGGTCGGGCGCGCGTCATGCGCCGCCGGAGCATCATCGGACGACGACGGCTGCAGTCCATTCTCGAGCGCATCAAATAAGTCGTCGCGGAAGGTTCCCCCAAGCACCGCGTTCAGGCGCGCCTCGGTGCGCAGATAGTGCTCGTGCCAGCGCGCTGCCCTGGGATCCTCCTCGACGATGCTGTCGGCCCCCTCCCCCATATTGTGCGCGTTGGAGCCGTTTGACATTGCCTCATCGCTCAGCGTCGCATTGGGTGTGCGCAGGCGGGTCGCGTTGGGCGGTTGGTGAAGGAAGCGGGCATGGCTGGGGCGCTCGCGGGACGATGGGCGATGCGTTGATGCAGCGAGCGACATGTCGTCGCTGGCTGTGGGGTGGTGAGGCTTGGCAGCGGCCTCACAGCAGGGAAGGACCGCCTTCAGGGCGACCTCCAACCTCGTGCGGGAATCGCGACGCGCTGAAAGCCAGCATATGAGCAGCCAGGCGGCGGACGAGTGGAGCGGCGGTGGTTCTGTGATGGAAAGTGATGGTGGAGCGCGTGCCTCGATGGCCGAAGTTGCAGCCGGCTTGCGATGAGGAGAGGCACGTTAGAATAGGGTACAGCCCAGCCAGACGTCGTTAGCGCTCGAATTGGCTGGCTCTTCTTCGGCTGCGGGCAGCCCCAGAATCGCGTCCCCTCAATATCAGAAATGCCTTTCCCTCGCACGCCGTGGTGCTTTCACTGATGGAGTTGTCTAGGGCGTCGTGCAGCCTCTGCATGATCTTTTGAAGACTCTTGCACTATGCTATCCTGTCCACGTTGCTCCTTCCGCGCGATGCAGTCATAGTCTCGCGACTCATGCGCTTCGCCTACTGCGACATGTCCTCGAGATTGCGCACACGCTTATACCTGCAAGACTAGGAGGTCATTGCCGAGACATACAGACTGCACATTTCGCTTCCACTTGCTCAATAAAAGGTTGCGTTCCAACAGTCGATGGTGTATCGTGCATGTGGAAGTCTCGAGTCCCTTATCTTAAGCTTACGCCAGATGTCATACACCTCTACTATTCGATAGTTTGAAGACCTTGTCACCGCTTAGAAAAGCGTACCTGCATGTCCCCATACCCTCCGCCCAAGGCGACGGGATCGCGCCGATCCTCCATGTTCAGGGTCTTGCACGTGACGCATGTGCGCGCAAGGCCAGTCTCACACCAGCTGCGGTTTAGCGTTGCCAGCTCCGCCGTTGAAGGAACGTTACCACACCACCCTACACCAACGCCGGCGAAGCTCAATAATGCGACTCAGCCAATTATAGCACTACGTCACACTTCACGATGCGGTTCCGAAACCCATTTGCCGGTGTGTATGATTTTCTTTGAGTGGTTTGGGTGCGTCATAGGCTGGGCGTGCTTCAATGGGTAGCTGCCTGAGGTGCAGCGCATCTATGAGCACGAGCTGTCACCCTCCGGGGAACATAGGGACCGGACAATGGTTGAAATCCGGGGGAAAGCTAATATCTGTGTATAGCTGCGTTTGCCCTTCTCCTCTTCATCTCCGCTGCCGCCGGCTTCTCCCCGCCCGACTATACGATCCCTACGTACAAGCAATCCGACAAAGTCTTGCACTTTATAGCCTTCTTCCTGATCACCCTCACTTTCTACTGGATTCTCGAGACATCGCGACGGAAGGTCTTGCAGCTTACGTTCACGGTGTGCACACTCGGACTAGGATGTGTCAGTGAGGTTGTACAAGGGTTGTTGCCGGTGAGTTGTGGACTTCTCGTTGTTGCATATGCGAACGGTGGAGTAGCAGAGCTGACGTATGGGCAGATCCATCGCGATTTTGACTACTATGATGTCCTCGCCAACGTCATGGGTTCCATCAGCGCCCTTGCGCTCTGCAACTGGTACCACAAGCGCATGCTAGAAAGGAAGCGTGCTGCACGTGGGTACGGCGCGGTTCCAGGCGACGATGAGCTGGATGTCGAATTGGGAGAGAGCAGTGAAGGCCAGGAGTCCGGCGTTGTCAGGCCTACAGTGGATGAAGAGCTTGAGCGATGGGATGAAAATGCGGAGGACTGGGATACCACTGAGCCGGAGCCGTCGAATGGCAAAGTTCAGGCTGATGATGGAGACCTGGGAGATGGGAAGAAGCGCAACGATTAAGATGTCTCACTATGCAACGAAAATGACGAAACGTGGGAAAGCTCGGGTTTCAATAATGTCAGTATGATACACTGCACATATTGGGAGGTGGAAGTGGTGCAGATTGACTTGATATTCGTTACAAGCTCATAGCCAGCTCTTGGTGCTCATTTGGCCCATCCGAGCAAGCCTGCAACCATGAATCGCCACTCTGGCCTGCCCCCACCATGGATTCATGCATTTTCCAGTATGAGATTCCGTGAGAACAATTAAACCCACACCAAGCGCCGAGATCATTTGCTCCATAACCATCATTCTTGCTTATGCGGTGGTAGTCTTAGCAGCCGCCTGGTTGGGGTTGATCTTCTTTCCGTCCTTGTTGTACCTGACACGTGGGGGCGGGGCACGGTTGCGACGGCCCTCTCGGGAGCGGACACTGAGGATTTGTTAGGATTGGGGTGCAAAAGGCTTCGTCAAGGCCTGACGTACCGCACGATCTTTCCGTGGATGGCGCACGAGACGCAGTACTGGAGCTTCAAGTACATCTTGGGGACAGTGTACTCGGGGAAGACCGAGGCATCAGAGATATCACCTGTCCGAGATGTCAGTTCACAATCTCCTCATTATCCTGATGCCGCCTTGGCGCTTGTTGTTCGCATGGCTTCGGAAGACGTACGGATAGCGGCAGACTCAACCATGTTGCGGATGGTGAATCTCTTGATCGCCTTGTCCTTGGGAGTGCATCGCGAGCAGTTGGAGCAGCGGATGGGCTTGACGTGGCCGCGGCCCTTCTTGTTACGGCCGCTACAGCAATGTTAGTCCTTCCTCGCCTTCCCGCGTTGTTGTTTCGGTGTTGCATACTTGGACGCTCGCTTCTTGACCATGTTGGGCTGATTCTGCGTTCGTGTAAGCCAAATTCGTCTGTGGGGTGTTTCGAGGAGCGCACCGAAGATGTGGGATCTAGAAGTCAGCGAATTGGGGTTGTCGTGGATTGTTGTCGTTCGGCCTGTGTGCGCCAACTCGAAATTGGCCCTCGCCCAAGCGAGCTGGACGTGGTCCGTGGGCGGCAGGGATCCAGATCTTATCTTATCTCTTGGCGGAAGCCTCACAGAGGCAAACAGCTTCCACACGCCCGCATGTGTGCCTCTCAAACTGCTTTCGCTTACTCAAACCACACAAAGCATAGCAAAAAGTAAACATGCTTACTCGTACTCATTGTCTTAGCTCCATCAACAGCAATTGTGCGTAGTTTGCTTGCAGCGACCATCTGCTGGACGTAGCCCCACCATGCCTCTGATTCGTTCCGCATTTTCAAACATAACATCGCAAATATACCGAACAAGCATGAATGTGTCTACCGCTTTGTAGAAATCTTGAGATAACTCAATTACGCTATGATAGAGTCTCACTTTCTATGCTTATGCCTTGCTTGTATGCTCATGAAATACTGCATCCCGCGGCGCTAGTCAGTCACCGCTCAAACTTGCCCACTGTTGACATCGTGCCGAAGCACCTGGACATTGCTGCGTTGGCATGCATAATCGTCTAAATTTCTGCCTGCAAAATCAATCGAAGGCCTCTGAGATCATTCTCAAATCCTCACGTCACGTTGTGTGTCTACGGCTGATTCAGTCTTGTGATCACTGACCTCGGCGCTTGCCATACCGTAGCGAACCGCGTTGTTTTCATCGACCCTGGCAACGGATCTGTCGAACATCGCCGCGAACACACCACAGACCATCCTTGCTGGCCCCCGCCCGCCAACCAGAGCATTCTTGACTGCCAGCGAAGGAGCTATATCGCCAGGATGTCTCACACCGGTACGATGCGCGGCACTCCAAAGCCCAAAAGTCAAGCTGGGGCCGGAGCGCAATTCACAAACAGCCCCTCTGGCATACCACGACCGGCTCTCGATTCGCATGCCTCTCACGTCTCGCAGAACGATGCAACCTCAACACTTAGTGCGAGTAGAGCGAAGATGTCGAAGAGGGATGAGGTGGGTGCACTGCATCGCTTGCATTTGAATGGACGCTTATCGTACCACAGGCCATCCGACGGAAGATCGAGACCGACTTGAACAAGAAGAAGCACCCAGGTGGGCGCGTACGCCCGAACAAGAAGGCCCCTCCTGGCACAGTTCTTGCCCTCAAGCCGAGTCCCGCTCTTCAGATCAAGCCGTCCACGACCGTCGCCGAGGCAGCACAGCTCATGGCAGCCAAGAGGGAAGATTGCGTACTGGTCACGGATGACGATGATCGTATTGCGGGAATTTTCACTGCCAAAGATCTGGCTTTCCGGGTTGTTGGGGCTGGTATCAAGGCGCGGGACGTGACGATCGAGGAGATTATGACTAAGAACCCTCTCTGCGCAAAGACCGACACGAGCGCCACGGATGCATTGGACCTCATGGTCAGGAAAGGGTTCCGTCACTTGCCTGTCATGGACGAGAATCACGACATCTCGGGTATCTTGGACATCACAAAGTGCTTCTACGATGCCATGGAGAAGCTTGAGCGTGCCTATAGCTCGTCACGGAAGTTATACGATGCATTAGAGGGTGTCCAGGCAGAACTTGGATCGAGCCAGCCCCAGCAGATTATCCAATATGTGGAGGCTATTCGTCAAAAGATGTCCGGCCCGACCCTTGAGTCTGTCCTGACAGGACTCCCACCTACGACGGTCTCCGTACGCACTTCGGTCAAGGAGGCTGCGTCACTCATGAAGGAAAACCATACTACTGCGGTCTTAGTCCAAGATCAAGGTCAGATCACGGGAATCTTTACCAGTAAAGATGTGGTTCTCCGTGTTATTGCTGCCGGCCTTGATCCTGCCACCTGCAGTGTGGTTCGCGTGATGACACCCCATCCCGACTTTGCGCCAATGGACATGAGCATTCAGTCAGCTCTCCGCAAGATGCACGGTATGTTGCGGCCTGGGAATTGTTTACGATGTACCAAAACGACTGACACTTGGTAGATGGACACTATCTGAACCTGCCTGTCATGAGTGATGCAGGCGAGATCGTTGGCATGGTTGACGTCCTCAAGCTGACCTATGCCACACTTGATCAGGTATGTTCACCTTCCAGGCAGGATGGATCATTCTGTTAACATGTCCAGATCAACAATATCAGCACAACAGATAGCGAAGGGCCAGCCTGGAACAAGTTCTGGTTGTCCTTGGATGCGGAGACCGAGTCGATGATGTCCGGAGAGGGCGGAAGTCGTATCCCGGGCACACCCGACCATCGGTCAATGTTGTCTCATGATAATCGCCCTAATATCCATGATCGTGGAGATAGCGTACTTCCCAACGAATCTGCATCGCACCATGGAGAGTCGCCATCACAGTCTGCCCTGGGCCACTCCCCACATACCCCGCTTGAGGACTTGCCATTCCCCTTCAAGTTCAAAGTGCCCAGTGGCCGCGTGCATCGCCTGCAGGTAGTCGCATCTGCTGGCATCGAGGAACTTATCTCGAGTGTAGCAAGCAAGCTCGGTTCCGAGGTGGAGTCCATAGGAGGCACTCCGACGTTTGAGGACGGCAAGATCTCAAAGGCTGGGTTTGCCCTGAGCTACCTCGACAACGAAGGCGACACCGTCTCCATTACCACCAACGATGACCTTGTTGAGGCGATTGGTCTGTCACGTATCACCCACCGAGAGAAGGTTGACCTCTTCGTGCACGATCCAGAGAAGCCACCCATGGCTGCTGAGGTAAATCCACAGCCCGCGCTTGCAAAGCCTGTCACACCACCGGAGTCTGTTCTCCGCGAGCGCAGGAAGTTTTTCGAAGATGATGAAGACGAGGACGTCCGTCCAAAGTCCAAGGGCCGAAACCAGCCCGTGCCATTTGCGCAGCAACCGGAGATTATCCAAGGCGTTCCTAACGACCTGCTTCTCCCGGGCGCTATCGGGTTGCTGGCCGTGGTGATCGTGGGTGTCTTTGTTCTCGGGCGCGCAACAAGCAGGTAATACAGCAGCTCACTCGTCATTCTGTCAGCTTGAAGCAGGGCTGGAGCGCGTTGTCAGTTGCCAGTATTATATCCATAGATGTTTAGTTGGGAGGCTATCTCTCTTCGTAGGAGTATCTTTGTAGTGAAATTGAGACTTGCAACACATACAGTTGGGATCTCCTTCTAAAAGTGCTCGTGAGCACAGGGTGCTAAGGCCCGCACGTTGAGCAAATGCAGCCGCCGCAGCGCCAAATGATTGTGAGCCAATCGTCGCGGTGTACCCCAGCGTGCTAGCGAATACTGAGGGAGCATTTCTGCCCCGCCGTGACCGCCAAACACGCGCTGTATTTTTTGCCCGACGCCCTCGACCAACACCTACACAAGCCTGCAGCCTGCCGAAGTCTACGTAACAGTGCCGCTCACAGCTTCGCATCGACCTCCTGGCGCGTCATAACATCCGTCAACAGCTCCCTTGCCTGTGAACAAGGTCCACACGCTCACCGGGGCCGCTCCCCAAACACCACGCACCATCAACAACATGTCGGTTCTCCCAGCAGAGGTGCACACGGCGCTTGCGGGCATGCTGCAGGGCCTGCAGTCGGCAGACAATGTGCAGCGGACGAATGCAGAGCAGCAGCTGAACGAGGAATGGGTCGCCCAACGGCCTGAAGTGCTCTTGATGGGCTTGTCGGAGCAGATTGAGCTCGCACAAGACACTTCCGTACGCTTTGTCCATACACCAAGGACTCCTGTGTGGGACTCACATTGTCTATAGACTCGCACCTTCGCCGCCGTCCTGTTCAGGCGCCAGTCCTCGAAACCTCGAAAGGCCGCCAACGGCCAGACCGCAGACCTGTTCCTGACCCTCCAACCAGCCGAGCGAGAAGCCATCCGCGCGAAGCTGCTCTCCTGCCTGGGCAAAGAGACCGACAACTCGGTGCGCAGCAAAGTTGGAGACGCCGTCGCCGAACTCGCGCGGCAACACACGGACGAAGGTATGCGCCAGCACAACAATGCGAGCTGGCACACGCGCTGATTGGTACAGGTGTCGCGTGGCCAGAGCTACTGGGCGCACTCTTCCAGGCCAGCCAGTCGCAGGATCCGGCACAGCGAGAGAATGCGTTTAGAATATTTTCTACCACACCCCAAATCATCGAGAAGCAACATGAGGACGTGGTTGTTACCGCCTTCAAGGGCGGATTCGCCGACAGCGAGACTTCGGTGCGTAGCTTGGCCCCAATAGAAGACTCGCGACTTACACATGGTTAGGTACGAATCGCAGCTGTCGAGGCATTTGCGTCTTTCTTCCGCTCCATCACCAAGAAAACCCAGTCCAACTACTTCACACTTATTCCGGAGATTCTAAACATCCTCCCCCCGATCAAAGACTCGGGAGATGCCGAGCTCCTGACCAAGGCCCTCATCTCGCTCATCGATCTTGCCGAAGTTGCGCCCAAGATGTTCAAGCCTCTTTTCAACAGCCTTGTGCAATTCAGCATCTCGGTAATTCAGGACAAGGAACTTGGGGAGACTGCGCGCCAGAATGCGCTCGAGCTCATGGCCACCTTCGCGGACAATGCGCCTCAGATGTGCAAGAAGGACCCGAACTTCACAAACGACATGGTTACACAGTGCTTGTCACTCATGACTGACGTTGGCGCTGATGACGATGATGCCGAGGAATGGAATGTCTCCGAAGACCTTGATGAGGAGAGCGACTCAAATCATGTTGCTGGAGAGCAGTGCATGGATCGACTGGCCAACAAGCTAGGCGGACAAGCCATCTTACCCCCGACCTTCAACTGGCTCCCGCGCATGATGACCTCGTCAGCATGGCGAGACAGGCATGCTGCACTCATGGCCATTTCTGCCATTTCCGAGGGTTGCCGCGAGCTCATGGTTGGAGAGCTTGATAAAGTCCTAGACCTCGTTCTACCTGCGCTTCGGGATCCGCACCCTCGTGTGCGGTGGGCTGGTTGCAACGCCGTGGGCCAAATGAGCACCGATTTCGCCGGAACGATGCAGGAGAAGTACCACCAGGTCGTCCTGCCGAGCATCATTCCTGTCCTAGAGTCTGCAGAGCCTCGCGTGCAGGCGCATGCTGCTGCTGCTCTCGTCAACTTCTGCGAGGAGGCAGAGAAGAATATTCTTGAGCCGTATCTGGACCAACTGCTAAACCACCTGCTCATGCTTCTACAAAGCCCCAAGCGTTTTGTGCAGGAACAGGCTCTTTCAACCATCGCCACGGTTGCAGACTCTGCGGAAGCTGCATTCTCTAAATACTACGACACCTTGATGCCTTTGCTGTTCAATGTTTTGCAGGAGGAGCAATCGAAGGAGTACCGTCTGTTGCGCGCGAAAGCAATGGAATGCGCTACGCTCATCGCTCTTGCTGTGGGCAAAGACCGCATGGGCCAGGACGCCTTAAACCTCGTTCAACTGCTTGGCCGGATCCAGAACAGCGTTTCGGATGCTGATGACCCACAAGCCTCTTACTTGCTCCACTGCTGGGGTCGAATGTGCCGAGTCCTTGGTCGAGAATTCGTACCGTTCCTCGCTGGTGTCATCCCACCCTTGACCGAGCTTGCTGGAGCCAAGGCCGATATTCAGCTTCTCGACGACGAAGACCAAGTGGCGCAAATTCAGGATGAGGAAGGCTGGGAGCTCGTTCCATTGAAGGGCAAGGTCATCGGCATCAAGACCAGCATCCTAGACGACAAGCACATGGCTATTGAGCTCATCGTGATCTACGCCCAGGTGCTCGAAGACGCTTTCGAACCTTATGTTAACGACATCATGGATAAGATTGCACTACCTGGCCTAGCATTCTTCTTCCATGACCCGGTCCGAGTCGCGTCGGCGAAGTGTGTACCTGCTCTACTCAATGCTTACAAGAAGGCCCACGGACCAGAGTCGACGCAACTCGGACAGCTTTGGGAGCGCACCGTTGAGCGTGTTCTCGAAGTTCTCAGCACTGAGCCTGCGATCGACACTCTTGCCGAGATGTACCAGTGCTTCTACGAGTGCTTGGAATGCATCGGCCGAAACTGCTTGACAAGCACACACATGGCAACGTTCATCGAGTCGGCCAAAAGTGTGCTGCAAGACTACCAAGAGCGCGTCAAAGAGCGCCTGGAAGAGCAAGCCGAGAATGACGATGGCGAGGAGGCTTCGGAAGAGATGTTGTTCGCCATCGAGGATGATCAGAACTTGCTCTCGGACATGAACAAGGCCTTCCACACCATCTTCAAGAACATGGGCACAGCGTTTCTACCCCACTGGGAACTACTCATGGACTTTTACACGATGGCTGTTGTCAACAAGGACCCTACACAACGTCAATGGGCCATCTGTATTTTTGACGATGTGCTCGAGTTCTGTGGTCCTGAGTCATGGAAATACAACGAGCGCATCATGCAACCACTTATCGATGGCATGCAAGACGACGTGCCCGCCAACAGACAAGCTGCCGTCTACGGTGTTGGTGTTGCAGCGCACAAGGGTGGAGAGGCTTGGTCGGATTTCGCGGCCGCCTCACTACCGATGCTGTTCCAAGTCGTTCAGCGGCCGAATGCTCGAGCAGACGACGACATCTTCGCAACCGAGAACGCATCTGCAGCCATTGCTAAGATTCTACACTACAACGCCGCGAAGGTGCAGAATTGGCAAGAAATCGCCGCCGCCTGGGTCGATACATTACCCATCGTCAACGACGAGGAGGCGACGCCGTACGCTTACGCGTTCCTGGCCCAACTCATCGAGCAGCAAGTGACCAACGGCTCTCCCACAAACACTAGCTAACAAGACACAGACAAAACTCGGCCGTCTTCTCACAACCCGCCAAGGTCTTCACCTTCGTCGTCCAAGCCCTCGAGGCCGAGACCCTGCAAGGCCAGACTGCTACGCGTGTCGTTGCATCTGTGAAGGCCCTCATCCAAGCAACAAACACCAACCTCGCACAAGCTGCTGCCACCCTGACACCCGAGCAACAGCGCACCGCACAAGCCTACTTCAGCTAGGCGCTCGGTGGCTTCCGGATGCCGCGAAAGCTGGACTGGCAGGTAGGGAATACGGCGGTTGCGTGGAATGGCGGCGCGTCTGCAATGCGCTTTGGCAATGCACCAGGCGGAAAGGTTCATGACGACATGAAGCCCATGATGTATCGGAAGGAGAATAGAGCATGGCTAGGTGCTCCGGTCCAGGGTTCAGGGTAGCGGGTGCAAGGCGGTTGGGAAAGGACCGGCTGCCGGAGCGAGGGCGCTGCGTTTTGGAGTAGAGTATTCATCACTGATTCCCCCATTGTTCCCCTTTTCTCTCCCCCGCCACACCGCTCTGTTATGCATAGATGAAGGATTAGGCTCGAGGTGGTGGTAGGTAGCTTAGATAGAGCTGCTAAGGTAGCGGATACGACTCCAATCACTCTTGCTCAAAGACGCATATGCACAGCCTGTATTCGATGTGGGAAGATACTGTTGCTTCTGCTCATGCGCGTTGTTTATAGTCGCCAGCACGACCCTCTCCTGGCCCGAGTCTCTGATCACATGTGCTCAACGCCGAACTCTACGCAATATGGACATTGCTGAACGTGCTATGCCTGACCCAACTCCACCGCTACAGTACACCTTGCCAATGGACTCGCACTACGCGCCTTCGCTTCCGAACTCCTTTGTCCAATCCGCGCTCTTCGTGAGGTCCTCTTTGCTGACCGTCGGTCTCGATGCCTTGATCGCCTTGATGAAGTCCCTGACCTTTAGCGGAGGCTCAAGAAGTTGATCTCCATCCAACTCCGTCCACGATTTCTCTTGCGCCTGTGGGTCGCCGGGCGAGCACGGTGTCCACTTTGTCACGCCTTCTACCTCGACGGGCTTGTAGTGTGTCGCAGTTTGGATGAGTCGGACGGGCTGCATGAGTGCATCCTGTACCGCGATGGAGATATCGGAGCCGGAGTAGCCTTCGCTGAGGTCTGCTAGTGTGCGGAAGTCTTGCTGGGTAAGTTCGCAGGGTGTGTTGCCGACGGCGAGTTCGAACATCTTCATGCGCGCTGGGAGGTCGGGTAAGCTGATGTGTACTCTTCGCTGAAAACGGCGTCGGATCGCCGAGTCGAGTTGCCATGGGATATTTGTTGCGCCGAGGATGAGTACGCCCTTTGAGTCTTTGCCTACACCGTCCATCTGTACGAGCAATTCGGTCTTGATACGTCGTGATGCTTCCGATTCGCCTTCGCCTCGGGGGCCGCAGAGCGCGTCGATTTCGTCGATGAAGATGATGGAGGGCTTGTTCTCGCGGGCCATGCCAAACAGTTGTTTCACCAAACTAAAGTATGTCAGTCGCTGCACCTGAGCAACTCAGTGTGGCTGCCTACCGTTCAGATTCACCCATCCACTTGCTGACCAAGTCGGAACTTGATACACTGAAAAAAGTGCTGTTCGCTTCCGTCGCAACCGCCTTTGCCAGGTAACTCTTACCAGTACCAGGCGGTCCATAGAGCAATATACCCTTCCACGGTTGTCGCTTGCCGGTGAAGAGGTGTGGGAACTTGATGGGTAATATGACAGCTTCCTTCAGCGCCTCCTTTGCTTGCTCCAGACCTGCTACGTCTTCCCATCGAATATTTGGCTTCTCGGAGAGGATAGCGCCCGCGAGCGCACCGCGGAGCTTCTTGGATTCGGCGTCGCCTTCGTCCTCGTCGTCTCTGCAAACCGTCTTAGTGTTGAGTCAACGAACGGGTGGATTCGGTACGTACTTTGCGCCCTTCCCACTGCCTCCTGTTGACTTGCCATTTGCGCCCATGGCCGAGGGCTTCTTGCGATTCGACTCATCGTTTTGGTTCAGATGCTGCTTGAGCTTCTCGGCGCGCTCCATGTATTCGGCGACCTTGCCGCGGATCATATCCTTCGACTTCTGGTTCTTCTCCCCTGGTCATCGTTAGTCTGCTGCCTGTGCCTCCGTCGAGAAAGTCCCTGTAAGAGTCGAGCGAGGCGCACATTTGAGGGCGAGCATGAATAGCTCAACTGAATCACATTAGCGCGACTCCTTTCCTCACGCCATCGTGTACTCACGAGCACTGTAGTACAGCTGGTATGCCTTTTCATAGTCGCCTGCAGTGTCGGTTTCGATCGCCTTCTTGACCTGCTCAATGGCTCGACCCAAGAAGTCGGCGTTGCTCATGCTTGCGCTTCTGCTGGGCTACACGCCACAGCTGTTCCTCTCTGGGCTTGTTGCACGCGTGCGCGTCGCGTATGCGATCGAGGGTCGATGTGTGATGTAACAGCGGAGGAGCGGTCGGCGCGGGGCAATCGCAGGCGGCGTGTGCTTTCGCGAGTTTGTGCGGCGGCGTTTACTGTAGTATATTTGAGAGTAGACGACTGAATGTAAGAGACACCATCAAACACGGAGAGCGGGACTTTGTACGGAACGATGTCCAAGTGTTTCCCTGCTGGTCGTGGTTGCCATGGGCCGCTAGAGCCCCGCATTCACCCTAGCCTCCTTCGACATAGCTCCATCTGTCATATCGCGGGCTCCGTACGCGACGAGACTTTTCTCCAAGCCGTTACTCAGCATCACCAAAGCCATGGAAAACGTCCAGAAGAAGCTGCAGGATCTTTCCGACAGCTACCAGACGCTGCAAGGAGGTGAGGATTCAGACCATCTGCCAAGGACCATCGCTGAAATTATGAGTAGAACTCTCAGCAGCGATAGAAGCTCGCCAGAAACTTGAATCGCAGCAGCAGGAAAATGCTACTGTCAAAAA
>TARA_R110002003_G_scaffold70_1_pt1 | contig 46508 bp, 49 predicted proteins | sample TARA_R110002003 | Tara Oceans TARA_R110002003 (sample SAMEA4396441) | marine metagenome | biome: Westerlies Biome; feature: [SRF] surface water layer (ENVO:00010504); material: water (ENVO:00002006), including particulate matter (ENVO:01000060) such as... | depth 5 m | reverse complement strand
GCAAGCACATACACTGCGGCACTGTCCGGTGGCGGCTGGATGATTGGTTCCATATTTGCAAACAACTTCACGACGGTGCAAAATTTAATAGACCACAGTGACGTCTGGCAGTTCCAAAACTCGCTGTTTGCAGGCCCACCGACTGGTGGCATACAGATACTATCTACTGCGGATTACTGGAAGAACCTGGCCGATACTGTTTCCTCCAAGGTGGATGCGCGAGGAGGCTTCAATACTTCTTTGACGGATTACTATGGCCGTGGGCTCTCTTTCCAGCTCATCAATGCTACAGATGGCGGACCAGCGTACACATTCTCTTCGATTCAGAACGATACCAGCTTCTCAAATGGCGAGACACCCATGCCAATCCTTGTGGCTGACGAACGTGCTCCCGGCGATACCCTCATCTCTCTCAACGCGACGGTTTTCGAGTTCAACCCATTCGAAATGGTATGTTTGGCCTTTTTTGCAACCCTTATGCCTGAAGCTAGCCAGGCTAAACTCTCCCATAATGCCTTGTTCCTGATTTTCAAGTCTGCAGCTAAACAGCTTGAGCTATCCAAAGTTTTTAGAACCTTACTGACTTGGTCCCCCTGCGGATCTGTAGGGCTCCTTCGATCCCACAACGTACGGCTTTGCGCCCACAAAGTATATTGGAAGCAACTTTTCTAATGGGCAGCTTGCTCAGGACCAAGCCTGTGTTGCTGGCTTCGACAACCTTGGCTTCATCATGGGTACCAGCAGCTCCTTGTTCAACCAGATCTTCCTCAACTTGAACAGCTTTACAGCTATTCCTGATTTCATTCGCACTGCTATCGCAGGGGTGCTCAGCAGCATCGGTGACGCCAATAATGATATTGCGGATTTTACGCCAAACCCTTTCTTGGGCTTCCACAATAACACAAATCCCAGTGCGAATAACTCGCGCCTAACATTGGTCGATGGCGGAGAGGACTTGCAAAATATTCCTCTCAACCCTGTCATACAGCCCATGCGCAACGTGGACATCATCTTTGCTATCGACTCGTCTGCAGACACGATCGAAGCCAACAACCCCTCCAAGAACTGGCCAAACGGTACCGCCATGGTCGCCACGTACCAGCGTGCGAACACGGATATCATGAACAACACAGCATTCCCTTATGTACCGGGTCAAGACACTTTCGTTGCGCTCGGATTCAATAACCGCCCAGCCTTCTTCGGCTGTAACAGCAGTAACGTCACCGAAGGCGGCAATATCCCACCACTCATTGTCTACATTCCGAACTCGCCATACGTGTTTTGGTCCAACACGTCGACATACGAGAAGCTTGACTACACGGTCAAAGAGCGCAACGCCATGATCCAGAACGGATACAACGTTGCCACACAAGCCAACTCGACCCGCCAGGGTGCGTCGAACTGGCCTACTTGCGTTGGATGCGCTATCCTATCGAGGAGCTTGGAGCGTAATGGCCAGAGTATTCCTCAGGCGTGCCAGCAATGCTTTACTCAATACTGTTGGAACGGCACTTTGGTAGCGAACTCGGCGCCTTATGAGCCAGAATTGATTCTTGCTGCTGTCGACACGACGAGCGGCGTTGGCAAATTTGTACCGAGTGTGTTTAGTGTTGTGGTGGCGGCTGTTGTGTCCGGATACTTGATGATGTAGTTGATTTTGTTGTTATTGGGATGGTGCCATTGCATAGGGCATAATGATACCCTTCTTTCATGCTTGGTAGTAGTAGAACGAATGCATGCAAGGTGTATGTTCACATTGCCTGAATGGGATATCTGTGTGTAGCGTGGGTGCCGTTGCTTGCGGCTCTTCGCGAACCCTGCAGCCTGCGTCACTCGCTCGCGCCCCGCCATTGCACTCGGAAAAAGTTCAAGCTCCACGACAACTCGAACCAGCAAACTCACGCCTCAACATAGACGCCGAAAATGGCATTCCAAACCCTGGAAACGGCTCCCGTACTCTCGACGCCAGATACACACATCTTTGAAGATCCAACGCCGTCCGTAGACACTTCGAGTGTACCGAGATTGTCGGACGAACAAGTTGCGCTCACGTATGAGATCGAACGGACGGTCCGGGAGATTAGAGACGGAAGGTGGAGGAGGATTGCGCTGCAATTCCCAGATCACATGTTAATGGATGCGCCGAGGGTGTATGAGCGGCTTACGAGAGGGTTGAGGGCAGCGAGGCAGGCGCATCCTGGTGCAGCGGTGCAGGGAAAAGGCGAAACGCGGAATGGGCCGGCCATGGAGGAAGACATACGAGCGAAGCTGGAAGGGACTGCGCTAGAAGAGAAGGACGTAGAAGAGAGACTTTTCATCCTCGGCGACACGTCGTACGGTGCATGCTGCGTGGACGAAGTGGCTGCAGAGCATGTTGATGCAGACATCGTCGTTCACTATGGACGGTCATGTCTCTCGCCGCCGTCACGACTACCGGTCATCTACGTCTTCACCGAGCGGCCACTTGAGCTCGAGCCCCTCGTGTCAACCTTCACCGAAACCTACCCCAAAAAGGACACCAAGGTCATTCTCATGGCCGACATACCGTACTCGCACCACATTGTCCCTCTGCAAGCTCGTCTACAAGACGCCGGCTACAAGAACATACACGCCACATCGGTTGTCCACAGCCCGTCCTCCCCGCTGCCAAATCGAACAATACCACCCGAAACCACCGACGCCCCAGACATACTACGCGACTACGCCCTCTTCCACCTCTCTGCACCGCCAACCTCGCTCCTCCTCACCCTCTCCTCACGCGTCGCTTCAATCCACATATACCCCACCGACACCGCCTGCCCCACCGCTTCATCCGCCGATCGCACCACGTCCATGGCCCTCCGACGCCGCTACGCCCTCCTCACATCACTCAGCACCACCCCTGTTTTCGGAATCCTGATCAATACACTCAGCGTAAAGAACTACATGCACATTCTCTCCCATGTACAGTCACAAATCACCGCCGCAGGAAAGAAGTACTACACCTTCGTTGTCGGCAAAGTCAATGCAGCCAAGGTCGCCAACTTCAGCGAGGTTGGTGGATGGGTCGTGATCGGCTGTTGGGAGAGCAGTTTGATCGAGAGCAAGGAATTTTGGAGACCGATGATTACGCCGTGGGAGCTGGGGGTGGCGCTGAAGGGGGATGAGGAGAGAGTTTGGACAGGGGCATGGGAGGCGGATTTTGAGAGTGTGTTGAGAGAGGAGAGGGGAAAGACGGAAAGCAGTGGTGCTAGCGCGGGAGTGACGAATGGGAAGGAAGAGCAGACGAACGGACATGCAGAGTATGATTCCGAGGAAGAGTCGGCACCGCCAGAGTTCGATCTTAGGACCGGGCGTTATGTGTCGCATTCTCGGCCAATGCGCACCATGCCATCCAAGGAGCGGGGGCACATGGGAAACGCTCAACCAGTGCCATCAAGTACAGCGTTGACGAAGCGCGCAAACGGCGATATAGCAGCTGTAGGCGGAGTCGCGTCGCCTGGTGCAGAGTATCTACGCTCCCAGCGAACGTGGCAAGGTTTGGGGACCGACTATGGGGTCGAGGAGGAAGGCAACGTGAACGCACGTGCGGCGAACATGGAAGAGGGAAGAAGTGGGATTGCGAGAGGCTATGTTGTTGGTGCACAAGAGGGAAGGCACTGAAAAGTACCTGGAAAGAAGCTCAACCATCTGCAAATAAAAAGAGTACGTTGCGTGGCTACAGTTCAATAGAGCCGGGACACTTCAACGTTTGTATATTCCCTCTGCTTGCTGGATACTATATGATCATATGCAGGTCTCTGCGAGGTACAGAGTGACCCTGCAGTAATGCATAAACAGAGGCATTGACTGTGACACCGTTTTTCGCAAGAAACGGGGTTTCGGTTCCTTGGGAGCCTCTCTTGTGACATGTGAGGCCCAGTATAGTACAAGTATAATATAACACAGCCTCGAAGATTTCTCCTCCACATCGTGTCCCAACACATGTTGCGCAGATGATCTCCACGCCCTTTCTTCGCTAGCATATCACTTCCTATCCAGCCCAACGCGAGCCCAGCATGTCTCCATGTCTCCAAGAAGCGCGATAAAATTGTCGTTTTCAAGATTGCGGAAGATGAACTCATTTAGAGCTGCTCGTCGACCGTCCTCGGACTGCATAGCATAAGCAGCGAGGCTTTCATCGCTTCCGAGGTCTGGCATGGCAGCTTTCCTGCTTGGACCACGATTCTTGTGGCTCGCATCAGAGGTTGGTGGCGTAGAATTTGGACTCTGCGAGGATGTCTGACGCCGGTTTTGGGCTGCACTACAGAGGCTGTTGAGTGGGCGAATGGAAGTCAGCATGGCCGTAGAAGCCCGTTTGTAAGACAGAGGCGAAGAGTTGCTCAAGCTTGATACAGGACGGTTCTCTTGATCTTCAAGGAGGTTTGTTTGAGCGCTAGGAGGCGTCGTCTCGTCCTGATTGGGCGTGCGAGGCGGCTGTTGCATCCATGATGGTTGCTGCTGAGTAGTTTCAATAAATGTCGGCTTGGGCAGGGGTGGCAGCTCCGCTTCGTGGCTGGCTGCTCGACTGGAGGACGGGCGGAGACTTGCAACACGTGCTGGCAATGGGGGTGGTCCCATCAGGCTGGTGGACGGTCGGCTGGAAGGACGGGGACTGTCGCTTCCCGATGAACGGGGTAGAGAAGACCGTGGGAAGGGAAGCTCACGCCGCGGCGGCAGTATCGCCTCCGCAGTATCTGGGCGGTTGAAAAGCAGAGCTGTGTCCGGACGATCGCTCAGATTGTACACAGCCGATTCGACCGTCGTCAATGGTCGATCATGCTGCTGGTAGGAGGATGGACTGGCTGACGGAAGATCAAGGACCACCGATGTGGCTGAGTCGGGTCTGCTGAAGTACACTGGGGGCCTCAGAGGATCGTTGAACGAGGCGGTTCTAGTACGCAAGGTGTTGGCATGGCCGGAATAAGCAGACACCGGGCGCACGTGCGCAGCCTCTTGCAGCTGTGATTCGATCGAAGTTGGTGCGGTCACAGCAGTGTAAGGGCGATTGGAGATCTCGGTAAGCCTAGAGGGAGGGCACGAAGGGCCTACACCCTGAAGATTGCGAGTGCCAGAGGAGCCAGGAGGGGCGGGCGGTGCCGAGATTCTCGCAGAAGTTGGCGTAGAAGACCTCGATTGATTGTCGACGGTAGCACTCATCCGCAGGCCAAGCTGGTGAAGATGAGTGTAGGCCAGATCGTAGTCAGTGCTGTTCTTGAACTTGAGCTGGACTCGTCGGATCTTGGCCGCTCGTTAGCTTGCTGCATGAGACAACAGCATCTATTATACCTTCTTGTCAGACAGCTGCCAGCGAATCGCCAAAAGTGGACAGCGGACGAGCGCTGAGATAGGCAACTGCTCATTCTTGAGCTCGACGCCGTGCTCCTGCATGGTTCTGATCAAGTCATTGCTCTCGTTCGCGAGTCGCTCGAGCTCGATCACATGCTAGAACAAGTAGTTAGTCCTTGGATGCGCGCTCTTGAACCGGCAATGGGTTGTGCTCGCTGGAGCTCTCACTCGAACATGTGTGCCTTGTACCACCTTGAGGAGCTGTGAGGGCGGGCCGCGCGCTCCAAACGTGTCCACGACAATCATCAGATGTTCCGTGTCATGGCTCCAGCTGAACTTGGTCTCATCGGCTGCTGCATCCTGGGCGGTTGACAGCTTGGCCAGGGGGAGAGAGAGCATGGTGGTTAGTGAGCGGCTGCTGCGTTAGTAGACGATCAAAGGCTCCAGCGCGCATCTCAGGACATGCAAGGCGCTCCAGAGGGGATCAGGAGTGAGCGTCCCATCACACTTGGGAGGGAAGTCGCGGGTGGGCGTGCACGTGACGTGCGCACGGACCATTTCGATCTGCGGCGCGCAATTGGGAGCCGTGTGCATTCTGGTGTTCATCCACCATCGCGACCGACGCGCGCCGCGCATGCACTCCCCCAAGCCGACAGCCATTGCGCCGGGCACCCTGCTCGCTTTGTGAATGTCTCGCGACACGTGCCGGACGAGCATCAGGTGACTGCGACGAACGCATCATGGCGCCGACCAAGCCAAAGGAATCATCCCCCGAGCACACCCAGGAACATGAGGAATTCCTCGACACGCTAGAGAAATACCACGAGAAGCGCGGGTGCGTTTGCTGTTACTTGCCTCGCGGCTACGTGCGCATACTGATGTCCTCTGCAGCACCGTCCTGGACCGCGAACCCAAGGTCGGCAGCCGCCCCATCGACCTCTTGCGCCTGTGGAAGCGCGTCAACGAGGAGGGCGGGTACGACAAGGTCTCCGACATCAAAGGCAACAAGCTTGCCTGGAGGAGAATCGCGAGTGAATTCCTGCCCAACGGCCCCAGTCTCACCACGCAGGCCTTCCTCGTGAAATCCACCTACTACAAGAACCTGGCGTACGCTCCCATCCGCAGTATGCTTGTCGCATGGTAAGCTGATCCTTGCTTAGAGCCTACGAGATATCGACCGTCCACAACCGCGAGCCGCCGCCGAAAGAGATCCTGGAAGACGTGTCTGCAAAGGGCGGAGATCTGCTAAACCGCACCGTCGACAACTTCTTCCCGCCGAGCAGCAGAGAAACCGAGCGTTTGCGCAACGGCGAGGACGACTCAGAGGAAGACGACGAGGACGGGGACGTGAAGCGGACACCCAAAGACGACAAGATGGACATCGACGAGCCTGGCAGCGTCGGACGGTCGACAAGATGTATGCTATGCTCCGTTCGCAGGCGGTTTTGCTCCACTAACCAACCGTGTAGCGCTTCGTCATGCGCCGCCGCAGCGAGTCCTGTTCCAGCCCGAAGTCTCGACCCGCCAGACGCGCCAGTCTGCCGGCGCTCACAGCTCGCCGCAGGTCAACGGGTACGGCACCAGCGCCGCAGCTATGACTATCGCAAACTACGAACCGCGAACCGCACTGCCAGCTACCATGAAGGCCGTCGTCACCCCGTCGAACCAGCTCGACAATTACGTGCAGTCGCGCAGGAAATATATCCTCAATAAGCGGAACAGACCGATACCGCCAAAAGGCATGATGCTTCCGGGTACAGGATTTCCTGGCCCAAACATCTATATCCGTGCTCTGCACGCACTGCGATCGAAGGAGCCTGAAGAGGAAGCATACGCGCTCCACCACCTAGTCAAGATCTCCCACGAACGAGGCGACAAATACCGGTTCGACCAATTTCCTGGCCTTGCCGAGGCGCTGATAGCCAAAGTCATCGATGTTGGCTCCTTGTTTTACGACGTGGCTTGGGAGATTTCGTATTCAGAAGACAATCTGGACCAAGCGCACATCCTCAATGGTCTGTCCGGGACCAAGGACCTTTTGAAGAGGATACAGTCCCTTCAAACCCTCGATGTACATGATGAGCTCGTACCCGAGGAAACCGCAAAGGCACTCAACATGGTGAACGAGGCAGCTCTGATCATTCGCAATATGGTCATGCTCAAGGAGAACGCGCTGTTCGCTGCAATGATCCCATCCATCCGGGATTTGATTGTCATTTGCTTGACCCTACCAACGCATCCGACCTGCATCGAATTGCAGCATTATGCGCTCGAGATCGCCGAACAGCTGACCAAACACTGGGTGCTCAGCGCTCAAGATCCTCTTTACCAGGCCTTGCTAGCACAAGTCGATTCGGATGACCGCGGCCGCATCATCACCTCTTTACGAGCCCTGGCGCGAATTGCAATGAATTTAGAGGCCACGAATAAGCTCTCCAATGTGCCCGTCAAGACGCTGCGGTCGATATGCGATTGGCTGCTAGTCGAGGACGAAGATCTCCGCATAGCATGCCTTGACTTCCTGTACCTATTCACTGGATTTTCGGACAATGTTGAGACGCTGGCACACGAGGTCGACATCGAAACCGTGGTAAACCAGCTGGTTCGCATGCTACAATACGGCGCGATTGCTTATGAGGAGCGGCGCAGCGCATCCAAAACTGCAAAATCGTCCCAGCCAACGGAAAATGCTCCCAAGCTGTCGTCGGCTATCATTGAGCATCTTGTATCCTTGGAAGAGCCAGAGCGAAGCTCGCAGTGGTTGAAGACATGTTTCGAGGAAGACCCAACCGGCGAGATCACCCAGATACAACTGTGGTCGGCGTACAATGCTGCGTTCTCAGAGGTTGTGAACACCAATCCAACGACCTTCAAGCAGCTCATGCCTGCGAAAGACTTCATTACCAACGTCTCTACAACATTTGCTGGTGCATCTGCGCAAGTATTGACAGTGGGTGGCCAGCCCAAGTACACCATCCGTGGTATCCGCCCCCGGTCAGTGCCTGTGGACCCAAGCACCAAAAGGCAGTATATACGCTGTTGCTGGCATCCACCCTCACTTCTCAACGGCTTCGCGGATACAAAGCACTCAACCACCAAGATTGAGTGCGGCGAGTTTGCGTCTGGCGCCAGGGCAATGTGGGAACACATCGTCAGCGCCCACCTGAAGATTCCGCGCGATCAAGAGACTGGTCAATGGCTGCTTGAGCCAAAGCCAGATATCGATATGGAGAACGGCGATGCTGTGTCTGCAACCAAACCCCAGAAGTATTCTTGCCATTGGGGCGGCTGCACACACTTTCAACCAGGAGGCACAGAATCTGCTTTTGTAGCCGGCCAACACATCAAGACTCATCTTCCAGACACTAGTATAAAGCAAGCCATCCATGCAAAGCACAACCGCACACCATCAGAGTCGAGACCGTTGACGAGTTCGGCGCAAGTGCGATCGGAGAATTTCCAACCACAGTTCAGTCAGCCAGTTGGTCTGGGCAGCTTAGGCTTGGGTGGTCGTTACAATACTGAGAGGAACGGTGAAAGGGGCAGGAGTGAGACGCAACAGCCGCCTCACCAACCAGCACCTAACTTCCGCTACTACAACACCGCCACTGACGAAGCTAATGATGCTGCTGGGTTGCCGCTGTCTTCTGTCCTCGTCCTGCGCAACCTCGCCCGCCAACTGAACAAGATCCCGCCCCCTTCGACTGTCATTGAGATGGATCCGCAATCGCCGACGCACAAGCGTACCTTCAGTGAGAGCAGTCCCGAGCATCGACGAAGCGTTGGGAGCAAGAAGCCTCGCCTGAGCGATGCGGCGCATCAACAGGCTCGAGAAAATGAGGAGCGCGAAGAGCAAGAAGCCAAGAGCGTGGGATGGGTGCCAAGAGTATTTGCACCCGTTAAGGAACAGCTGGCGTTTGTGGCAAGTCACAACTTGACTTTGAGGAACTATATGGGCGGGTTGCTTAAGGCTGTCGCTGAGGGTGGTGGTTAGGGACCGCTTCCTGTAAAACAAAAGCTGTAGAGGCTGGCGTTTGTTGGTGTTTCTTCCCTTGAGCGTTATGTCGTCCATGCGATTGTACGATGCGGAATAGGTCGCGTCTGATATAGATACCTCTAGCTCGTCGCAGCCTTCACGGGCTTGCACCCCGTACTGTTAGGGATTCAAGGCAGTAATCTTATTTGCATGATCCTTTCTTGATTTGCGTACTGTGGCCGCTTGCCAGCCCACCCGTTATGCATTTCTCGTCCGTAAATATAGGGCGCAAAGCTCACGGGTTATTTCTGGCTACAACATCAAAATAGACAAACTCAAGACTCTCAAAACTACGTAGTACGAACGATAGGTAGGCAGTGGAAGAGAGTCTCAGCTCCACTCTTGCGCTCTCTCACTGAATCGACGCTTCACTCGCATCCTTGGCCTCTTGCGATTCGAGATCCCGGGTATCTCTATCTAACCCTCTGGCCACGATGAAATAATTGAACATAGCTAACTGCCAGACTGCAACGCAGATTCGCGACAGGCATGACAGCACACTGCATTATTTCTCTTACTTACATTACTGACTGTCAACATACAGTCACTTGTCTCCAAGTTGAGCCAACCCCACCATGATACGAAGCCATACTGCCCGTTTCTGGCCAGGCCCTTCATCTTTACCCGCTCAACCTCAACCTTACCTTTCATTTTCCTCATCACTGAAATTCAGACACTCCCGTGAAAGAGTGACGGGTGTTTCATAGTGGCCTGCTTGAGCCAAGCTTGCACCGGGCGTTGCTATCCTGGAGGGAGTCTTTTATCGTTCGGGGCTATCGAGTCGTGCAAAACAGATGGAATGAGTCCCAGTACTTCCGTATCTCGATTCTGAACATACACTGATCACAGTCTGTGGCGTTCGGTCGAGATCGTCGTACGAAACATTGGACCAATCCACTTCCAAGTCTATTCTCTGTGTTGACATGACGCGAAATTAGGTTGACTCTAGGTAGATCCCTGAGCTGGACAATGAGAAGGCGACATAGTCTTGCCGGTAGCTGTATATAATTAGGAAAATGGCTGATCGAACTACCAAGCCAAGTGGGACGCGGCCTGTCGCGCCTTCGGTCCGCAGTGAGGCTGATGAAACCGGAGCATTTTGAGGGCTTCGTCATCATAGAGATGTGGAAGGGCAGGGTTCCAGTGCTGACAGGTCGATCATGATGACTCGGACAAACCTTCGGTCGCATTCCGGGAGGCTGTTCGGTTTCAACTACGAAGGAGCTCGTATTGTATTTTTTTTGTTATCAGTCCCGCAAGCTTTGTCGCGTTTGCTAAGCTTGTACTCCGTATATCCTCAGCAACTTTTATAGTCAATCGGTCAAGCAAAGGAGCTCGCATTGCATCGTGAGAGGTCATGGCTGACACACAAGAGCAACTCTGGTGTAGCGTTGTGCACGAAGCACGTGGCTTCACCGCAACTTCGATTCGCTTCAGGAACCACGAGTGACATGCTCCTCGCTCGTTGAAGTTTGCGCTCCACAACGCCACGACATCTCCTACTCGAGGGCACGAAGCTCGCGTGGGCGAACAAAGAGACGCACAGCTCGTGATCAGATCGTTCAGGGCGTAGCACACTATGTACAATGTAATTACGGGTCCCCGAAGTAGGAAGTCGCTAAAGATCCTGTCACCTTGCTGTGCATGCGTCATTTTCGCCATTGGAAGGCGACTATGGCGCTTCTCCATGCACACACATAGCTTTCGCGTGCTATGCAGTACATTTCGCTATACCCAATGTCGTGAACAGCTATACCTGAAGTCGCTAATGATGCTATGAAGTGGTAAAGCTGCACCTGGGCATGTGCCAGGAACCTTGCTTTGATCGGTACGACTGCTGGCGAAGTGGTTGGCTACCCGTCACATCACACATAGTCGAGTTGTTGAAATCGATGGAGGAGGCTGTGTGCTGGGCAGACGCAACACGGCTCTTCGTTTTTCACAAGCTGCGTGGGATGCTAGAGGTCATGGTGAAGCTCCCCGATCCTCTCCCCCGCTCAGCGAACGGTAGCCGCAACAAGGATTTGTTCCGACAGTCTAGCTGTGCCCTGCGAACTCGAAACATGGCACGCTTGCACTCTCAATGGCTCCAGAGGATAGAGGGATGACGATGATGATGCTCGGAGAACCGCGTCGAGCGGCTCGATTCCGTAAGACGTACACTGTGTGGCTGAAATCCAGGTCTGATCCGCCGACAAAAAGCAGTCATGGATACAACGTCAGGGTGGGAGCGCCCAACACATAGGACATCTACCGTCGCGCATGCTAAGCGATACAACGGATCAATCAGTGTCAGCGAAATCTCTGTCTGCAGGGCAGCGAGTGGGTCCCCATTGGATTGGTGGACAGAGCATCGAGTTTCGCACCTTGTGCAGCAACCCTGCAGCGGAGGACGTCACTCGTTCGTTCATGGCGCCAGGTCTTGCAATACTCGTGCGCGTTCCCAATAAAACCGTCATCTTACTGCGTCCTGTCGTAGAATCATGTATAACCTCAGATACTTTTGCCTATGCATTGTAGTAATAGCAAAATATACTGAGGATAGTAAGCCTCTGTGTTAGGGCGCTGGCATCTACTGCTCTCAGCCTAAATCCGCAGCGAGCGCGCACGAATTATTGCATCTCGTGATGATGGAAGTGTTGGATGCTACACTGTATCCCAGTCGATTGTAGGCCTTTAAATCGCATTCCAGGTACACGCTGGCTGGACATCATGAGTGATTGAAGCTCTTGTTATTTCGTTGTAGGGCATAGTGAACGATAAGCGCGACACCGAGAAACCCCGTCTATAATTTTGTGCAACCCACATGCAAACCTCCGCTTTGCAAAACACCACCCACATGTATGCGCAGTCGCCTTGTTGTTTGACAATGTCAATGAATCAATACTCGGAGACGGCAAAGATATAGCACGGCCGCGAACACGGACAAGGAATGGTTCGGATCAGGCTTGAATATACACAGGCGACCGAGGTCGGAAAAGGGCCGGTCAAAGGCCAATTCGAAAGTAATAGTAAGGATTGTCCCGAGTATTGGTATCATCGAGCACCAGCATCGTCGTAAATCATGGTGTCATCAAAGGGGCTGAGACCTTCATGGCGTGCAGCACCCTCGCAGGTGTCTAAGCCCAGTTATTGGGATAAGATAACTCGAACGAGTTCCAGCCGCTGAAAACGCCCGTGCTCTGTTCTATAGGCCACGGCTCTATAGATGTGTTGTCATCAAGACTGTTAGGTATGGCTATCGCAGCGGTGTCAATGTAGTCGCCGTACGTAGTGCTGGGCATCGAAGGTGGAGTAGCTCCAAGTCCCTTGGTGAAGTCGGACTCGAGACCTTGCACGTACGGCACAGATGTGGCAGGTACGGACAGGGATGCGGCTACACTTTCAACCGAAGAGGAAGTGTTGGTACGATAGACAGGGTTGTCCTCCCAAAAAAGTGGCTCACTGACAGCTGACTGAGGTGCTGTGGGGTCGAAATCTCCAAAGGTGTTCAGGTCACCAAGCTCTGAATGAGCGGAAGAAGCAGCCGTGAGACCCGGTCCGCTCTGTTTCGACTCGCCGCTGTGCGAGATAGGCTGGGCCAGAGTATCAGTGAACTTGCTCGGATCCAGCGGAAGGTCGCCAGCAGACCACAGTGGGTTGAAGCCAGCGGAAGATGTCGACCAGTCGCTATCGAGGCTCGGCAAGCAATCCTGCGATGGAGAAGTGGACAGACTACCGTAGTTGAACAAGCCATTGATAGGCGTTACCGTGGTGGTGGTCCAGGGCCACTGCTGGGTCGAGAAGGTCTCGCTCACGTTACTGCCGGGCGAATTGCCATCCTGACTCAAGAGAGCAGTCTGGTTGCCGAACAGGTTGTCTTGGAAAGCGCTAGCGTCCAGGCTACTCGCCATGGTCGTTGTTGGTGCGTCGTCGGTCAAGCGCTGGCCGGAGCCAAACATCGCGTAGTAGTCGTTGTTTGACAGCGACAATGTGTCCATGGAGCGGGGAGCTGGGGCCTCAGGCTTGCTGCTGTAGCTGTCACCGCCCTGCGTCAATGCAGCAAAGGCTGAATGTCCATGGAGCGTGTGCGGGCGCGGAATCTTGTAAGGAGCGCCGGAGACGTGGGCCGTGTTGTTGTTGCGGTGACAAGGCTTATGGTGGCCGTTCGCGAAGATGGTGAGATGACTCTCGGAATGCGTCGTCATCAATTTAGGCTTTGCGCGCGCATCATGAAGCGTCTGTTTGCTAGTGTCAAGCTTCAGGTCAACGTTGTCCTTCGCAGTCCCACAGAGGCATTTTGCACCCGCATGGCACTGGCAGCGACCGTCATGAGCTGAGAGATGGTTAATGTCGTCGTAAGCAGTCGTGCCATGCGTGCTCTCACCCTTCGCGTCGCCCTTGTCTTTGTGCTTGTCCTTGTCTTTCTTGTCGCCACAGTCGCATTTGGCATGGTGAGACTTGGACTTGCGCGCACCACGACAGTGCTCGCATTGCTTGACGGGGCGACCCTTGGGGTTGATGTGATGCAGCTCGCGATCTGGACGGAGCGGAGGAACGAATTAGCCGTGGCTTCTGGTACGCACAGAGTGAGGCGAGCGTACCGTTGTGAGTGCATCCGCTCACTCGATGACCCTTGATGCAGGACGAGCAAGCCCACTTTTCGCCATCGATGACAGGCATGCCGGGGCAGTCACGGCCGATTGCGGTCGTCGCAGCTGGCTCGACAGCCGAGCGGGAGCGTTCCGTGGAGCCCGCAGGCCAGAGAGAGTGTGGGAATAATAATGGACGGCGTCGCAGGCGGGGCCGTGGCCGTCGAGTAAAGATACAGTGAAGAATTGAAGTATGCTAGAAAAAATATCAAGTCAAACGCCAGAGGGTATCTTGAGCAATGGGAGAATGCTGGATGGTGACCGTGAACGCCGGGAATAGTACCGAGGACGACAGAGTGGAGAGAGGAGCGGAGAGTGGAGAGGAGAGTATCAAAGGGGGAACCGAGCGCAAGAGGCGCTGGCCGAAAGCGTGGAACGAATCCCTAATGGACTGCCAAACCAACGTCTATGTGGGTGTGCTGTGGGTGAAGTGGTGAGGGAGGAAAGAGCGAGCGGGAGGAACAGGTTAAGAAGGAAGGCGCCCACGTCTCATTGGTCGGCGGGCTAAGGCATCGGCAAGTGCGCGCTTGGGCCACGGCTCGAATCTGCAGGCGCGATCAGCCATGGCCGAGCAGGAACCCTGTGCTGGTCGCCTGGCTCGAGGGCATGCCATCCCATCCCACGCCTCGCACGCACGACAGCACATGCTTTCACCGCCCGCGCCGACCATGGAGCAATCCCGTCTGTCCTCTGCAGCAGGGTGCCCAACTCGATGTCTTGCAGTGCCCGCGCAAGCCACACTTTGCCCGTGCTTGCGCGCCCACGCTGCGGAAGCCCTCCGTCGCGCGCCGGCGACAATCAGCTGCCTCTAGGCTGTGGGTGTGCATTTGCGCCTGTGTCGGCTCGCGCTACCACCCGCCGCACAATGCATGTTTCGTGACGATGCGAGTCGCCTGTCGACTCAGGTTGTTTCTCCAGGGGACCAACGCTGTAACGCAAAGACCGTTGCCAAGCGAAGATCAGTACGGGCCGATGCGGCCAGTACTTTCAGGTACATTACCATTCTGTCTATCGTAGATTGGTTTGGGTCGCCATGGTCAAGTCCGTGTACTGTGTATGGCAATCTGGGGCGGCGCTGTTCTTGCAGGTGTGAAATGATTGCTTCCCAAGTCAAGCTAGATGGTGCCCTGACGTCTCTGGAACGCTGGCAAGCTCGTCAGTATCTTCCGTGGTTATTATTGCGGCGCTGCACATCATCTGATGTCGCCTGATGATTCGTTGTCGCAGCCTGCGCTCCACAAAGATAGCAAGAGGGCGACATAATACCACAGTATAACAGGAGGAGTAACTATTACGGAGGGCAGCGTAGACAGGGCAATGTCTCGCAAATTATGTGCAGCACTCTGCGATGGATTCGCGATGGTTCCCCTCTGGTACTCGCATGCTGTCCACCCACGGTGAGGTAGCTCGCCATCGAAGCAGCGCAGACGACCGACTTGTAGGAGTTCGCGATAACCCGCAGTCTCTTGACCCGCAGACAGGGCAATTGGCTACCATATATTTATGCATTTGATGATTGCTTGCGACATGGCTGCAGAATCTGAAGTCAGGCTTGACGATGGTCAACGGCGGCCAGACAGATAATCCGAACAGCGACTTCAACGTCACCGACCGAGCAGGCATCCCGCCCAACACTCAAGCAGGAGCAGATTTATGAGCGACTAACAGATTGTACCCGCCATGGTGTTGCTCCAGCACCTCCCAACGTATTTGGACGGTGCATTCGGGCCAGCCGCGCTAAAGCCAAACCGTGCGCAAGTCCTAAAACCTCCGATCGAGCTTTGTCGACCTCACACTTCACCGGCCCGCGACCGTACCGTCCAACGCGCGTTAGCGGACCGCCTTGATACGTCTGGATTGACGTCGTATACACCCTCTCCAGCTCTACTGCGATTGTGACGCGCTCCGCGATGTCGTCGACGTACCCCGAACCCGATGCGCAAACTTACGTGAACCACAACGGGACACCGCCGGCACAACAGCAGCAACAGCATATGACGGACCCAGAACTGCGACTGCAGGAGAACTTGCAGCAGCTCCGGGATGGCGGCGAGATGATGCAAGCAGGGCATCCATCGCAGCCTCAGTACCCGCAACTCGCGCAAATGCCTCCATCCATGAGCGCGCACCACCAGTTCCAGTCGCCCGCGCGACCGGTTCACTCACCACAGCAAATGGCGCATGCAGTTATGAGTTTGGAGGGGCAACACGACCCGTATGACCCCAACGATCCGAACCGCAAGCGATCTAAGGTGTCTCGAGCCTGCGACGAGTGCCGACGGAAGAAGGTGCGCGGAGACCGTCTGTGAGGTGGGACATTCTGCTGACAAGCAACAGATTCGGTGCGATGCGACCAGCGAGAACGGCCCAGAGGCCTGCTCCAGTTGCAAGCGGACGGGTGCACGCTGCCAATTTAGTCGGCAGCCCATGAAGCGAGGACCCAGCAAAGGGTAGGCATAATTGACTCTATGCTTGCCTAACGACGACGTTTGCTAAAAGGTGCTCAGCTATATTAAGGAATTGGCTGACAGACTCAATTCGCTTGAGAGCCAAATACAACACCCCACCTCCTCATCGACCAACTTCGACTTCGGAGGCATGAGCGATTCGAACTTTGCAAACACCCAAAGTCCGCCTCAGTTTACCCGCAAGCGAACCCGTTCCATGACAGACGAGTTCCAAGACGTGTTCAGCCGGCCAAGCTGGACCGCTCAGGATCGTGGTAATGGCTACTTACCCGAAGAAACCAGACCCTGTTTGCTAACTCATCAAGAACTCCCCATGAATGGCAATCGTCGAACCTCGTTTGGTGAGATGATTGGCAATCTTGTGACTGGTTCCAACGAAGACATCCTCAAAGCGTAAGTAGATACTGCTATTTCAATAAATATGCCTGCTAACATATACAGTTATGCCAACGTCATACATCCCACATTGCCAATTTTGCCCCATGATTCTTCAGCACTAAATCGCCTTACAAATTGCCCTTCGAAATTACGAGAAGCATTCTTTGCGTCGCTTGAAGCCTGCATCCGTGCTGTCGCGCCAAGGGCATTGCCACAGACTGAACTCAGCTTGAACCAACTATTGATGCAATGCGTCACTACGGTAGATGCTGCTAAACACACGCTACATGACGCAGACAGCTCGCGGCAATTCTTCAACAGTCTAGTGTACTGCCAATCACTCATACTCCTTGCACTTGCTTCTGACCGCCCCGGGCCTGCCACAGTGGGGAGCACTGCGCAGCTGCTTGGCCAACTCGCGGGATGCATTAACGATGCTGGTTTGAATGATACAAGGACCCTCAATATGCTGAAAGAGCAAGACCGCGAGATCTACATAACCGCTCGTCAAGTTTTCTGGACGGCCTTTATTCTGGATCGCTTCCACGCTTCTGCATACAACAAAGACATTATGCTACCTCTCCAATCGGGCGGACTCTCACGTGATGACTTTTCCGCAATGGGTGGGGACGTGGGATACCACCTGGCTCGTAAGTGCATATCCCAACCTGTACTGGCCGTGGCTAACATTCTCCAGGTGCTGCAGAAATCGTAGGCCAGATCGCATTCCTGAAACGTGCTGGCAGTATGCCTAATCTCGACCCAGCATCACCATTCGCTTTTTCGACATTGAGTGGCACGTCGCCTCATGTCATCTTTCTCCATGGGCAACTGAACGGCTTCCGAGAATCTATCGACATCACCGACCTGGTTAGCAGCTCCCCCCCTCATCTTGCTTATCAGTATCTGCGTCTCGTTGCAGCACGACTTTCGACTCACACGGCACAATCAACCGAGCTTCTCATCATCACAAAGGAACTACTGAGCAGGCTCATCCATGGAGCCACCACTCCACTGCATCATATCTTTGCAAGCCTAGTGGCCACTTCTCTGACCGAGTTGTCGGACAGATTAGAAACCCAAGTCGAGGCACACGCAAGCATCAAGGAGATGAGTGATGCCCTGTTAAATGGTCACATCATACATCGCAGCTCTGATGGACTCGGTTGGGACGATGCGCTCCAGGACCTCTTGCACAAGAAGAGGGCTCTTTCGCCGCCACTTAGTGCTTCGGAACAAAATACGTCAATGCTTCAACCAAACATGGCTGGACTGCAACACTTAGCTGCTGCCGCAGTTGGAGAGCGTGAAGGCGCTGACGCACGTCCGACCAGTAGCAGTGGCAACGGTAACATATCTCATCAGTCGAAACTTGACCACGATCTCTCTGCTGCCATGGCCGCTGCCAATGAAGCTGCAAAGGCTCAAGCCACTGCTGCCGCTGCTCAGCAACTTTCGACGTCTCCAAACGGCAACGGAGGAAACAACTTTGACTCGAGTGGGTTGACAAAAGACTGGTCATGACAGTAGCTCATGAGTACCACGTCTTTGTCACTTTCCTCATTGCTGGTGTATGTTGTTATAGGTTTCTAATGCTGTTTTGCTTGCAGATCTTGAGCGTTCTCCCGATCTTTGTCCTATCGGGTCAGCAAAGACATTGCACAACCAACAAGCTGTCGGCCATGGGCGCAAGTTTGACGGCGGTGTGGAAACGGCACCTGACAGCCAATCTCGATTGGACAGCGTGATGAAGACTGAGTCCTGTGCCGAAGAGCAAGGGGACGCAAGCGCTACAGCAAGTCTGGATGCCGCGGGTAAGGTACCTCAACCCTATCTACAGATGATTCGTCAACACCTCAGTCAGCTCGGCCGCCGATGATTGCAAAGGTCGCTTAATTCGAGCATCGAGGAAATTCCTGTTCGGAGGCTTTTCGGCGATTCGGGGCGTTTCTTGTGTTACGAAATTATACCCCTTCTTGTTTCCGTCTATTTTTGAAAGCAGCAAGGCGTACGTTTCTGTGCGAGGTGAGCAATAGCGTGGCACACGCGAGTATTAGCCGTACAGTTTACACTATTGATTCCAATGTCCAACTGTGCCCAATCGGACTGCTAAAATGCAGCATCAAGACTATGCAAGGAGCACGACTAACAACCGAGCTACCCGTCAGACGCGCAATGCTATGAAAACACGAAACGTTATTTCCGATTTAGGAGCCAACTAGTCCCATGGTCCCGCATCGCGGCTCCTGTAAGGTAGTACCAACCCATAGTTGAGCCTACTGCGCCACTACGCTATGATGTGGCTTCACAAGCCTAGGCGACGTCATGCAAAATTCCAACCTCAGGATTGGAGGTGAGCCGCAAGCGCCAGCGGTTGACTGGGGTTGTCATGCGAGGCCACGAAGCCAAGTGCAGATAAGCTTTGGACGGCCGTGACCAAGCTTTCGGAGATGAAGTGGGTACTGCACCGTGCTTGTGCTCCTGATGTGGACGATCAGCGTGGGTAAGCGTGCTGGTTATGATTACCGCTCATTGCCACGTCCACGTCCACAGAGACAAGTGCTGCTTCGGTTGAGGGATGTGCGAAGGTACACGGATGACTTCCAAGGTCTACAGGTTGGGCAATAGACAAGATATGATACGTCCTCACGTGATGCTCCACCAGCGCAGAATCTGTTCCTTTTTATGAGGAGCCTCGCTAAGCTACCCCCCTGTTTGAAGTTCAAATCAGGATAGCCTGTGGTGCCAATAGTGTGCACGAGATTGGGATGGCATGGTAGCGAGCCACGGGCTGCAAATCGTGGTGGACGCCTAGATGTCCGTAGCACTTGAGTGCCATGGCTGCAGCGAATGGCCAATCGCTAGCACTACCCAAGAGCTGCACGTGGGCCAGATGTACAGATGGAAATTCGTTGCGAGTTTGGATGCGAGTGAACGGTAAAGTGGCAATTACGCACGGCCCTAGATGAGGTTCGCGCCAAGAAGCCCTCTACGCGTCGACGCGTCTCTACCACATGGTAACCTACGAGCCGTCTCGACATACCCACCATGACGCCGCGCACGCGCACGAGCAATGTTAATGCGGACTTCAAGGTCTACTACTCGAAGCAAGTGCCGCAGCAGGTGCACTTTCCACACAAACGAAAGACGGTTCGTAGACCGTTAGGCCCCGTGAAAGACGGATCGGACAAGCGACAAGTGAAGTTTTTGCCCGAAAAGATGAAAATACAGAGGACAGACACGGTTGGGGACTCGGAAGAGGAGGAAGACGAAGACCTGGAAGAAGGTCGGACTGCAACTGCGCCAGAGGTCGAAGAACACCTGGAACAGAGCCCTGCCAGCCTATCCAGGCAGAGAGGCAAGAAGCGGCGCAGAGAGGCTGTAGGAGAAGCGTCTGAGGGGCCTGTAGTACGTTCGGCGAAACGTAGGCGGAAATCTGCAGCACCGATCTCAAGCCGGCGGTTGAAGCAGATCGGATCCGAATGGAAGGAAGTGAACAACTCGTCGCCCGATCAAGCCAGACGGAGGACAGAAAGAGGTCGCTCGCTCAGACGACAGTCGACCATGACACAGATGGTCGAAGGACGCACACCATTGTCGGACGCCGAAGAGCCAGCGTTCAGGCCGGTCAAGCGGAGTCCGCGTCTGGGCTGGAGCGGGCAAGGCAAGAAGGGAAAGGACACAAAGCAGCGAACATTGACACAGATGATTCCTGGGATGCGGCCGCTGGAGATTGTGTCTGATGAGGACATTGAAGATGGGCTGAGCGATGCCGAGGTAAAAGAACGGGACAGTCAGGCGTATGGCAAGGCAATCGCCGCGCGACTCACCAAGGATGGGCTGATGGAATATCGGAGCGACGACCCAAGGGAAGCGAACGATAGCACACCGGGGGCACATGCATCAGCGAGCGATTGGAAGAACGGTCAAGGGGATCTTCCTAACAGCACGTTGGCTGCGCCTCTGTCCGTCTTCGACTCTTTAGAAACCGACACATGTGAGGGCAATGAGGATAGTTACCAGCCAACTCAATTTATCGACGCTCCAATTACGAGGAGCAAAAGGGCAACGCGACGCAGTAGCGCAAGGGGAAGGGAGGGGCCATCAACGTCACCACCCACGCGAACGGCACAACAGAAACACAAGTCCAGATTTGGTCGATTGTCCAGCCCAGAGAAACGTAGTGTATACGAAATCGCCTCCTCAGAGTCTCCACCTGACTCCCAACTCTCGACTCAGATCGCTCTCGCAAAGCCACAGCGGTCGCCGCTGACTGAGCGCTCTAGCAATGCGACCAAGGCAGCAGAGACGCCTTCAAAAAACAAGCAGGTAACGTTCCACGAGCCAGCCAAGGATCCAACGCCACCACCAACCCTGAGGAAGTTCAGGAGTGTTATTCAGGACTCTGAAGACGAGGAGGATTTTTTAGAGGCAGACGAGAGCGATAGAGAACATGAAATCGGCGCGCATACACGAGCTTTGATACAGGAACTGGGCGATGTCGCACTCAGTGGAAAAGTGGGAACCGAGACTCAGGCGATGCTTGACCGTATCGATCAGGCCTGCGCTCGAAATGAGAAGGATATCGCATTGCGCAGTCGAGAGTCATCAGAACACTTAGGTGCATTGATGCTTCCTCGAGGTCGCCACGGGCCTTCGCCAGAGCTTGGGGAGCAGCCATCGTATCGCACAGCACAAACTGTCATCAAGCACGAACCTTTGTACGAAGAAGAGTCCATTGAAGGCGCTGTAACTGCACCATTCCCAGAGTCACACATTTCGAACAAACTGCCGGGAGACACAGCTGCGAGGCCCCTGATTGCCAGCAACGAGCTGTCACTTGCACACAGCCGAGTGCCTTCCTCGCCTCCGATTGTCCAGCATCCCGAAGACACTTGCCCTTCCACTCCCATGGTCATCGTGGATTCGTCAGATGAAGATGAAATGGAAGATGCCGAACCTGGGCCGACGCCGCCACGCCAAAGCAACCATTTTGCATCCGGACTGTCAGCAACCGCTTCCAATAGATCTGCGGGCGCCAATGATGAGCCAGTGCAAGTAGCCCGTTCTCCATCTGCGCAGCGCGAAACACAGCAATCGCACTCTAGCAAGGCAGAACAGCAACTGCAGAATGAGTGGTTCTCGTACTCTCAATGCATCAACGACCGTCCTACACAGTCCTCAAGCATGCATGCTGGGTACAACAAATTCAGCTACGACGCTACCCCTATGCCTCCGCGGCCTAATGGACCTGCACAATCATCGGGATACCACATGAGCCAGGCCACGACGGTCGAAGAAGTGACGCCGAGGAAAAACAGAACGCAGCGTATCATCAGCGCGAGTGTGACGCCCCACAGGATCGCGAGTTCGCAGGACTTCTTCTCACCCAGCAAGCCACCACCGCTTGTAATACCGAGTAGCTTCCCCAGTCCAGCAAAGGCGAGGATGGAAGACTGGAGCAGTCCGGTCTTCGGGAGGACGCAGGATACGTACGGACTTGCGTACCATGGTGCAAGCCTAGAGGACTTTAGCGTCCCGCCTCCACCGCCAGTTGAGGATGATTGAAGGATAGAGTATCATGGACATGGCGAGTACTTGTGTGATGAGATGAACAATATATTCCTCGATTACTCTACAAAAGCTACTGCCACATGATTAGTGCACCAATACCCTGGTGGTCATCAATGCGCGTGAAGCGCCAAGCAAAGGTGTTCACCGTGCAGCCGTACTTGAAATCGAGTGACTTCAAGTCCGGCTGCAAGCACGGAAACGTGTCCTTGTAGACGAGGGCGCATAGTCGACGATGACGACGATTGAAGTCGAGGAGAAAAGAAGTCTGAGTGGGCAAAGCTAGAGGTATTCGCTAAGCCTGCTGATTCATCTCTGATTAAGCCGACCCATGCTGAGCTCAAAAAACCATCGCTCCACCATCAACAATGATGTCGGTCCCATTGATATAACGCCCCGCATTGCTAACCAGCGTAATAAGCGGCCCCGTCAACTCCCACGGGTGTCCCATCCTCCCCATTGGATTGCGCGCATTCCAGCTATCCCGCGCCCTCTTCAGCCCCTCGCCGTCATTCAGTATTGTGTCCATGTAACCAGGACTTAGACAATTGACGCGAATTCCGTAACTACTCCACTCCGCTGCCAGACTCTTCGCGAGCGATAGCAATGCCGTCTTGGAGGAGTTGTACGCGGCCTGTGGCTGTGGATAGTTTGTGTGGTGCGCAGAGATCGAGGCGGTGAAGACGATGCTTCCGCCGGTGCCTTGGGCGCGAAGCTGTCTCGCTACAGCCTGCGCGCACAGGAACGAGCCGGTCAGGTTGATCTCGTGTGTGCGGCGCCACTCGTCGGCTAGCATTTCGATGGCGTGCGTGCAGCCTACAACGCCGGCGAAGCAGCAGAGTATGTCGACGCTGCCGAGCACTTTCACCGTGCTTTCGACGGCGGCGGCTATGCCATTCTCGTCTCGCACGTCGACAGCTTCGGTGATGATGCGGCGGTCGGGGAACTGGGCGTGCAGCTTCTTGACCGATTCGAAGGCTTGGTCGGGCTTCATGTCCCATAGGGCGAGGCCTGAGGCGCCGTGCTCGAGGAGGGCTTTGGCGGCTTCGAGAGCAAGTGTGCCTGCTCCGCCGGTGACTGTGATATACCTTCGTCAGCAATTGGCTAGGGTGAGGGAGAGCGAGAAGAGGGTGAGGTTTGTACCCTGTCATGGCGTTCACGTACTGATCGCATTGCCTTTGACCTGGAATCTGTATGCTACCCTCTGGGCCCCAGTAAGATTGTCTGGAGGCGGCCTTGGTGCTGTCAATGGGTTCGCTGCTGTCGAGAGTGCCATTTCTGGTAGCTGTCGGTTGACCAGCGAAGCGCGCTCTTCTGCGTTCTCAGGCATGGTCGTCTCTCTGGAGGTAAGTTTCTCAGTGGAGTAGAAGAGAAAGAAAGGCAGGAAGCAAATGCGGCTGTCAGTTATGCGAACAAGATATTCGCATGCCTTCAATTTATGCACTGTCCGGGCAGTTCGGACGACAGATGTCCGTGTATATCTAGCTCTGGTGGAGCTTTGGAGCTCTCGCATGACGCCGTTTGAGTTGCCCCGCCCCCACCATCAGAACCATTGCGGAAGGTTTGCCGGCCCGTACTAAACTTCCTCCGCCTCCCCAATGTTTACCTCTCCAAACATCCTCCTGCCTCCCTCTCGTATCCCTAGTATGGCCAGATTGTGCCTTATGGGGGATCAACAGTCTTGAGCCAATGCGTGTCTCTACTTGCCACCCTTGAGGTAGTAATCCAACGGATACCCCAGCCACGCGCACTGCTCAACATCGACGAAACCAGTACTCTTGCTCGGCCAATCCAGCAGCCTAATCTCATCACCAGTTTTCCTACTCGCATCAATTTGACCCCACTGTCCATACTTCTTCACGCCCTCAATGACCTTGTCATAGCCTCGCTGTTCGAGGTATCGCAGATCTGGGTTCGGGTCACCAGATCGCACAAAGGAGGCAAAGTAGCTCGTCACCAGCTGTGCGCTCCATAGATCTTCTGGTTCGCGGATCCTGTTGAGCGTGCCAAACAGCCACGGCATATCTGCGCCGTGGAAGCGGAAGTAGGGGTTCTTTGGGTTATCGTTGGCGGGCTGGCCAAGGTTGTTAGGGTCGTACCCGTCAATTGTGCGCTCGAACTGGTAGTAGTATGCCTTCTGAAACGCACGGGTGCTGGCTCCAGCGTATACGGTGGCTTGGTCGACACAACGGAATGTCTTGTCTGTTGCAATGCGTTGAGAGACATTGAAGGAGTCCAGAGTCAGGTTGCCGGTGCTGATCAAGGGGAAGAGATTGGACTCGATGACACGCTGGGCCCATGTGGCGTTGATGCCGAGTGCATCTTGAAGTCCTTGGGTGTGGTTCGAGATGGGTAACTTGGGATATGTGCTAAAAGACGCGCCATCATTCCGGGTGACACCAAATATGACAGGGATATGCGCGGTACTGGCGTTGCGGGTGGACAAGATCAGGTTCGGCGTGTCGACATATTTACCATCCTGAACAACGTAGCGCGCTACAGTCGAGAAGCCAACGACCTGTGAGGCAGGCACCTTCTCGAGGCAAGCGATCTGCGCAGCCACATCGGTACCATTGCAGCCAGCCGCGGCGAATATTTGTGGCCCAGCAACGTTGTACGACTGGTCGATGGTGTAGTAGGTGGAATAAGTCGTTCCGTAGTCGCCGCTCAAGCCCAGCGTAACACCGCCTCCCAAATTTGACATCGCGATCGCACCTTGGTACTTACCAATAGCCTGGGGGGACCCGAGAAGCGTACGAACAGAGCCTGCGCCGGCTGATTCGCCGGCAATAGTGATCTTTTTGGGATCACCACCAAAGGACGCAATGTTGGCAACAACCCAATCCAGGGCAGTGATCTGATCAGCGATGCCAAAGTTGCCCTTGATGTCGGTGCCAGGAATAGCAAGGAAACCAAGGGTGGACAGGCGGTAGTTGATCGACACAACGACAAGATCCTCCTTGCTGGCAAGATTGCCGCCGTCAGAGAGCGAATCCGCACCACTTCCACCAGTGAATCCTCCTCCATGAATCCAAAAGAGCACAGGTCGAAGCAGCATTTTCGATCCAGCCTTGGGGATATATGGTGTTTGAATGTTCAGAAACAGACAGTCCTCGCTACCAGATCCACCCTGAGCGCACTGCAAGCCATAAGTGGTCGCTTGGATTGTCTGGCCTTTCTTAGAGTACAGCGAAGAGTATGTGAACCGCTTTGGTTTGTCGGCGTAGGGAATACCAAGGAACCGGAAAGACTTCTGGTTGCGGTAGCCGACAAAGGTGTTGTCCGCAGCGGCTATGGAGATCTGACTGCCATTGACGGGTCCAGCATTCAAAGAGCCGTTGTTGGCGGACTGAGTGCAAAGAACTGGGAGGTCCTTGCGGCCACCTGTGGACCAAGAAAAGCTGACGCTGTCGCCAACAGACACAACGCCATCTTCGATGTAGTAGCCACGTTCAGCGTCGCTATACTTTGCAAAGTCCTGGTAGGAAATAGCGTCGTTGATGTCAGCCTCATGGCTTTGGAGAGTACTTTTGGACAGAAGCTTCTCGTTGACAGTGGCGCAGGCAGCAGCCGCGTTAGCTTGGGGAACAGGGTCGAGTATCAATGCCCCAATGTGGTTCTTGTCATCGGACCCATTCAGATTGTTCTGGTAGATGAGCGTCAGGGAGGTCTTCGAGTTGGATGTTTCGACAGTGGCCCTTGTCTCAAGTGGGGAGGACTGGCCAAATGCGACGAGGCTAGCCGTTACAGCAACGAGGGTGGCAAGGACGGTCATCTTGAGGAATCAGCTCGATGAAAACCAGGCATTCGTGGCTGGAGGCTTCTTAATTTCCATCATGTAGGATATATAGAGCCCCGGCAACCCGGATGGCGTCGTGCATGCAAATTGAACAGCCGTGCAGCTAGCCACATCGAGCGGGTATCCATCTGAGGTTATTGGAAACAAGCATTCTGTTCCCCGGATATCAACAGTAGATCTCTGTCCTATGCAGGGGCGCTGGCAGAATGCTTGCGTGGGGCCTTTGGCCTAGGATAGTACCGATGGCATCAGGGTGCCTAGGTGAGTCGGCAGTTAGTGGAGGACGACGTTGAAACCAGCGAAGTATGACCAGTCTAGACATTCCGTACATCATTGGGCTGTGTTGGACCTCTCCATCTTCCACCAAGAGATGCAAACCTGATGGGGCCATCTCGTATTCTCATGCCTGTCTGTAGCCTTGCAGTCCACCGAGTTCCGCCGGCCGGCAATGATGGTCGGGGTCATTTAACCATTTAGGCGTGGCCTACGGAGCCCCGCCGTTCCTGTCGCGTCGCTTTCATCATCGACTTCCAGGAGAACGCGAGCTCACGGGAGCTGGATAATGCTCGCTACTTCGAATGGTGATGAGAGTTCTAGAGGTAGGTTGCTAGCTGGTGAAGTTCTTCAGCATATAACCAACTAGCCCGATTGAGCGTTAGCTTCTTCAGCTCTTTCAGTTCGACACGAATTTACCTACCCCGAGTCCGTCGCAACTTTTAGGTTTGTATCGATAATGTTCTTCTCAGAGATCGACCTCGGGCGGGATGTCTGTATCTTAACTCGAACATGTGTCGCTTGATACTGGCACCGAATATCTGGGCCCAAGATGCGCGGTTCCTATTGGAAGAGAAAAGTAGAAGGCTGTAACATTGGCCAACGGGATCGTACAGAGATCGTGTTCAGATGTAAGCAATATCTAGATGGGAAGGTGAAGGATCAGCATAGATTGGCCAGCGTCATTGCACGGCATGCCAGGTACGCGAAGACAAGGATGTTTGAACCTCATAAGCACACTTCATTCCGCAATCATGTGCGCCTGAGCCTGGCTCCATACGAACCAACGAACCCAACAGTATGCAGCTTGCAAAACTCATCGCTGTACTTTTCGCCGCGGCATCGTCCGCGACGATTGTCATCCCACCAAGCACGTGGAACTACTCGTACCCATGGCCTGTGCAGTACCACAACATCGCATCCCAGCAGCTCAACCTCTCCATGGCCTACATGGACGTCGCGCCAACAAACACAACCTCCAAGAAGAACAACACAATCGTGCTACTCCACGGCAAGAACTTCTGTGGAGCAACATGGGAAGACAGCGCAAAACGCCTCTCAGCCTGGGGTTACCGCGTCATCATCCCCGATCAGATTGGCTTCTGCAAGTCTTCCAAGCCACGAGCGTACCAATTTTCGCTCCAGCAGCTCGCATACAACACACAATCACTACTACAACACCTGGGACTCGCAAAAGTCAAGGTCCTGGGTCATAGCATGGGTGGCATGCTTGCGTCTCGCTTCGCACTCATGTATCCCAACACAACCTCGCATCTCGTGCTCACGAACCCAATCGGGCTGGAAGACTGGAAAGCACTTGGTGTGCCGTATCGGCCGATTGACTTGATTTACCAAGACGAGCTAGCTACGACGTATGCTTCGATTCGAAATTACCAGCAGGCTACATACTATGTCAATACATGGAAGCCGGAATACGATGTTTGGGTGAACATGTTGCTCTCTTTGTACAAGCTTCCGGGAGAAGGCGTCATCTTTGCCTACAACATGGCGCAAACCACCGATGCGATTTTGAGCCAGCCGGTTGTGTATGAATTCCCTTTGATCAAGGCGAGAACGCTGGTGATGATTGGGACGAGGGATAATACTGCTATTGGCAAGGCTTGGAGTCCACCGGATGTCCAGAAGAAGTTGGGCAACTACATGGTGCTTGGGAGGGCTACGGCAGATGCGATACCTGGGGCCGCATTGGTCGAGTTTGATAATTTAGGTCATAGTCCACAAGTACAGGATAGTGAGAGCTACCATAAGGCGCTTCTCTCATGGTTAGACAAGTCGGATTGGTAGATTTCGAGGGCAAGAAGGAGTTCGTCCGTCACACTGCAAGGTCTAAATAATATACTAAACCACACTGATCTTGGAAGTCGAAGGTTATAGGAGTTGCTGAATCCCTGGGGCTGTGCTAGGTATTCCTTGAGCAAAACTGCGGCAAAGGAAGTACTCAAGCCACCGCATCTGACTCTCCATGCGGGAGCAATGCGCTGCTCTCAGATCGACTGTGCTGGACTCGTCTCCAGAACGGTCGTCTAACCGGGCTATCCGTCCAGCCCTCGAGTTTTCTCGCAGCTCTGAAACCACAGTGCCACGCCAGCCCAGTGAGAAAGCCCACAGCATCGTTACTGAATGTCAACAGCGCTACCACAGTTACCATCATCACCATCCATCGTTCTCTTCTGTCTCTTTCGTTGAGGCTCTTGACCATCTTACCATCCCAAGACTGGTCCCTGTCTAGCACGCGCAGATCTCTTGCATCGGTGTTGACGCTCTCTCCAACCTTAGCCAGCTCGACTCCAGCTGCGATGACCAGGACGCCAAGCAGCGATTTGGGAATGCCGGCGAGACAGCTGACAATTGTGTCTGACTTCCATAATGCGACGATGCCGAGGGAAAACTTGATCAAGCCGAGAAAGACAATGCTTGAGCCGCTGCGCGCGCCAAAGCGGTATTGGCCAGCCAGACCGCCCGAGCCATGACACGCTGGCATCGCACCGAACCAACAGCCTACCAGATTGATAAATGCTACTGAGATTCCAAGCTCAGTCGCACTCGGCGCCGCAGGGTATGGAGGAGACGGGAGAAGGTCAGAGGCGAGCGCTGTAGCAGCGATCACGGAGTTGAGCAAGGTTAGCGGCAACTGCCCCAAGGACGCAGTGGTTGTCGCTTTCCAAAAGTCTTTTCCAGATGGATGCACAATCGGAATTGCTGAGGACTTGATAGTCGAGGATTCGCTGCTGTCTCTTACGACAGACAAAACAATACCGATCCCGAACACAATCATGGCGTACGGCAGCCTGGGATATGCGAACGTGATCAGAATAAGGAGCACAGCTGCGAGCGCCCATAATAAATTGTCGCCCCACCAAGGCCCTGTCCAGGCCAAAGGTGCCAGTAGCTTTGACCCAGCACTTAGGCACAGCGATAATCCTGCACCTACCTGGATGCCTTTGACGACTGGAGTTGGCGTAACTTGATTCGCCCAGTTGACCAGCCCTGTGACACTGAAGAGCCCCACCAAGCCTGCAACCACCAGGCCTGCTGCTGCATTTTCTTCAAGCGTGAATCCCCTGGCAATAGCGACTGCTGCGATAGCTTTCATCGGCTGCACGGGTAAAGGAAGCCCAAAGGCCACTCCGGTCAGGATGTTGGCGGCCCCTGTGAAAAGTAGGGTTGACGGGAACGATATCGAGTGTGTGAGAACTAGCGCAGTCATGAGTGGCAGCAATGTTCCCAGGTCACCCAGCGATCCTGATAGCTCGGCGAGTGGTTGCGACATGATAGTGTCGATATTGTGTCGATGATTTCGCCGGAGACGCCGTAATGGATTTGAAGCGAACGCCATGATGCAAGTGTAAGATAGGCAATGCGAGTATTGAGAGAGGAAGTCCAAGAGAACAATAGGAGCTTAGGAAATGCGGAGCACGTTACAAGAAGAGATAAAGATGGGGTGGTGTCCAAGGTGGGACACAGTCGCGCGGAACTCGGAGATGACTGGCAGGCTCCATATGCTCCAGCCACGCGTACGACGTCACATGGACGGACTTAACCACGTGTAGCCACACCAGCGCGCGAGCTGCGATAGGGATAGTAAAAGTACGGAACTACGAGGGGTGCTGTTTAGCGCTGCAATCGATGGCGTTGGGAAGAAGTGCTCGTTTTGGCAGTGCGGACGGCGCCAGACTTGTGGCATGCAGTGTCATCAGCGAAGGGCACCCGCGATCGACGGTGGCAGAGCAGACCTACTCGATAAGGCAGGTTCGGCAGACGATGTGCATAAAAGGGCACGCAACGGGCCTGGAAGGGGCACCGAAGGGCAACCGCAATCGACAGTATTTCTGCAAACTGCCGGATGCGGTATATTGGTTTTGGTGGGGTGAGACTGACGCCCAACCCAAGATCGCCCTCTGGCTGATCTCACGACGATCTGATATCGCAAACATGAGGCAGTTTATTGAGAGATTTCATATCTTTTTCTCTACCATGACAACACTAGAGCTGTGCAGCAGATACTTGTTGCATTGGACACTTATTCCATTCTAGCTACGCCGCAACTTCTTCCATTTCACATCCCACACTCGCTCAATGCTATGCGTGTTGGAAAAAGCCAAGCTCTTTTCGCCACCGCTACTGATACCTGATAATGTACAAAACAGAATAAAAAATTTAAGTCCATGGGTGACCGAAGAAGCTCTATGCTGCGGTAGCTATAGAGCAGGAGGGAAGAGCGGGTGAAGAACGCCGTTCGCCTCATAGTATGCACGCTGTATCATTTTCCGGTTTTCCAGATTTCCAGATTTCCAAGCCCTCAGATGAATGCTCACGCAGGAACACCAGATCCAGATGATCCATCATCGTCCCCAGAGACTGGTTTAATGACAGCGGACAAAGGATTGTCGGGTATTTTGATTGGGGCATCTGGCATTGCCATCAACCGATCAGGTAGCTTTTCGCCCTTGATGACCTTGAGTATCTCCTCCTTATCAAGCGTCTCGTACTGAACGAGGGCATTTGCCAGTAAGTCAAGCTCAGGTCGTTTCGACTTCAGGAGATCCCGTGCACTTGCCTTCGCTTCATCAATCAACCGTCGAACCTCGTTGTCGATAAGACGCTTGGTCTCGGGAGAAACCATCTCGTAATTCGACTTGAAGTCGACGTTGCCAAGCACATCTGAGAAACCGCAGGCTGTGACCATATTGTATGCGAGTTGCGTCGCTTGCTGGATGTCTCCAGAGGCGCCATCGGCTACATTGTCAGCACCGAAGACAATTTCCTCAGCCATCTTGCCACCCATGGAGACTTGCAGTTGGCGAATGTATTGTTGACGGGTATGATGGTGCTCCTCTTGTGGCAGAAAGAAAGTGATACCGGCAGCGTGTCCTCTTGGAAGAATGGTGGCCTTGTGTACGTCACTGAAACCCTTAGTGTAGAGACCAACAAGAGTGTGACCGCCCTCGTGGTACGCAGTGTGTATTTTGTCCTGAAGGGGTACTGTACGAGTCTTCTTTTCGGCACCCATCATGATTTTGTCCTTGGCCCATTCGAGGTCATTGAGAGAAACAAACTTGGCCTGGAGTTTGGAAGCGCGAATGGCAGCCGAGTTTGCCAGATTCTCCAGTTCGGCGCCAGAGAAGCCGGGTGTACCACGAGCGATAGTCGAGAGATCAATTTCGGGGTTGAGGCGGATCTTCTTGGTGTGATACTTCAGAATGGCAAGGCGTCCGCCAACATCGGGAAGCTCGACCTGAACGTGACGGTCGAAACGTCCAGGGCGGAGCAAAGCTGAGTCCAGAAGTTCGGGGTGGTTAGTGGCAGCAATGAAAATGACGCCGGTGCTTTGGTCGAATCCGTCGAGATCGTTAAGGAGCTGGTTCAGGGTCTGGCGGTGGTAGTTGGCGTCACGCGACTTACGCTTTCCGCCTACAGCATCCAGTTCATCAATGAATACAATAGCAGGTGCCTTAGATCGGGCAGCTTGGAACAGTTCGCGGACGCGCTTAGCCCCAACACCGACATATACCTCGTCGAACTCGGAGCCAGACATGTAGAAGAAGGGGACACCAGCTTCGCCTGCGACGGCGCGAGCGAGCAGTGTCTTACCAGTACCAGGAGGACCGATGAGAAGAACGCCCTTGGGAAGACGACCACCGAGCTTGTTGTATCGTTCAGGATGCTTGAGAAAGTCGACCACGTCCAGAAGCTCCTCCTTTGCCTCGTCGCATCCGTGGACATCGCTGAATCGAGTATTTTGGTGCTCTGGTCGTACCTCAGCGCTAGTTCCGCCGCCAACCTTCTTGAGCACTCCGCTAGTCTCAACAAAGAGCGTGATGAGGATGAGCGAGACGTACGCAGCCAGAGCGAAGCCGAAGACCCAGCGAACCCACTTGAAAATGACGTTCATCATAGACTCCTCCACCACGACATAGACTGGGTCGCTCTTGATGCCTGAACCGCCCTTGGTCTTGCCGATCTGGCCAGCGCCGACGTGGGCGCCTACTGCCTGGCCGACAGCCTGCATCTGCTGCTGCGAGAGACCTTGGCCAGCCTGCATGTGGTTGAGGCCGGCTGATTGTCCCAGCTTGTTGAGTGCGTTCTGATAAAACCTGTCTACCACGGCATTTGTGGCAAAGTGTCCAGTATTGTAGCGATTGACGATGATTTGAGGCATATTGGCGCGCATGAGAGCAGAGTAGAAGGAAGCCTGCGAGGTTGCGCTGTTCGGGTTGTTGTTGGCAGCCTCCTCCAGGCGCGCCAGCTGGTCCTGCGATGGTCCGCCGAAGAGTGAGCGTTGTTGGATGAGGTTGAGCCCGACCATTCCCGGCTTCAGTAGCTGGCGGCATTGCGATAGAGGGCCGTTACGCGACATGGTGGAGTATTGCCGCGCGCGAGGAACGAACGACGAGGATCTGGCGAGCGGATTACATAGCCCCAGGCCGTTTCGAGGCACTGTGTATGTCAGCGGCCTTCTTCTTACTAGCCTGCCTGTCCACTGACCTGCTGCTAATGTTCCCGAAACACTTGGTGCGGCACGCAACACCGATGCGGCACGCAACACCGATGCGGCTGTCGCTGGGCGCAGCGCAGAAAGTGGGACAGACTCGAGGAAGTCAGGAAGGGCGTATTGCGAGCGCGACTGCACTGGAGTCAGTTTGCTGTATGCGGCGACCCGAACTGTCATGCCCACCTGTGCCAGTGTTGCGGAGGGAGATGCAGCCCTTGCGATATGCATCTGCCTTGCGCCAGCGGCCGCTGGCTTTTGGCGAAGGCCGTGCCATGGAGACGTCAGAACGGCCGCCATAGTAGGCCACAGCTCGGTCGTCGCGGAGAAGGCATTCTAATGACTGTGAGTCGGGTGTCCATGACGCTGTCAGAACCCGTGGCAAAACGTACAGAGACAGCGGGCGCGTGCAAAGCCATATTAGAGAGTGCGAGCGGCAGAGGCCGCGAAAGAGTATTGCAAAGTACCAGAGGGGTGAAGCGGATTGGGGACGCAAATGACGTCGGGTGGTGTCGCGACGAGATGTCGCTGGACGGTCGTGGTCGACTTGACTGCGATGCGGACGGAATCTCGTGGATTCGCGCCGATGATCGAATGGAACTAACGACGCTAACTACCCATGGACAGGTGGACCCTTGCGCGCTCGGCAGGCCAGGCGTCACGTTACCAATAAGCGCATGACTACTACACCCGTACGCACGTCAAATACAGATCACGCACATGGTAGCGCCGAGCATATCAAGATGGCATCTCCGAGATGGAAGGAATTGTACAAGTACGCTGCATGCGATGTGTGGCACACCTAGCATTCATTCGGGTTCCTGGCTGAGTATTGTTAGCTAGCAGACGGCCTGCTCAAGCTTCACGTGCCTGGCGCTGGCTTCCTTGCCGATATGCGTACGGCGCCATACCCCTTCGCTGCTATGCAAACTGCTTACCGCAAGTCGGACAGGGCCGTTGCTTCAGACTTCGAGCACGTCCGGGCCGGTGCCTGTCAAGGTGCTTGCACCTGCATCAACGTTCCTGATGCTGCCAAAGGCGACAAAGTCATTCCCGCACCCACCGGCCACATCCAAGGACATGCCGGCGTCAAACCTACCAGATTCACGGCCATATGCGGACTGGACGGAGAAGGACACGATCGTTATCATTAGTCAGCCTGCAGGGCAGTCGTGCGCAGTTGTTGGCGGAATCATGGCTGCTCGCATGAAGCACCTCGGCGCCCAGGGCATTGTCGTTGATGGCCGAGTGCGGGACCTGGTGGCGTTGAACAACACACAGGTACCGATATGGTCGAAAGGCACAAGCATAATTGGTGCCGGTGCAGAGACAACGTTCCATGCACGGAATGTGGCTGTGAGAATTGGCGGGACAACCGTGGAGCCCGGTGATATCGTCATGATTGATCCCTCGGAGAATGGAGTCGTTGCAGTGCCTCAAGGCAAGGTCGACGAGCTGCTGGAGCTGCTCCCGAAGCTAGTCGGCGCGGATGAGAAGGTTATCGCGGATGTTGAAGCTGGTGTTAGTGTGCAGGAAGCCTTCAAAAAGCATCGAGGATGACCGTGCTTAAGAGGGATTCGTAGTTCTAGGATACACAGGTGCTCAATGGAACGAACGTAGTGTATGGAGTAACTGTGGTGGACTGCTCGAAGCGGCCAATGTGAGCGGCTCAATTTGCGATGCGCCGTTGCGCCGATGTCTTGGCACGCTTCGTTTTCGTGACGGCGGCTTCCTCGCTCAGCAAGCTTCAATCCGCCGCATCACCCCCACAGCACCACGCTTCGCCTCCAACACCCAATTGCCCCCTCACAGCAACCATGGGTCTCACCGACTTCCTCACCGACGTCTGGGAGACGTTCGCCCACCCCTCGCCCGACGCCGAGGTCCAGGGCGGCACGTCGACCAAGTCGCCCGCCTCCGGCACCGACGAGGAATCTGGCGAGGAGGCCGAGGTCAACAAGCAGGACGCAAAGAAGGGCGGCGAGAGCCAAGAACAAGGACACAAGCCGAGCGGAAAGGGCAGCGATGAGGACGACGGCGGTGATGATGAGGAGCCCGAGGAGGAGGAGGAAGAGGAGGAGGAGCCGGATCCAAAGGAGAAGCTAGAGAAGGGTGAGTTCTCCTGAGCTGGGTGGCCGCCGTCGATGGCAGACATTCGACCTCAGGAGCATGGGCTGACTCGCCGCACAGAATGCGCCGAGTCCAAGGAGTGCCATCCCGCAAAGCACCACTACGATGAGTGCGTTGAGCGCGTGACCGGCCAGATCGAGAACGACGGCAAGGCCAGTGAGGACTGCGTCGAAGAATGTGAGGCACCACATGGCGTGCATGCGGGAGCTTTTGCTGACATGCACCAGTCTTCCACCTCGCCCACTGCGCCACCCAGTGCGCCGCTCCCAAGCTCTTCGCTCAGCTCAAGTAGACGCTGATCTGATTCGCCAATTGACTACCACCTCCGCGTGTCCGTCATCAAACTCGTGTGCAGGCCAGAACAGAGAATCCCGCTTTTGGATCGGACGATACGATGAGATGCATTGGGATGATTGTACATATCGAGGTCATGTTAGAATACTGTACTATTCCACAACCCAAACCACGTCATCACAACACTTTCTCTGGTGCATTCGCAAATAGCCTGTCAGAGCATGCATTGTGTTACTCATCGTCGTCTTCAGACCTGTCCTCAGACTCGAAACCTTCCAAGAGTCATTGCTCATGACCAGCAGAGCCCTCGAGGACCCCGGCATCGCTTCCTCCGCGATGCTCGTCCACCTTGAGACGGCCCTCGCCATGCGCGAGCCCAAAACTCTTGATGCCCAGCATCAATGGCAAGGGTAGCACCACCATCCCAATCACCGCCTGGAATACTAATGCGTTGTACATGTGACCAGGCGGCCGACTTCCTCCATCGGCTCCTCTCCCCTGATCCTGCACCATGTCCAGATCCACAGTCCGCCCGTCTTTCAACTCATTCATTACCACTATGAATACACCTCCAAAAACCTGTCCGCCGGCCCAGCAGATTGTCGAGCTAACTTCCGGACTCGCGGGAAATGTGATCTCGACCAGATACTCCAGCGCGACCGGTAGCAGGCTGAAACTAGCTGCGCCCAACACGGCGCTCAGAATGTACGGAGCGGCGATAGTGCGTGTCTGCGGCGCCCAAATCATGACAAGATACCCGATAGCGACGAAGGGGCACAGCAATTTGATGCCTAGGAGATAGGCGTGCGTGCGGTCGAGGATCGGGGATGTAATTGCCGCCGTGACCAGTCCCACGACAATCAACACGGCACCGCAGATCCCGGCCTCGTCCTCTGTGTATCCGTATGGATACAGTATTTGGTTCAGCAATGAGGAGAATGCGTTGAACAGACCGACGTATGTCGAGAACGTCAAGAATAGAATGTAAAACGGTGGCGAGCGCAGCATATGCTTTACCGAAGCACCTAGTGCTGTCTTCGAGAGTCCGGATGACGCCGTTGGAGGTGTTGGAGGCGTAGCGGGGATAAAAACGGAAGGAATGCATGCGATGGTTGCAATAATGGATACTATCAGCACCATATTAGGTATGGAGCCCAGGAAAGGGTTAATGAGCTGTGCGAGCTGTAACATATGTTTAGCACTAAACTTGGGAACACAATGACTAGGTGTGACTTACTGCACCACCGAGTGGATTCGCAAGACTAGCCAAAGCCGTTGCACCCACCCTTCCTCCTTCTGTAAACCACATATCACTGTACCTCGTCGGCGCTGCAAGTACAAATGGCTGTGCCAGTCCAGTTAGGATCTGGCCGACCATCACGACGCCAAAGATGCCGCCGTTGGCTCTTGTGCCGGCGTATCGGATCCAGTTCCCAAGAAAGAGGAGGACGGACGCAGCTAGGATGCTGTCTTTTGGTCCACGGTGGAGGAGGTAAATGACGAGTGGACAGGCTACGACGAATGAAAAGAGGAAGCCAGTTGAGAGCCAGTTGACGGCTGTTTCGGAGACGTTGAAGTAGGTTGCCGAGGATGTGGAGACAGGGGCGAAAGTGAGCCACTGCAGGATGTATTAGCTGGGTGCTGTAGCATTTACACCGCTGTTCGATTCTGTCAAAGCAGCATGTTTGCCGATTGACGTGCAAATGATGGGTTCGAGACAGGATCTGCCAACCAACGCCAGTCCCATGGTTGGAATCATGTGCATCCCATCCTCCTCCAAACTAGACAAAATTCAGAACTTACATCCCAGCTTACAACCACATTCAGAAGCACCAGTTGCGCGAGTCCAAACCACCGTCTCTTATATACCTTGAAATGCGCATGGCTATAGCTCTTCCTCTTCTTCGTCCACGGTCTGCGGCGCGCGGTCGTCTCTTGTGCTGCGTCGCCGTCTCTTTCGTTCATTGCCGAACTCGATTGCCCAACTCGGCCATGCTCGACTCCTTCTTCAGCTCTTGCTGCATTATTCAACATGCCATCGTGGCTCTGCGTCTGCGCAATGTCGTCCATTTTGATCCACGGCCCACCTGGTTTCATGCTGCGACGCTTCGAATGCGACCTCGGAAAGCGAGCTAGCAGATCCGGAAACGAGCGGCTAAGAATATACGAGTCCGTGTAGTGATATAGCAAGGGCAAGACTGGTGTTGAAGTGGAGTAACGCTCTTATCAGCCATCGTTTACGGGTGCTGCTTCGCCCTGTCAGGCGTCTATGTGCCTTCCTTGTGTTGGCGCGGATGCGGCTAAATGAGGAAAGTGGGCGTGGGTCAATGCTGGCAGGCAACACGGTCCGCTTTCTTGTTCAGCGCTAGGAACGGCGATCGACCCTTTCGCATCACAGCGACTTGATCAATCACACGAAGCGGATTGCGGGGTATCGGTTTGGGCGGACATGTGCCTCCGTTTGGTGGAGCAGATATAAAACTGACATTCGTGGTGTCGTGGGGTTGTTGTGGTGAGTGCGCGGCGCTTTTACCGACGACACGGGCGTTTCCCACTCCCAGGTACCGCGGTCATTGGAAGCGTAAGCTGACTGCTTCAGGCGCGAACATGGTGTAGCCTATACACTTCGTAGCACTGTCCCAGTTGCTTGCAAAGTCGATCCTGAAACTGCTCTGTTCAGTTCATTCATACATGTCATTGCGCGGTACCCCTCGTCGCAATCGCTTGTCGACAGCGTTCCACATGTCTATGAAAGTTGTCTCTCCGATTGAACTCTTTCTTCGGTTGTGCCACGCCGAAGTTGGTGCAGAATAGTCGGGTCCCTGACTGAAACTGGTCCTTGTGTACAGTGTGCTTGTGTCGCTCCAGGTCCTTCCTAAGGCCAAATGCTGCTGTACAGAGACTACACTTGTAGCGAAGATTGTGCCTGCGGTTGTAGTGGTTTCTCTTCTGACCCGGCGTCCGGAACTTGAGATCGCAGTCTGGACAAGCGTGCTGTCGAACCGCTATGCTAGCTGTTGTGGCGGACAAGGCAGTCCTTGTTGTGCTCGCGGGAGAGTGGCATTCCTGGGGCGTAAGAGAAATCGCGCTGCTTCCTGAAGATCGAACCATCGGCAAAGCAAGATGAGAATCATCGCTACGCGCCGACGTTGGCGAAGTCGACGGCGAAGACGCTTCAGAAGGAGTGCCGTCGAAGTTGAGCTCAACTCTAGGCACTGATGCTACTGGCTTTGCGCTCGAACCGGGATAGCAAAATTTGGTGAAAAACCTGACACGCTCGTAGTGCGAGTTTGCGATGATGGTTGCGAACGAGAAGTCAGTCATGTTCCAATCGTCAGAATATGCATCCGCACGATTCGCCCTTTTGGCGCCCCTGGCATATGTCAGCTACACTCTTCGTCCGACCTTGATAACTCACCACCCTGAAAGTGCGTTCGGTTCGGGCATGAGCGAAGTGGCCGAAGATGGAGTAATGGGTGTACATATCGCATCCGCGACTGTATCGCCGCCATCCATCAACTCAAACCCCTCAGAAAAGATCGAATCATAGCTTGGAAAAGCAGACGATATTGTACTGCAATCGCCAGAGTCGCCCGAGATCTGCACGGTGTCCCACATGGGCAGATCATCAAGGCTGTAGCATTCAGCTGCAGGAGCATACAACTCAGTTGGTGAATCGAATGCCGGAAGTTCGACTCGTGTACCAACATGCTCGCAACGTTGTCTTTGAGCGTCTCGTGCAGCTTGGTCGCTAGTCCGTCTCTTCTTTCGTCGCGGGAACAGGTCGTGTTCAGCTTCGAAGAACATTCTGTCAGTGCCCGGCGTCTTCTCCCATCGGTGTGGAACCCCTTGCACCGTCGGAATCGGCCCATGAAGCCAAGGGTTGAACTCATTCTCAACAGCGTCCATCTCGAATAGGCCCAGGGACTGCACTTCAGCCGGTGCTGTCGGCCAACTCAGTGAAGTGACTGATACAGGCGATACATCATCCTGACTGCCGACCGGCGAGTTGTTGAAGTGCGAGAATAGTACGGGATTGGGTTGATATTCGACATCCCATGGGCTAACCGAAATGCTTGGATCCCAACTGTTGCCAACACTTGCTGGGGCAACCCGAAGCCGCAATGGCTGTTTCGCTGTTCCACTATCAAATTCTTGACCATGACATGGATATAGTCGGGACTCACCTTGAGGATTTGTCCATTCTTGAAGTAACGAACGTTTGTCAATTCCAAGGTAATGCTCAAGATCGAATTCTTTCTTCTCCTTGTTCGATTGCGATGCTGCTCCTTTCGAGTTCGACTGAGGCGAAGACGCTATCAGTCTATGAATATTCGATTGTGGAATCACTGGCTCTCCTGCCAATTCGGGAAGTACTGAATAGGGCGGGACTGGCGAGCTGGGCCACCTCGAGGCTTCACGCTGCTCAGATGCCTTGAAAGGTCGCGTATCTGTTGGGTCTTGCTGGCTGAACTCCTCGAATCTGCCTCCAGAGCTCAAAGCTGGTGAGCCGGTCCTCGGCTCCTCCTCATTGATCACAAATCTGCGCACATTTATGACCCTAAAATCTTCTTCAACAACTTCCTTCACATCCTCTTCACAGACAATCTTGCTCTGTGATCTTTGTCGCCTCCACAGCCAAAACCCGAATGCAATCGTCGTGAAAAGCACCACTGGCACAATCACGCCAACGGCAATGGCGATCTGCGCCTGCGCGGACAACCCGGTAGCCTGTTTTCCTCGCGCATTTAGATAGTTGGTGGGCGCCATCGTTCCAAGAATGACAACCAAAGTTCAGAATAGCGACGAACTGTGAACGAACGTTTTCTAGCCATGTCGAATGATGACTAGTAATAAGAACTAATTCCAGGCAACGAGGCTGAAAGAGGCATACTGAAGGGTGCGCAGTCATCGGGGCTCCCGACCAATCATGGGTGCAGGTGGCACAGCTACACAGCCCTCTCTTTTCCCCTCCGCCTGCGCACTACGGCACCCGCATCATCTCACCCTCAAAGGTAACGCCTGCTCACCGGTATTTGCTTGGAGGCATATCAATCGCTCGGCGCTTCCTGTCTATGCTAGTAGCAATGCGATCCTCCATAGAGCCAACGTGTACTACCTTACTTTGTACGAACATGGGGCATCCGCGCCGATGGACTATACTTGCCTGCCCAAATGCAATATCAAATGAGGACGGACACTGGCAAGAATAATGCACCTTACCGCCTGCTGAAATACACCCTTGACCTTCTATAATTTTGTGTGTCTCAACAGACTGTTTTCCGGTCTAGATTGAGCTCAACTTTCGACATTCCTCAGCTGGAACGCGTTGCATACCGAGTGAGAATATGGCGGGAAGAGCAGTAGTGGGCATCGGTTGTCGGCTTTCAGATACGCACCGTAGCAATTGATGGTTGGAACAGCTGTCGCCAGTCCAGATATGCTAGGTATAGTACGGTCGGACTGATCACGATCTCGAGGCAATTCAGATGCCCGAGCTCGAGCTTCAGGCTTAAAATATATCAAGAATCCAGGAGTACTTGTAGTTGACAGGAATTTGGCTGAATTACACTCTGTTGCAGAGAAGACCGCCCTCATTTTGCAATGCGCAAAGTCTGGTTCTCCTCTTGAAGGCAGCGTACTACGCACGCCTTTCTAGGATACTTGAGTGTTCACAGATTCATATGACAGCGTTCTATTCTCTGACCCACTCCTCCAAGTTAGTGATATATTGTAATGAGCATAGCTCACTGATGCATGGGTAGAGACAAGCTCGGGCCCTTCTATACCCAATTGTGCGCTTTGTCGAGCGACATATGTAGAACTTCACATAGTTTCAGTCTCGTCGTGCTTCATGACTTCAACAATTGCGACTCGCTACCAGGAAGCGGGCGAATTTAGCTTTGTTTCTCCCAAGATGGAGGACGTCGGTGAGCTATGATCCCATGGATGGGCTCGAATGAGTGGCTGCGACTGAGCTCATCGTCATGGACTAAGCAAGCGTCTCGGGAACCACAAAGTGATGTTCGAGCACGTGGCTGGTTCGTCTTAGCCTTGGACGATTATCGTGGAACGCTGACCTTGTTGCTCGCTTGTGGCCCCTGTCCTCATGCATCGGGGGGCCCGCGGAACGGAACGCAACCCGAGACACGAAGGACGGCAAATGTCATTCTGAGAAGCTGGGCGCTGATTTGTCCATAGGGAAGAAAGCCGCCGAGACCGACAAAGCAGACATAAGAACGGGAGTTGAAGCTTCAGAATGCATGGAGCGACAGACCAAGCCCGTTAGATGCTTCATAGTGCTTCACCGCATGGCCAGAGTCTCGGCAGCCCCGCGAACGCCGCGTCTGCAGTGAAGACGCACGCCACCCAAGCTGTACGGCTCAGCTACGGCGCAGCGGGGACCAAGGTCGTGGAGTTCCGTCTGTCGAGCGTGGTGCTGTTCAGCACGCGGGGTGGAGGAAGCATCTCGCCGTGGTAACATGCTCGTACTTGCTCCCACTCTTCTTTGGTAGGCCGCCATCGCTCTCAAGGTCCGGTGCCAACCGTCGCGTCAGCGATTGGCGCTTCGTCAACATGGTCTTGGTGCTGCAACGGGAATGTGTCGCATATTGTGAGCGTTCAGGGCTCTACGCACCCTGTCATCTGAATGCTGTGGCTGCCCAGGTGCGACCCGTCGGCCAGATAAGAGGGAGCATCTGCTGTAAGCGTCTTGAACGTCGCCGCTTCCGTCGCTCCCTCCCAGAGCATTTCCTACTCTTGCCCTCAGATGCCCAAGAGATAGACGATATACCTTTCATCGGCCCCCAGAGCAGGGCATAGCCGTATCTAGACGTCCTATTTGGACCATGGCGACTTATATAGGTAAGCCTACACCTCTCGCTAACACTCCAAAGCGTGGGAGTACATCGACACAGGCCGCAAACGAAAGCAGATCGAGCATCGGCAGAAGGCCTGGGGCAGCCCTGGGCTTTATGTTGTTGTTCAAGCGGCCCACCCAACCGTCGCATCTCCCCACATTGATCCCAGCCAAGGCGCCATCAAGGATGAGCGCGTCAGAACATGCAAAACTCACCTGATTCCAGATCCTCTCGACCACTTGATCACGGGAAATCGTCGCTACGTCCAGCGCACGACCGAAAAAGATCCGAATGCCTTCTCGGAGCTCGCAAAGGGCCAGGCACCTGAGATTCTGTGGATAGGCTGCGCGGACAGCCGCGTCCCCGAGACGACTGTGTGCAATTGCAGACCAGGCGACATCTTCGTGCATCGGAACATCGCAAACACGGTGCATGCGAACGACATCAACTCGGCAAGCGTAGTGGAGTATGCCGTTGTTCATCTCAAGGTCAAGAAGGTAGTCGTCTGCGGGCATACGAAGTGCGGAGGCGCTGCAGCGTCGCTGGGAGACGCAGATTTGGGAGAGACGCTGAACACTTGGCTGCATCCCGTGAGAGAGTGAGTCCGTCTGGCAACAGCTCGGCCGAGCACCTGTTCGCATGATGCAGCCACGCTAAGCAGCTCACAGGCTGCGACGAAAGCACAAGGCCGAGCTGGACAGGCTCGCCGACGATGATGCGCGCGCTGTCCGTGTCGCAGAGCTCAATGTCCAACAGTCAATCGAGGTGCTGAAGCAGCATCCTGCCATCCGGAGAGCCATCAGCGAGCGTGGTCTTACTCTACATGGGCTCATCTACGATATTGGTGCAGGCCACCTCAAAGTTCTGGACAATGCGGGCAGCAAGAAGGCCAACGGGCTCTGGAGTCCCAACTAGGAGCTGGAGAACCGAGACGCCGGTATGTTTCAGCTATGGCATAATTGGGGTTAGTCGTCGGAGATTGTTTTTCGCCTTGAGGTTCTTGGGAGTCTGGTGTCAAGATATAGAGACGGGCAGATGGTGAGGCCGTGGCCATTTTGTATTCTTGAGTCTGGTTGGCTGGGTAATGCCCAACGGTCTGGGTACCGAGAGAGCAATGGTGTCCGTATCTCTGCATGCGTTTATACGATAACACTATCACCAGGTGCACGCAATGTTGAGGCGCAGCCTTGGGTTTTTTCATGTTTCATTTGATTTCGTTTGCACACAAGTCCTGGAGCACGTGTCCAGACGCAAGAGACATAACAAAGCGGCACTCATGGCCACATTACATGCCGATCAAAGACTCAATATGTCCCAGCCACACCTGTTCGCTTTTGTGACCAATGCTGAGAGTTGAAAGAAGGGAAGACGCCATAGAACACCTGCAGTCTATATGCAGTGCCGCCAAACCGTGTGACCAGAAAAGACAAAAATGCCTGAACAATTAAAGCATGTAGGCGATTGCTCGCCCAATCGAGAATACGAAACCTCGAACACTCTACATGATGATCGAGGGGGTGTCTACGTTTTGCTTGATGGACTTGTGGGGCAAAACGGAGCCGCCATTGACATAGACCTCGTCGCCAATGGACACGTCGTCGCCCAGAACCGTGACGTTCTCGAGACGGGCCCACTTGCCGACGGTGCTGTTCCAGCCGACGATGGTCGACTTGACCCAGGCATGGTCCTTGACGCGGCTGTTCTTGAGGATGACGCATCGTTGCAGTCGGACGCCGTCCCCAATGACGACGTTGGGGCCGATGGTGACATTGGGGCCGATACGGCAGTTCTTGCCAATCTTGGCTGACGGGTCGATCAGAACGTTGCCGCCATAGACAAAGGGCTCGGATGGCGGGGTAAGCAGCTTCGAGTTCTTGCGCGATAGCGAGGAGAGGTATAGGCAGGTGCCGGAAAGGAAGTCCTTGGGCTGTCCGACGTCCATCCAGAAGCCGTCGAGATCGAACGAGTGCAGCAGGCCGTCCTTGACAATGGCGGGGAACGTCTCCTGCTCGATGGACGTGGGACGGAGCTCGATGCGCTGGAGGACGGAGGGGTTCAGGATGTAGATGCCGGCGTTGATGCGGTTGCCGACGAACTCGACGGGCTTCTCGACGAAGCGGTCGATCAGCGAGGCGGAGCCAGGCTTGTGTACAACGACGCCGTACTTGGACGGCTCCTCGACCTTGGTCACGACGATGGTGCCCTCGCCGCCGTGCTGCTTGTGGAAGGCGGCGAGCTGGGCGAAGGGGTAGTCGCAGGTGACGTCGGCGTTGAGGACGAAGAAGGGCGACTCGTCCTTGCCCAGGATGCGTTCGGCCAGCTTGAGGGGGCCGGCGGTGCCGAGGGGCTCTGTCTCGACCGAGAACTCGATCTTGACGTTGTACTGCTTCTCGTACGTCTTGAGCGCCTCGGCCATGATCTCCGGGCGGTAGTTGACGGCGAGGACGACGTCGGTGACGCCCGCAGACGCGAGGGCCTCGATCTGGTGCTGGATCATGGGCTTGTTGGCAAACTCGACGAGCGGCTTGGGGTAAGTGAGCGTCTGCCCCTGTCAGTCGTGCTGTGCTGTGCTGGCGCGTGCGCATGGCGGTCGAGGGCATACCAGAGGCCGCAGACGGGTGCCAAACCCTCCCACGAGAATGATGGCTGTAGAGCATGTTAGCTAGGAGCAATGGCGATGCACGGCAGCAATTGCGGGCGCGGACCTTTCATGTTGGCGGTGGTGCGATGTGCTGCGGCTTCAGCACAATAATGGAGCGAGCGGCAGGTGGTGATATCGACTACAGTGCAGTACGAAGGACACCAAAGAGCTTCCCTGGTGAGGCCAGCTGGTGCTTCTTAAAAGTTGTCCCAGGCCCTAGTGCACTGCACCTCCTCCCTAGCTACTCTAGCTTCCAAGTGGCCCGCCAAGCAGGGTCCATTCCCCTTTCTTTGGCGCACCGCCTTCACCTCCACGGCCGCTACTGTACGCCATCTGTTTGGGCCATACCATCCGCAGCTCGAGTCACCGCCTTGCGCCAGATCTCCTGAAGCCGTGCCCACGTGCTGCTATATGCGAAATTGGCGGCGTTGGACCTCAGAATCTTTTGGTCACGCCCTGGTCGTCCCACGCGGAGAGCTCCCGCTACTCGCATGCCATTTGTGGCTGGCTGTGGCTTTTATACCGCGTTCGGAGAACCCGGAAAGCAGATCAGTGGACGCCACACCTCATTGGCCTCTCTTCGAAGCAGTACGCATGACCTCGGCGCAGAGAGACACGCAGCACTCTCGTCTCCAGGCGCGCATAACTTCGGCAGTACCAGTCGCTCCCTCACTTCGTCTTCACAATGTACGACATTGTGCCGTCTCGAGTGCGACGCGTGTCGTATGGACGTGGCGAGATCTGCCCCCACCTGCTCACGAGCCGCTGACTACTTTTGACACGAGGCAGCACGAGTTATTTTGAGCATATCAAACAGACTTGCTTCCTCACGGCAGGACATCCATCGCAGCATGGACTTCGTATCCTGTCGGTTGCTGCCCGCGAAAGCTCGTGCTGAATTCAGCCTAGAACCTCCTACGATAGATATTACGCCTTCATCCCTCAGGTGTTACCTCCGCGCCAGTCAAGTCGCCACACTACCGCTCCTGGAAGGGTTCATACATCCATCCACCTAGATTGACACGACAACCGGCACATTGTCAAGCGCTTAGCTCTTGCGACGAAAGCTCATCGACCTCCAGGCATCGGCTACGTTGCTCCCCCGCTCCATCAATCCCGGCCGCTTAATGGACCCACCTCCTGCGCCAAGCCCATCGGGTCTAGGCAACGTCGAGGCCTTCCCATTATTCGTGGACCCCGCCGTTTGTGTCGGCGAAAAGGTATTCTTATCATCACCAAAAGGATACTCGTTGGCCCATATCCAGTTGCCCCGGTCGTACTTCCACAACTCTAGACCAATTGCCTTGCCTTCCTTGGTGCTCTGGGACAGCTCATTGCGAACCGCTTCCAAGGCGTGCTCTACCACCTCCTCTTCATCGACTTTGTTCATCAGGGTCCAATGCGGACGAAAGCCACCCTGATCCTGCTCGCTCAGGAATGGCATCCACTGAGATCTTAGATGGCCATGCACGTCCTTCATCTTCTGATAACCGGCGTCGACATTTACTCCAACGCCCTTGCGCATCCGAAATGGTCCTCCAGTTGTGACTTGAAATGGCCTCGTGCTCGCCGACAGATGCGACAGCCCTTGCTCGAGGGCCTTCATCTG
>TARA_R110002003_G_scaffold59_17_pt1 | contig 46768 bp, 58 predicted proteins | sample TARA_R110002003 | Tara Oceans TARA_R110002003 (sample SAMEA4396441) | marine metagenome | biome: Westerlies Biome; feature: [SRF] surface water layer (ENVO:00010504); material: water (ENVO:00002006), including particulate matter (ENVO:01000060) such as... | depth 5 m | reverse complement strand
GCTGTCAAAGAATACACCTGGTCATCTCTGCCTCTGTATATCTTGGCCTTGCGTCTGCTCAATATGGCCGGGTAATTCCCAAGGTCCTTGTCCATCCTGAGCATAGCCCTGGCCTTGTGGGTGCGCACTGCCCTGCAACTCCCATGCATTTGAGTTTTGTCGCCATCTCCGGTTTGTCCGTCTCCCTACTTTGATGCTGGAAACTTCCACCGCCTCCTCCTAATTCCGGTTGCACCTACAGCAAGAGATGCGCATACTTGTCGCAGAGACACACCTGTAGATCTTCATCGACGGCCCTGCAAGCCATGTCGTCCGTGATGGATCGTATACATGTGTCCAGCGCAGCGCTAGGAGGACAACCGACAGTCGAGCATGAGCTCCGTGGTCCTGCGCAACATCATTACTCCATAAAAGGGACGCCAGCACCCAGATTGACTGTAACATATCTTCGGGATTCAGATTGACGGCAATATATCTTCGGGAGGGAATTGAAAGAACGGAGGATTCGTCCACAAGGCTGAAGAGTGTTCGCCATACATACTTTCAACGGTTGACCAGGCCGTGCGGGGACGCATCACGCGATGCATGCAGACCGGGCAGATCGAGGATTTCCATCGTCTAACTCTTCAATAACAGTCTCCCTTCCCGCTTTGAAGTCACTGGCGTTAAACGAGGTTGTCACGCAGGAAGATAACCGCATGGGGGCCAGAATTTCATATAGTGATGAGCTTTGAGCCGTGACAGAAGTGAGCCAGAAAGTGTTGATATGACCATTGTGCGGGCATATATCAATGAGGAGGATGTTGAAGCTAGGAGAAGACGGTACTAAATCCTCAGAGCTATCAGGCTCGACAGTGACCAGCTCCTGAACATTGTGTCCGCTTTCTGCCGCATTTAATTATAGATGACAAGAGGCTTCTCAACCAAGAGCTCCAAATGTGTTTGAAGGCGAATTTGGAGTGTAGACAACGGTCCGTCGATGGTACTCTGCATTTAGGTCATGCATGGCATTTCGTCACGCGAACTCCGCGACACTGTCTCTTAGCCTTTGGGCGAAGTTCGTACTCCGAACGACTTCGAAATTTGCCAAAAGTCAAAAGTAACAAAAAATTGACATAGAAGAGGACTGGCGACACTTTGGCCGTTCTGTGCGCTACATTAGTAAATTGGCCATGGACGCAACTTGGAATCAACAGGCTGGAAACATTGAAACAGCATGCGAACGAACAACCTAAAGTAATATTGCCAATCCGAGTTGCGTGAGGAATTGTAACGTCCTCAGATGGAATGCGTGCAACGAGTAAGGACAATATCCACGGCGAAAAGAGGTGCTTGGATGCACCATCCGCCAAAAGATACGGACGAGGACAAAGCGCAGTCGAAACGAGCTGCCTTCAAAGCACACTGGACCACTGTCAACCTGCGTCATGGACTTGCCTTCTTCGATACTTCCAGACCCAAACTGCGCTTTGGTGGAGCGACGTTCAAGCTGTACGACTTCAGCTCAGCGCCACTCAGCCGCCCAAAGTCTTGCCTCTCTCCCCAAGAGCTGAAGTCACCGATTCAATACCATGGCATGCGCCGCCTCTTCGCATCCATCGCATCAGTAGGGAGTACCTAAAAAAAACTACAGCGCGCAACGCGGACGTTGGAGCGACTTGCCGACAGCCAACCAAGCCGACACCCCAGCCTCGTTCTCCGCCCCGCGTCGAACACCGTTCCACCACACACCTTGCCACCTCTTGCACTAGCGCCATGCAGCCCAGCGACGCAGGGCTCCGTTGCCCGCGTGACTGCGCAGCTATTGACGCGTAAACACGGCTGCACGCTGTGTTACGTGCCTAGGCCGGATTGCGCGGTTGCATCGGCATCGACGCCGTGACGTGTGGCGATGATCTGGTGTGTGGTGGAATGATGTGGCGACGATCAGTGGGGATGCGGAGTGCATGCGTGCTGTGGAGAAGATGCGTCGAGTGAACCGTGGTCGGGAGGATCGACTACATCAGCCGCGATCTTCCGTTGTGGAGAAGGGGTCCGGTTTTATTATGATCTAATGGTACGGTATAAGCTTAAGTGTGGTGGTGGGTTACTGTGAGCATGTGAAGTAACTGTCGAGGATCTGAGAGTTCGGCAGTAGGGAGATAGCGAGAGAGTAAGGCACGACACGCGAGACATGGTAAGGCGATGCACATGCGACAAGCTGCAAGGTTGGGATGGTATGATGCAGCCTTGTATCACGACATCAAATCGATGCGGTAAAACCTGTCTGCCTCAGATTGTGTATGATGATCGTTGTACCACATAGATTGATTCTTGTGGGATGAATGTACCGGTAGGAAGGATACGTGGACCGGCGTCGAGCTGAAGGCAGAATACGAGCCGGTGAGTAGGCTGAGAATAAGCGCAATCGGATTTGGGGCGCAGTCAACCAAGTCTAGCACATGCACCAACACCAGGAAAAACATCAATGGAGGATAAGTTTTCGTTGTCATTTTTCTGCTACCACTGTACAAGCCCCTTCTGCGCTAGATGAAGCAGTACACAGTGTTCCACTCCACCTTGAGGTGCCGGAAACAAGATGCGCGAGCTGGGGTTCAACTAACAAATTTTGTGACCGGATCGCCCATTACCAATGCAAAAAATATCAAGGATAGGGATAGACACATCGTCAAGATGTCATTTATGCAAGGTAAGCGAAAGCGGCAATGGCACCGAAGATGAGAGCCAGAGGGCTGGCATCGAGGGCAGAGGCAGCGCCGGTGCTCTGGGGTGGGCCACCGGTGCTCGAGCCAGTTGGGGTGCGCGTGGCAGAGGCAGTGCGGGAGACGGAGAGAGTGGCGGAGGAGATGGTGGCGTTGGTGCCGGCTGAAGGGCTGATGGTAGCAGAGGCAGCGACGCTGCTCGCGCTGGCAAGGACCGAGGAGACAGAGGCCTTCGCGCTAGAAACGGCAGCGGACGCAGAAGCGAGAGCGGAAGACAGAGCAGCTGAGGCGGAGGAGACGGCGGAGGATCCACCGGTCAAGGGGAACTGGCCGGAGTAGTTGTTCTGGTCACCCTGGATGACCTGGAGAGCGTAGGACGCATCGTTGGGAAGGCTCTTGTCAACGGTCCAGGAGAAAGTTCCACCAGTGCCAGTACCTGCAAATCGTTAGTGAATGGTTTCTTGGCTCATTTCATCATGATACATACCAATGGGACCGACTGTGTCAAGAGCATTCGAGGCACCCTTGCGGAGGACAAAGGTAGCTGGCTGATCCTTGGGAGAGTAGGTGATCTGGTAGGTCTGTCCAGCAACGACACCGCCGGATGGGTAGGTATCGATGGTGACGGCGAAGGCCGAAGAGATGAGGGCAGCGCCCGAAACGACGATCTCGAAGAAACGCATGTTGACGGTAGTGACGAGTGTTGTTGATTAGGTTATTAAGAGTTGTATTGGTATGTGTGCGTGTGAAGAACGAGTGACGGGTTTTGTACAGCAGCGACGTGAGAGTAAAGATGGGACAAAGATGGGGACCGAGAAGGTAAATACAAAAAGGTATGAAACTCGGGGCACTGCTGACATCGACCAGGACAAGGGGGCCTGGCCGAGCAACGGCAAGAATGCAAAATTGACTGCCGCATGCGGTTTGGCGACGGTTTGGGGGCTAATCAAAGTCGAGCTCATGCGCCCAATCGGCTGGTTGCCCAATGATGTTCGCCCGAGAAGCCCCCTTTTCTGTTGGCTTCGACGCGTCTCGCCTGGGAGAAGTCTGCTCGAGCCAGCTCCATTCACTGCGCGGCTCCCTTGGCGCCATCGTGCATCCTGGCGCATGAAGAGCACGCCAACGGCCGCCGCTCTTTGTCTTAGCCGGGCTAGGAATAGCCGTCAGCCATCAATACTCTGGGGAAATTCAGGGGCGAAGCCTGCAGCCTGGATGTCGCAACATGTTGAGGGCGTACAAGAGGCGTTCGCCAAAAACCCGAGATACAAAAAGCAGGCGCAGACTGCGATGGCTCCGCGATGACGACGAGCTCATCGCATAGCTTGGGCGTTCGTGGTCGTGATGTTGGTATGCATTGTTGGTGACAGTGTTTGCGGGCAACATTCTCTGCCGTCTCGGCAACCGAGCCCGTCCCTTCCGCATCCGGTGATCTCGAAAGGCAGCAACGCCGGCTCAACCTGCGAACACTGGTTTCATGAATAGCCGCCTGCGACGTCATCATCGGCCTGAGCAACGCCAATTGTTCTCCCTGTCGCCTCTGAAACTTCTGGTTAGTTTATCGATATGGCGATCGACTGCTGGGAAGTGCCGGTGGCGCCTTGGAATGCGCCTTAGAACCAACCTTAGGACCTAGTGGGAATGGCGCGTTGCCGGTTATAATTCGCCTCTTCGCCCGAGTAAATTTAGGCGGCCCGACATTTGGATCCACCAAACGGAAATGGCAGCAAAAGAGATGGTGAGGTGTGGTGAACACCGACTTGTCAGACATTGGTTCCGTCGGGTTCAAAGGCCAGCCGAGATTTGCTCGACCTCAGGATCAGGTGACCTGTACACCATTAGAACACCATCACATCTGGAAGGCAGATTGTCGCACAATCGGTAATCTGTGAGGTACTATTCGTAATGTAGTCTCCAAGACTTGAGGTCGAGAACACAATGAGTCCGATCCGTCCCATAACGCCACTAGTGCACAAGTGCAGACTTTGAGATGCATCCGCCATGTACTATCCTCGAACTCTCTCGCAATCCTCTCATAGCACCATGATGTGAGATGTTCGCCAGCGAAGTGCTTAAGCAAAGTCATTCTCCCACTCCTGCTCATGCTTAATGAAATCCTCCATATCCTCAGGGAGATCATCACCGCCACCGCCCAGGTTCTTGATAGACATATCGACGGCATTCTTGGAGCGACCCTTTGCGGTGGCCTTCTTCCTCGAAGGTGTACCATCTTCATCGCTAGAATTCTTGCGCTTCTTCGGTGTCGCCGAAGAAGCCCTAGCGCTCGTACCACCTATACTGACATTAGTGGACATTCTGGCGAACAGCTTTCACTTTACACACCGCGCTTCATGGTGGGTTGGACCGGCTTGAACTTCTCGCCAGCGTTAACTCGGGCCTTGAGCTCCTTAGCCTTGGCGGTGATCGCGCGGAATTGATGCTCAAAGCTACTGGCAGTGCGAGAGCCATCAAGAGCTGACATCATGTCGTACTGAGCCTTGGTAACAGCGGCCTTGTCGACAGCCATGAGGAGAACAGAGAAGCAGTCCGCGGGAACCATCTTCTGAGCGTCGTTGGCTTCGGCGGGAGCTGCTTTTCCCATGGTGGTTGCAGTACTTGGTGGAAGTGGAAATGCGGAGTTGCGGGACGCTACACTGCGGTTTGCTGTTGAGCTGTTGAAGTCGATGAGCTTGAAGGTGGGAAAGTGTGGTGTAGAGTGTAAGGATCTTAGCTAGGCAGCTAGGCTTTTATGATTGCGGCGTGGTGAGTGAAGAGGCGGTCAGAGGTTAGCTGTGGTGAAGGAGAGTGAGGATGAGTGAGGATAAGGCCACTGCGGTAATTACTAACGTCCGCACTCTCCTTCACCTTGGGTGACCCACAAGACGCACACTAGAGACTACGTCTTCTAAGTCTAAGCAAACGAAATAATGTGCAAGCTTATGCAGTGTTGACAAAACATAGCCGACCTCAATTAACAGCGCAGGTAGGTCACAGCTTGATCCAGTCACCCATCTCCATAAGCATATCTCTCTGAACCTCAAGCTCTCGATTCATCACCTCCGTATTCGGATCACCGCCTAAGCTCCTCTTCAGCTCTTCCACCATCTCTTCTGCCTTGTTCTTCACACTTTTCGCAAACGCACTATTCGCACCGTGACTCATGCTCGACGCGTCAAGAACCTGCTTAACGAGCATCATGGCGATGAGGCCCATATTGACGCCCGGTGCTCCGATACCTTCTGGATCACCCGCGAGATACACCGCGAGCACTGCCATCTGCCATGTCTGTATGACGCGGACAGGATGAAACGGCACAGGATAGAGCTTTGAAAGGATGTACTTATATCGCTTTGCGCACTGAGCCCAGGCGATTGGGTAGTTGCACACGGAGAGGAGGTTTACGATCAGATCATCTCGGAGCGCAGCGTATGGCTGCCGGTAAACAGGCCATAGACCGGATTCGTGGCACAGTCGCATGGCGTCCTCAATCTTCGCAACCACTTGTTCGGGCTGTTGCATGCTTTGAGCCTCTTCATATTCAGCAAATGCCTTCCCCTGGATAGCTGCGACTCGTCTCTCATCTTGAGATTCTCCTACATAATTTGCAGGATCTTGAGCTAGGTTCTCGCGCGTGATGATGGCATCGGCGACGTCCTTTACCTTCTTGGGAAGGGTTCGAGGTTCACGAACCCATTTATCTTCGTCAAGTGTCGCACCATTCTGACACTTTGAACACTCGCACTTGAAGAACCAGCGACTTTGAAGTTCAGCCCGCCGCCGATGATAAGGATTCGAAGCATCGACATAGGATATGAAAACCTCTTCGCCTTTCTTGATCGGCTTCAGCACTCGGAGCGATATCGACGCTCCATCCATCATCACGAAAGCATTAGGATCGCATGAGTGATTAATCTTTCCAAGCGTCGGATCGAGTATTAGGCCCAGTGGGTCGAGAGAAGGCGTAATGAGAGTGAGAGAATTCGAGAGAACCTGCGAAATATCAGCAAAAATCATGAGAAAACCTCTTGACATACCCTCATGTACATTGCGGCGACGAAGTCTTTGTTGAACATGCTCTGCGTCAAAGAGAATTGCCCGGCACCCATTGCCATTAGCTCTATGTTTTTGTACGTTCCGTTTTGCTTGAAGTCGTCCACGTGTGTAGGCAGCTCACATAGCTTCTGCCAATCCTCATCGGATATGAGACCATGCTTCCTTCTGGCACGTCTGTACCATAGTCAGCACCATGCAAAAGGCTATGAAGGTGACCTTCATACCTTACTACAGTACCGGAACCGCTGGCAGCCGGCGCACTTCTGGACCTTAGTACCTTCAGGTACATACAACCTTGTGCCAGTCGATACGCCTTCTGTCCAGACATAGCAGTTGGCGCAGGTGTCTTCCAAGTACTGAGCGTCCAGCGAGCCGACGAGTGGACGTCTTAAGGATGTGATCTCTTCACCAGCTCCAAACGTCCGCCCAGCAAAGAAGCCATTCCCGATGCTATCGCCTTTGGCGTTGGTAGACTTCGCGATGTAAAATGATCCCACAGACGTGTTTGTGGTTGCGTTTGAGGCCTGCATGCTGTTATCATAGGTATAGACGTCAAACGAAACGGTTTTTGAGACACAATGGGAATTACAGGAATGGTTTGCACTTGCGACGTTAGTCTTGGGGTTGTCGCGAGAAAACGTGAGTGGATTCCCTGACTAGCCTTTTTAGGCTTAACTTAGACAAGCGTTACATCTGAAATCGGACTTCAAACATGCTGCCTGGTCCTGCTCCTTCATATTCGCGCTCAGACCCACACTCTCTGAACGGGCGTTGCGACTCTATATCGCATCCCCAAAGAGTCTGTACGTAGCTTCCTTCCTTGCTGTGTTACCATCATTTGCACATTCTCGCCCTTACGCGGCTCCAGCAGCCACCGTCTTGCCTTTCATGCTAATCCATGGAAGGCCAAGCGCGAAGACGAAAGAAGCAGCGGTCACAGCTGCAGCAAGATAAAATGTGTCCAGGATAGCAACATTGTACGATTGAAGAACACCTCCCATTTGCGCAGGTTCAACGACCTTGTGGAATCCGATGGTCCCAGCCGCAAGAAGCGCTCCAATACTTATGTCGGGGACATTCTTCATGAGCTCCTTGACCAACTGCTGGTTGAAAATCGTCTGTGACAAAGCTGCGAACAAGGAACCGCCAAACATTTGAAAGAAGCTGACTGTCGCGATACCCACGGGTGTGTCAGTCTGGCTCAGAACCGACTGAACTGCGACCAGTGGGCCGGTTATGACTAAATTTGAGGAAGTATCATCAGCTGATGCGTCACATGCGGGCTGTTTCCCCACATCACTCACACATTCCAGAACCAAGGCCAAAGATGACTTGATAGGCGATCCATCGAGGGGAGCCGGTGTGCACTTCCATCTTTGTGAAGAGCCCACAAGCAATAGATAGTAAGGCCGGTCCGAGCAAGATGAACGGATTATAAAAACCCAACAGAAACGTCAAGCCTCCAGCTATGATGGTTGAGACACTTTGAGCGAGCATAGCCGGCAGAGTATTTATACCAGACTGCACGGGCGAAACGCCTTTAACTACCTTGTTGATGTTAGTTTTGTCTGCCTTTCCACTGATGGGGTTGAAGTCACACCTGGAACCATTCTGGCATCCACAGACCGAATAGACTCTGTGCACCCATGCCCCACATAGCGGCAATGCTAGCTAACAGGACTGTCCGATTGGTCAAGATGGAGGGAGGTATCATGGCCATGTCTCCTCTGTGCCATTGATAGACAGCAAAATGGATCAAGACTACACCTCCCCCAACGAACAGTCCGATAATCCTCTCCGAATTCCAGGCATACGTGATACCGCCCCATTGTAATGCTAAAAGGATCATGAATATCGCTGGAACGAAGACGGCTACACCAGGAAGGTCGAGTCTTTTGATGCGCGCCATCACAGACTTATTCTCGATCGCCCGGGTTGGTGGGTTGAATGTGAACACCAAAGCCGCGATCGTAACCGCACCCAAGGGTAGATTAATAAAAAATATCCACCGCCACGACAAATGTTGTGTCAAGGCGCCGCCAACAAGTGGACCGCAAATGAGAGCGATACCAAAGTTTGCAGAGATGATCCCAGTATAGAGTGCGCGAAGACGGAGGGTAACGACAATCGCAATGATAGACAGTGTCCCAGACATCAGTCCGGCTGCACCTATTCCGGCGATGAAGCGGCCAGTAATGAGCATTTCGGAAGACGTCGCTGCACCTGAGATTGCGGAACCAATTTCGAATAGCAACAAAAGGGTGACGAAGGTCCACTTGTTTGTATCAGCTTCTGTGATGAAGATCTAAGCGGGAACCCACCTTTAAGGAGAAGTTTGTATATAGCTTGCCACTCAAAGGCTGAAAAGCGCTTCTGTATCGAGTCAACTTATATTACTATGCAGAATCACAAGCATACTTACATTGAGAGCGAGTAGGCGCTCATGTACCAGCTAATGTCTTTCGTGGACTGGAACTTTTCAGTGATCTGTGGAATTGCTGTCGCTAGTATGGACATATCGAGTGCCATCAAGAAGACCGCCAAACCCAGTCCGAAGATGATAATGTGAAGTTTGGCGCCAGATAACGAATAATCGTCAACTTGCGCGTCATCGCCACGGTCGTCAGGAAGGCTTTCGGCAGACGAATCTTCGAGAACTTCTGGTACTGGCTTCTCCTGCGATGCATACATTTCTTCGCTTGTGGTCGCCATGTCGAATGACTGTTGATGGTAAATCGATCATTGCTGGATGTCGATGGATGATCCGGTTCTTAAGCATTGATGGCGTCCGCCAGGATTCGTCCACTTTGCAGTTGGGAAGATTGACACCTCCATCCTTCGATTCATTTGCAATCAGGCATCAACTTCGATGTTCTTGCGGATAGTTTGTTCGGTGCTCTCAACAGGAACATCAAGCAATAATCGCGCCGTTCCCGACTGCTAGCCTATTTGGGCATGGTCAGCTTAGGCGCGCTATTGGAACTGACGCATTTCTGGCCTACATCTACCACGTCGCATTCCCACTCCTCAGAAAATGAGAAACCTCGAACCCCGTCGGAAGCGGGCGCACTATCTGCTGCCGTCCAAGTCGCTGCATCGTGCCTGCCATGTCACTTGACAGATTAGCGACACGAACGCGCAAGGCGTGCATGCCGTGTATACGAGCTAAAGCGAAATGCGCTACTTCTGAACAGCGACCGGACGAATGCCATCGTTGCGCGAGACTCAACAAACAATGCCTCTTCGAAGTCGCCGCTAAGAAGCCTGGGCCTGGACCGAAATCTAGATCGTGAGTGCCTCCCCAGTCCGCAATGCTCCCATGGTCGCGGCTTGATCCTACAAGTCCCAAACTCAAGTTTGAGGGACTTCGGAATCGCATGTCTATGTATTGAGTCATGGAAGACACTTCAATGATCACGAATGATATGGAGGTCATCTTCATGCTCACAGTCTCCTGACACTTCTCACAGGCGAGTGCGGCAACTCGAACAACGTGTAGAAAGCCTCATCGATCTGATAGCAGCGAAGAATGCGTCAGCCAACACTTCTAATATCGCTGCACACATTCAGACCGTCACACCAGACTCAAGCGCCCACACGGAAGCCGCGCCCCATGAGTCCCCAGCGAATCTTACCCGGTACTGTATTGAGTCGGCTCCCTTTGAAGCCTACGATCCCGTTGAAGCGGGCGTCCTTGACGAGGAGTTAGCTTATCGTCTTGTAAAAGAGTTTCAGACTTCATTTGTGTTGTCCTTCCCTTTCATAGTCATCGACGGCGATGGCCCATCCTTACGGCGTCAAGCTCCTTTCCTATTCCTTGCTATCCTAACGGTCACCTCGTACGACACACCGAGAATACAATCTCTACTATCAGACAATTTGAGACGCGAAGTAGCTCGTAACATCGAACATTGCCGGAAGGGCATTGAGGTTTTACAGGGGTTGCTTGTTTACGGAGCCTGGTACCATACATTTTACCGGCCCGCCAACCAGCAGCTTGCCATTATCATCCAGCTGTGCGTTGCCCATGTACAAGACTTGGGCTTGTCAAGTACCGCAAAGGTAAAGCCCAAACGGTGGTCCATCGCGGATTGCGGAATTCTCGGACGTCCGACGGGATCTCTTGCGGAGAAAAGAGCTTATCTTGGGACCTTTCACCTCGCCGTGCTGTAAGTGGCGCCGCGTGTTCGGTCACAGAGCTTGCTGACTGGTATAGATTTGCACAAGCATGGCGAAAGCGCACAACCCTGCCATATACTCGATACATGAAACAATGTTGCGACGCTTTTGACGACTCTTCCGTACCCACTGACGCACTAATTCGGCCCTTGATTCAAGCAAGCGAGCTTCTCTCTCGTGTGAATGCTCACTTCTCTTATGACGACCTCGACAACGCCGACATTAAAGGAGAGTTGATGTTGGACTTTTCCGTCACGAGCTTTTTGCGAGAGTTGAATCACATCAAATCATCTCCTTCAACGACAGTTTTATTGCGGCAAAACAGTAAGTCTCACTGTAACTTGAAAGTGCATAAATTAACACACCACAGCGACTCTCACACTCATGTTCTCACTGCTTGATATTGGCATTAACGAGGTTGCTCTGCACTCCTCGCTATGGCGCACCATATCTTCCGCAACCACATCGCAGATGTCGCTCATCAGACTGAAAATGCTTCATGGTGCAATGGCAGGCGCAACATCATATCTGGATGCACTCTTACAGACGCCACAACCTGTCCTTTTCCAACTGGCCTTAAATACGTGGGCAAGCTGGTTCTATGCCGTTATCATCATCTGCAAGCTCGTCTTCTTACAGGAAAATGAGCGTCTGGGCCGGACCCAATTGGAAGAGATACCAGAAGAGATTGACAATCTGATTCCCCAGAGCATGGACGCCGAGCCTCTGGCAGACTATGTTACACCTCCCACAGATGGTGCTGAGCAATCAGGCTGGAATGCTGTATCCGTTGCGCATGAATACAGGGTTGGTGATCTGTTCGAGCGCTTCATGAAGAAGCTCCGCTTTATTCTCCCAGAGGGCGATATTCCCTGGCACAGATTGAGAGAAGAGCGAGAATCACTGTATGCACTTGCATGCATACAGCAGGTCATGCTCAACGGTTACAAGAAACGCATGGGCCCACTCACTTCTACAACTGTCGCCTCTGCTCCCACCAACCAAGCAGCAATTACTTCACAGACAGGCTCTCAAGGTCTGACAGGGGCAGCATGGCAACCTTCGCTACCCACTCCCGACGAGATTCATGTCAATGCAACCGCCCCGATTCCTCTAGCACCCTACGCGAGTTTCATGAACTTTGACGCGATCAACTTCGATGGCATCATGCTCCCATCATCCACAGTTCCTCCGCAAATAGGAGAAGAAGTGCTTGGAGATTGGATGTGGGATAAATTTATGGACGACCTTACCATGCCTTGAGACTAGCGCCGCCTAACATGGTCATGTTACCATTCACATACCGCTTCTGAAAGACCATAGCTTGCCCTGGCTAGCATCGAACGTCTTCACAAGCATTTATTACATTGCATCAGAAGTGCATTATGCACACCCTTCAGACCCTCCCTAGTTCATCGAAACCTACCAGCGCACGAACTTAGTCTGTTCAGCAGTACGACTCTAAGCGAGGGGAGGACATTGGTGGATAATCCACAGCCAAGCGATATACACAGCCCCCTAGCACAGCCCTACCACATGGACGGTTACATGGGCGCACATGGGTATACATATTGAAGTAACAGCGAACATAACGACCCTATCTTTGATTTTGGACCCCTTCGCGCTTCACATACTGGCTTCTCCATCTCCCCAGGTCCAAGATCAAGTTCAAGCCTCAACTCCACCATTACTCCTGTCTCGTGTCAACCTCCTACTACCACAACCACAATTAGCTGCGCAACAGGAGCGTTGGCCATCAAGTCGATAAACACATCAACATGCCCAGTCTCTCACTCTTCGGCAAGTCGGAAACTCTGGAAGAGCGCAATACCCGCCTCGCTGCCGAAGAGAAGGCCATAGCGTTTGAACACGAGAAGAAGAAGACCGAAATCATGAAGTACAGAGGGTATACCGAGGAGCAAGCAGAAGAGCACCTGAAGATGAAGAAAGATGGCAAGCGCGCCGAGAAAGGACTTCGGGCGTTGGGATCAGCGTTTGCGACGGAGAGAGGGTAGGGGGTTGGCGATCTGCATGTGTTCGGATGCCTGGGACATAGATCTAAATCCTCAAAAGATAACCGTGACTTCCAATACTCAACGGGACGGCCCGAATGCTTCGACCTTTGCCTACTTCGGCTTCCGTGCAGTGGAACGAATAGCATGGTGTGCGGCAAGCAGCTGGAGCACGGCCTTGTGAAGTAACATATCTTTACTTCAGCTCTCATGCGCGTCTCAAATGTCATTCCATTGTATCGTACCACAAACATACATCTACTCTCAACATTTGTGCTTCTCAAAACGAGTCCCCAAAAGTCCGCCCTACATCTCGAGTACCCTGTCTAACACACCTCTTACTCCCCTGCAGTACAACACGAGGTCAAATTTTACACCATGTTATCTATAACCTAGCAAGCTTCACCGCATTTGTAGCTAAGCTGGGCCTGTTCAAGCGAACGAAACACCGCAGGCACGCGCGGCTAGGATAGAAGAAGAACAGCGGATAAGTGACCTTGTTCAGAATGATATGCCAACTGCGGCGCAAACAGATGACTACACGCTGGGAATGAAGCACGCAAACGCTGTGAGGGGAAGGATGATTGTGTCGGGGCCTAGGTCTGCTGGCCAGGAGCGGGGGCGTGAAAGCGCGGTGCAATCAAAGTGGCATTCCACACACTACGGCGACGCGAATGCCGAAGATCATATATACACATGGGCAAAATGCAGTGTCGCGATGACTGCATTGTGGCGTCATGGTAAAAGAGTTGTGCTTGTTCACGAAGTCAACTTTGGAGGATTTGAAGATGTGCGTGGCACTGTGTGTGATAAGTATGCACGATGGAGAAGTGAGTGAGTGTGCATCTGCCAACGACAAGGGGAGCAGCCGGGCTGAGACGTCTCTTAGACGGGGTATTAGCAGGGTGGTTCGATGTGCGTGTACGACTCCGCCTGGATTTTCTTAAGTTTTGGCGTCAGCACCAGGTGTAGCAAGAAGCTCTGCTTTATGTCGAGCTGGGAGCTCAGCCTACTGTGAGCACTTAGATTTACTAGAGCATAGCTATCCTCATCAATCCTGTAGTCTCTGATTGCTTGGTGACTACAGAAGTTGCCGAGGAAATACAAGCTTCGCAAACGCGATAAAGCTGCGGAAACCAATAACAAAAAGAACATACGAGCTGCTTCGTAGCTTCGTCTTCTGTTTGCTGGCCAGCATGAGCGTTCGACACAAACACACGTCCACCTACTACTTGGTCTGCACGTAAATTTCGGAACTGCCTGAGCTCTGGTATCCCTCTGTCGCCACAATCTGATAATAATGCGTGCCTAGGTTCATGCCATAGCCTTGCCAGGCGTTGAAGTGGTTTTGCATGTTCACGCTGCCACCGACGCGCTTCTGGGTGCGGACGGACCAGTACTGCTGGAAGGTGCGGGTGCCGTCGATAGAAGGCTGGTTGGTGCGAGTGGACACGGACACGTCGTAGGAGCCGCCGTCAGTGGTGACGCTGCCTTTGCGCTGGGAGCCGCTGCTGGGGTTGTATGTGCCGTAGGACTCGATCACGTAGTATTCGACTAAGGGGTTGCGAGTCCAGCCGTAAACGGCGAGGTAGCCGTTGCCTTGGGGGCTGAAGGAACCACCGTAATTGATGGTGCTAGATAATTTCATAAGTACGTGGACGGAGTGCATGTCAGGATGGAGAAGTTACCGTCCAGTGCCTGGATTCCAGCCTTTTCCGCCGACGAAGTTGCCGGTGTTGCGCCAGGTCACTGAGTATTTGCTACCCTCCCCCATGGTGAATACAGCGGATCCACCGCCATCAGACCACCAGGAGTAGAAGTATCCGTTATGAGTACCTTCGCCGTTGGCAGTGTTCTGGCGTCGCTCTAGAGCGGCCGTAACGTTGACATCGTCGCGTGCGTCGAGCACGTCGAGCGGGAAGGCCAAGGCTCCCGTTACAGCCGTGATGGCGAGAAATATTGACTTGAACGAGACCATGGCGGAGTAAAATGGAATGCCTAGTAAGTGAGTTGCTTGGAATTGCCATCTGAGCAGCTTCGAGCTTCTATAGCTCGCCGTTTGCTGCAGTTGAGCCTAAAGGCAGGATGATTTCGCAAAGTCGTGATCTGAAAAAAAGCTTGTCATGAGAATTAATATCGCCATGTTTCCCCATGGAGTAGCCAGGCGAGGGGCTGGGTTGCAATATTACACAAAGCCCTACACATGACCGCGCAGTGGCAAGGCCTGAGGCCTGCCTCGGTATACAAAGGCGTGGGACAAGCCACCGGGTATCTAACGTTCCTGGCCCCGTGTGGAGTGGTATGTCTAATTTTGGGTATCCGTTCCGCCAAGTAAGGCTCGTCAGGTCCTCGGACCAGATCTCACACTATGGTGAATGCACGTGATACGATTGCGGTCATAGAAGCCACCGGGTGATATCTAATGCCCAGACTTTTCATGTCCGCTGCCCAGACATTTGAGAGCCGGTCTTCTACCTACCCCGGATTTCTTGGTACGAATACCAGGTCCACAGTCTCCAAATCTCATCCCCTCAAAGCTTGTTTGCATGATAGATGAGGTGGTGGCCCGGGTTGTACGAGCAGTCTCCGGAAGCCGGTTGATGTGCCCCTCGAGTCATCTGGACGTTGCTTGGTGCGAAGATAAGGAGAGAGGCTTGCGGCAAGCTCAGCCTGGGCACCGGGTCAGTTACACGTATCCATCTCCACGGCGGCCTTATCAGGACCGATGTGCGCAAGTACAGCCCATTGTATCATGGGCCTATTGTGCGTATATCTGAGCGAATGTCTTTCCACAGCTCGTTGAATCAGCGGTCCATGACTCGCATATCGTTCCGTTACGTGCTGTTCTGCCTCAGATAGTTGTATGGTACGAACGAACTCATCCCACAAGGCATGCTTCCTGCAAACATTGAGCGAGCAAGAGTCGCGAACAGGAGTCGCGGCACGAATGCAATCCGTGACATAAACAGACTATCCTCGCACCATGGGAAAGGGGATGAGAAAAGTAGGCGGAGCAAAAACTGGGTCATGGGTTGACTGGTGACAAAGCAGCGCGAGACTGTCTCGACCACATGGGAAACATGAGGAAAGGACAGGGACCCGAAAGGCAGGTATGATGTGCGAGGTGAATCCCTGCAAGTCGATGACAAAGGCCGAAGCCAACGCGTGACGTCTGAGGCTCTGGACTCGCGTTAAGTGTAATCAGGTGAAGCAGATCTAGCCAAGCCGCCCATGCCGACACAGGTGCAGCGGAAGGCAATCGCGAGTGAGATGGATCCCGAGGCTAACGAGTCGATAACGTGCCGCTGCTCGTCTTTGCTGTGTCAGGTTTCTTGCCAGAGCTTGCCGATGTCCGTAAGTGGATGAGTCTTGGTGGTCTAGTACAGCTCGATTTCTAAGAAACCAGGGTCATCGAGTCCACCGACCCGAGCCGATGGCGTACATCAGAGACCGGCCAATTTTTCTCTTCGATGCAAAACGACCACCTTCTGGGCATGTACATCTCTAAGCAGTGAGTGTCTCCTGTTCCATCGTATCTCTACATTATCTACGGCGCGCCGGGCAGTGCTGATATTAATTCTAATCAGGAACTAAGCACAATTCGCAAGGCACGCCCCTCCAACCAGCGCCGTCATCCACCACCAGCTTTTTGGTGACATCCCCGAAGCTCGACCTCACCATCGCCGACGCTCTGTAATTCTGCGCTCCAGATCCTCGCCTTCCGGTTCCTTCTGCAAAACCCAGTCCGTTCGTCATAAGACACCTGCTGCGCTGCTAGAAAACGGTGTTTGGCTGCTAAACATCGCACCTCCCGCATCCCACTCCTGCACGCCCGATCTGATCTGCACGCGAGATCGCACACGCCGCCAAAGTGTTCGCCTCAACCTTCAGACGAGCGTCTCCCCGGTTCCTATCTTTATTTTCCGTGCCCATTGCCGCTGCGGCTTCACATAACCAGCGCGTATCGCCTACCGCGGGGCTCCCATCAGCTTCGGCTTTGACAGCAACATCAAAAGTAGATTCACGGAGGATGCATTCAAAAGTAGTCAGTGAGTAGCGCATGAAGCAACTCGCTGGAGCAGTGCTAACAGTCTGTGCAGTCATTGGGTGAGTTCCGACGCGTCTTGTCGTGTGCTGCACCCGCCCCACACTGACGAAGATGTTGTACGTTTTGGACCGACACTGACATTTCCACAGCTCGGGGCCTGCAGGCCACACCGCAGCCATTTATGCGGCGCGAGCCGACCTGAAGCGTGAGTCGCATACAGATGCGCGTGCCTTGGACCATGCTAACAATACGCAGCCGTCATGTACGAGGGCTTCCTCGCTCTCGGGATAGCAGCAGGCGGTCAATTGACCACTACCGACGAAGTAGAGAACTTCCCTGGCTTCACCAAGATTGGCGGCGGCAAGCTCATGGTAGATCTACCACCCAACGCTCCGTCGCGAAGATACTAATAGGGTATAGGATCAAATGCGCGAACAGTCCGAAGCCTGCGGCACCGAGATCATCTCTCAAACCGTCGCGAAAGTCGACCTCAAGTCGCGTCCGTTCAAATACTGGTTACATCCCATGGGCGATGACGAGGAGATCGAGGAGGAGACACACACTGCCGATGCGCTCATTATCGCGACCGGTGCGAAAGCCAGAAGATTAGACCTACCCGGCGAAGAGAAATACTGGGGCAACGGCGTCTCCGCGTGTGCAGTCTGCGATGGCTCCCTGCCAATGTTCCGCGACCAACCTCTGGTCGTCATTGGTGGCGGTGACTCGGCAGTAGAAGAGGCGCTTTACCTCACAAAGAAGGCGAAGAAGGTGACCGTGCTTGTACGGAGGGATAAGCTACGGGCAAGCAGGACGAATGCGCGCCGCCTCACCACACACCCGAAGATCGAGATCATGTACAACACGAGCGCATCTGAGATCAAGGGTGAAGAGAAGAAAAACGGCCTCATGACACAATTGGTGGTTAAGAACAATGTCACCAAGGAGGAGCAGACCATCGATGCGCGAGGGCTATTCTACGCTGTCGGTCATGACCCCGCGACAGAGATCTTCAAGGGACAGCTCGACATGGACGAGGACGGCTATCTCATCACCAAGCCTGGCGAGGGCCTGACCAGCGTCGAGGGTGTGTTTGCGGCCGGTGACGTGCAAGACAAGCGCTATCGCCAGGCCATCACCAGTGCAGGATCCGGCTGCATCGCTGCGCTCGAAGCCGAGAAATGGCTCGTTGATCAAGACGACAGCGTCACCAACGAGCTGGACAACGAGAACCAGGCCGAAAAGTCGCAGACCAACGGCATCGTGCCTGAGTATCGCTCCAACCCGCTTTTGTAACTGCGACAGCCGACATTTACTTCGCATCAAAAGAATCTAGCATCATTGTTTAGTGTAGCGATTTCTTGGGTGGGAGCATCTATAGATATCGGAAAGGCTATTGCCTTTGTGGCTTGCTGTGATCTTGGCGGGGCATTTCGACATAGACATAGGCTTTGGCTATCTCATGATTAGACAGGTCGATTTATTGGGAATCGAGAGATGAGCTTCAAGACTTTGGGTATCTATATGCAGTGAAGAAATTGCGTACGCTTCAAGTGGATTCGACATGGAGATCAACCTCCTTTCACATCATCGTACACTTTGTGAACGGCATCCTCGGAACTGAGCAGGGTCCACCCGACTGAGATGATGCACCGTGTAACGAAGATTGTGTTGGTGGTTGCGATGCATGGTAACTGAGGTACAAGGCGCCTGGGTTGATGAGCATCAACCGCCAAATCCTTTGAGGAGATTGAGCGCACTCTCGAAAGCTTTGACTACGTCGACGTCTGCCATTTATTAGATTCCACATGTGGGACTGGAGTGAAGACGACCTACAATGCTGACGCGTGTTCTCAAGTTTTCCCTCCGCGTGTTCAACATACGCCGTGCGTGTCCGAAGCCTAGGTCATCGATGAGCAACACAGCCTCTGAACCAGTGAAAGGTAACACGTACCGCTGGAATGTCCGGTCCGTCTCGTGCGCATGGCCAGACTCGGCCCAGATACGGAAGTACTTGGCCTATGTCAGCATCGGCAAGATCGAAGTAATGTGAAGCTGTACATTCATAAGACTCTCCCACTCTTGCGCCAACTCTCCCTCGGCATCATGGCATCCGTCCATAACTTGATGGTACCGCTCGTGCAGCGCGTTCCAGTCGAAGTCAGCGATCTTCTCGGCCGGGTCCGAGTCTAGCTCTTCCTCGTCGTCCTCGTCAGCATGCTCGTCTGAGTCGCGATGGACCTGCTGGGCAGACGGTGGTCGCTCAGTTTCCTCGGAGTTCACGCGTCCCAGTGGTGGTTTCGTGGCCTCGTCGACTTGAGTAGCAGGTGGTTCAGGTTTGACTTGTGGGGGACTGTGCATGCTTTCCAACTGTTCGAATGAAACCGGGCTTTGCGGTATGACCGGCGGCGAGGACGGCAGAAGCTGTGCAGCGTGTGTTGGTAGAGATGATTCAGAGTCGTTGCCGGATTCGCTGGTCATTTGTGATGCTGTGCAGTGGTGGTCAGTGCTGTGGGTGAGTGAAGCATCAACGACCTTGAGCGCCGCCTCGCCGTCGTGAAGAGGTCTTTGTGCTGCGCATCACCTCAGAAAGGATGTAAAGATGCTGTGAAGGCGAGACGTGCATGTTTACATCACGTGGAGTAGCGCCGCCCGTTCTGGTGAAGTGCAGCATGACGTGGGAAGGTGCGACTGACTCGAGATCGCGCGGCGCGCCTCTGCTGCCTCAGTCACCCACCGACCAACAACTGATCACTTGCACGACTTCTGCCTGGCTAGCCTCGCTTTTCTTACACATCACCATGAGCACGTAACTTTAACAGCCTTCACGACCATATCTGGTCCTTTCTCATGGATCCTTGACGCTCGACAGCCCCACCCCGAAACCACCTCCAACCATGGTTGCACGGTACCTCCCACGTCCACGATCCTACGGAATACAAGGTGGCGACATTACATAGCATACACAACATGGAGTGTGACATTTGCGGGAAGACCGGCAACGCCACGCATCCTCTACACTGCATCACTTGCGCCCGCAGCTATCTCGAACAGCCCCGCATCGATCTCGCGAAGACGCTCATAGACAAGGATGGCGTGGAGAGGCATGTCACGGCTGTTATTCAAGGCTTGGAGGACAAGTCTAGCCAGCATGTTTCCCTGACAGACTCGAAGGGAGGTCTCCTGGTAGACAGGCAAGAGTGCACTAATCATCTGAACTGGCAACGGACGAAGGCTGAGACGGCTGAGATCCAAGAGCGCATGCAGCTTATCTCAGAGCAGGCAGATCGGCTTCGAGCGCAGATGGAAGCTACACGGAAGCAGCTGGAAACACAGCGAGCAGCAAACGCACAACGCAAGTCCGACTTATCCTCTGCGACATACGGGGTCGAGTCACGGCGTGCCAACGAGCTGGATAAGGTGCAGCAACATGTCAAGAGGATAGATTACAAGTCGGACAAGATGCATCACGATACTATGGAGCTACGAATGCAACTTTGCACTACTGCAGCGAAGCTGGCAGGTCTGAAGACCACAAGGCGGAGGAACAAAGACGGGAGCATCAAGGAGGTCGTCAACATTGGGCCTGGCTCACGACTCCGGATCTGGGACCTCAGGGACTTGAACGACGCACCACCTGACCAACTTTCTGCATCACTAGGGGCCGTGGCGCAGCTGCTTGTCCGAGTCGCTGCATACATGGGTATCCGCCTACCCGCCGAAATCACACTTCCACATAATGATTACCCGCAACCGACTATTTTCAGCCCAGCCTCTTCGTATCAAGGCAAGAAGGTGCCTTTCCCTGGATCGACACCGTCGCACTCGTCCAGCAACAGCCCTGAGGCATCTCGGACCATCGAACATCGCATCCATCTTCCGAAGCCACGTACTCTTTTCGTTGATCGGCCGCTGGGTCACCTCTCCGCCGAGGACCCGCCAGCCTACTCCTCGTTCATCGAGGGCGTTTCGCTTCTCGCTTATAACGTAGCATGGCTGTGTCGGGTCCAAGGCATGAAGGATAGCTTCAAGCAGTGGGAGGACATTTGTCCGCTGGGCCGGAGTCTGCACCGTCTCCTCATAGCTCAAGAGACGTACTTTCCGCAACGCGCCGAGAACCCACTTGATAAGGATATGACGGTGAAGTCATCCTCGAAGTTTCCTCTGCGGAAGACGCCAGTTGGTTTTGGGCAGCTGTCGCATGCTACGTCACACTCCTATATGAATATTGCCGAGAACGCACAGTATCTCAGTGGATGGAGCATATCGCCCACCAAAATAGTTGACGAGCTCAAGGCATTTCTGCTGGCTGAGCAACAGGCGCAAGAATGGGATGTGCTCAACCAGAAAGAGTGGGAGGATATGGAGAATCTCATAGCTGAAGATCCCATCATCGTAGGAGAGAAGCGTCGGGAGAATGCTAGCCAAAGTGACGGACGCAGCTTTTTGACGTCGACTACATCGAATGGCAAGAGCTCACCTTTACAGAAGGCCGATGCTTCTGAAGGAGAGCAGTCTGAGCGGAAGCGAGGTACGAGCGGCTGGACAAAGCTCAAGAGCCGTCCCGATGCCCTCGAGAAGAAAGGGATTCCTGAATAGGGTCCGCTCGTTTTGGCTTTCATGGATCCTGCACGTCACCATAGATTCTTTGCTTTGATACCCAGCATGCGCATAGACAATACTACGTTATTACGAAATCCAACATTATCTTACGTATTCTCAAAGGTCCGACCCCGCCGTTCACGCGAAAGACCTTCCGCTCAGAGTCGTGCCTGCATGTATGTCATCAGCGGCTAAGACCGGCGCAAGGCGTTCGGAGAGTAAAATGGCATCATCCGCGCTAACCCCGGATCTATCCAGGCACAACGAAACCTAGGCGCCGTGTGGCCGAGGTGACATCTCCACCGCTGCTGGAGCTTTCATAATCAACTGCTGAGAAATGTCGGGGCTCGTACAGCGCCTTGCATATATAAACCACCGGGAGTCATGATGATGGGTCCCAACTTATCTCCTATCACACCATATTCGCGATATTGCGCCATCGGCCCAACCAGAACCCCGCCGGGAGCCGCGCTAGAAACATAACTATCTGAGACGTCAACGCGTGAACGTCTTCTGCCGCTTATTCTCACTTGTTCGACTGCTTTGAGACTTGTTTGAGGTTACAACCTCGAGCCGCCAATTATTCACGAGCCAATTCTTGAAGACAGCGCTCACACATCACAATGACGCTTCCTGAACACCCAATCGACACGCCACCCCGTGCGCCATCACCAGTTCATGGTTTTGGTACCCTGGCTGTTCATGCTGGAAGTCCCCATGATCCTGTTACCGGCGCTGTGATCGAGTCAGTATGTTTGCTGACTCTAATCGGCAAGCTCGATAAGCTAATTCAAGGCAGATTTCTTTATCAACGACCTTTGCGCAAACTAGCGTCGGAAAGCCAGTCGGCGAGTACGAGTACTCACGATCTTCAAACCCGAATCGGTATGTTTATGCGACACGTTCTTGAAATTTTGGGGCTAATTGATCCTCAGCGACAACTTCGAACGCGCAGTCGCCGCACTCGAGCATGCCCGCTACGCCCTCGCATTCAGTTCTGGCTCCGCCACCACTGCTAACATCCTACAATCGCTCGCTGCTGGATCGCATGTAGTATCAGTTTCAGATGTCTATGGAGGAACTCACCGCTATTTCACCAAGGTAGCGCTCACACACGATGTCAAGGTCACGTTCAGTCCCAGCATCGAGGTCGACATTGCCGAGCTTATTCGCCCGAATACGAAGCTTATCTGGATCGAGTCGCCATCAAATCCCACACTTACGCTCGTCGATATCCGGAATGTTGCAACAATTGCGCATCAGCATGGTATCATGGTTGTGGTGGACAACACCTTCATGTCGCCTTACGTCCAGAACCCGCTCGACCACGGCGCAGACATTGTTGTACACTCCGTCACAAAGTACATCAATGGCCACTCAGACGTAGTAATGGGAGCGGCCGCTTTCAACTCGCCAGACCTATTCGATCGCCTTTCTTTCCTCCAGAATGCAATTGGCGCTGTTCCATCAGCATTCGACTGCTGGCTCGCTCATCGGGGTCTCAAGACCCTGCATCTGCGAGCTCGCGAGGCCACCAAGAACGCGACAGGTGTCGCGGAGGCCCTAGAAGCCTCATCACACGTTGTCTCCGTCAACTACCCTGGCCTAGCATCACACCCACAACGCGCTATTGCCATCAAGCAACACCGTGACGGTATGGGCGGAGGTATGCTTTCTTTCCGAATTCAAGGCGGCCATGAAGCAGCCGAGCGCTTCTGCCAGGCCACCAAGATTTTCACACTCGCAGAGTCATTAGGCGGTGTTGAGTCCCTGGTCGAAGTTCCAAGCGCCATGACTCACGGTGGCATCCCCAAGGAGCAGCGCGAGGCGGCGGGCGTCTTCGACGATCTTGTCCGCATCAGTTGCGGTGTCGAGGACGAGGCTGATCTCGTGGCTGATGTGCTACAAGCGCTGGAGAAGGCGGTTGTCGGCCCGAAGATCAAGAACGGCGTGCCCAACGGCAACAAGTCGGAGGCAACGCTTGTTTGAGCATCTTGTGAGGATGCCGAAGAGGAGAAGTAACATCATGACGAACATCATACCCGGGCGCAATTGGCGTTTAATGATCAGGGGCAGGATAGACCGACGATCTCATCTGCGCTTTTTAGCGCATGATGGACTCGCATAGCGGGCAGGGCACAAAGATACCACCATAACAAATGCATTCCGTTTCTAATTCAAGTACCTCCTCAATTCTCATCTTCCTTCTTCCTTTTCCCCCATCTCCCAAAATCTTCCCAATCATTCCCCTCATCTCCCAATCCCGAGCGATTGGATTGTCCTCGGCGTTGTATTCGTATGCATCAACATCTCAAATGCAATGCAATTATCCTCCTGAATCCATCACAACACAAAGACCGTTGATCCCCGCCAGCAACACAAACCGCGCTGTTTTTAATTTCGACTCCAAGCCAGGGATATACACGTGTCTGTTGTCTCGCTGTTTCGAGAATACGGCCTATGGTCGTGACTCAAACCTCGTCGCATGCAGCAGTGCAGTATCACAACACACTTTTCATGTAAGGTTGGAACGCGAGCTTTGGAAGAACAGGCCATGGTTTCCTGACAGAAGTATTTGACGATGTTCAGACGCTGCGGGCTCGAGAGCAGAGCGCTCATACACGAGAAGAAAAGTTCTCGCCTCGAAGGGAGCGAGCGGAGCATGGGCATGGGCATTCTTGCTTTCGAGACCGAAGCGAAACACATCAATGTCTTCGGCTCTGTTTTTCGATCTCAATACCAAAGGTATGATGCTTGAGCGGCAAGGACAGCTCGGATACTCGAAGCTTTTATCCTCGACGTGGGAATTCTCTGGATGAATCATAGTCTCAAACGCGCAGGACATGTCCATGTCCACACACTTTCATTCAATCAGAACGCCAAGAACCCCCAAATGAGTGAGGAATTCATGTACCTTTATTCGTCATGTGCTAGCGAAGACCATATGTACCAACCCCAACCCGTTGCGAAAATATGTACAGCGAAAAACACCTGGGTATATCCTTCACCTCCGTCCGCATCGGCCGTCGTCCTGCCCCATGAATGTACGTGCGTGCTGAGACCATCAAGGCCAGTCCAGTCGTCGTCATCGCGGGCTTCTAGAGGCGGGCATTGTGCTGTGTCCACCTGCGTCGATGCTCGCGTACATGCCTCGCGTTGCGAGCTTTCTTTGCAGCGGGCGCCGGGGTCGCCGCCGCATCGTTTGTTACCGTGACGTAGACGGTCTCATATACGGTTTTCACGGGGCCGGCATTCGAAGCGACGGGGATGTACGGTACCGCTGGTGGAGAGTCAGCCGCGGGGCTCTCCGAAGGTAACGCGATGTTGATGAGGCTGGTTGGCGCAGCTGCCACCGAGCTCGAGTTGTGTGCCGGTGCGCTGCTAGGTTTTGGGACAGGGGCGATAGGCGTGGTCGCGTTGGGAGCATTGCCTGACCCATTGTCTGCTGCTTGTGGCCATTGCCAGCCAGACATGCCGCCGGCACCCGTGGGCGCGCTGACTTGATCGTTGATGGTGCGGGACGGACGTGCTGAGGGGCGACCGGAGGGGCGACCCGACGGACGGGCACGCGTGCGGCTGCTTTGAGGAGACGCAGATGGTACACCAGGAGCAGCATTGACGCTGCTTGGGAGTGGTATGGCAGGCGCCGTGGTAGCCTTTGATGGGACTCCGGGCACAGGAAGTGCGCTGGTAATCGGCACGGCGACTGACGAAGAGACGGGTGGTACAACGGGGGGTTGAGTGCTGTTGAGCGTAGGGACAGGTGCGGGCATCGAGATGATGCTGCTCTTCGATGGTGTGGCTGGAGCAGAAGGAGCCGGCACGGTGTTACCATCATCCTTGTAAATCTTCAAGGCATTGATCTCCCAGTACGCCTCAGTGAAGGCCTGAGGATTGTCCCTGACGTACTCATCGCATGTAGCTGCCTTGCTCGCACACGAACCATCTTCCCAGATAGCACCAGCCCATTGTCCACAGAAAGTTGTATCGATGATGATCTGTTGCTCTGCAAACTTCTTGTCGATATCACAAGCGCCGGCAAATTTTGCCGCTGGCTTGCCCCATCCACTCGTGTCAGGGTTGTCCCCGAGAGCATCGGTTGGGATCGACTCGCGGGGGAAGAAGTAGACGCTGATAGCGTCCGAGTTCCACTCCATTGCGTAGACGCCTCCTCCATTCTGGTTCAAGCCGGCGCCGTAGCTTTGCTTCGAGGGGTGTTCGATTGAGCATCCCACGTTCTTGGCTTGTCCTTCGGCGGCCACGTCGCAGTTCGTCGTTGAGACAGATCCTGAGAATTGTGTGGTGTCGGAACCGATTGAGCATCCTGGGCCAGTGTGTAGTGTCATGCCGTTGTTCGTGTACTCGTTGACGCCTTCAAGAATGTCGATTTCGCCGCCAGTCGGCCAATTAGCACCAAGTGTCCAGAAGCTATACAAGAGTATTAGCAGAAACCTTCCAGAGTGAAGACCAAAGGCTTACGCTGGCCACGTTCCGCACCCAAACGGCATGTGAGCGACATCCAGCACGATAAGTCCACCATCGTACTTCTTCTTGCTCTCGATGCGGATGCTCGGTCTGCCTCCGGGAGTCTTGTTTGTGACATCCACACCAAACGTTGCCGCTGTGGTGGAAGACCCGTTGATAAGGTTCGTCTGCCTTGCCGTAGCCTCGTCCACATACTTTACGAAGCCTTGCCACTGTCAGTTTCACTCGAGCTATCGAAAGGGTGGAACAAACCATCAGTCGGATCAGCTCCAGTAAAGAAGTTGAAGTTTCCGTAGAAATCAGTCATATAGTCATCTTCCAGTACATAGCCAGCTATGCTGAGATCAAAAAGGGCCGCAGCCGAAATGAGTGTGGTAGCGAAACGCATCTTCAAGACGCAAGTTTAGAAAAGACCGGAAGGACAGGCTGCGTACTAGACGCGCGCAAGAAAAAGACCCGTGAAAACGAAGAGAAAGAGAAGACGACTCTACCAAGGATACTTCGGTACCACAAGCGGCCATCAGGGACGACCTGCATATATACATACACCTCACCTCGTCTACGCGTCGCAAGACCCTGTTCTACGATCCTCCTTCGTCTAGAACGAGCGGTTGCTTGACCCATTCCCGCCTGTGAAGCCTCGTTTCAACACCACGGGGCGATCAGGAACATCGATTCATCCAAGGGTTGTTTTATTTCCGGCCTAAAGCGAGGGAACATGCAGCAGCCATACAGATGGCCGCGACAGGGCTGGTCGCACAAGAAGCCATGTTTGACTAGATGGGATTTGTTTCATGGACATTGGAACGGAGGGCTCGCTGGTGGCGCTTGAAACGGGAAACAGCGCGGATATGGAGTGCAGCCTGGGGTACGTGGCCGAGGCTGTTGGTTAGTGCGTTGTGCCTGAGGGCATGCGCGAGCGTTGGGTGGTTGGCAGCAGCCGCGGTGTTGAAACGCGATGGGATTGACGATGCGATTGCTGGTAAGGATGATTCGACGAGGCTGATTGTCAGGAGGAGGTGCGAAATGGTGGTACTTCGATACTTTACAAGGTTTGTCAGCAGGACTCGAGGCGTTTTGACTAATGTTATGACTCGAGATCCAATGAGATAACAGCGCTTGCCCTGTGGTCGGCAAAACGGTCTAATGCTCTTCCATCTGAAACCACACCTGCGACCCAACCATGACCTCGAAGCTCGATAGCAAGTCCTTGCTATATATCTAATTGCGACCAGCAAGAAATTGTGCGGACGGAAAGATGCTTTCGCGAAAGTTGCAGAGCGGACTGGATCAAGCTGCAACGCCTTCAACAACTTGCCAATGCCAGATCATCAATTCATTCAGAGATCGTCAATACTGCTACGACAACCAGCCGATTTCACATCATCGGATGTTGATTCACAAGAATGCGGATCTTAGGCTCCACCCTAACCTCAGCCCAATATCCCCTTAGCAGACTTTCCCTGAACAGCCCTTCCAACGCCTTCCACCCCTCTGCAACTTTCTCGGACCAATCCTGTCGCACCGTGACTTTTGTCGCACCATCATACACAGACTCGACCGGCGAGCCGCTCATCTGACCAGGCTTGAGGACGCGCACTCCACCCAATCCATACACGACGTGTGCGACCGCCCAACTCCCAATGACCTTCTCAGGTCTCTCGGCAAGCACATAGTCGAACTTGGCCCAAAACATCGGGTCGAGAAGGGCATATGGATCTTCCGTCTTGTCGTACGACCATGCCTTCTTGGAAAGCATGTCTTGTGCTTCCAAGACATCGAGTACTGTTTGCGGTCCGCGGTGAGACTCGAGGAAGCGCGTGACACCTGTCTGACATGCGAGATTGTCGAAGTACACATTGAGATGTGGCTTTTGTGGATGTTCAATCCCGTGATGCAGTATGTGGAGAGCATTTCCGCCAGGGTAGTTTAAGCTAGACAGGGCTAGAATTGTTGTTGATGCAGCGAATGAAAGTAAGACCGAGCCGACTAGTGCGAGACTGAGGGCGGCATAAACAACGGATTTCGCCCTTCGAGTCCAGATCCACGATGCTCCAGCTGCAGCGACTCCGGTCAAGCCAGGGATGACGTAGATGATGAAGCGCCATTCCTTGTGCGGGAGAAGACTGTAGAGTCCGATAAAGCTAAGTAATGGTACAAGCAGATCCAGGCTCTGCTTCCGAGTGGCAACGTTCATCAATGCTACCGGAATACATAGCAAATAAGTCGCAGGGTTGAGTAGCAGTCGTGGAAGGGCATCGACGAGATAGTAATGCCAGGGTAACACGCCCCAATCTGCTGAATGGCCTTGAATGGTGTTGTAGTAGAACGCAACCCATTCTGGCCACAGAGGGAAGGACTGCCAGAAGAACGAGTCCAGAGGTACAGTGCAAAGCAGACCGATGACGAGGCCACCAAATCCGGCTGGGATTATGACACCCATGATCGAAATCCTTTGCGTTACGAACAAGTGTATGGTTATCGTGCCGACCAGTATAGCCAACTCGCATCGAAAGACGATGCCAGCGATGGTGAGTAGATAGAGACTCAAGCGATAACTTTTTGCTCCATCCCATGGCAGAGTGGATGCATTGAGCAAGCTCCCCAACGCAAGGTTGCCTTTGAGCTGATTAGCATCTGCTTGTAGCAGGCAAGGACGATATACATACTGAAAATCAACGCAAACATGTTCGGCAGCGTGCGTGAAGCATAGTACATGACATGGAACTGGCTTGCCTGGAACAACGCAAACCATATCCCCGCGCTCGTTCCAAAAGCTCTCTGCACGCTTCTCCCGAATGCGATCAACGCAGCGGCATTGAGAAGACCAAGCACGCCTCTCACTATACGAACGCATTAGCGCAGTGACTTTGTAAGTCGCCTATTGCGAAAAGCCCTACCAAGTAATTGCATCTGTTCGCCACTGCTCAGGAGCAACACAAACGGCCTTGACAGACCGCTTAACACCAGCGCTCCCGCAAAGGTTCTCGGCACGCTCCCTGGGAATGAGACATGGTCGTAATTCGTCGTCAAGAACTGGTCCACGTTATTGGTAGGGACGCCATGGACTAAGATGTCGTGGATGGCCTGGATGTTGAAGGATTCTTCAACTTTAGTGTACGGTGAGACGGCGAGGTGCAGCAAGATAACCGCGGGTATGAGCGCGTAGAAAGGCCATGTGGGGATCGGCATGGCATTGGTGGAGTGGGCGTTGGAGATGAAGATGGTTGCATCGATGGATTTAGGACTATTGGAGATGGAAGAACGAACACGGGTGCTGCATGTCACGTGCCGTACTCGAACGTTGCACCGCATGTCACATTCCTGCATAAATGGTACACTGAACTGACTGTACTTTGCAGCAAGCATTTCACTCAGAATCATGTTAAGTGATATTCTGGGAAGTATATTACGAATAGTATTTATGCTATATGCAAGTACGTAAACGATCATGGGATATCATTTGCAGAACGACGCCTTTCCCTCAAAGACTCCTAGAAAGCATCTTCGTTTGGACACGCCGTCACATCATGACCTTCGTTCTCGCATAGAGCACACCATTTGTCTGGGTCAGCTATCGCAGCGCCCTTCGGTGGTACCAGGTTGGAGTTGGCGCTGTTTAGAGCTGGAATAGGGAGAGGGACGGTTGGAGCATTGCCAGGCCCTTTCGTTGGGCTCAGAACCGACGGTCGGGAACGATCAGAGGAGACAGAGATGTTTCTAAGCCCTTCGATGACCACATCTTTGCCGTTGCGTACCCCGTTTTCTTTAGGTGCTGTATCGCTGCCCATGGCGGAGCAATTCAAAATGTCGTGACCGCCAGTCTCGCAGATCTCGCACCAGAGCACACTGCTATTAGCTGATGAGCGCCCATCGGATTCTGGCATTGCTTCCAGGGTTGAAGCTCGTTCGCGACGTTGTGCAGGCTCCCTCCAGTTCACGACGGTCCCTTTCGAGTCGCGCGCCGAAGTGCGCTTCTCTTGTGTTGCGGTATGCTCGGACAGTCCGTTGCTGATGACGCTTTCGCGTTGCTCGGCACTGCCAAGTTGGCCTCTGAGCTTCTCTAGTTCCCGCTCAAGCTCTTCTTCTCTGAAGGCCTTGCGCTCAACGAGGCCACGCAGTTCTTCCTTCTCGCGCTCCAGACGTTCCGAGGTTGCTTGTGCTGTCCTGAGTTCCTCAGGATTGACCGACGAGCCCTGGCGTGACAGTGGAGAGCGGCCATGATCCTCCATTCCGCCAGAGCTCAGTGAGTGAATGATAGCCTTCAGCCCTCTGATCTCGTCATCGCGCTGTTCCACCTCTCTCTGACCAGGGGTATGTGGGCTGTCCACCATTGCGCCCGCACCTTTCAGAGCAGCGGCAGCCTTTTCTCGTTCACGTCGAAGCTCGGATCGGCCACGCTCCACTTCACCTCTCAGAAACTCGACTTCGCCGCGTGCTTCGGCCTCGCCTCTTCGCGCATCTTCGAGACCTTCTTCCAGTTCCTGCACGAGCTCTTCGAGTTGCTTCAGCTGCATGGCCACGGTCTCGACGTCTTCGCTCCTGGACTGGTACTCGCGCAGCTCTTCCTGTAGTTCTTCCACCTTCTTCTCATACACGCGCTCCGTCTCCGTGCTTGCCAACTCCAGGGTATCGATGGTACTTCGGAAGTCGGCGCGGTGTGCGTCAAACTCGGATGTGAGCATGGCAATCTTGTCGTTCTTTTCTCGGAGAAGGGCTCGTAACTGCGCAACATCGTTCGGCTCGCTGCTATGCACTGACCCCATGTCCATGCCATCCTCAGGTATGAGGTTCTGTATTTCCGACAAGCTTGCCTCCATCTCGCCAAGGGAGTTCGCTTGCTCCCTGAGCTGGTTGTCACGCTCCTCTAGAAGCTTCTGGAGACGTTGCACCTCGTCGCCTTGGGTGGCGCCCAGCCTAGACCCCGGCCGCCTGCCCTTGTAGCTCGCCATGGAGTCGTTGCTCGTGCGCGCGGCACCAGTGGGGGTGATCTCGGCATCCTCGTCGATGGTGTCATGTTGTCCCAGGCGCGAGTTGTTTCGCGAGTATGGTCGCTGAGGACCGGGCGTGCGCGGCTTCTGCAATCCAGGCGGCGCTCTTGGAGGCGCAGGACTGGCGAACCTCGGAGGCGCACCGATGGCGCTTTTGGAGAAGCCAGACGGTGTGAGGACGCCATTGCGAGCTGGCGTGGCGGTTAAGGTGGGCTTGCGAAGCGGCGATTCGGGTCGAGCGAGAGATGGTCGGCCTTTTGGCTTGAACTGCGGACTAGGCGCTCGAGCTCCAGGACCAACAGACTGCGAGAACTTGGGTATCGATGGTGTGTCTGGGCTGAAGTGGGGTTTGGTGGTTGTCGATAGACTGAAGTTACTGTTGTAGGATGGCGTGGTAGGAGTAGGAGGGAAGTCGTCTGATGTCGCCGAGGAGCGTTTCTGCGCACGGTGTACGGGGAGGAATATGCCTGAGCCAGGCACAGAGGTTCGGAAGTACTGTTTACTGTGCTGTCGTCAATTTGTGCCCCACCAGCATCATGCTCTAATACCCACCCATCAACCTCGCCGTCATTCTTCCCGCGCGATGCATACTCTCTGCTCAGCTCGACACCTGCGAATACGCCCTTCTTGTTGGAGACAGCGCCGATAAACTTGACCACGCCGTGCATGCCACCAGGCACATCGACGACGTCGCCAATGCCAATATCCTGGCCGTCTGCGCCCATCCTGCTTGCGGGCGGCGATACGCCTCCGACCAGGGCGTTGAGGGATGCTTTCCGTTGGAATGCTGTGCTTGCGGCGAGAGAGAGATTTGGCGACGACTCAGCGGCCTACAAACCAAGGTGAGCGAGAGGCCATAGGAATGTTGTTGGGCATCAGCCCTACCTTCAAGGATGGTCTGGGCGGACCGAGGCGCCGTGGGGTTTGGAAGGCCATGGCGACCGGATGCCTGCTGCTCTGTAACAATATCGTGATACAAGGCTCAAGGACGGTCGTTGCAGCAGGGTTAGTGATTCTTGTTGTGCTTGGGATGTTGTGACCGGGGTTGTTGACGATTATTTAGCCCAGGAGCCGAACCAGAGCGCTACCAATCAGCTGCAGTCGATCAGGTTCACTCCACTTTGTGTCCAAGACCTCCCTACCCCTACATATCAAAATACTTCACCGAGTTGAGCACTACTCTTGTCAATAGTCCTTTAGATCACCAAATGCCACTTGCAGTACCAACCAGTAGCTCGCGTCGTAGTGCGAGAGGACACAGACTCACGGTGACCGTTTGTACGCTTGAGTACCGGTAACGCGAACGGAGAGGTATAGCATGAACCATAGCCCTTGAGCTCATCTCGCCGAACAGGATGGGCCAATACCTGGGATCCATGATTAATCCGTTATCTGTCCAATCCCTCGAGGCCCTTCTTCCACCACCGATCGTCGATGCGACGCAGAGTGTCGCAGCGAGATTGAAATTGTACCGCATACTCAGTGCAGTGTTTACTATTGGAGACTGTTGTCGTGCCTCCAATTCTGCAAGCACAGGAACGCGAACAAACAAACGCCATCTGGGTTGACCCCTGCATGCACGTAGCCTCGGAGCGGGAGGCGGGAAAGCGAACGCGCGCTCACGTGCGCCCACGAGAAGTTTGGTCTTTCACAGATCGATCGTGGTCAAGACCGCCCTGACAGATGCCAGATAGTTTGAGCTGGCAGAAGTTGCAAAGACGATGCTTATGGAAGGCTCACCAGACGAGACGCGGGAGCGAGTATACCTTGAGCAGTGATGAAGACGTACACTGTAGCAGCTAGAAACCGCTCGATTGATGTACTTACTTTGAACCGTGACAAGCCGCACCATCAGAACATGGTCAAGTAATAGGTAGAAGAGCAGTCTTGAGCAGCACCCCGAGCTGTGCTTGGCTTCACAGGCCCAAGTTCAAGCCTCGCGCCTTGACTCGTTCGGCATACCGATCTCCAAATGCACTTCCGCCGCATTGCCTCGGCATCTCCGCAAATGCTCATCCACCACCGCTACATCATGTTCTCCGTTCGCACCATGCGCAGCCCTCTACGATTGCAAACATGGCCGGACAAGTGCGACAACCAATTGACGTAGCCTCATTGGAGCGCTATGTTGCTGCGAATGTTCCTGAGATTCAGGTCCCGCTTGATGTCAAACAAGTATGTTGCGCCTGGGAAGTTGCAAGCCGGATACTGACTAGACGGTAGTTTGGCTATGGACAGTCGAATCCGACGTACCAGTTGACGGACAAGAATGGGAAGAAGTATGTTATGAGGAAGAAGCCTCCGGGCCAGCTTCTGTCCAAGGTACGAATGCACACAAGTTCTGGTGAAGCGCCAACTGACGTTTAGATAGACAGCGCACAAGGTTGACCGCGAATACCGAATCATCCACGCACTCGAGAAGACTGATGTCCCTGTACCCAAAGCGTATTGCTTGTGTCAGGATGAAAAGGTCATTGGCACCGACTTCTACATCATGGAGTTCCTCGACGGTCGCATCTTCGAGGACCCAGCGATTCCAGGCGTCACGCCCGAGGAGCGAACAAAGATGTACGCAGATCCAATTTCACATCTGCAACTCAGGTACTGACATAGAAAAGGTGGCACTCGGCCATAACCACTCTCGCAAAATTCCACCGCGTCTCCCCCTCCTCCGTCAACCTCTCCTCCTACGGCAAACCCTCGGGCTTCTACAACCGCCAAATCGCTACCTTCAACACAATCTCCAAGTCACAGGCGTCCGCCAAAGACGCCGAGACCGGTGTTCCCGTCGGCAAGATCCCGCATCAGGACGACATGGTTGCCTTCTTCAGCGACGCGGCTACGCAGCCCAAGGACCGCGCAACTTTCGTCCACGGCGACTACAAGATCGACAACGTGGTCTTCCACAAGACAGAGCCTCGAGTAATTGGTATTCTGGACTGGGAAATGAGCACAATCGGACACCCACTGTCTGATATCAACAATCTCCTGGCACCCTACCTAACCGCCTCGTCGTCAAAAGCCCAATCCATCGGGCGCGCGCACACGGGTTTCCAACCTGGCGCTACGCCCGGTCTGCCGACTCGCGATCAGCTTATCGAGTGGTACTCGGAGGTTGCGGGCTGGGATCCTAGGCCAGACTTCACCTGGGGCGATGCGTTTAGCACGTACAGGAGCGCGATCATTATGCAGGGTATCGCGGCGCGGTATGCGTTGAGGCAGGCGAGTAGCGCGCAGGCGAAGTCGTATGGGCAGATGATGAAGCCGTATGCGGAGATTGCGTGGGAATTGGTCGAGGAGTATAAGAAGGGACATACTGAAAAGGCGAAGTTATAGTGGCTATGTAGTAGGGAGGGAAATGCGACTTTTAAGCATGTTTGCGGTGCCTGACAGGCTGAGAGGTAGCGAGCAAGTAACTGAAAATTTGTATGATTATCGCCGTGCTTGGTAGGTTGCTGCACTGATCTGTCCATCGTGAGCTAGCTGGCACTTGTTGTCTAGGGCCATGTTTGCAACAGCCGGTGGGCACGCGGAGAAGAACACCGAGACGCTTGTTGGGTGAACTCCCATTTTTGAATTGTTATACTCTCAAAGACAACCGAGCGCTTTCTCTACGGTACTTTTTGCATATCGAGAGCTTCAAAGCCCACCAAAACTCGTCATATGGTATCAGATGTGGGTAATTTGGCCTATGTGGGAGAAAATGTCAACTTAGATGTTGCTGTAAGGTATTTCGACGTGCGACTGGCGAGGCGTAGGGAAGCCATACCCACGGAATGTTGCGCCCTAAACGCCATGTTGTGCAAAGCTCTGTCCATCGACCTTTGACTCGATGCGCTTTGTGCTATCGCGCAATCGAAAGTCAATGCCGGTGGTCGAATATCGTGTCTATCGTCCGATCTTGGGCACGTCTTGGTTGATGCGGTCGAGGGCCTGTATTCCAAGTCAGTGTTCATGCATAGTGTAACACTTGGACGGTCTTCGTACCTCCAGCATAACGACAGCATTTCCTCTGATGACGACCATGCCTATCCGGACCTTCTCGCCGCCAGCCTTCTCTTCTAGCGCATCGTCGAGAACGATGTTCAAGTACACCTGCAGTGCTATGAGTATGCTTCAAAGGCATTCTGGGCAGGGTGTGCGCACGTCGTATCCTCGTAGGATACCCATGACCTTGCGGCTACCATTCAGCTGTACGAGAATACGCTTCTCCAAGTACTTCTTCAAGTTAGGTTGCGGTACTTTTAGTTTACGCGGAGCACTCACCTTCTTGAGCTCTGGCTGTGCTTGAGGCATGATCTCAGTTGTGTGATGTTCTGATAGATAATCAAGGCAGAGACGGTTTTGGCTGCGGTGCTGGTGGTATGAGGAGTCTGCTGTCCCGGCGCGTGGTGATGTGCAGCTGTGTTCGCGGTGGGATAGCTTTTCGTGAATCGGCGGTCGGCGCACGTGCCAAGCCTCAGGAAGGAGCAGCCTACGAAGTTCAGAACAGTCGCTTTCGCTCTAGACGCTCCAACTCCTGTCGCAAACACCCCAGACGTACACAATGAAACGATCAGGCTCAGGTCGTGTTGCTCGCAAAGTTGGCGCATACGATGACTCGGCAGAGAGTGCAGAAAGCTCGCCGAATGAATCTGCAGTGCAAAAGCCCGCAGGTCAGTATCCACCATTGTCGCAAACACTCGCCTTCAATTCTGACCTCATTAGGCATTCCGTGCTAACTCACGATGCAGTAGTAAAGCGACCAGCGTTCAGTAAAGCTAAGAAGCGATCTTCTCTACGAATCTCATTTGGACCTGGCGAGTCAGAGGGGAACGATGGCGACGAATCTAGCGATGCAGCGACCGTGGTCACCCCAAAGAAGTCGAATTTGAGTCGCATAGCATTGGAGAAGAGCGCACAGCTGCGAGCGCGATCACCGCTGGTAGCCGAGGCCGCTCGACCGGTTGACGAGGAACGACCGTCCTACAACAGGGACTACATTGCAGAGTTACGGAACTCGACACCTTCAACCCCAAGAGATCTGAAGCCGTCTGCAGAGGAGGAGGAAGAGTCTCAAGCTCTCGACATCGCCTCGAAGTTCGGCCCTACCATTGTGCTACCTACGGAATCATCGTCTGCAATACCTACACAAGCCGAGATTTTGGAGAAGAAAGCAAGACGGCGACGCTTGGCGCAGGAAGGGACCGCGTATGACGACGATGAAGACAAGCCATGGGCGTCGGACGATGAGGGCGAGGACGAGTTCCGGCAAAGGAGGAACGAGATCTCGTTGCGACCAAAAGAAAAATATGCCGAGACACGGTTGATCCACGAAGACGAAGATATCGCGGAAGGATTTGATGATTTCGTTGAAGATGGCAAGATATCACTTGGTCGCAAATCTGAGCGCGAAGCCCAGCGGAAGCGCCGTGCGGAAATGGCTGAGCTCATCAACACTGCGGAGGCGGGTTCGGACGACGATGGCTCAGCAGATTCAGATGAGGAGCGCAACGCAGCATTCGCTGCTGCACAAGCGCGGGCGGGGAGATATGGCCAGAAGATCGACGACGAAGACGACGGCTCCAAGACACCGCCTCGAATCACACCCTTGCCGCAGCTCGACGACATACTCGAAGGCTTGACGATCGATATACAGACAAAGAAACAGCGGAAAGACTTGATACTGCAGAAGCTACAGGAGCTCAAGGACGACAAAGTCCGGATCGAGGAGCGGAAGAAGTATCTCCAAGAGCAGCTCCAGAAGACAGGCGAGGAGTACGAGAAGCTGCGCCAGGAAGCTGGTCTGCCTGCTCTTCCTTCGAGCGAATCCAACGGAGGTAGGCTGATCACTGAGAGAGGTCTAGACAGTCTGGGCACTACACCACTGGCTGGTCGTTCAGGTGCGGATTCGGATGATGAGTAGTGATCATTCCATAGGACGCAAGTGCCAGCGAAGAGCTCGTCTGGCCGTGTAATAGTATCCGTGACGCTTTCGAGACAGCGCGCCCGAATCTATCACCCCATCTGACGCAGATATGTTGCCAGAACTCCATGAACGCCCATCCACACCATCCCAATGCTCGCAAAATGCATATACACATATCTTCATACACCTTTATCATACCAAACACACTCTTGTACCACGCCTCTGCCCCAACCATTATTTATTCGCATCCAACTCAGCCCAAACCTTCTCAATCTTCTCCCTCTTCTCCTTGGCCGCTTCACGGTTCTGCCTCGTGCGCTCGAGCCGCTGCGCGCGCAGACACATGTTGACTTTGTACTTTGCTTCGGTGCAGTTTCCAGTGACTTTCCAGAGGAAGCCGCGGGCGTGACATTCGTCGAGGGCGGCGACGACGTCGGCGCAGTCTGCGAGGGTGTTAGTGCGTGGACCGAGGCGAGGTCGAATGAGAGGACGGGTGGGGCGCACTCTTTTGGACTGCCTCGGTGTGTAAGTGCGGGTGCATTGTGGTCGCGGGTGTGTGCAGAGGAAGATTTGGGGGTGCTGGGAGGAAGCGAGGGTGCTGCAGGTAAGTGAGGTCGAGTGGCGGGGATTTCTTGAGGTTGAAGTGGTGGACGAATGGGGAAATCGTAAATCTCGTGAACTGTGTCCGAGCGCGAGCATCAACTGCCTGCCACGAAATCACATCCACTACCAACACGACCATTCGATACTCCGCTTACAAACAAAGGGTAGCCATAGACCCCGTCGACTTCAACACTCTTGGCCGAGACTAACACACTGATCCATCGATACTTTGTACCTTCGCGTCGATCATCTCTGAAGATCACCTCCGAACTCCCCGCAGTTGCGGTCGCAAACACCAACACTTCTTGGAAAAACAAAAAACTCTAAAGTTTCAACATGGCGTCCCAAGCACAGCTCAAGAAACAGCAAGGTCAGGGGAAATGACTTCACGCAGTACAAATCACTGACTGCACGTAGAGCTGCAAACCACATACCAAAACTATAAGAGCACATTACAGAATATTGCACAGAAGATTGGTGACATCGAGCAAGAGACCGAAGAGCACAAGTGAGTTGCGCTGAATCGTTCGTCATTCATTGAGTCTTGTTTACACTTTGCTGCACGTTCACCGCCTCGCCTCCTGCAACCACCCCGTATGCTCGTTCCTTACATACACATCTGCATTGGGTCCTCACCGCTCAATACCGTTCATAGTCCCGATCAGATCTAACGTGCACCAGACTCGTACTTGAAACACTAGAACCATTACCAGGAGATCGGAAATGCTTCCGCATGATCAATGGCGTCTTGACCGAGCGGACTGTGAAAGAGGTCGTGCCTATTCTGAAGACAAACTCTGATGGCCTGAAGAAGGCACTAGAGGAGCTTGTCAAGCAGTACAAGACGAAGCAGGACGACATGGAGAAGTGGAAGGTGTGTTTGATGCCGTGTCTGATCACTGCTGCTAGGTGCAGTATCTTGTACGAAGACGGCTAACATGCACTGCAGAAGAAGAACAATGTCCAAGTTGTTCAACAGCCCGAGTAGATGGTAGACGATAGTTCATGCAGTCAGCCTTTGACCGGCTGAGTACGGAGTGTAGGCCAAGAGGCACCTGGGTATCGTGCAGCAGAGCACGGCAGACGATCATGGGCTCAAAGCCATCATAGCGGTAAGAGCAGATGCTTTACGGGCTTCATGACGGTAGGCGTCCGATCTCGGTGTCTCTTTCGAAGGACCTGGCCCTGCGCTTGAATCATCCCCCGACGTCATGGCACAGAAAGATCTGCCACGACAATGGACAACGTCAACAGAAAGAGGGGACTCCATGTGGCAGCCTCTTCACGTGAACCTTCAACGTAGAACTCGTCACCGTCTAGCGCAGACAGCACAATCAACACATGGTACCCCACTGACTTCAGCCCCACGTGCACCTTCACCACACATGCAGACTCGACAACGGCACCAAGCTGTCGGGATCTGACCTGGCTTGGCCAGGGCTCCTGCATGTATGTGTTGGCATCTGGCAAGTCAGATCGTCGCCCTGCCTCGCGCTTACATCCCATGAACGTGGGCACACAGCTCATAGGATACCGTCGATATGATGGAGCCTGCACCGGTGAGTGGCCAGGCTGACGTCGTTCGAACGGCAAAGACAAGCTGCGATGCAGTGAGGCCCAATGCAAACATGGCATCACGGACTGTCCACGCTGGCATAGGGCTGGGATGATGCTAGAATCTGGATGCAGGACAACGCACGAGAGAAAAGTAAGCTGCTTGCAGCAACTGCTAGATCCTGGCGTGGTGCTTGAACTGTCTCGCAGGTCGCGAGAACGACGGCCCCTCCGTGCCGAGTGTGTTGCAGCACTGGGACGATGATGTTCTGTTGATCGGCCCATGTCCGCGTCTATCGGCTGGGAAGTCCTCACACGGCCAATGCCGGTTGGGTTAGAGTGGAGGATGCGCAGAGTGAAGAGCACACGGTGAGGCTGACCCCACCATACTCAGGCTTGCATGATCGCCAACAAGCGCGGTGTACTGGCAGCACTGGGCGCAATGGTTAATGCGCTCTAACTATCCTCTCTGGTGTGAGTTCCTGGTGAAGTAAAAATGCTGGAGACTCGATCGCCGTCTTGCAGCTTCGTCAGCATCGAGGATGTCCCGAGCGGGCTGAGCGATGGACCACAAGATGCGGCTCGACCCGGCCCTCATAGGCCCATTATGTCGGGGTGTTTTCGCGCTCCCGCTTTCATTCGTTCACCGCTTTCATTTTCTCCTCCTCGCCCGATTCGCAGATTCGCAGACTCGTGTCCCGCTGCCCACGCCAACGCGCCCGCGTCAAAGCTCCCAAGGCTGAAGCTCACCACCCGCGACACGCTCCTATTGGCCTGGCGTCTCATTGTTTGAGCGTCCATCGAGCGCAACCGTCAGACAGCCCTACTGACGACACCTCACACTGCCCCAGCCGCGTGAAGCACCAATTCACTCTCCTGCGCCCGTCGTCTGCTAGCTCGCAACCTGCATGCAGTCCCACCGCCCGTCCAGGACATCGTGATACTGTAGCCCGTCTCTAGCACTGTCGCACCACAGCCTGCGCCGTCGCAGTCTGCTACCTGCCAGAGCACTCTTGCGCCCAAACTGTGTCGCGCTGCCCTTGATCGCCGCCCGCTGCCTCCTCGCGCCTCACCACCGCGTGTCTGCCCAGGTGCCGCGTCACGGCGCCCGTTCACGCACGTCGCTTCTCCCTTGCGCGCCATCCCACTCCCACCTCACCGCACCGTACGTTAGCTGCATCTCCAAGCTGCCAGTTGCATGCCGCTAACCGCGTCCCCCGTCAGACCTCGCGCAGTTACACAGCGGTTGCAGACTCGGCCGCCAAGCCATCGCATCTGTCCCCAGTGACGTGGTTGCCAGCGAATTACTGCGCACGCCGCCAGCGCACACGCTCGCAGGCATCCAGCCGCCATGTCGTCGACGCCAGAGAAGATGCCGGGGTCGGGCCCTCATAAGACAGACGTCGCACCAGGCCAGTCGCCTGACGGAGACGAGCAACACATGGATAGAGAAGGCGCAGACGCACAAGCGCAAGGACTCGGGTACGAATTCGAAGTCAAGGAGCAGGACCGATGGCTTCCAATCGCCAATGGTGCGTATACTCTCCCTTGCCCGCTGCTGTTGTTTGATTTGCGCTCCGCTTCGCTCCCATCTGCACGTCGACGGATTGCTACGCCCGCGGTCCTGGATGCCTACGTCTTCCAATCGCGCGCTTGAGTCGTCGCTGCGGTCGAATCGCGGCTCTTTGCTGTCTGCCGCGAGCCAGTCAGAATCGCGGCGTACCTGAGAAACCCAGCCCTGCAGCGCCATGTCGTCCTCGTCTCCACACTCTTCCACTTCCCCGCCACAAACAACGCCCAAGAACACAAACAGCAATGCCGCTGCATCCGATGCTAACATACGTAACTTTGCTCCAGTTGCCCGAATCATGAAGATGGCACTCCCCGACAACGCCAAGATCGCGAAAGAAGCAAAAGAATGCATGCAGGAGTGTGTGAGCGAGTTCATCTCGTTCATAACCAGCGAGGGTGAGTCGCCAACTTCACATTTGTGCGACGGATGCTGATGTCTGTGACAGCCTCCGAAAAGTGCCAGCAAGAGAAGCGCAAAACTGTCAACGGCGAGGACATACTCTTTGCTATGACGTCTCTTGGCTTCGAGAACTATTCGGAAGCATTGAAAATCTACCTTTCTCGGTATCGCGAAGTGAGTTTGCCCCTCCCCTTTGCCCCTGTTACACTCTCTTTTGTTGCCGTACATTGGCGAAGACGTTTATCTGAACTATGGTATTGATTGGTGGTACGAGACCCTCCTCGCAAATCAGAACAAGCCTGCCGGGCAGTTCGGTGCAGCCGGGGCCAGCGGGCCCAACGCAGGCGCCGCAGCAAATTCGGAGCATGTATTGAGCGGCGACAGCGAAATGGCCGAAGACGGCGGCACAGCCTTTGGATACACGGTCCACAACGGAAACGGCTCCGGCGAGTACTAGAAAACGCCGTGCCAAGCTCTGGTGGTAGAGAGGAGTATAGTTTGATCGAAAACGAAGTGGCTGGCAATGAAGAAGAGAGGACCAGAACCGAAGACCACCGGAAATGCATGGGAGAACGAAGGAAAGCGGAAGCGCGTCCATTCTCCTCAGACTGTACGACGGACGAACAACTGCAGGGAAAAACGGTCCCCCAAAAGGATCTTGATATGGTAATGTACGAAGGGGCGGAACAGTGTACGGTACAATGGGTCACGTTGGCGTGCAAGGGACACATCTTTTGGATACCGACCTTTCATATTCTTTACTTTTGGATCACTGGACTAGATTTGCTCTCGCAAAACCTGCAATGGACATACCACTCGCTTATGATGGAAGTAATGCAATACAATGTCGCGCTGTCATCGCGCGGCCTGCAAACATCGCTACATGAATGCTACGAATATGCTGATATTGAAGCGGCATTGGACGCTGCCCGTCTCCTTGCAATGAGCTCCGCCAGCGGAATCTCGTCTTCATGCTCATCGTAAAACTCGACATCCTCATCGACGCCAAAATCCTTCAACCTCTCCCCTTCAGAATTGCGCCATCCTTCTTCTCCCTCGCCCTCTCCACCCCCATACTTCTCCTTCTCTCCATCTTCCTCAGCATCACTAGCCTCGTCCCCATACTCATACCCTTCCTCCTCCCCACTCCTTACAGTCTCCTCCAACCTCTCCACGAACGGCTTCCGCCTCCTCACCACATCCTCCGCCTGCCTCGCCTTGAACGCCGCCAGCGTGTCCTCCGCCGAAAGGTCTGAATTCTGATACGTAAACGCATCCAGATTCCTGCTCTTCTCGGGCCTCTTGTACGCCCGATCCGGATCCGGCGGCGGCCACGTCGTCCCCTCGTCTTCAAACCCGTTCGTCGGAAAGACCAAGCCACTCGCCACCTTCGGCGTGCTCGCGAGCGGGTTAACCCACTGCAGCGGATTCGCACTGCCCATTCCCTGCGCGACATTGGCGAAAAAGCCAACGTCGTACGGAAACTCCTGCTTCTTGATCCGCACCGCGCTGCCATCGGGCGCCGCGAGGTAGCCCCCGAAATGCCGGGCTCGGCGTAACAGCGTCCGGTGCCGTTCGATCTCCCAGCCTTCGATCGTGGTCGTGTTGACGGTCAGGCACCAGATGTTGCGGATTAGCAGGATCGATAGGGCGAAGAGCGTGATGCTGTTTGCGATCAGCGTGGTGAAGAGGTGGGCTAGTTGGAGCGGCGAGGGGCCCAGGTAGCTGGGCAGATCGCGGTTTTGCCAGAGGGTGTGGAGGCGGGTGAAGAGGAATTTCTGCAATGTCCCTAGGCCGATGCTGGTGTATAGCAGGAAGCGCAAGAAATGAGGGAAAGTGGTGTGGGAGACGCAATTTGCGGTCCAGGGACAATGGTGGTCCATTTTTGGAATGCAGCGTTTACACGCCTTGCAATGATGGGCACGTGGTGGTTTTGGCGCGTCGCATTTTCGGCACCATTTTCGTGTTTTGGCGGCGAGTTGTTTCTTCTCGTCGGATACTCCGTGCTCTTGTCTCTCGGCCCAGTTGGCGGGGATGGTGCCGGGGTCGACGTAGACGGATTGTGTGTATGTGATGAAGATTAGGATGAGGATGATGTTGGAGAAAATGAGCTCGTTTTTGCTGAGAGGGCCGGGCTCGAGGTGCAATAACAGCCATTGTGACGGGTAGCCGAGGAAGACGATTAGAGCGTAGACGGAGGGGACGGCGAAGTGGGAGAGCTCCATGTTGGGATGGGTAGGGGAGAGGACCTCGAGACGGAGGACTGTACTAGGTTTACAATGGTAGTAGTAAGGCCATTTTCTGCATTAGGACATGGTGAATGACGAAGATCCTGTAACTTTGGGTCTAGAATTGCCGTCTCGAGATTGTCCGGTCATGCCTGACGTTTCGCTTGAAACACATGATATCGTCGAGGCCTGATGTTGAACACGTGACGTGCTGCCTAGCGCGTCGGAGCTCGATCGTAAATTTCCAAGTCTACCTTCGCCGCCTTTACTTCCTCACTGTAGGGCGCCTCCACAGCCCATTCCTCTAATACTGCCATACCGTACATTTCATTTCGTTCGCGCGATCACTGAAACCCCAATTTCGCGCATAGACTTTCGATAGTCTGCGAGGACACAGCTTCGAGGCGAACCTACAAGCGCAAAGCGCACGATTGAGTAGTACCCATCGCAACCATGGCGCAAAACCCGAACAACCTCGCGCAATTCAAATATGCGGCCATGTCAAATTTGGTCCTGCAGGCGGACCGCCGCTTCACGACGCGCCGCCCGGACGAGCATACAGGCGATCCCGAGTCGCTCGCAGGCCGAATAAACATACGGGACATGGGAGGGCGAACGGCGCGGGATAGAGCACCAACAGAGTCAAAGAAGCCCAAAGGCCCCGGAGTAGAGCGGGGGAACCTAGCAGAAGGTGGCGATGTCCTGGATCGAGAACAGCGCAAGAGGAAGCGGGACGATGGCTCCAGCGCATTTGGCGCCACGGCTACTGTCGACTTCAACATCGAAGGTCTCACATACAGGCCACGGACGCCTGCGACGCGCGCGACATTCGAGCTCATCACGACCATCGTGAGCAAAACTCTCGGAGACGTTCCGGTAGCCACCACAAGAAGTGCTGCTGATGCCGTGTTGGAATACCTGAAGGACGATAGCTTGAAAGACTTCGACAAGAAGAAGGAAATCGATGATCTGCTTGGTACCTCATTCGGCCCAAAGGAGTTCAACGAGCTGGTCAACCTGGGCAAGAAGATCACCGACTACGATGCGCAAGATGACGACGAAGAAGAGAAGGACGAGGCGATGGCAGACGCTGATGGTGCAGAGACTGGTGATAACCAGGGTGTAGCCGTAGTCTTCGACGAGGACGAAGATGACGAGGAGGGTGCTCAGACGTTCGAAGTCCGCGATGCAGATACCTCAGACGAGGAAGACGGGGCAGAGACCGCAGTGGAGCAGATTGGCGGCGATGACAGAGATGCCGAGAACGGCGACATGGCAGACACAGAAGAGATGGTCATACAAGGCGATGTTGCAGCGTCGACGAGTCGAAAGGGCGACGGCGACTCACTCATCCCCGCACACGAAATTGATGCTTTCTGGTTACAACGACAAATAGGTCAGGTCTATGAGGACGCACATACTCAGCAGGAGAAGACACAGGATGCACTCAATATCCTCGCGGGTCTGGACGAGGACGGCGAGGAAAAGCCGCTGCGCGAGATTGAGAACGAGCTCATGGAGCTTTTCGATTATGAACACCACGAGCTCGTCGCTAAGCTGGTTCTCAACCGAGACCGGGTTGTCTGGGTCACCCGGTGGCGGAGAGCTGCAGAAGACAAGGACGAGCGAACTGCCGTTGAGCGGGAGATGAAAGCTGCTGGACAGCAACAGATTCTTCAAGAGCTGCGGGCAAGAGAAACCGGCGTGAAGACGGAGGACACAGGCCAAGGCAGGATGAAGTTCAACTTGAAAGACATCAGCCTTCCGGACATCAAGGACGAAGAGATGGCAGACGCCCCGCGGCCTGATGGCGTTGTCGGCGGTCTTCAGCCGTCCAGCAAGCTAGTCAATCTCGACAACATCGTCTTCGACCAGGGCAACCATCTCATGACGAACCCCAGCGTAAAGCTACCGCAAGGATCGACACGCCGCCAGTTCAAGGGCTACGAAGAGATCCACGTCCCAGCGCCGAAAGGAAAGCGCGATCCGAGTGAGCGGCTTATGCCTACGTCAGAGCTCCCAGACTGGGCGCGAGTGGGATTCGGCAACTCGAAGTCCCTGAATCGCATCCAAACGAAGTGCTTCCCATCGGCTTTCAACGATGACGGCAATATGCTTATTTGCGCTCCCACTGGTTCCGGAAAGACCAACGTCGCTATGCTGACTATGCTCCGCGAAATTGGAAAGCATCGAAACCCTGAAACCGGAGAGATTGCCCTGGACGACTTCAAGATCATCTACATTGCCCCCCTGAAGGCTCTCGTGGCGGAACAAGTCGGTAATTTTGGCAAGCGTCTCGAGCCCTACGGAATCAAGGTCTCTGAGCTGACAGGTGATCGCCAACTTACCAAGCAACAAATTGCGGAAACTCAGATCATTGTTACCACTCCAGAAAAATACGATGTCATCACGCGCAAGGCAACGGATACCAGCTACATCAACTTGGTTCGTCTGATTTGTATCGATGAGATCCATCTTCTTCACGACGATCGAGGGCCAGTCATCGAAAGCATTGTTAGCCGAACACTTCGACGTAGCGAGCAAACTGGCGACCATGTCCGTATCGTAGGCCTCAGTGCCACTCTGCCGAACTACCGCGATGTGGCAAGCTTCCTTCGTGTTGACCCTGACAAGGGCCTCTTCCACTTTGACGGGACGTTCCGACCATGCCCACTCAAGCAAGAGTACATTGGTGTCACAGACAAGAAAGCTATCAAACAGCTCAAGATCATGAACGATGTCTGTTATACCAAGGTCCTCGAACAGGTTGGTGAGCATCGGAATCAGATGCTGATCTTCGTTCATTCTCGGAAAGAGACCGCGAAGACCGCCAAGTACATCCGCGACAAAGCTCTTGAAGAAGAGTCAATAGGCAAGATTCTGCGATCAGATGCAGCAAGTCGAGAAATCTTGAGAGAAGAGTCTGAATCCGTGCAGAACGCCGATCTCAAAGATGTCATGCCTTATGGCTTCGGTATCCATCACGCTGGTATGTCTCGAGCAGACCGAACAATCGTGGAAGACTTGTTCGCCGATGGATCGATCCAAGTTCTCGTGTGCACAGCAACACTGGCTTGGGGTGTCAACTTACCCGCGCATACCGTTATCATCAAGGGAACGCAGGTGTACTCCCCCGAGAAGGGTAGCTGGGTCGAACTAAGCCCTCAAGATGTTCTCCAGATGCTTGGTCGTGCAGGTCGTCCGCAATACGATACATACGGAGAGGGTATCATCATTACCACTCAGGCAGAGATTCAGTACTATCTATCTTTGCTCAATCAGCAACTGCCGATCGAGTCGCAACTCATCAGCAAGCTGGCAGACAATTTGAACGCTGAGATTGTCTTGGGCAACGTGCGCAGCCGAGACGAAGCCGTTGACTGGCTAGGTTATACCTACCTATTTGTCCGCATGCTTCGGTCGCCTGGTCTCTACCG